>Ga0210377_10004307_pt1 | contig 12018 bp, 10 predicted proteins | sample PLM4_65_b1redo_FD_155480 | JGI IMG/M metagenome (GOLD analysis project Ga0210377, IMG submission 155480) | Groundwater sediment microbial communities from an aquifer in East River, Colorado, USA - PLM4_65_b1 redo | ecosystem: Environmental > Terrestrial > Soil > Riparian zone | place: USA: East... | reverse complement strand
CAGGACGCCGGTGAGGGCGGCCAGCGCGGACATCAGCAGCCGCACCGCCGGATACCCCCCGACCGCGTAGGCGGGAAGGATGAGGGCCGCGAGGCCGGGGGTGTGGACGGCGTAGATGTGGCCGCGGGGGCTGGCCGGCGACGTGTGGGCCTCCAGGGTCCCGTTGAAGAACGGCGCGTACTCCCGGTGGGCGAACTCGTCGGCGAGGTCCAGGTCCCCGTCGCTCAGGAGGCTCTGGGCCATGGTGAGGTAGTGTGGCTCGTCGCCCTGGGGCCCCGCCGGTCCCGGCACCCAGGCCCCGAGCAGCGCGTAGAGCACGAAGGCCGCGCCGAACAGGGCCGCGGGGGACGGGTCCGGGAGCGCCCGCTCGTCCCACAGCCGGCGTCGCGCCACGGCTGCGGCCATCAGGCCCACGAGCAGGAGCACCGGACCCTGAAAGGCCAGCAGCAGCGGGAAGCGCCCCGTGAGGACCGCCAGCAGCGGCGCCGCGGCCAGGGCCAGGGCGAGCAGGGGCCCGCGGGCCCGGCCCGGCAAGCGTGCCAGTGCCGGCAGCGCCGCGAGGGCGAGGCCGGCGGCCGCCAGCCAACGCAGCAGCGACGGCGGGTCCGTGATCGCGCGGACCTGGCCGTGGGGGAAGGGGACCAGATGGAACCCCGTGGCCAGCAGCGCCACGGCACAGGCCGCCGCAACGGCCACGGCCAGCGGGCCGGGTCGGGCCTCCGGCCCGGCTCCGGGCCTCACGACCGTCGCGTCGTGTACTCGCCCCACTTCAGCTTCGCGCGGAGCACCTGGAAGTAGTCACGCCCGGGCGCCTTCACCAGGCGCAGCATGCGCGGGCTCCGCGTCACCGTCACCGAGTCGCTGCCCGCCAGCGAGAAGCCCCGCTGTCCGTCGAGGGTCGCGAAGACCTCCACGTCCCGCCCGCCGTGCAGCCGCACCTCGATCGTGGACTCGTCGCTCACGACCAGCGGCCGGTTGGTGAGCATGTGGGGGCAGATGGGCGTGAGCACCAGGGCCGGGAGGCGGGGATGGAGGATGGGCCCGCCGGCGGCCAGGTTGTAGGCCGTGGAGCCCGTGGGGGAGGACACGATGAGGCCGTCGGCGCGGAAGGCCGACACGAACACGCCGTCGATGCGCACGTCCAGCTCGATGATGCGGGACAGGGCCGCCTTGGTCACCACCACGTCGTTGAGCACGTCCACCTCGGCGTCCGCCGCGCCGGCGCGCCGGACCACCGCGTGGAGCATCCGGCGCTCTTCCGTGGCGTAGGTGCCGTCGAGGACGCCGCAGAGCGCCTCGCTCAGCTCGGGGAGCGTGATCTCGGTGAGGAAGCCCAGGCTCCCGAAGTTGACCCCGAGGACGGGGACCTCGCGCTTCGAGAGCATCGGGCTCGCGCCGAGGAGCGTGCCGTCGCCACCCAGGACCACCATGACGTCCGCACGGGCCGCGACTTCGGGGAGAGGCTCCACGTCCCAGCCGTCGCGGGGCTCCCCCGCGAGCAGCGCCGCGGTGCGCTCCTCCACCGAGATTCCGACGCCGCGCCGGCGGAGCCAGGCCACGAGATCCCGGAGAGCGGGGGCGGCCTCCGTCAGATCCGGCCGCGCCAGGATCCCCACGGTCTTCATGGCTCCACCACCCTCGTGACGGCCTCCTCGAGGGCGGGCGCCTCGAGGCCGGGCCCTCCCTTCCGGAGATGCAGGAAGAACTCCCGGTTCCCCTCGGCGCCCGTGATGGGAGAGGGACACGCGCCCAGGACCGCGTAGCCCGCGTCCAAAGCACCCGCCGCGACGCCCAGCAGCGCCCGGCGATGCAGGGCCGGGTCCACGACGATACCGCCCCGGCCCACCTCGAAGCGTCCCACCTCGAACTGGGGCTTCACCAAGAGCGCCACGTCCGCTCCCGGCGCCAGCACCGAGGCCAGGGCGGGAAGCAGCTTGAGGGCCGAGATGAACGAGACGTCCATAGTCCCGACGCCGCAAGGCTCCGGCACGACCTCGGGCCCGAGACGCCGCGCGTTCACGCGCTCGCGGCTCACGACTCGGGGGTCCGACCGGAGGCGCTCGTGGAGCTGGCCGTAGCCGACGTCCACGGCATAGACGCGGGCCGCCCCCCGCGCGAGCAGCACCTCGGTGAAGCCCCCCGTCGAGGCCCCCACGTCCACGGCGACCCGCGCCTCCACGTCGATCGCGAAGGCGTCGAGGGCCGCCTCGAGCTTCAGGGCCCCGCGGCCCACGGGGCCCGCCGTCGCCCGCACCTCGACCTCGGCGTCCGGCCGCACCCGGGTCCCGCACTTGGTGACGAGGGCCCCGTCCACGCGGACGCACCCCGCCAGCACCAAGCCCTGGGCCTTCTCCCGGGATTCCACGAGCCCCTTCGAGACCAGCCAGGAGTCCAGGCGCTCGCCCGTCCGCGCGGCCGCCCTCACGTGCGCCGCTCGACGATCAGGCGCGCGAGCTCGGACAGCAGCGTCCCCCGCGCCCCCAAGGGCAGGACCGCGCCGAGAGCCGTGTCGAGGAGCTCGCGAGCCATGGCGCGGGAGCGCTCGAGCCCGTGGACGCGCACGTAGGTGGCCTTCGCCGCCGCCGCGTCCTTTCCGGCGGTCTTGCCGAGCTGGGCGGCCCCCTCGGTGGCGTCGAGGATGTCGTCCACGATCTGGAACGCGAGCCCCACCGCGGCCGCGTAACGGGCGAGTCGCCCTTCGTCCTCCGGGGAGGCCCCGCCGAGCACGGCCCCGCCGCGCACGCAGGCCGAGAGGAGCGCTCCGGTCTTCGCGCGGTGGATGCGCTCGAGGTCCGCCGCGCCGACGGCCTTGCCCTCGGATTCCAGGTCCATCACCTGGCCTCCGATGAGGCCCTTGGTCCCGCACGCCTCGCCGAGGATGCCGATCGCCCTCAACCGCCGCCCGACGCGGTCGTCGCCCGCCCCCGCCGGCGTTCCGGCCATCAGTTGGAAGGCGTGGGTCAGGAGCGCATCGCCGGCCAGGATCGCGACGGCCTCCCCGAAGACCTTGTGGCAGGTGGGCTTTCCGCGCCGGAGGTCGTCGTCGTCCATCGCCGGGAGGTCGTCGTGGATCAGGCTGTAGGTGTGGATCATCTCCACGGCGCAGGCCAGGGGCATCACCTGGTCGAGGTCTGCGCCCACGGCCTCGCCGGCCGCCAGGCTCAAGAGCGGTCGGATCCGCTTGCCGCCGGCGAAGAGGCTGTAGCGCACGGCCGCGTGGATCGTCGCGGGCCACTCGGCGGCGCCGGGAAGCGCCTCGTCCAGGCCCTGTTCCACGGTCTGCCGGAGGGCCTCGATGCGGGCGGCGCTCTCGGCGGCGGGAGCCGTCATCTCACGGCGGGCCGCCACGGCTCAGCGCGGCGGATCATCGTCCTTGCCGAAGGCCGTCGTGCGCGGCCGGCCCTGCCGGTCGACCAGGGGCTCCCCGCGGGCGTCCTTCATCAAGAGCTCGATCTTCCCCTCGGCCTCCTCGAGCTTGGCATGGCAATGCCGCGCGAGACGAACGCCGTCCTCGTAGAGCCCCAGCGACTCCTCGAGGCTGAGCTCCCCCTTCTCGAGGCGCTGCACGATCTCCTCGAGCTGCTTGAGGGCCGCCTCGAAGCTGGGGGCCTTCTCCTCGGGCCCGCTCATACCTGCTCCGTGGGCGTCACGACCGCGCCCAGCTCGCCATCGGAGACCCGGATCCTCAGGCGATCGCCGGGCCGCACCTCGTCCGCGCGCCGTACCAGGCGGCCCCGGGCCGCGTCCCACACCAGGGCGTAGCCGCGGGACAGCACCGAGAGCGGTGAGAGGTCGCCGAGCCTGCCCGCGACCCCCCGCAGGGCGCTCCTCTCCAGCTCCAGCCTCGAGCGGAAGATCGAATGCAACCTCTCCTCTCGCGCCCCGAGGCGCTCGCGCCGCGCCGACACCTGGCGGTCCCAGCGGAAGGCGGCGAGGCCGCCCGCCGCTCGCGTGCACCGCTCACGCCCTCGCTGCGCGCTCCGGAGCAGGGCCGCGCCGGAGCGATGCGAGAGCTCGTCCACGCGCTGCGCGTGGTTGCGGATCCGGCCCCGCTCGGCCTCGAAGACCCGGTGGGACGTGACGGCCTCCACCCGCGCCCGGACGCGTGTCAGGCGGAGGCGCAGCGAGGCCGAGAGTCGCTCGTGGAGGGCCGCCAGGCGCGACTGCAGATCGGCCTTGGCCTGGACCACCCGCTCCGCCGCCGCCGACGGCGTCGCGGCGCGGAGGTCGGCCACGAAATCGGCGATGGTGAAATCGGTCTCGTGGCCCACCGCCGAGATCGTCGGAACCCGGGACGCGGCGATGGCCCGGGCCACGCCCTCCTCGTTGAAAGGCCAGAGGTCCTCGAGGCTCCCGCCGCCGCGGGCGAGGAGGATCACGTCGATGTCGGGGAGGCGGTTCAGCACGCGAATGCCCTGGACGATCTCGGCGGCGGCCTCGGGGCCCTGGACGCGCGCCGGGTAGATCAGCACCTCGAGGGTCGCGTAGCGCGAGGACAGGACCCGCAGGATGTCTTGGATGACCGATCCCGTGGGTGAGGTCACGACGCCGATGCGTCGCGGCAGCATCGGGAGCGGGCGCTTGCCGGCGGCCGCGAACAGCCCCTCCCGGTCCAGGCGCTCCTTCAGCTCCTCGAAGGCCTGCTGCAGGGAGCCCTTCCCCAGAGGCTCCAGCACCTCCACCGAGAGCTGATACTCGCCCCGCGGGCCGTAGACGCGCACGGCGCCGCGCGCCAGGACCTTCATGCCGTCCCTGGGCTTGAAGCGAATCAGGCGGGTGGCGGTCTTCCACACGACGCCGCGGATCTGCGCCGCTTCGTCCTTCAGGGAGAAGTACCAGTGACCCGAGTCCGCGATCCGGAGGTTCGAGACTTCCCCTTCGACCCACACGTCGTTGAACTCGACCTCCAGGACGCCCTGGATCCTTTCGGTCAGCTCCCTGACGCTGAGGGCCCTCCGGCGTCGTGGAGGCTCGGGCTCCTCACCCCCCCCGAAATCCAGGCCCCTCTGCTGCACGGGCCCGATTGTAGCTTGGGGAACTCGCCAGCACACGCCGTTGGAGCGCCCGCAGCGGAGCGAGCCTATCCGCCCCGGCGGGATTCACTCCCGACGGGCGGAAATCGATGATGATCGCGGAGCGAGGACGCGGAGCTCAGGAGTCGTGCGTCAGTCGAGGGAGTCGCACGACGACGCGTTGAAATGACGACGCGTTGAAATGAAAAAAGGGCGCCGGGCCCGTCTGGCCCGCGCGCCCCCGGTACGGAAACGGGAGCTGTTACTTCTTCTCGGGCGCCGCGCTCTTGACCACGGGGGCCTTGATCTCCGTCACGGCGTTGTTCGCCACCGTGAGGGTCACCTTCTCGCCGGCCTTGAAGGTCTTGAGGGACGCGAGGGCCTTGGCGTCGACGTTCAGCGTCTTGTTTTCCTTCTCGCCCTTGATGGTGATCGTCTTGGCGGTCGAGTCGACGGCGACGATCTCGGCCTCGACGGACTCGGCCTTGACCATGGTGGCCGCGGCCTTCTCCGGGGCCTTCGGGGCCTCGACCGGCTTCTTCGTCTCCTCGGCGATCGCGATGCCGGCCACGAAGACCAGCGACAACAGCAGTGCAAACTTCTTCATGTGTGGGGTTCTCCTTCGAGAAAAGTTTGGCGGTGACTTCCGCCTGACAGGAGTTAGAGCAACGGACGTGCCAGGGAAGCCGCTGCCGCCTAAGTGTAGGCTGCGTCGAGGATTGATCGGGTTCCTTGCCGAGGCTCGCAGCGCAGGCTGCACGATTTGGGCGAGGGGGTGCTCCAATCCGTGCAACAGAAAAGGGGAAAGGGGGCGTCCGGGTCGCCCCGAACGCCCCCTTCGGCGAAGCTTTTCGGTCTTAGTGCGCGGCCGGAGCTGCGGGCTTGGCAGCCTTGATGGCCACGACCGCCTGGTGCTCGCCCTTGTCGTTGTCGCGGCAGACGAGGGTGACCTTGTCACCGGCCTTTTGGGTCTTCAGCGAGGCCAGGGCCTTGCCTTCGACCGGAACGGTCTTGTTGTCGGGGTCGCCCTTGATGGTGATGGTCTTGGCGGTCGCGTCGACGGCCACGATCTCCGCCTCGACGTCGTGGGTCTTGGCCGGGGCCGCCTTGGTGGTCGCGGCCGGCTTGGTGTCGGTGGCCGGCGTTTTGGTCTGCTCGGCCAGAGCGGTGCCGACGAAGGCCAGGGCCACGAGCCAAACGAGGTTCTTCATGAAATGAACTCCTTCCCGGGAATGGCTACCCGAAGAGAGAACAGCGCCGTTCCCAGGTGCAAGCCCGATACCACCCTTCCGCGCGGGGCGTCCTCGAGGCTCAAGCCGCTGATTCCATTGGCCCCGCGGCGAAGCCAGGGGCAACGAGGCTCAGGCCGACCCTGCCCCTTTTGGTGCTGCGGGTCCTTCGGTGGGCGTCTGGATCTTCTCGAGGCGGTACTGCAGCGTGCGGCGGCTCAGGCCCAGGAGCCGCGCCGCCCGGGTGACGTTCCCGCCGGCCCGCTCGAGGGCCTTCAGGATCAGAGCCCGCTCCACGGCCTCGAGGTCGATCCCGGCCTCGGGGATGTCGATGGGGACGTTCCCCCGCGTCGTCGTGGCGCGCGTCCGCACCGCGGCCGGCAGGTCCTCGGGCAGGATGCGGTCCGACTCTCCGAGCAGCAGGGCCCGCTCGATCACGCCCTCCAGCTCGCGGACGTTCCCCGGCCAGTCGTAGGCCATCAGCATCTCGAGGGCTTCCTTGCTCACCGTGCCCTGCTTCGAGGGGCGGGCGTACTTCTTCAAGAAGTGCTCCACCAGGAGCGGGATGTCGGGCCGCCGGTCCCGCAGCGGAGGCAGGACGATGGGGATGATGTTCAGCCGGTAGTACAGGTCTTCACGGAAACGCCCCTCCCGGACGGCGCGCTCCAGGTCGTGGTTCGTCGCGGCGACGATCCTGACGTCGACGCGGATCCTCTCGGTGCCGCCGACGCGGAGGATCTCGCGCTCCTGCAGGACGCGGAGGAGCTTCACCTGCAGGTCCTTCTTCATGTCCCCCACCTCGTCGAGGAAGAGGGTGGAGCCCGAGGCCTGCTCGAACAGGCCGATCTTGCGCGACTCGGCGCCGGTGAAGGCGCCCTTCTCGTGGCCGAAGAGCTCGGCCTCGAGGATGCTCTCCGGGAGGGCCGCCGCGTTCACCGCGTAGAAGGGCCGGTCGCGACGCTCGCTCTCCTGGTGCAGGGCGCGGGCCACAAGCTCCTTGCCGGTCCCGCTCTCGCCGTAGATCAGCACCGTCGAGGTGGAGGCGGCCACCTTGTGGACGACCCGGAACACGTCCTGCATCGAGCCGTGGACGCCCACCATGTTCTCGATCCGGAAGCGGTCTCGGAGCTGCTCCTGCAGCAGCCGGTTCTCGCGGAGCAGACGGCTGCGCTCCGTGGCCCGCTTCACCACCATCACCAGATCGTCGCGCTCGAGGGGCTTCGTGAGGTAATCGAAAGCGCCCTTGCGCATGGCGTCGACGGCGCTGTCGATGGAGCCGTGGGCCGTCATCAGCACCACGCAGAGGCCGGGCTGGCCCCGGAGCAGCTCCTCGAGGAGCGCGATCCCGCTCATGTCCGGCATCTTGAGGTCGGTCAGGACCGCGTCGAAGGCCTCGCCGCCGGCCGCCTGCAGCGCCTGTCGGCCGTTGCCCGCGGTCGTCACGTCGTAGCCCTCCGATTCCAGGATCATCCGGAGGATGTCGCGCTGGCGCTGCTCGTCGTCCACGACCAGGAGCCGCGCCCCCGCATCCGTGGCGGAGCCCGGCCGGGTCATGGAGCGACGGCCTCCACGGCTTCCGCGGGGGCCGGCTGCGGGGCGAGGGGCAGGGTGATGCGCGCCCGGGTCCCCTGTCCCGGAGCGCTCTCGAGGGTGATGGCGCCGCCGTGGTCGGTGACGATCTTGTGGGTGAGGGCCAGGCCGAGGCCCAGGCCCGCGTCCTTCGTGGAGAAGTACGGCTCGAAGGCCGAATGCACCGCCTCCGGGGTCATGCCCTGGCCGGTGTCCTTCACGCTCACCACGAGGGCCTCGCTCCCGTCCCGCTCGCCCCGGCACACGCCGACGCCCAGCAGCCCCCCCTCGGGCATGGCGTCGACGGCGTTGATCATCAGGTTCAGGAAGCAGGTCTTGAGCAGCTCCGGGTCCGCGAGCACCTGCGGCAGCCCCTCCTCGCTCTCGACGGCGAGGGCGATGCCCTGGTCGCGGGCCTTGTGGTCCACCAGGGCCGCCACCTCCCGCACCAGCTCCGGCACGGAGCACGGGCGTGGGTGCAGCCGCATCGGCTTCCCGAAGGAGAGGAAGTCGCCCACCAGGCGGTTCAGGCGGCTGATCTCCGACTTGACGTTCTCCAGGATCCCGTCCACGTCCTCGGCCGGCGGCGCCTCGCCCCGGGCGATCCGCTGCCGCAGGTGGTCGATGGAGAGGTTGATGAAGTTCAGCGGGTTCCGGATCTCGTGGGCCACGGCCGACGCCAGGCGGCCCAGGGCCGTCGAGCGCTCGGCGAAGTGCAGCCGCTCCTCCAGCTGGCGGTTCTCCCGGAGGCGCTCCACCATCTCGTTGAATGTCTGGGAGAGGCTCGCGATCTCCCCTCCTCCCGAGGCGGGGACCTTGACCGAGAGGTCCCCGGCCGCCACGCGCCGCGACGCCTCGGTGAGGTCGTGGATGGGCCGGCTCAGGGACCACGACAGGTACAGCGAGAGCAGGATCCCGAGGGCGAACACGCCCAGGGTCGCGATCAGCCGCTTCAGGAACGCCTCGTTGGAGAGAGCCGAGAAGTCGTCGAGGACGCGGGTGATGAGCAGGAAGCCCACCCGGCGGTCTCCCACCACGATGGGGATCGTGATCGTCGACGTCTTCTGCGTGCCCGGCGGCCCCGTCTCCTCGCCGAGGAAGCCCCGGACCACGAACTCCTTCGGCCCCCGCTTCTTGGCCCGAACCAGCCGCTTGCCCACGTTCTGGGGGTTGGTGGAGGCTTGCACCTCGTCGGCGGCGTCGGCGATGGACACGTCCTTCACACCGAGCCGCCGCAGCTTGTCGGCGTAGGCGTTCAAGATCACCTGGGGCTCGCCTTCCGCGGCGGCCGGCTGCTCCTGGGCGATGTCGATGGCCGTGGACAGCTCGTCGGTGTAGTCGCGGACCTGCGAGAGGAGCTGTTGCTCGGCGTAGAGGTGCAGCATGAACAGGAGCGAGAGCGACAGCAGCAGCAGGGAGAGCATCATCAGGAGGAGCTGCGTCTTGAGGCTGAGCCCCCGGAGGCGTGGGTGAGCGCGCACGACGCTCAGTGTAGACCTGCCCCGGAGCGGGCCGCAACGGCGCGTCCGGGGTTCGGATGGCGCGTCCGATTCCGGGACAGGCCTCGAGCCTCGAAATGCGGCCAAATGCAGGGAAAACCGCGGGCTGTGGGCCGGTACGGGGCTTGCACTGCCCGGGTCGAGCCCATGACGCCCCGACGAGCCGTGCTGCTGGTGGACGGCGACCGGACATTCGCCCAGGCCCTCGCCATCGTGCTGCGCCGGCAGGGGGACAGCGTGCGTCTCGCGCGCACCCGGCGCGAGGCCCTCCTGGCCTGCCGCCGCGACCCCTACGACCTGGCCATCGTGGACGTGATGCTCGAGGGCGGCGGCTCGGACCTGGCGCGGCTCCTGGCCCGACGCGTGCCGCGCCTCGTCCTGGTGGTGGGGGCGCGCCTCCGGACCGACGAGGTCCTCGAGGCGGCCCTCGGTTTCCCCGTGCGCTGGAAATCGGACCTGGCGGCGCTGGTCAGAGGCCGAGCTGCTTCATCCAACGGTAGAGGGTCCGCGGCGAGACGCCCAGCAGCTCGGCCGCCTTCCCGCGCCGCCACTGCGCCTGCTCCAAGGCCTGTCGCACGTGGGCGTGGTCGTGCCCCGCTTCGGGCTCCCGCGTGACCGGAGGGGCGGCGGGTTCCTGTGCCGGCGGCCTCCGGCCCGTGCGGTCCAGGATCTCCGGTGGAAGGTCCGCTTCGTCGATGACCTCGCCCTCGGCGAGGAGCCCCGCGCGCTCCACCGCGAAGTGCAGCTCCCGCACGTTCCCCGGCCAATCGTACGTCGAGAGGGCGCGCAGGGCCGCGGGGGAGAAGTGGCGGGCCACGGGCAGCGCGCGTGCGAAGTGCTCGACGAGGAGCGGGATGTCCTCGGGCCGCTCGCGGAGCGGAGGGATCACGACCCGCACGCCGTGGATGCGGAAGAACAGGTCCTTGCGGAAGCGCCCGGCCGCCACCTCGGCCCTGAGGTCGCGGTTGGTGGCCGCCACCAGGCGGAAGTCGGCGCGCCGCTTGCGGGTGGCGCCCACGCGGTAGAAGGTGCCGCTGTCCAGCACCCGCAGGAACTTGGACTGGATCTCCGGCGCCATCTCCCCGACCTCGTCGAGGAAGAGGGTTCCGCCGTCCGCCACCTCCACCAGCCCGGGCTTCTCGTTGGCGGCGCCCGTGAAGGCGCCCCGCTCGTGGCCGAACAGCTCGCTCTCCAGGAGCGCCTGCGGGACCGCGGCGCAGTTCAGGTCCACGAAGGCCCGGGCCGAGCGCGGCGAGACCCGGTGGAGGTGCTGGGCCAGCAGCTCCTTGCCCGTGCCGCTCTCCCCCTCGATCAGGACCGGCGTCTTGGCCGCCGCGACCTTCACCAGCGTGGCGAGGATCTTCTTGACCGCGGAGGACCGCGTCAGTATCTCCGAGCCGAGGCCCCGCTGGACCTGGAACCGGAGCCGCCGGTTCTCGCGCTCCAGGAGCGTCTTCTCTCCCGCCTTGTCCACGCGCACGGCCAGCTCGTCGAAGTTCGGGGGCTTCGTCAGGTAGTCGAAGGCCCCGAGGCGCATGGTCTCGATGGCCGACTCCACGTTGGCGAAGCCGGTGACGATGATGGTCTGGAGATCCCCGTAGTCCTTGCGGACCTTGGCCAGGATCTCGGCCCCCCCCATGTCCGGGAGCTTCAGGTCCAGGAGCAGCGCGTCCCACTCCGACTCGGCCAGGCACTTGAGGGCCGCCTTCCCGGTGGGGCAGACCGTGACCTCGTGGCCCTTCTCCTGGAGGAAGCGCGCCACCGTCCGGGCGAAGGTGGGCTCGTCCTCGGCCAGGAGCACGCGGTATCCGTCGCTCACCGGGGTTCCCGGCCGGCGGCCCTGAGGCTCACGCGGAAGGACCCCCCCGGGCGCCCGCGGGGGCGGTAGGCGAGCTCGCCGCCGCGGCCCCGCACCAGGCTGCGGGCGATGGCCAGGCCCAGCCCCGTGCCGCTCTCGGGGTTCGTGGTGAAATACGGCTCGAAGATCCGCGAGCGCAGCGCCGCGGGCACGCCCGGTCCCGTGTCCATCACGTCGAGGACCACGTGCCCGCGCAGACGATGGCCCCGGAACGTGAGCGCCCCGCCGGCGAGCATGGCCCTCGCCGCGTTGGAGGCCAGCGCCATCACGACCTGCTTGAGGGAGTCGGCGTCGACTCGGGCCTGGAGCCCTCGGGGGATCCGCGAGGCCACCCGCACCCGGGCGAAGGCGGGGTGCCGCTCCAGGAGCCGCAGGGCCGTGGCCACCGTGGAGCGCAGGTCCGCCCGGGTCCCGGGATCGGGCCGGGCCGCGTCCAGCAGCGAGCGGACGATGCGCTCGCAGCGCGCCACCTCGCCGCGGATCAGGTGGTGGAAGCTGCCGGCCTCCCTGCGGTCGCGCGCCTTCGGGGCCTTCCGCGCCAGGGAGGCCAGGGCCTCCGCGCAGCCGGCGATGCCGGCCAGGGGGTTCGAGACCTCGTGGGCCACGCCGGCCACCAGCTGACCGAGGTAGGCCAGCCTGTCCGAGGCGATCAGACGCATCTCAATCGCGCGGCGCTCGGTGATGTCCTCGAACCAGGAGAGGACGTGGGTCACCTGGCCGTCCAGCCGCACCGGGAGGCGCCGCACGTGGAAGACCCGCGTGCCGTCCTGGGTCTCGGTGAACTGCTCGTGGGGGATGCCCTCCTCGAGGACCCTGCGGATCACGGGGAGCGTCGCCTTGTAGCCCCGGGG
>Ga0210377_10004306_pt1 | contig 12018 bp, 8 predicted proteins | sample PLM4_65_b1redo_FD_155480 | JGI IMG/M metagenome (GOLD analysis project Ga0210377, IMG submission 155480) | Groundwater sediment microbial communities from an aquifer in East River, Colorado, USA - PLM4_65_b1 redo | ecosystem: Environmental > Terrestrial > Soil > Riparian zone | place: USA: East... | reverse complement strand
TACGTCGCGCCCGGCGGCAGGCACCAGACGACGGACGTCGTCTTGTCCTCGAAGCCGTCGACCCGGTCGTAGTTCGTGTAGTCCTCGAGGGCGCGGTCCACGAAGTCGATCATCAGGCTGCGGTCGCCGAAATTCTCGTTGTCGAAGAGCTCGACCCACGCATCCTGGATGCGCGTGCACGTGCCGTGCGGGATCGGCCGGAACTCCTCGAGCTTCACACTGCACGCCGGGCCGGAGCACGCGGGAACCCCGTTGATCGGCCCGTCGTTGTCGTGCTCCGTCAGGTAGGTGAGGAGCCTGCCGTTCGGATCCACATACACGCCGCCGGCCGCGTCGCCCTCGCAAAATGTGTCCTGGCGGTAGCTGCAGAAGAGATGGCGCTTCGCGACCTTCGTGATGCGCACGTCGTTCCCCGCGCCGTTCTCGACACGGTAGAGGTCCGCGAAGTCGTCCCCCAGCCCGCCGCCCAGGTCCGAGTGCGTGCCGACGAGGTAGAGCGTGCCGTCGCAGCCATTCACCGCGTTCACGTTCTGGTAGCTGCCGAAGTCACAGTCGGTGCCGGGCACGCCGCAGGTGCAGCCGAACGGGCCGCAGATCTCGCTCTCGAGCTCGTTTTCGTTCCAGCTGTCGAAGCGCTCGTAGGTCGTCGTACGCGGGTCCTGCGTCGCCGAGACGTAGAAGTCGAGCGTGCTCGCGTTGGCGCGGCCGATGACGAGCAGGAAGCGCCCGTCGCCAAGCTTCGCGAAGGTGGCCGTGCCGGCCTCGCTCGAGATGCCGCCCTCGACCGCGTGCGGGACCTCGTTCGAGAGCCGCACCGGGTTGGGCGGGTCCTCCACGTCCCAGAAGATCACCTTCGAGACGTCGCCCTCCTCGAAGGGCACGGCGAGCAGGTTGCCGAGCGCCTGCATCCCGCCCGCGTGCGTGAAGCCCGGCTCGTGCGGCACGACCTCGACGATGCCGTCGGCGAGCGGCGGCGGCGTGGTCACGAAGAAGTGGTCCGGGTCGAGGCGGTTCGACCGGAAGCGCAGGCCCGTGGCGTCGCGCGAGCCCATCTCGACCACCACGAAGGAGACGTCGGTGGTCTCGCTCGGCACACTGCGCGAGACCGCGAGGTAGCGCCCGCCGCCGCCCATGAGGCGCTGCACCCCCTGCCAGTGCTTCGACACCGTCACGTCCGGCGCGGTTTTCATGTGGAAGCCCAGGATGTCGCCGTGGTCGCGCAAGGTCTGGATCGCGTTGACCGGATCAGCGACGCACACGTTGCAGTCGTCGCTACCCCAGGCGCACGGCGCCCAGGCCGTGAGCGGCGGTGCGTCGGCGGCATGGGCGCGTCCGGCCATCGACCCGGCGAGGAGCCCGACGAGGGCGAGCGCGAAGAACAGCGGAGCGACGGACTCTGGCAATCTCACGCGGGCTCGTTGCATCGCGGCCTCCTCTTCGGGTGGGATCAACAAGGGACGGCTTTCGCACGCCGCGGTGCGAGTCGAGAACACGGTTTTGCGTAGGCGAGCGAGCGGCCCTGCGTTCGATGCTACGCGAACCAGCTAGCGCGCAGCTAGGAGTATTTAGAAGCAGGGCCGAGAGACCACGCGCCATCCGCGACAGCCTGCGCGAACAGAACGGCCCACGACCCGGTCAGGGCGACGATCAGCACCCGGTCGAGCGCGCGCCGTCTGGTCACGACGCGTTCCGCCCAGAGGCCAGATCATCGCCCCAGGCGCGCGCTTCTCCGCTAATGAGGGACGTTACAGAACGCCCCTTGCCGGAACTCTGGTCCTGAAACCGCTCTTTTTCGTCCTATCCTCGGATCGCGCGCCGCTCGGCGAAGCGCTGCGGGTGCCACCAGGGCAGGGGGTTCTCCAAGCTCGCGCTCCTCCGAAGCCCACGCAGCATAGCCCGCGTCGTGCTCCAATGGCGCCGATGCCGGCCTGCTCGACACGCCACACGCCCTGCATCGGCTTCGCGCACCGCGGAGCGTCCGCGGCCGCGCGCGACAACACGCTCGAGGCGTTCGCGCTCGCTCTCGAGCTCGGCGCGACGGGCCTCGAGTCGGACGTGTGGATCACGGCCGACAGCGTGCCGGTGCTCGACCACGACGGCATCACACCGGGCGGTGTCGCGATCAAGTCCGTGGAGCGCAAGGCGCTTCCGGAGCACATCCCGACGCTCGCAGAGCTCTGCGCCGAGTGTGGTCGCGACTTCGAGCTCTCGCTCGACGTGATGGATCCAGACGCCGCGGGCGCGGTGGTCGCGGTCGCGCGCGAAGCGGGCGACCCCGCGCGGCTCTGGCTCTGTCACTGGAACTGGCGCGTGGTCGCCGCACTTCGCGAGCTCGACCCGGCCGTGCGGCTGGTCGACTCGACGCGCGTCGCCGTGATGCGCACGGAGCCGCGCGAGCGCGCCGAGCGCATGGTCGCGCACGGGATCGACGCGCTGAACCTGCACTGGACCGACTGGAGCGAGGCGCTCGTCGAGCCCTTCCGCGAGCGCGACCGGCGGATCCTCGCCTGGGACGCACAAGACGAGACCGCGCTCGCGCGCATGCTCGCTCTCGACGTCGACGCCGTCGTCAGCGACCACGTCGCGCTCATGATGCGCGCGATCCGAGCGGACGCGAGGGCCGACTAAGAGCCTGACCCAAGACTCACACGCCGGGTCTGGCAGCGCGGCGTCTGCGCGTCCAGCCCTCGACGCGGAGCCCTGCGTCGGAATCCTCGCCGGACGGCCGACCGCGCCGCCGCTTCTTGCAACCGACGACTGACTGAGTTCGCGAGCCCTGACTGGTCGCGCGACCAGCGCGCTCCGGCGAACGATCGCATGAGCAACCCCAACGCTGCGGGCCGCACACCCCGACCGTCGGGCGTGCCGTTCAGCCGCTTGAATCCCCCCGCCAGAGGGTCTCTCCTCGCCTGACGGGGCAGGTTACACAACACCCCTTACGGTACTCCCGGGGCGCAGCCGCTCTCATCGAGCCGGCGGGCGAACCACGACGACCGAACACTTCGCGCCCCGACAACGCGCGCGGCGACCGAACCCAGCATGAAGCGACTCATTCCCTTGCGCCCATGAGTGCCCACTACGATGAGGTCGACCTCCTCGGACCAGCGAATGAGCTGCTTGGCCGGGTCTCCTTGGACCACCTCGACCCGCCGACGCTCGGGCGGCGTCTTGGCCTGCTTTGCCCAGGTGCCTATCTGCATTTCTGCATCTCCGCGGCCACCGAGATGCCACCAGCTCATCTCCCGAAATGACCACCTCCAACTCAGGCTGAAGCAGCGCCGCGGCGGCGTTGGCGTGCCGCAGGATCAACACTGCGCCCGCGGCCGCAAGCGAGTCGGCCACCTCCAGAGCTGCCTTGGACGAATCGGAGAAGTCGACGGCGACCAGCACCTTCGCGAATTTGATCGCCAAATCTCCATCCGCTATGGCCGGGTCGTGATGCGCGCGCCCTCGCGCGACTGCCGGTGCACTGGAGGTGCAACATCGGGCGGTAGCGCCTGCTGTTCACCCGACGTTGAGACGCGTCTCCCTGTGTCGATCGGCGCCGATCACGAAGCGTGTGCAGTTACTGCCTCGCAACTTCGTCTGAGACACCTGTCCAGAGAAACGAACTCTTCCGCGCGAGGGCGATACGACGCTTTCCTCGCGCCTGGGTTCATCCTCTCTAGGTCTGAGTTTCTCGAGCGTTCCAGCGGCATGCGCCGAGCTGACCCTGCGCGAGGGTCTCAGTGACCAGATAAGGCGAATGGTCGCGGCCTTCGACACTCGACGCCGAGTGTAGTGATATCAGTGATCGCGCCGCGCCCTGCGCCCGATCGGCGAGTCGCAGCCCGCGTTCCGAGTCCGCGACCGGGGCGGAGCTCACTGTGACTTCAGAGCAGCTTGTGGCGAGCCGTTACAGGAGACTGACGATGGGACGCTCGATACGAAATGCATGCGGAGCGGTCGCGGTGGCGGGGATGCTCGCGCTGCTGCTTCGACCGCTCGCGGCGCTTGCGGACCCGCCTTCTCTCATTTCGACGGAGCACGAGACGAAGCCGTTCAGCGAGGACGGCACCGAAACCTGTCTCGACTGCCATGACGAGACCGAGAAGTATCCCGTGCTCTCGATCCTCGCGACCAAGCACGCGGTGCTCGGCGACCCCCGGACACCGCTTGCAAAGCAGCACGGCTGCGAGAACTGCCACGGCCCGAGCGCGGCCCACGTCGACGATGAGAAAACCCCCGTCGATGTGGTCTTCGGCAAGGACGCTCCCTCCGAACCCCAGAACGAAAAGTGCCTGAGCTGCCATCAGGGGGGCTTGCAGATGGGCTGGGCCGGCAGCAAGCACAATCTTCAGAACCTGCCCTGCGCCGGGTGCCACACCGTGCATGCCCGCCAGGACCGCGTGCTCGTGAAGAACGTCAATACGATGCTGTTCAACCGCGAGGGACAGGCCAGCGTCTGCTTCCAATGTCATGCGGAGAAGCGGGCGCAGATCCAGCACCGTGTGTCGGCCCATCCCCTCCGCGAGGGCAAAGTCAACTGCTCGGACTGCCACAACCCCCATGGCTCGATGGGGCCGAAGAACCTGGCCCGTCCGACGCTGAACGAGACCTGCTACGTGTGCCACGCGGAGAAGCGCGGGCCCTTCCTCTGGGAGCACCCGCCGGTGCGTGAGGACTGCACCATCTGCCACGAGCCGCACGGATCCAACAACGCGGTTCTGCTCAAGCGGCGAATGCCACAGCTGTGTGAGGAATGTCACGCGGCGGCCTCACATCCCAGCACCGGCTATGGCGGACCCGTCGTGGTGAATCCCGTCAATCCGGCGGCGCCGCCCGCATTGAGGGGCGATCGCCGCGTGGTGGCGAACAGCTGCTTGAACTGTCACTCGGAAATCCACGGGTCGAACCATCCCTCAGGCGTCCGATGGACGCGATAGGAGCGCATGGCGCGCTACGGGATTGGAGGCGAGTTGATGCGTCGTAGAAAAGCGAAGCGGACGGTGTGCGGATTCATGAGCCTGATGTTGCTTCCCGTGCTTGCCGCGGGTGTCTTTCTGGTCGGCTCCGCGGCCTGGGCGGAGGATCCTGCCGACGCCGCGGATACCGGGGACGCGAAGGACGAGGAGGCAGTTCACAAGCTCACCACCCAGGCGAGCGAGATCGAACTCGGCGTCCTCGCCAACGACATCAACGGAGACCCGTCCGCCTTCGCCCAGTACCGGGGCCTCGACGACAACTTGATCTACGGGCTTGGCAACGTCGACATCTTCCGGCGGGCGCCCTGGGACAGCCAGAGCACGGAGTACTTCCGGATCCGTGGGCTCAACCTCGGTCTGGATTCCCGCTACGTCGATGCCAGGTTCGGGCAGCAGGGAAAGTTCGGATTGTCCTTCTTCTACAACCAGCTCCCGGTCTACAAGACGCAGTCAGCCAGCACGTTCTTCCTTGGCAACGGCAGCTCGAACCTGACGCTCCCGCCCGGCTGGGTGGCGGGTGCCCGAGGGGACACGCCGCTACCGGGAGATACCGGCTACCCGACGGCCTTCCAGTCGTCGATCAATGACAACCTGGACCAGAAGGACATCGGCTGGCAGCGGCGCAAGCTCGGCGGCGGCTTCTCGGTCGTGCTCCCGTCGAACATGGAGTTCACGGCCGGCTACAGCTACGAGACGAAGAAGGGCGAGAAGCTGATCGGCTCGGAGATCGGGATCAACGGAGGGAACCCGAGGGCCGTGATCATCCCCGAGCGGATCGACTACCAGACCCATCAGATCAATAGTGCGTTGCGCTACGGCCGCGACGGCCTCCAGCTCGAGCTCGAGTACTTCGGCTCGGCGTTCAACGACGACGAGAATTACCAGAGGTGGATGAATCCCTTCAACGCAGGCACCGCCAACGCGGCGTCCGGCTTCCAGGGCCCCCCGACTGGAGTGATCGCGGCGTGCGTGGGCGTGCCGACATGCGGAACCGGGCAGCGGAGCCAGCCGCCCGACAACTGGTTCAATGAGATCATCGCCTCAGGCGGTTACGATCTGCCCTACCAGACGCGCGTGACGCTGCGCAGCGCGTTCAGCTGGGCGACCCAGGACGACAACTTCCTCCCCTACACGGTCAATCCGGTCCTGACGGCCGTGACGCCGACGGGAGTTCCCACGAACGGTGCGGATCTCGCCGCGCTGCCCCGACGGTCGCTCGACGGCGAGATCTTCACGTCGATCGTGGACTTCGGGATCGCCTCACGGCCGCTGGAGAAGGTCCGGCTCGACACCAGCTACCGGTTCGAGCGACGCGACAACAACACGCCGCGCGATCTCTACATCTACATTCCGGGAGACGCCACCAATCAGGGGACCGTGGCCGGCGCCAATGCCCGGATCAACCGGCCCTACGATCTGACGCGCCAACAGGTCGTGTTCGACGCCGGATACGAGCTACCTCTTCGCAGCGAGGTGGCCCTCGGCTACGAGTGGGAGCGGACCGACCGCAGCTACCAGGAGGTGGATGAGCTCCAGGCGAACACGGTCAGCGCCAAACTGACCTCTCGCCCGACCTCGTACCTGAACACCCGTATCCGCTACGAGCACACCTGGCGGAACGGCTCCCAGTACGACGGCTCGACCCCCTTCCTCGAGGGTGATTCGCAAGAGGCCCTCCAAGCCGACCTCATCGGGTTCGCGAACCCGGCATCGAGCTGCGCGCTGGCGGGCCTGACGCCCCAAGAGTGCCTGTGGGAGAACCATCCCCTGCTCCGCAAGTACTATCTGGCGAACCTGCACCGAGACAAGATCGGAGCCATCGCGACGTTGCTGCCGCGCGAAGACCTGGCGGTCACGCTCACCCTGAACTGGTGGAACGACAAGTACTACGCCACCGTGCTCGGACTCACGAGCGCCGAGCACCAGAGCCCCGGTGTGGACCTCGCGTACACGCCGAACGACTGGCTCTCCATCTACTCCTTCTACAGTTACGAGCGGACGGTCACAGACAGTTCCGGGTGGGAATTCACCAACGTCCAGCAGTCGCTCGACCCGACACGCCGCTGGTCGAGCAAGGAGAGTGTCTACACTCACACGGCGGGCGTCGGCTTCAACGCGGACATCATCCCCGATCGGCTCGGACTCGGTGTGGACTATGTGTTCGCCAAGAGCCGCGGAAAGATCGACACGGTCCGCGCCCCCGGCGCGACGCTCGCGGCGCCGACTCCGTTTCCCGATCTGATCAGCGAACAGCACAACGTGAGCCTGCACGCCGACTACCGGTTCACGGACCAGTTGTCGATGCGGGTGGGCTATCTCTACCAGTATCTCGCTACGAACGACTGGGCCTACGACAACCTGGATCCGACCTCGATCACGTGCAGCGCCAACGCCTGCGTGATCGGGACGGGCCAGGAATCTCCGCACTACACGGGCAACGTAGTGTCCTGGTCCATGCTCTACAAGTTCTGGTAATGGCAACCGGCAACCTGCGGCTCTTCGCGCGTGCAGCTCCTCACGACGCGGCAAAACTCTGGCGTCCTCGGGTGCCGATCTGCCACCGGGCCGGCTCGAGGACGACGCGGGGACGCGGGTCCCTACTGGGAGGCTCTCACAGTGGTGGGTGACCAGCCGCCTTCGAACCCTGATCCGGGCGGCTCCGCGACGCTGCCGCACCGAAGAAGCCCGCCCGCCAGAGTCTTCTACAACTGGACGAGCATCGCGGGTGCCGTCCTGGCCGTCGGCGGTGCCACCAGCGTCCTCTTCTTCGCTTTCGCGTGGACCCTTTCGGAGCAGGAGCCCTCGTATCCGGGTCTGGTGTTGCTGCCGTTCTTGGTGCTGGTCCTGCTGGGCGCCTTGCTCGTGGCGGTCGGAATGCTGCGCGAGGCGAGGCGCCGCAGACACGGTCGATCTCCCAGCATCAACGAGAATATCTCGATCGACCTCGTCAAGCTCACCCGTCGGCGCCCGGCCTTCTTCATCGTATCGTCCACGGTGGTCGTGACGGCTTTCGTCCTGTCCATCGGCAACGGGCTCTTCCAGCTCACCGAGTTCACCGAATCCAACAAGTTCTGCGGTGTGGCGTGCCATAGCGTCATGCACCCGGAGTGGGTCCGATACACGGAATCCGCGCATGCCGGAGTGAAGTGCGTCGAGTGCCACGTGGGGCGGGATGCCGGGGGTTACATTCGCTCCAAGCTATCGGGTCTCGAACGCATCTACGGCATCGCCACCGGCGACATCATGCGCCCGATCCCGACGCCGATTCACGATCTCCGACCGGCGCGCGAGCTCTGCGCTGAATGTCACACACCGGGGCGCTTCGTCGACTCACGCCAGATCCAGCGGTCCTACTTCCTCTCGGACGAGAAGAACACTCCAGTGAACTTGCGGATGCTGATCGACGTCGGCGGGCGAGGTCGTGGCAAGCACAAGGGTTCAGGCATCCACTACCACATGTTCGTGGCACAGAAGGTGGAGTACATCGCTCGGGACGCGCAGAGACAGGAGATCGCCTGGGTGAAGGTCACACGCGAGGATGGCACCACGAAGGAATACCAGGATTCCGCGCACCCCATCAGCGAATCGGAGCGGGCCAGCCTGGAGGTCCGCCGGATGGACTGCCTGGATTGTCACAACCGCCCGGCGCATCAATTCACCGCCCCGACCGACGCGGTCAACGATGCGCTCGCGACCGGCTCGATCTCGCGCGAGATCCCGTTCATCAAGCTGGAGGCCGTCAAGGCGCTGGACGGGGACTACGCCACCACCCACGCGGCCATGGCCGGGATCGCGGAGGCGCTGAAGACGGCCTACCGGGAAGAGCATGCCGAGTTCGTCGACGACGGGCGCAAGCAGCTGCCGAAGGCGATCCACACGCTGCAGACCATCTACCGCGACACGATCTTCCCCGAGATGAAGGCCCAATGGTCGGCACATCCGGACAACATCGGCCACCGCGACTGGCCTGGCTGCTTTCGCTGCCACAACGACAATATGACGTCGTCTGATGGGGACACGGTCTTCACGACCTGCAACCGCTGTCACTTGATCCTCTCGCAAGGATCGGACGGGGAGAAGCTGGCCGTGAACCTGAAGAAGGGGAAGGTCTTCGTCCACCCCGAGGACGGCGAGGAAATCGACGAGTACTCCGACTGCAGCGATTGTCACACCGGTGGAGCCGCTCTCTACGAGTAGGCGCGCCCGAAGCGCCCGGAATCCACACTTTGCCCCGCCGCCTGCGGTGACCTGCCGGCTTTCTTCGTACCACCTATTCCTGGGAGGTGGCGTGCTCCTGAAGGACACGGATGCAAACATACACGCGCTGGCAGTGCGCTGGCACTCCTTCGACCTGAAGCAGATCGAGCAGGAGACGCAAGCTCTGGTAGACCTGATGAAGCAGAAGCGCGACGACGTGAGCAAGGAACACGGCAAGGGAGCTGCTCCCTAGCCGCCGCGGACATCGCCCGACCGCGGCTTACTCGTCCTCCTCTTCCTCCTCGTCGTCGGCGGCCCCGCCGGCTTTCTTCTTCTTCTCGAGCAACTCGAGATAGTGCCCCTTCACGTCCTCGGGGATCTCGTGCTTGATCTTCTCCTTGGCCTGGTCGTAGTTGAATCCCACGCTGCTGCCGTCTGCGAGCTTGAACTTCTTGGGATCCCAGCTCGGGCTCTTGTCGTTGTGGCAGACGGTGCAGACCTTCTCGTCCTTGTCGGCCAGCCACAGTCCCGCGGCAGTCGCCTTCTTCTCGTCCGACATGACCTTCTTCTTCCGGTAGTCACTGCCCGGACCGTGGCAGGACTCGCACTGAATGCCGTCGCTGGGCTTGATCGGATAGCGGATTTGGGCCGGTGCAACGCCGTGGGCCGTGACGTGGCACTTGAGGCACTCGGGGTTCTCGTGGGGCGGCTGCGTGAGTCCCTTCTCCTTCGCGACCTTCAGGGCCTTGTCCCCCTTCAAGGTCTCGAACGCTTTCGCATGTGGCCCTTTCTGCCACTTTTCGAACTGGTTTCCGATCATTTCCTTCTTGTGGCAGCTCTTGCACTTGGCCGCGCCCACGTACAAGTGCTCCTTCGCAGAAGCCGTGGACTGGACTCCGAGCACCAGCAGCGCGATGCCGAGCGCGAGTCCGACGCGATTTCCGCTCATCCCGAAGAACCTCCTTGGCAGCGCCCCCGATCCGCCGCGCAGCAGGGTGCGTGTATGTCCACGATACCAATTCCCGGGTGCCGCTAGCCAATCGATCGCCCCGGGTGTGACCGGCACGAGCGCCGTCGGCGCGCGCTGCGGCATCGACTCTTCTACTTCGGGCTGAGCTGCGATGACGAATCCGGACCGCTGGGAAGGTGAGTTTTCGCCAAACTTCAGCCGCTTGGGATTCTCTTGAGCGTAATGTGATCGGACGCCTCGACCCCGGAACACCTCGGCGTGTCGAGGCGTCCACTTTCCTGGGGAAGGTCAGACGGCGACAACGCGCCGCCGCTGAACCGGAACGTCGGACGGCGTGGCAGAACTTCTGTACAGAACTCTGTACACGAGAGAGGACGCCGGTGGCGAAGACGCGGCCCAGCGAGGACACTCGGTCGCTGTCGGACTTCCGCGCCAACGCCGCGGCGGCGGTTCGAGACGTGCAGCGACGGCGAAGACCGATCTTCCTTACACAGCACGGGCGGGGCGCCGCCGTCCTCGTGAACGTATCGGAGTACGAGGCTCTCCTTGACGAACTCGAGCTCCTGCGCGACGTCCGGACGGCAGAGCGGCAGCTCGCGGCTGGCCGCGGCATCTCTCATTCCGCAGCCCGGAAGCACCTGCTCTCGCGTCTGCGTCGGTGAGCGCGCGCATCTCTGGTCTCCGCTCGAGTTGCGCCGTGCGAGGGAAGCAGCGGACTACATCGCGCGTGACGATCCCGCTGCTGCCGCGCGCTGGGCGCGCGGACCATTCGATGCGGTGAAGACGCTGAGCGCGAACGCTCGGCGCGAGCGCGTAGTTCCCGAGCTGCTCCGCGACGAAATCCGCGAGCTCGTCTACGGCGACTACCGCGTGATCGACCGCGTCTCGTCGCGTCGGGTCGAGGTTCTCACCGTGCGGCATGGCCGCCGGCGATTCGATCCTGACGAAGCCGGCGGTGTGGAGTAGCGGGCCGCCGTCCAGCTTCGTCCCATCCCCTCCGCGATTGCGAACACCGCATGGCGCGTCTCGGGAACTACCACCGGCTGCTCGACGAACCTGATACGTGCTCGCAGGAGTAGACCGAGTGGCATCGTGCGACTCGTCAATCCAGTCACGAGCGCGTGCGCGTGAGTCTTCCCGTCGTCGCTTTGATCGTGTTTCTCTGCGTCCTCAACGGCATCGCGGCGCGGCCCGACGACCATCGCAGTCCGGACTCGAAGGACGTGGTGAAGCTCGGAATCGGAATGATCGCGACGATGACGGTGCTCATCCTCGGCATGATGACCTCGTCCGCCAAGAGCGCGTTCGATGGGGTAGATGCCGCGGTCATGCACACCGCTATCAGCGTACTCGCGCTCGATCGGATGCTGGCGGCTTACGGGCCGGAGACGAAGGCCGTTCGCGATCTTCTGCGCAGGGCGATCGAGTTCAGACTCGACGCCAGCTGGCCGGAAGACCGCTCACACGCCGCGCGGATGGACACACCGGAGGCCACGCCCGTGGTCGAAGGGATCGAGAGGCAGATCGTGGACCTGTCGCCTCAGAGCGAGGCAGAGCGATGGCTCAAGTCGCAAGCGCTCGCGCTGACGAGCATGGCTCTGCTGACGCGTTGGGCGTTCTTCGGTGCGTCCGACAGCTCGATGTCGCTGGTGTTCCTCGTGGTCGTGCTGCTCTGGCTCGCGTTGATCTTCCGAAGCTTCGGCCTCTTCGCGCCCCGCAACGCGACCGTGACTCAGTGGTAGAGCATCGGGTTGTGGTCCCGAGGGTCGCGGGTTCGATCCCCGTCGTTCACCCCAGCTGATTGATCGGTGGCATGCGTTCGTCACTCCGGAAGGAGTGGGCGATACGCATCCGGCATCGCCTCCAAGAGCTTCAGCCACAAGAGGC
>Ga0210377_10004305_pt1 | contig 12019 bp, 12 predicted proteins | sample PLM4_65_b1redo_FD_155480 | JGI IMG/M metagenome (GOLD analysis project Ga0210377, IMG submission 155480) | Groundwater sediment microbial communities from an aquifer in East River, Colorado, USA - PLM4_65_b1 redo | ecosystem: Environmental > Terrestrial > Soil > Riparian zone | place: USA: East... | reverse complement strand
TCGCCGAAGGGGCCGTCCGGATCCATCTCCTGGGTCATCACCGCCACGCCGTCCGTGAGGCCCGACGCCTTCAAGTCGCGGATCGTCTCGGCGAAGAGCGCCCAGCCTGTCGCGTCGCCGCCACGGGCGAGCCGATCGACGAGGCCCGCGGGGAGCGGCAGGCGCAGGCGCAGTGCGAGCTTCTCGGCTGCCGCCGCCGAGAGCAGCGGAATCACCATCGGCACGATCGCGACAGCCGGCGCGCGCGCTCGTACCGGCTCGGCGACGCCGCGCAAGGTCGCCGCGGAGAACACCGGCTGGGTCTGGATGAACGAGGCGCCGGCTTCGAGCTTGGGCCACAGGTTCGCGAGCGCGCGCGCCGGCTCGACGTACGGATTCAGGGTGACGCCCACGCGCGCGCGCGGGAGCGCGGCGCGGATCCGCGCGACCACGCTGCGCAGCGGCAGTGTGTCGGGCGGGTCCTCCAGCACCCCCTCACCGCGGACGACGAGCGCGGCGCCGAGCTCCGCCCGTGCAGCGCATTCGACCTCGCGCTCGATCTCCGCCGACGTGCGGCCGCGATTCACGACGTGCCAGACGGCCGCGAGCCCGGCGCGCGCGAGCTCGATCGAGGCGTCGAGGCTCGTCTGCCGGCCGGGCCGCTGGATGACGTGGATCGAATCGGCGCTCGAGCCGAGCAGTCCAGCCCGGCGCAAGAGCACGTCGGGGTTCCGGTCCCGCGGCGGGGTGATCTCGAGCGCGACACCGAAGCGCGTCATTCCGAGTCACCCAGCTCCGAGACCAGCATCGCGCGGAACGCCTCGAGCGTCGCGCTGCGCCACGCCCCGGCGGATTCCTCGAGCCAGACGGCGTCGTCTAGCTCCGTGCGCGCCCCGCGCACCTCGTGGAGAACGCCCGCGCGCACGAGCGGCTCGGCGAGCGCCCTGGGCACGACGGCGGCTCCCGTGCCGGCCTGCGCGAGCTCGAGCGCCATGTCGGTCGTCGCGGCCCAGACGCGCACGTCGGCGGCGATGCGCTTGCGAGGGAAGTGGTGATCGAGCCAGCGCCGGATCAGCGGGCTGGCGGGGTAGTAGTCGACGAAGGCGCGGCCGGAGAGCCAGGTGGCGTCCGCGCCCCCGCGCGGTGGCCGCTCGTTCGAGACGAGCACGAGCGCCTGTCGGAAGAGCACGCTCGCGCGAATGCGCGGCACCGCCAGTCGGGTGGGCCGCAAGCTCAGCGCGAAGTCGAGCCGGTTGTCGATCAAGAGCTCGCGCAGCTCCGCCTGCGAGCCGTAGCTCAGCTTCACCTGCGCGCGGGGATGGCGCGCGGCGAAGGCCGCGACCACGCGGGCGACCTGAGCGCGCGACGCGCCCAGAAACAGCCCGAGGCGTACGACGCCGTTGACCGCGCGCTCTTCGTTCACGACGGAGGAGAGCGCCTCGCGTAGCTCCTCGTGCACGCGGTCGAAGCGGCGCGCGAGCGTGCGGCCCTCCTGCGTCAGCACCAGACGCCGGCCGACGCGATCGAACAGGCGCACGCCCAGGGAGGCCTCGAGCCCGGCCAGACTCTGGCTCACCGCCGAGCGCGTGAGCGCGAGCTGACGCGCCGCGCGGCTGACGCCGCCGCGCTCCGCGACGGCCGCGAACGTGCGCAGCTTGTTGAGGTCGACCTTGTCAAGATTCACTGGACGAATCTTCCTTTTGATTCAGCTCGCCTAATCTACCAGAGTCCGGCTAAGATCCCCGGGCGCAGCGCGCGCCGGGAGGTGGAGATGATCGTCCTCGAGTTCCGCGGAGCCCGGCTCGACGTGCGACTCGGCTGCTCGGCCGAGGAGCGCGCCGTCCCTCAGGCGGTCGACCTGGACCTGGCCGTGCGCTTCCCCGACCTGCCCAGCGCCTGCGAGACGGACAAGCTCGAGGGGACGGTCTGCTATTCCGCGCTGATCGACGCCGCGCGGGCAAGCTGTGCGGGCCGCGAGTTCAACCTGGTGGAGCGCCTCGCGCACGAGCTCTTCGCCGCGCTGCGCCCGCGGATCCCCCCCGGCGGGGAGCTCTGGCTGCGCGCCACGAAGCTGTATCCGCCGGTCGACGGCCTCGCGGGCGGCGTGGCGTTCTCGCTCGGCGATTTCGCCGGCCCGCCCCGCTAGAATCGCGCGCGTGCCGGAATACGACTTCGACCTCTTCGTCCTCGGTGCGGGCTCCGGCGGCGTGCGCGCGAGCCGGATGTCCGCCAGCCACGGCGCGCGCGTGGCGGTCGCCGAAGAGCGCTACCTCGGCGGCACCTGCGTGAACGTCGGCTGCATCCCGAAGAAGCTGCTCGTCTACGCGTCGCACTTCGCGGAGGACTTCGAGGACGCCGCGGGGTTCGGCTGGAGCGTGGGCGAGCGCTCGTTCGACTGGGCGCGGCTGATCGAGAACAAGGACCGCGAGATCGCTCGTCTCAATACGGTGTACGCCCGGCTGCTCGACGACGCCGGCGTGAAGCGCCTGGAAGGCCGGGCCCGGGTGGTCGATCCCCACACCGTCGAGCTCGGCGGTCGCACGTACACGGCCGCGAACCTGCTCGTCGCGACGGGCGGCTGGCCGACGCTTCCGGAGATTCCCGGCATCGAGCTCGCGATCTCGTCGAACGAGGCGTTCCACCTGAAGGAGCTGCCGGGCCGGGTGATCGTCGCGGGCGGCGGCTACATCGCGGTGGAGTTCGCGGGCATCTTCCAGGGTCTGGGCGCGCGCACGACCCAGCTCTACCGCGGCGAGCTCTTCCTGCGCGGCTTCGACGACGACGTGCGCCGCACCCTGGCGGAGGAGATGCGGAAGAAGGGCGTCGATCTGCGCTTCGAGGCCATGATCACGCGCATCGACAAGCACGGCGGCGCGCTGCGGGCGCGGCTCGCCGACGGGTCGGACATCGAGGCCGATCAGATCCTGTTCGCGACCGGCCGTGCCCCGAACGTCGCCGGGATCGGTCTCGTCGAAGCCGGCGTCGCGCTCGACGCGTCGGGGGCCGTCGTCGTCGACGCGTACTCGCGCACGTCGGTGCCGAGCATCTGGGCGATCGGCGACGTCACGAACCGCTTGAACCTGACGCCGGTCGCGATCCACGAGGCGATGGCGCTGGCCGCGACCTTGTTCGCGAACCATCCGACCAAGCCCGACCACAGCGACGTGCCGACCGCCGTCTTCAGCCAGCCGGCGATCGGGACCGTGGGGCTCACGGAGTCCGCGGCGCGCGAGCGCTTCGGCGCGATCGACGTGTATCGCACGAGCTTCCGGCCGCTGCGCCACACGCTCACCGGCCGCGACGAGAAGACGGTCATGAAGCTCGTGGTCGACCGCGCGAGCCAGCGCGTCGTGGGCGCGCACATGGTCGGCCCGGAAGCCGGCGAGATCATCCAGGGCATCGCGATCGCGGTGAAGATGGGCGCAACGAAGGCGCAGTTCGATTCCACCGTCGGCATCCATCCGACGTCGGCGGAGGAGTTCGTGACGATGCGGGCGCCGGTCGCCTCGAGCTGAGCGCGCTCGATCTGCCCTACACGAAACGGTGAAGGGCGGGAGCCCGCCCCGCGTTGACACGCTCCGGTTGCCTGGACTAGGCTCGGCCGTGATGGCCCGGCTGCGCCTCGTCGCCTTCGTCGCAGCACTCGCGCTCGTCACGAGCGCGCTCCTTCCGCTGGCGCACGGCGCTTCCAGTCACGTCGGCGATTGCGGCGTGTGCAGCGCGATGTCGCACGGCGGATCCGGCGGCGCCGATTCGGTTCCGGTTGCGGACCTTCCCGCCGTTGCCGCAGGTCCCGACCTCGACTCGCTCGAGGCCGCGCGCACGTTGCCGTGGCGCGGCTTCGACGTGCGCTCCGCCCGCGCCCCGCCCGCACACTCTCTCACCGCCTAGCTCGAAATCCGACGTTCGATGATCGGTTCGACGCCGTCCGCCCAGCGCGGCCGGCTTGGCGGGCAGAGCTCTGCCCGAGGGAGGAGTCCATGGGCCTGGACCGTTTCCATCTGCATTCCGCAGCGCTCGCGCTCGCCTTCGGCGCATTGCTTCTGCCCGAACGCGCCGCGGGCGCGCAAGACGAGATCGCGAAGCTCGAGGCCGAGCTTGCCGCCACGAAGGGCGATCTCGCGGACACGCGCTCGGCGTTGGCCGAGACCCGGAAGCTCGTCGAGGACCTCGCGCGCAAGGTCGACGACTTCGGCAAGCAGGAGGCCGTCGCGAGCGGCGAGCGCGCGCCCGCCGCCGACGAGACCGCGCGGCTGCCACCCGTGAACGTCGACAACCCGTCGATCAGCTTCGTCGTCGACGGCAAGGCGCGCACGAACACGCAGGGCGACGACGGCGTCGGCTTCCTGCTCGGCAGCGCAGAGCTCTTCATCTCCGCGCCGATCGACCCGTACCTGCGCGGCTATGCGAGCATCAACGGAACGACCGAAGAGTCGTTCGACGTGGAGGAGGCCGCGCTGGTCACGACCGCGCTTCCCTACAACCTCGCGGTGAAGGGCGGCCGCTTCTTCGCGGACGTCGGCCGCTTCCCGCACTGGCACGACGAGGCGCTGCCCTTCGTGGAGCGGCCGCAGTCGATCGATCGCCTCTTCGGCGGCGAGTCGCGCGCGGAGGGCGTCGAGAGCTCCTGGCTGGCGCCGACGGATCACTACATCGAGCTGACGGGAGGCGTCTACAACTCGATCGGCGAGGGCCCCGAGGATCTGGGCAGCACGGTGGGACAACCCTCGTACAGCGAGCTCACCTATCTGGTGCACCCGAACACCTACCTCGACGTCACCGACACCTTGAACGTCGAGCTGGGGGGCACGTTCTTCGCGGCGCCGAGTGGCACGCGGCGGCGGCTCCTCGGCGTGGACCTCACGATTCGGCATCAGCCGGGAACGAGCTCGTTCTATCAGGGCACCGTCGTCGGCAGCGAGTGGTACTGGAACAACCAGGCGTTCTTCGACGCGGAAGGAGGGGAGGAGCGCTTCCACCGCAACGGCGGGTACGCGTACTTCGAGAGCTTCTTCGGCCGGCGCTTCAGCGGCGGGCTCCTGTTCGATCACGCCGAGGACGTCGCGGGCCAGGCGGATCGGCAGAACTCGTACTCGGGCTTCGTCACCTGGATGCCGTCCGAGTTCCAGCGCCTGCGCTTCCAAGTGGACGAGATCGATCAGGCCGGCAAGAACGATCAGCGCTTCTGGTTGCAGTGGACCGCCTTCCTCGGGAGTCACAGCCATGGCTTTTCGACTCGCTAGCTCCGCAATCGCACTCGCGCTCGCGGCGTTCCTCTCGAGCGCGGCTTCCGCCGCGCTGCGCGTCGTCGCGACCACGCCGGACGTCGCCGACATGGCGCGGCAGATCGGCGGGGACCGGGTCGATGTGACGACGATCGCCGAGGGCGGTCAGGACCCGCACAAGGTCCCCGTGAAGCCGAGCTTCGTGACGAAGCTGAACCGCGCGGATGCGTTGGTCGTGCACGGCCTCGGCCTCGAGCACGCGTTCCTGCCCGCGCTGCTCGAGGCGGCGCGCAATCCGCGCATCGCTCCCGGCGCGCCGGCGTACATCGACAGCTCGCTCTACGTCGAGCCGCTCGAGGTTCCGTCGAGCCAGAATCGCGCGCAGGGCGAGCTGCACCCGCTCGGGAACCCGCACTTCAACCTCGATCCCGTGCGGGGAAAGCAGATGGCGCGCGCGATCGCCGAGGGCCTCGAACGCGTGGATCCGGACGGCGCGGCGGCGTACCGCGACGGACTCGCGCGGTTCACGGCGCTGCTCGATCGGAAGATCCCCGAGTGGATGGCGCAGGCCGCGCCGCTGCAAGGCGTGAAGGCCGTCTCGTACCACCAGGATCTGGTGTACTTCGCGGCGCGCTTCGGGCTCGTGCTCGACGGCACGATCGAGACCAAGCCGGGCGTGCCCGCGACGGCGGGCCACGTCGAAGAGCTCATCGCGACGATGAAGCGCGACGACGTGCGGCTGGTGATTCGCGAGGTCGCGTACGAGATGCCGCTCGCGGAGACGGTCGCGCGCAAGACCGGCGCCCGAGTGGCGACGGTCGCGACGTTGACGGGCGGGCTGCCCGGGGCCGAGACCTACGTCGCGTTCATCGAGGCGAATCTCGAGGCGGTGCTCGCCGCGCTTCCGTCCGCGGACGCCGAGTAGCCGTTGGCCGAAGCGCGGATCGCGATCGAGAACGCCGACCTCGGCTATCCGGCGAGACCGGTGCTGCGCGCGGTCTCGCTCGCGGTCCGCCCGGGCGAGTTCGTCGCCGTGCTCGGCGCGAACGGCTCCGGCAAGACCACGCTGCTCCGGAGCCTGCTCGGCTTTCTGCCTGCGCTCGCGGGGCGGGTCGAACGCGCGCCCGGCCTGCGCATCGGCTACGTGCCGCAGCGCGAGACGCTCGACGATCGCTACCCGCTGTCGGGCGAGGACGTCGCGCTGCTCGGAACCTACGGCGATCTGCCGTTCTGGCGCCGCGTCAGCTCGCGCGCGCGAAGCCGCGCGCGCCTGGCGCTCGAGGCTTGTGGCGCGCGCGAGTTCGCGCGCCGACGCTACGCCCAGCTCTCCGGGGGGCAGCGCCAGCGCATCCTGATCGCGCGCGCGCTCGCGACGGAGCCGAGCGTCCTGCTCCTCGACGAGCCGACCGCGGGCGTCGATCAGGCTTCCGAAGCGGCGATCCTCGACGCCCTCGCCGACCTGCGACGCGATCGCGGGCTCGCGGTGTGGATGGTCACGCACCACGAGGAGGCGGTGCGCGGGCGCGTCGACCGGGTCGCCCGCGTTGCCGACGCTGCGGTCACGCTCGAGGAGCGGCCGTGATCGATTTCCTCTCCTCGGACTTCCTGTTCCGAAACGCGATCCTCGGCGGCTGGATCGTCTGCGTGCTCTGCGCGGTGCTCGGCGTCTACGTGGTGCTGCGCAGGCTCGTACTGCTCGGCGTGGCGTTGCCTCAGGCGGGCGCCGCGGGCATCGCGCTGGTCTTCTTCGCGACCGGGCACTCGCACGGCGACCCCGGACAGGCGCACGCGCTCGCGCTCGGCGGCTCGCTCGCGGCCACGTTCGCGGCGCTTGGCGTGCTCGTGCTCGCGGGCCGGACGTCCACGCAGCCGGTCGAGTGGCGGATCGGCGGCATCCTGGCGATCGCGATGGCCGCGACCTTGCTCTTCGTCGCGCTGTCGCCGACGGGCGATCTGGAGATGACGAGCCTTCTGCGCGGGGAGCTGCTCGCCATCTCCGACCGCGATCTGGCGCTGCTCGCTTGTGTCGCGTCGGCGATCGCGGTGGTCTTCGCGCTCTTCCGGCGCGAGCTCCTGCTGGTCTCGTTCGATCCCGAGTTCGCGCGCACGATCGGCCGCGACCCGATGCGCTGGGACCTCGTGCTGTACCTGCTGCTCGGCGCGGCGATCTCGATCGGCGTGATGACGGCGGGGCCGATGGTGGTCTTCGCGTTCCTGGTCCTGCCGGGGCTCGCTGCGCTGCGCCTCGGCCGCTCGATGGGCATGACGTTCGCCGTCGCTGCCGCGATCGCGACGGTCTCGTCGGTTGGCGGCTTCGCGCTGTCCTACCATGCGGACCTGCCTGCGGGACCGGTCTACGTGATGATCGCGGCGGGCATCTGGGTGGCCGTGAGCATCGCGATGCGCGCGCTCCGCGGGGCCTGACCGGCTGACTTCGCTCGCCTGCGGCTCGCTGCGCGCGCGCCTTCGGCGTCGCTTGCGCGGCGCGGGTTCGGGGCGGCCCTCACCGCGCCGGGTGAGCATTGCCGCGCGGCATGCGCTGTGACAGCCTCGCCCGCCATGGACCCGCAGCGCCCGAGCGCGGAGCTCCTGCTGCGCGTCTACGCGCGCGGGATCTTTCCGATGGTCGATCCGAGCACGGGCGCGATCGAGTACTACAGCCCCGACCCGCGCGGCGTGATCCCGCTCGACGCCTTTCACCTCCCGAAGAGCCTCGCGCGCGTGTTGAGGCGGCGGGACTTCGAGCTGCGCACCGACACCGCCTTCGAGCGGGTGATGCGCGCCTGCGCGGAGTCGCGGCCCGGAAGGCGCGACACCTGGCTCGATGACCGCTTGATCTCGGCCTACACGGAGCTGCACGCGCGCGGCTTCGCGCACAGCGTCGAGGCGTGGCGCGAGGAGCGGCTCGTCGGCGGGCTCTACGGCGTGCACATCGGCGGCGCGTTCTTCGGCGAGAGCATGTTCAGCCGGCCGGAGGCCGGCGGGACCGATGCTTCGAAGGTCTGCCTCGTGCAGCTCGTCGAGTGGCTCCGCGCGGGAGGCTTCTCGCTGCTCGATACGCAGTTCGCGACGGCGCACCTGGCGCGCTTCGGCTGCATCGAGATCCCGCGCGAGCGCTATCTCGCGCTGCTCGCCGACGCGCTCGAGCGGCGCGGCCGCTGGCCGGGTCCCGGCTGAGCGCCGCCCTCAGGAGCGTTCGGGATCGAACGCGATGCGCATTTCCTTCACGCCGTTGATGAAGTTGGAGCGCAGCCGCCGCGGCGCCGCGGCGAGGCGGGGGTTCTTGAGGCGCTTCAGCAACTCCTGGAAGATCACCACGAGCTCGAGGCGCGCGAGGTTCGCACCGAGGCAGAAGTGCTCGCCGATGCCGAACGCGAGGTGCGGGTTGTTCTCGCGGCCGACGTCGAAGCGGTCGGGATCGCTGAAGACCTCCTCGTCGCGATTCGCCGAGGGGTACCACATGACGACCTTCTGGCCCTTCGCGATCTTGCGGCCGCGGAGCTCCGTGTCGTCCATGGCGGTGCGCCGGAAGTAGTGGACCGCGGGGTCGAAGCGGACGAACTCCTCGACCGCCATGGGCACCAGCTCGGGGTTCGCCGCCAGCCGGCGCAGCTGATCGGGATGGTCGAGCAGCGCCTTCATGCCGTTCGTGGTGACGGTGCGCGTGGTCTCGTTTCCCGCGACGAGCAGCAGCAGGAAGAACGAGCAGAACTCGATCTCGGTGAGCTTCTCGCCGTCGACCTCGGTCAGGAGCAGCGCCGTGGTCAGGTTGTCGGCCGGCTCCTTGCGGTACTTCTCCGCGAGCTTCATCGCGAACCCGAACATCTGTGCCGATGCCTGGTGCGCATCGGCCTCGGTGTTCTGGAACTCCGGGTCGTCGAAGCCGATCAGCTTGTTGGAGAGCTCGAAGATCAGCTTGCGATCCTCTTGCGGCACGCCCATCAGCTCGCAGATGACCTGGAGCGGCAGCTCCGCCGCGAGCTCTTCGACGAACTCGCACTCTCCGCGATGGGCGACGGCGTCGACGATGCGCTTGGCGAGCGCGCGCAGGTACGTCTCCTGCTTCGCGACCATCTGCGGCGTGAAGCCGCGCTGCACGATGCGGCGGAACTTCACGTGCTGCGGCGGGTCCATGTTCAGCATGATCATGCGCAGGCCCGCGAGCCCCGCCTCGTCGCGATCCTCGATGTTCGTGCCGCCCTGCCAGGACGAGTACAGCAGCGGAGCGCGCGAGATCGTCTTCACGTCCTCGTACTTGGTGATGCACCAGAAGCCCGGGCCGTTCTTCTCGGCGTGCCAGTGCACGGGGTCCTCGGCGCGCAGCTCCTTGAACCAGTGGTGCGGCGTTCCGTTGACGAAGTTGTCGGGGTCGTTGAGGTCGATGTCCTCGAGCTTCATGGCGCCGATTAGAACACGTTCTACTTGGGGTCGCAACACGGTTGAGCGCCAGTTTGGAACGTGTTCCAATCGCGCGATGAGCTCAACCCAGGCCGCCGCGCCCCACGCACTCGTCGAGAAGGACGGCCACGTCCTGATCGTGACCCTGAACCGCCCGGAGGCGAAGAACGCCCTGTCGCCGGACATGCTCTGGCGCATGTACGAGGCGTGGCGGCTGCTCGACAGCGACGCAGATCTGCGTTGCGCGATCCTGACCGGCGCCGGCGGCACGTTCTGCGCGGGCGCGGACCTGAAGACGATGGGCCGGGAGAAGCCCGACGAGGAGATGCAGAAGCGCATGAAGGAGGTGCCCGACATGCACTGGCAGGCGCTCCTCCGACACAACCGGCCGATGAAGCCGATCATCGCCGCGGTCGAGGGCTACGCGGTGGCGGGCGGCACGGAGATCCTGCAGGGCACCGACATCCGCGTCGCGGGCGAGTCGGCGGTCTTCGGCGTCACGGAAGCGAAGCGCGGGCTCTTTCCCCTGGGCGGATCGACGATCCGGCTGCGCAGGCAGATCCCGTACACGCTCGCAGCGGAGATCCTCCTGACCGCGCGCCACGTGACCGCGCAGGAGGCCAAGGAGTTCGGGCTGATCGGGCGCGTCGTGCCCACGGGCACCGCGCTCGCGGAGGCGCGCAAGATCGCCGAGACGATCTGCGAGAACGGGCCGCTCTCCGTGCAGGCGATCCTGAAGTCGCTCCGCCTCTACGACGAGAGCATGCCCGAGGCGGAAGCGCTCGAGAAGGAGCTCGAGCTCGGCTGGCCGATCTTCGCGAGCGAGGACGCGAAGGAGGGGCCGCGGGCCTTCGCCGAGAAACGCAAACCGGTGTACAAGGGCCGCTAGCGCCCGCCCGGCGGAAGCTCCGCCAAGGCGTCGCCGAGCCGCTCGAGGTGGCGCGCGGCGGAGCCGAGCGTGAGCTCGATCTGGCGCGTCCACAGGTACGAGCGGTGCAACGGGTAGTCGTTGTCCATGCCGATCCCGCCGTGCAGGTGCTGCGCGGCGTACGTCGCGTGGTTGCCTCCGTCGGCCGCCCAGATCTTCGCGACCGAGACCGCGAGCGTCGCGGGCCGATTCTCGGCCAGCAGGAACGCGGCCTGCTGCATCGTGAGGCGCATCGCTTCGAGGTTCACGTAGGCATCGGCCGCGCGCTGGTGCACCGCCTGGAAGCTGCCGATCGGCCGGTCGAACTGCTTGCGCTCGCTCGTGTACTTCGCGGTCATGCGCAGCGCGCGATCGGCCACGCCGACCTGCAGCGCGCAGAGTCCCGTGATCGCGCGCTCGGTGATCCAGGCGATCATCTCCTTGCCGCGCGCGAGCGTGCCGAGCACGTCTGCCGCTCCGACCTTCGCGCGCGCGAGCTTCAGGGTCGCGACGGGCTCGCGGCTGGTCGCGCGCTGCATCTCGAGCTTCACGCCCTTCGCCTTCGGGTCGACCAGGAAGAGGCCGACCCGACCGCCGCCGACGCTCGCCGGGACGAGCACGCGCGTGGCGATGTGCGCCGCGGGTACGCAAACCTTCGTGCCGGTGAGCCGCCACGCCGAGCCGTCGCGAACGGCGCGCGTCGACGGCCGCGCCGGGTCGTCCGCGTCGGCCTCTTCGAATGCGCCCGTCAGCACGGTCTCGCCCGCCACCACGCCCGGGAGGAACGCGGCCTTCTGCTGCGTGGAGCCGAATTGCGCGATCGGCAGCGCACCGAGCGCGAGCGTCGCCCAGAAGGGGACCGGCGCCACCGCGCGGCCGATCTCCTCGAGCAGCAAGCAGAGCTCGAGCATCCCGAGGCCGCTCCCGCCGAAGTCCTCGGGCAGACACGCACCCAACAGGTTCGCCTTCGCGAGCTCGCTCCAGAGCTCGCGGTCGAAGCCGTCACTGCTCTTCTCGATCGCGCCGATCCGCTCGTGCGTCGCCTTGTCGGCGAGGATCTTGCGCGCGAGCTCCGCGAGCGCCTTCTGATCGTCGCTGTAGGCGAAGTTCATCGCGACACTCATGACGGCGTCATTCCTTGTAGTGCGGCATCTGCAGGCCGGCCATCGCGATGATGTCGCGCTGGACTTCGTTCGTTCCGCCGCCGAAGGTGAGGATCAGCGCCGAGCGGTACATGCGCTCGACCCGCCCGGCGAGGATCGCGCCCGGCGAGCGCGGCCGGAGCTTGCCGACCGCGCCGAAGACCTCCATCAGCAGCCGGTACGCCTCGACGAAGAACTCCGACGCATAGACCTTCACCGTCGACGCCTCGGCGGGGTGCAGACGCGAGTGCGTGAGCGTCCAGGCCTGCTTCCAGAGCATCAGCTTCAGCGCCTCGGCGCCCGCGTGACACTTCGCGAGGTTGCGCCGCACGAACGCCTGATCGATCACGCGCCGGCCGTCGGCGAGC
>Ga0210377_10004304_pt1 | contig 12020 bp, 14 predicted proteins | sample PLM4_65_b1redo_FD_155480 | JGI IMG/M metagenome (GOLD analysis project Ga0210377, IMG submission 155480) | Groundwater sediment microbial communities from an aquifer in East River, Colorado, USA - PLM4_65_b1 redo | ecosystem: Environmental > Terrestrial > Soil > Riparian zone | place: USA: East... | reverse complement strand
GAGAACCTTCTGAACGTTTGCAGCCGGATAGTCACATCCGAGCTTTGAAGCATGATCGCTTGCCATCTTGATGACACTGTCCCTTGTCAGCGGACCATACTTTGCTGCATCCAACTCTACGCCACACTTCACACACTTTAGCTTAGCCATGTCTCCTCCTTCTAATAGCTCATAATGAGCGTAAGCGTAATGGCTCCAGCTCCGGTCTGAGAAACTTTTCTAGCACGAATGAATCCAGCTGCTGTTGGACCGATCGTTCCAGTTTCTCCGGCAGTAGACGTACTATTGCCTACCACTTGCCAGTTTACTTTATCTGTCGATACCTCAATATCGATATCCACTGCTGATGGAACCGAAGCAAATCTCGTAGTCCACGAGAAATACTTAGCAAAAGCAGTAGGCAAAGCGAATTCAGCGCTGTTAACTGGAGCGGCTACCGAGTTCGCGTCGAAAAGTTTAACTTGCTCCCCTGGTTGGATTAGTTCAGTTGGCATATCATTACTCCTCTATCCATTCCTCAACGATAACAGTAAGAGCCGACCAAACATCTCCAGCCTGGATAGCAGTCGTAATGGGTCTAATTCTCCATCCAGCAGTCAATCTAGTTCCAGATGGAATAGTAACGTAATCTTGAATCGCACCTGCAGCTGGAGTAATGGTAAAATTGCTACCGATTCCGGCTAAGTTATATACGTGTGTCAACGATGCCGCCTGAGAGCCTGTTGACCAAATCGAATAAAATGTAGTTACTCCATCATCCAATCCAAATTGTACCTGTCTAGTAGCGACGGTAGCACTGGTCGTGAAGACGCCTCGGGCACCAATAAATTTCCAGTGGGTCTTGGCTGGAACTGTTAATACCCAATCCTCACCCGCGCCAAGGGTTGTACCAGAGGAGTCGGCGAAAGTACCAGCAGAACACGTTCCAACCGTGCAAGTTGTACTAATTATTCTATAATATCCTTGACCATCAACCTTACCGGAAGCCACATTTCCGATAGGCCAAGATAGATGTCCTGACGGTTCTAGATACTGCTTGATAAGGGTGACGCCCTGATGCATATTGTAGGCGCCCCTATTTATTTCGGCTTCAAAAAACGCCTGCCCCCTTCTCGCTGCACAATTACCACCACCCATGTTCCAGAAGTTAATATCAACTCCTGTAAGCCAACCATCGCCCAGCTCTCCACTTCCATCGTCGGCTATCAAAACCGGCTGAATTTTCAAAACTCCAGTGCCATCCGGATTAACTAACATTGAAGGCTTAACGGTCACCTGAGTCGCACTTGCTCGAGCGATAATTGTTCCCTGATATGTTGTATTAACTGGAAACTTTGGACCCATGCAAGCCGCGTTTGTAGTTCCCCACGGTCCTAATCCTACTCCCCACGTCTCATCGGCACATACTATACCACCGGTAGAGAGTGTAATATTTCTACCAACGTCGAAAATTGTGAAAGCTGCAGTAGCGGAGGTAAGAGTCTTTGATGTATTTAGTGTACCTGTACCTGTAACTGTAACCTGCATCGGTATGGAAAAGTGTGTAGTGTCAGTTACAGTAACAAACCACAATCCATCAATAACAGGTGTAGTATTTGATGCAGTAATATATACTAGATCTCCCGTCGTCAATGTATGAGCAGTAGAAGTCAAGCATACAGTAGGAGTCGCAACTGTACAAGAGCTAATCGTCTTCGTAGTCATTGTAGCTGTGGCATCAGTAACTGTACGTTCTTTTAGCGCTGCTGAACCAAAAGGAAGAGCTAGTATGCCAGCAGACGCAACGCCAGCCGCGCCACGATCATTATCCATCGTGATGATTTTAGTAGTCGTTACCTCTCGTCCCGGAGTAGACTTTCTACGAAACTTAATAACTATCTTGGCCTGCATATTTTCTGGACCAGCGACAGAACAGTACGGACTACTTGTGTTTACCTGTTCCGCCTGTGGCCAAGAGTTCCAAGCCTTAATACGGAATGAATCTGCACCACTTACTTCCCATCTATTCTGTGCTACTGTACTTCCAGCTGCCAAAAACAGTAGAGCCGTAAGTATTATCTTCTTCATCATATCCCCCTAAGCTGTAGGCTCTACAGCTCCTGCTTGTTCCGCCTGTCCACCCTTCTTAGGGGGTGCAGTCTGGGCCTGAGAGGCTTGAGCAGCCTGAGCTGCAGCCATCATCTGGAGAATCATCATATGCATCTGCATATGTTCCATAACCATCGCCCAGCCCATCGGATTTACTTCTTTGGTCTTTCGACCATTCTCACTCGTGGCCCAATCTCTAAGTGTAGCGGCGTGTATTTCGTGGTTGTCCAAGTCTGGATCAACTTGTACAACTTCGCCAGAGAGGATATTGTTGATCTCCCAAAGCTGGTACTCTCTATCACTCTCTCCGGGAATCTTGAAGTTCGTCATGCCGATAAGGATACGAGTGGCTTCAGACATATTCTCTGGAGCAAACATCCACTCGAAGAGCTGCGGGATTCCAGTCTGCAGAAGCTCCATCATGACTCCACGCTTCTGCTCTGTGGAGAGTGGGAATCCTTCGTCGTTTTCGGGCCTAACTCTTCCAACGTTTCCATCGTCGATATCAGCAAGTTTGATGTATACGTTCATGAAGCCTTTTCCGGCTTCCTTCACGAACTTAACATCTTCTCCCTGAAATCTCATGTGGATACGCATCTCGTTCACGGCCTTCTTCATGACCTTAGACCAAGTCAGAGTAAGAAGGAACCACGTTACTGAAAGACGCTGAAGAGCCGACTGCTTCATCTGACGATATTCATCGGCGGTTCGTGAACTTCCAGAAGGAAGCGGCCCACCGTGGATACCCGGGAAATCTCCAGTTACGAATTGACCATACTGCTCCAGAGATTGACGGAAAATCTCGATGTTATCGGAGAGAGTTGTAGCCTTTCCCTCGAAGAAGCCAGCATCCAGTCCCATTCCAGGAGGACGCTTTGCCGGAAAGACATTTCCTGGAGCTTTCTCGAAATCCTTATACTTCTTGAAGTTAAGTACGTTCGGATCGGCGAATCGGTCAGGAATTCCGAAGAGAATGTGTTCTAGCGTAAGCTGGACCACGTCATTCGTCATGTCCTGAATGGGAATCTCAGGCTTACCGAGAGGATCTCCATGAATGTGCTCGGCAAATGGATCAAAGACGAGCGTCCAATGCTCATCCATGCTCTCATTGAACGCTTCAACGAACTCGTCATCAATAAAAGTAACCTGAACGCCATCCTTAAACTTTACTTTAAGGGAAACGGCGATTTCTTCGGCAACAAGATGAAAAGTCCAAGGACGAAGCCAGCATCTCTCGAGAGTTTTCTGATCTGAGTCGGTCTCTCCACCCTCTCCCGCTCTCCTAGAAGTTCTAGCGGCTCCGGATGTACCAGCTATTGACGGAGAACCCGAGTTTATGTCCATATGAGGAAAGATGGACTTAAGCTGAGCCCAGTGATGCTCGGTTTCGAGGATTAGGTATCCAGCTTGATCAAGGGTCTTGATGTTATAAGGGACCCGAACATGACGGGGACCGTAAACTTCTATCTTCTCACGTCCTCGGGGAATCTCTGTGATCGTATCGATGACGGGGATAGGTTCAATCGAAGAAGTTTGCACTGCTTCCATGCCGCAATCAGGGCAAATGGCGTTCGGAGTCTGAACAGGAAGATCTTCCGTGCATTCTGGGCAGTAAGCCTCCGACATTTCCTGATCTACCGTCTTATACGTCCTTCTCTCGATCGTACCGAACTTCTCGTCATAGATATATGTGTTGTAGTATGCGACGAAGGGTTGATTCCATCTGGTGTAAACGGCTCTGAGATGTAGTAATCTCGCCTCGTTATCATCGGCAATGTACTCTGAAGCGATAGAGTAGGTTTTAGCTGTAGTAATATCCTGCGGATCTTCGGCATCTTCGGGATAGAACCTTACCTTAGGCGTCTCCGACGAGATCGCTGACGCAATAGATTCTCCATGAGCTTTATAAACGTTTACGATCTTAGATCCGATGTAGGTATCTTCAAGCTCTCCAGCGGCTCTGATAACTCCTGTAGCTGATCGGAACTCACGTAGGTCTGGATCGTAGACTACATCTTGCAAACCACGCCAGTAGTTCTCGTACATCTGCCAGATAGGAACCATCTTCTCTCGAATGTCATCATCTGGCTTAGTAATCGTCTGGAAGATGTAACGAAGCGCGGTCTTTTCTTCGTCAGTAAGGTTTACTGCTTGACCGGGATCCTTAATTATCTCGGGAGGAACTATACTCTGATCCGGAGGAGGAGGCATTCCAGGAGGAAGCATATCCGGAGGAGGAAGTCCCCCCTCCTCTTCCATCATCGCAGCCGTGATAGAGTCGATGCCCATTATGTCTTCGATGCCTCTGCAACTTCCTTAGCTGCAATTACTCTAGCCGCCTGATGATCCGAATCGCTTTGAGCCTGCACGGCTCGAGCTACATCGATTGCCTCACCTGTTTTGTCTGCCAACATCGCTCGGACTAGAGCAAGTTCCGCGAGAACGTTACCGTACCTTCCATCGACTAGGAATTTGATTTCGGTCAGTTGCGTCTTCTGTTCCTTAGCAACGCTAACTGTAGTATCGATAACTGCTTGCTTCATATTCTCGGAGGTATCCGCAACTACTTGTTTCACACCAGATGTACGCCATGCCGTGATTACGGATACGATAGCTGCAGCTAGTGCTGCGATGAGTGTTAGAATCTCAGCTGCGCTGAACGTTGGCATCGGTAAACTCCTCTTCTGGGGCTTCTTCTATTGGACGAATCTTTATGTCGTATCCACCATCTTTTCCGACAGTCTTAGCTATGACCTTGAAAGAGATTTGCTTGATATGTATTGTATCACCATTCTCTATCGAATTATTAATCCTAACAACCCACGAGGAGGATTTAGGGCGTTTAGCGAGAAAGTCGGATATAAGACGACCTAACTTAATCATTGGATAGTAACCGGGCGGCATTCGATACGAGGGGGCTCTTCGCCGTCAATCCACTTCTGGTAGTTCGCGATCTCTGCATGACCACTAAGACATGCCTCCTCTTGATCGCACGCACCAGAAAGTTCGAGTAGAGAGCAGGAGATACAAGCGATGACTAGCGGCTTCGTCGTGGCGCAGCTTGTAATCGACACAGATAGGATCAACAGTAGAAGACGAGCCCTCATATCTAATCCTCGTACTCGTATACATTCGTCTCCATAGCCTTGGCTGCGCGCTGTGTCCTTTCAGGAGTCTGCTTCGCCATCTTCGATGCAAGTATCCCACGAGCAGCTGCTTCGTAGTTTCCTATTCTCATCGACCATAACGTATTCTTAAACTTCAACAGACCAGATATACCAAGTTGATAAGCCATCGAGACTAGGATAGACTGTCGAACGTCACTCATGCTACGCCACCAAGGGAGCTTGGCATCGAGTACAGGGTAAATCATCTCAATACGATTTCTCATAAGCATAAAGGCTTCGGACTCTGTAATCCCTCCACCCTTACGCTTGTCGATTAACGTACCGATACCGATGGTCAGATAGCCTTCACTATCTGGATAAGCGTGAGATACGAAACCCTCCTCTTTCTTAATTATATATTCAGGTCTCATATAGAGATCCTCTTACACTTCGTACCATCTGCATGACAAATCTCTATCCACGTGCAGCTAGTGCAATTAGCAAGGAAAGGATTATCAGGATTAACCTTAGTAATACCATCCGAACGCCAGAGTCCTCCGCCTGTAATCTTCCTCTCACAAGCTTGACGCTTCTCAGAATTATCCTCATTTCCTGCAGGACAGTCGCATCGACGTACTCCAGGCTGACCTGGCATCTCGCCGAGTCCTATCTCAGCGCAGAAGTTTTTACCTGGCACAGGGAAGTCGCAACCGTGGACCTGAGGAGTAGCATCAAAGGGCCACTTTCTACCGGGAGTATACTTCAGGTTGAAGTTCTGAAGAGGAGGAGGTATAGGGAGTCCGCAAGCATCGGGGGGAGGTGTCTTCTCTCGATGAGAAAGCATATACTTCGCACTGGTATTCCACTTGCCGGTTATACCATCATTGAAGTAGACTGCATGATGCTCGCCCCAGAGTTTATCATCTCTAATAACGAAGATAGCCTCTTTACCACCAAAGGCACAACGGCCATCTAGAATAATCTGATTAGCTAGATTCTTCAGCATATCCTGAGGAGTGCCACTATACCACTTAATTTTATCTATTGCATCTATAACTATCTGAGTAGTAGTGGATGGGACTCCCTCTATCCCAATAAGATCCGCCTCTACATTCCTACATCCAGTAGGAGGCGGAGGAGGTTTATCTGTAGGAAGACACGTAAATACGTCAGCCTCTCCTACACAAGTCTGCCACGATTCACACGCAGGAATACAAGTCGTAGGAGGTGGAGGAATCACCACGCACTTCGGTGCTAGTTCGCAATAGTTCGGATCATCTGTCTTAGGATTATGCTTACAAGGACTATCAATCGTCGAACATTGCTGTGGTGGCGTCAGAAGATGACACCAGGGTATGTCAGCCAGACATGGCTTCGGTACAGGAGTTGGCGTGGGCTTCGGTTTAGGGGGACCGGGGATATTCCAACACGACGACGCGCCGATGGAGAGGATAGATGATAGAATGATCAGTGCGGCTATGGTATAACGTCTCATCTAATTCTCCTAGATCTTAGATCGCGGGCTCTTTGTTCCCTTAATTCTCTATTCTGGTCGATAATATCTCGGCGGTATCCTCTGACCTCATTAGTTAATTCTTCTACTGCGGGGAGAACCTTCATTTCGAGTGCATACTGCTTCATTTCTATCGATTCGATACGTCTAATCGAAGTAATATGCAACATAGCGGCGCCGATTACTGCTGTTAAAAGTAGAAGTCGAGCGATCGTAGCTGGAAGAGCCTTAGTAAACTCATCTACGAGCTTAGACATGAACGAGATCATGCTCGATTGGCCTTTTCTTTACGTTGTTCCATCAATATTTGAGCAGCTCGATTCTTCATCATGCTGAGAGGTTGACTTCTTCTTTGCATCGGTTCAAGCGTGTTTATATCAACTGAAGGACCGGCTTCAATTGGAGAAGGACTACGAGAAAGTCTAAGCTCTTCAACAAGAGAAGCGGTAACAAACCTCTCGTGAATCAAGTCTTCCTGCAACTGAGTAATCAGACGCTCAGTGGCCGCGGTAACGGGATCGACGACCTGAGACTGTTCGGCTCGGACGTCTCGAAACAACCTCTGAAACCAACTCATCTTCTTCAAGTTTCTCCATCTCCCGATAGAAAGCCGTCATGTCGCCAGTATGCTCGAGACGAGCGAGGATTTTCTCTTTCCTACCTACGAGAGATCCCGCGGTGGCTGCCTCTTCGAAGTAACGATGCGCCCGTTTGAGTCCATATCTCTGACCGTCATAAGGATCATCACCGGGCCATTCCATTACGTCTTCTGGATTCTTTGGATCTGATACGCAAGCAACGATAGAATTGATAGCGAGCTTACAAGTATTAAAGATCTGATATCGAGGAAGGTGCTCTTCAACTGGCTCAGGATCAAATAGCTTACGATAATCCTTAGCAACGTCCTCTCCCTTGATACGAAACAACTTCGCTTCTATCTCAGGATCATAACCGCCAGGAGGAAGATAACGAGGAGGGTGAGGCGTCCACCTAAAGTAGTCGTGGAGAAGCATCTTACCACCAATTCTATCAGAGTCAGACTTCTCGACCTCCATTCCAAGGGCATCAGATATCTGCTCATTAAGAGTCTTCTCTTCCCCTCTGTTTCCCCATGCGGATTTGTCAACCGTCACAGGAGTACGAAGTCCTGGATAGTCTAGAGCCATCCTAGCTAGATCGGCTCCCCAAACGCTTATCTTAGTCTGCTTGCAAGCGTGTTCTCTGACTAGGAATACCCTTTGATCTGGGGAGACAGCAAAGAACCCCGCCCACATCATGGCATCATATCCCCAATCAATGATAAGGAATACAGGCCAGTAGTCGGGAATAGTGAAGGGATCTACGACGTGTACGGCATTAGGAGGCTCGTCGAAGTTGTGGATGGATCGGAACTCACGGAAGACGGCACCAGCAATGGCATCCCAGTCTCCGTAGAGTTTAGAACGTTTCTCTGCTTCGGGGAGGAGATTGAGAGAGTTGATGTAGGTCGGGTCTCTCTCCATGATGAGAGGATTATCAGTTACTCGAGCTTTGATGAAGATACGTTTAACTAGAGAACCGTCCGGCATCCGCTCGGCTATAATCCTCCCACCCTCTTTATAGGGATCGATGAATCTCTCTTTGACCCAACCGTGGCCGATGCCTAGAGGATTGCTAGCGGCTCTGGCATACGCTGGCAGACCCTCGACTGTAGTTCTACACCGAGAGTGCACAAGGTACATCCATCGAAAGCGTGTGAAAGCCGTAAGCTCGTCGAAGGCTACGTAATTATACTGAGCCGTATCGTGGTCATAGGCTTGCTCATCTCTCGCGAGATAAGAGAAGCGAATCTTTGCTCCAGATGGAAATGTCCAGAAGTGTTCGGTGCCGTTGTACTGACCGCCGAAGAGCTTATACCACGTCTGGCTCTCATGGATTAGAGACTCCTCTAGCTGAGGGAAAGATTCACGGAACAGTATACCGTGGAATCGGGGATGGAGGTGATACTTACGGAGGAGGGGATCCATCAGGAGCATGAAGGACTTACCCGGTCCTGCAGCTCCACCGAAGAAAGCTTCTTTGATACTGACGGGGATAGCAGCGAAAGTCTCTTGTTTGGGGAAGAGCTTTATATCTACACGAGGCTGCTCGGGGGGAACTATCTCGGCACTCATGTCAGCTGATTATCTTCACTCTTGGCCGATACGACGATCACCTCTCCATACTCCTCCTCCCCACGAACTCGAGGAGGATGTACGAAGACAGCGACGTTAGTGCCACTCTGCTTCGGAGTCAGCTTGTCAACGATAGTTGCTAGATCCTTAGCGGCTCCGACGGCTGCGCGTATAGGAAGGGTGCCAAGGTTCTGATCGTTGATTACAGAAGCAAACATACCGGCGACTCGATCGAGAGCAAGTTCACGAAGGTCCTTCCTCTGCTTCCCTACGACTTCATCGATCGTCTCCTTCATCCCTTCGTCGTGTCGATTAACCCCTACGTTACCCTTCTTCGACTGCATGACTGTAGAGGTAGATACGCCAAAGGAACGAGCGACAGACTTTATCGTATCGTGATGAGCAGCTACGCCGATGATCGTACGTATCGACTGGGGAATATCCTTCGCACCGTGAGTACGACCGTTACTCTTTCCGACGAACGTAGGATGAGCTACAGCTAAGTTACGAGGATCACTCAGCAACTCCGCCGCTCTTGCTGCATCTATCTCCATCCGTCTATCTCCACGCTACCCTCTCCTCGAACCCCAGCTAGAAAGGGCGGGGCCTATATGGCACCTGCTAACGCTCAACCTCAGTCCAGGACCCGGAGACCTCAGGAGCCGTCTGCTGGAACCGCTTCCTAACTCTACCTCCTCCCCTAGAGATAGAGCAAGATAAGCTATAGACCCCGCCCCTCATATGATACGCACTTCTCCGCTAAAAGTCAAGGGCTATATGCTGTTCATAATCCCGTTCGGCGGATGAGCTTGTTCAGTCTATGAACAGAAAGCCTTAAAGCATGCTTAGACACTTGGGACTCCTAAATATGGGACCCTTTTCTTGTGAAACAGGCAGGATCAAGGATCCCCCCCGGCCGGCACGTCGGAGTCCCGTCCGGTCAGGCACCCGGTCCGGCGGATTGGATCGAACCGATACGGCGCCTTGAATGAGGAGGCGGCTACGATTTTTTGGATTGAATCCTCGGCCGAATGGATTGGCGGCACCATGAAAAAAGATGGAACATCGGGAAAAATACCCTGGCGGTTTTGGCGCGGAGGCCTACCTTGTTAGTAGCTGGCCGGATGGCCAGTGACCGAGGATGGCCCTCGGGTTCTTTGAAAGGATACAGGACACAATGGCTGAGCTACACAAAGCTTGGGTTCTCGCTGCTGCCGCCGCAGGCCTCGTTCGGTTCGAGGATGCAAAGATCAAGGTCAACGATCTGCCCAATCCGGGCGACAAGCACGAAGAGCCCTTCAAGGTGGCAATCTTCGAGGTCACCACGGCGGCGCAGGCTTCCGAGTTGTTCGAGTTGGCCGAAGCCGACAAGGGCACCGTCAAGGTCGAAGTGGACGGCAAGGAGACCGAGATTCCGGCCGACAATCCGGTCGGCGTTCTCCTCGGCTACGGGTACGGCCTGAACTGCCGCGCCAAGGTCCGAGCAGACTTCGCGAAGCAGTTCGAGGATCCGGACAAGGCGATCAAGTCGATTGCCGAGAAGCTCGTCAAGTCAGGTCGATTCAAGTCGTTCGACAAGGCGCTCGCGGCCGCCAAGATGCTGCGAGAGATCGAAGACACCGAGTAGGCTCGAACATGGCCTGCGGGGGGCGCAATCCCCTCGTAGGCCGTATCGAACCCGCCGGAGACGTATTGACAATACACCGTACAATGGAGGATCAAGTGGATACTCTCAATCGTGAAATTCAGGAATCCATCGACAAACTCGTTCGTGCAATCGAGGATGCCTCACCGCCCAGCGCTCCGGGCAGCGTGACAATCCGCCGCGACGCCCGTGGGAACGTGACAATGTCCTACCGCGTGTTGCGATTCCTCCCCAGCAACGACTAAGCCTCCCCCGACGGCCCGGAGAGCGCATCCTTCGGGCCTTTCGTGCGTCTAGCCCCTCCCACACTCCAACACGGCAGCCGCACCTGTTCAGACCCTGAACAGCACTAGCCCCCTAAACAGCACCGCGCCGCCGCCCTCTCTCCAACGAGCTATAAATAAACAGGGTTATATATAACCACCCCCTACCCCCCGCGGGATGGCGGCGGCGGGTTATCGAATGACTTTCGGTTTTTCTCCTTTTCCACCTCTCTTCTTCTTCCTTTCATTTATATATATATTTTTTTATATAGAGTAGAAGGAAAGAAGAGGACGAGCGGGGCGAGCACGTCGAGGAGGCGGGCAGTCCTCCGATAACCCGCGCCGGGGAGCCCGCGGGGTAGGGGGGTAGGTTATATACTATGGTAGATGTCCTTCCGACCTTCGGTAGATACTTCCTGACTTCGTAGATACTTCCTTCGATGAGACCTCTTAACTACTTCCCTAAAGTCTTAACTACTTCCGATCGTCACTTGACAAAGGGGCTCCGAATGCGTACATTGGGGTAGCGGGCTATTCCGCCCGGCGCAAAGTTTGCGTAAGAGGATGGAAATGAGCTACTGCGATCGGAGCTACTGCGATCGGCAAGGGTGCTTAGAGGAAGGGACAGACTTCCGTTTCCTCAGCGATAGCTGCGCGGCTCTGGTGTGCGTAGTCCACGCGCGTCTCTTCAAAGAGGAGGGCGATAAGTCCGGAGTCTACTTCCACGTGCATTCGCTCTCCGCCGAGGACATGCTCCGAGCCGGCACGGCCGAGGCGCTCCTCGGATGAGTTTCCCCTGGCCACACTTCGATGACGCCGTTTACTGGCACTTGCCAGATGATGGCGCATCGTTTCGTTGTGCAGACTGCCACCAAGAATGTTCACACGACGAAGTCCTGCTGACTCAAATACCAATAGATGACTCACGTAAGACACTCTGTATGGAGTGTCTGGATGAGGGCTGGCTGAGGCTGGCTAAGGACCTTGGCAAAATCCAATGAGTAGACCAAAGAGAAGTCGATGTGAGCACGAGAGTAGACTCCATCGATACAAGAAGTTTCTAACGTCGAACAATAAGCCTATATGGCATTGTGTCGACTGTTTCTCCCGTGCCAACTTTGACATGGCGATTGTGACTAACCTCGCTCGTTGCCACGATTGCCAGACGGTTTTCACCCTCATGCTCGATCGGCTTCATTCAGTGCCGGATGGACGGAAACTCGGCCTCATCGACGGCATACCGATCACCTG
>Ga0210377_10004303_pt1 | contig 12020 bp, 7 predicted proteins | sample PLM4_65_b1redo_FD_155480 | JGI IMG/M metagenome (GOLD analysis project Ga0210377, IMG submission 155480) | Groundwater sediment microbial communities from an aquifer in East River, Colorado, USA - PLM4_65_b1 redo | ecosystem: Environmental > Terrestrial > Soil > Riparian zone | place: USA: East... | reverse complement strand
GATCCTCTTCACGAGCGTCGTGTTCCCGGGGGCTCCGGACGACGAAGCCCAGAAGAAGATCGCGGCGGAGCGGAAGGCCCAGAAGTACAGGGTGCGGGCCTACGAAGGCTTTCCGATCCGTTATTGGGACAAGTGGCTCGACGACACGGAGGCCCACGTCTTCGTGCAGGGCCTCGAGCCCGGGGCCAAGGCCAAGGACCTCCTGGCGGGCACCAAGCTCGTGGCCGAGCGCGGTTTCGGCGGCCGCATGACCGACACCGGGGAAGAGCTGGACACCGCCTGGTCGCCGGACGGGACGTCGATCGTGTTCTCCGCCACCACCGGGCGCCACACCGCCGCCTTCGCGGAGGTCAGCGTTCACCTCTACAAGGTCGCGGCCACAGGCGGCGAGCCGCAGCCGCTCACGACCGGGCCCGGAACCTACGAGCGGCCGGCCTTCAGCCCGGACGGCTCGGCGCTCCTCGCGCTCTTCACTCCGCAGAACGGCAAGCTCTACAACCTCACTCGGCTCGCGCGAGTGTCCTGGCCGGACGCGGGCACGCCCACGATATTGACTTCGTCCCTCGACCGCTCGGTATCGAGCTTCGCGGTCAGCCCCGACGGCCGCAAGGCCTACTTCACCGCCGAGGACGCGGGCATCGAGAAGCTCCACGCCGTGCCCACGGCCGGCGGCCCGGTGGAGACCGCGCTCGAGTCTACCGAGGGCGTCTTCGGGGGCCTCACGGTTCCCGCCAAGGCGGCATCGAACGTCCTCTTCGCGACCTGGGAGACCGCCGTCCTCCCGGCCGAGGTGTTCCGGATCGAGCCGGACAAGGGCGCCCGCAGGGCCCTCACCGACGTGAACGCGGGGACGGCCGCCCAGATCGACTGGGCGCCCGTGCGCCACTTCTGGTTCCAAAGCCGCGGCGGCAAGCGAGTCCACAACATGCTGGCCCTGCCGCCCGCGTTCGACGAAGAGAAGAAGTACCCGCTGCTGGTGCTGATGCACGGGGGTCCCGCGTCGATGTGGCGGGACCAGATCACCCTGCGCTGGAACTACCACCTCCTGGCGGCCCCGGGCTACGTCGTGCTCCTCACGGACTACACGGGTTCCACCGGCTACGGCGAGGCCTTCGCCCGGGGGATCGAGGGCGATCCGCTGGCGGGCCCGGGGCGCGAGATCAACGAGGCCGCGGACGAGGCCATCAAGCGCTTCCCCTTCATCGACGGCACACGACAGGCGGCGGCAGGCGCGAGCTACGGAGGGCACCTCGCCAACTGGTTGCAGGCTACGACCACGAGGTACCGGTGCCTGATCAGCCACGCCGGTCTCATCAGCCTCGACTCCCAGTGGGGGACCTCGGACACGATCTACCACCGCGAGATCATGAACGGCGGGCCGGTGTGGGAGCAGGGAAAGGTGTGGCGCGAGCAGAGCCCGGCCCGGCACGCGATGAGCTTCAAGACCCCGATCCTGTTGTCGGTGGGGGAGAGCGACTTCCGCGTGCCTCTCAACCAGACCCTCGAGAACTGGAGCTACCTCCAGCGCCTGCGCGTGCCGAGTCGTCTCCTGGTGTGGCCGGAGGAGAACCACTGGATCCTGAAGCCCGAGAACAGCCGCTTCTTCTACGGCGAGGTCCACGCGTGGCTGAAGAAGCACCTCGCTCAGTAGCGCCAGCTCCGGAGATCGGCGCCGGGCGGCGCGCTCTTCGAGATCCGCTCGACGATCCGGGGCGCGAACATCTGGTGGTAGCGGAGGCGTGAGTAGGCGTTGGCGCGGGTGTGGTCGCCGTTCCAGCAGTGCTCGGCGCGGTCGCCGTAGTCCACCTCGCCTCCGTAGGAGGGGTCCTTCGTGGTCTTCAGGAACTCCTCCGCGAGGTAGACCGCGTTGTTGAGGTAGTAGTTGTCCATGTCGCCGACGTAGATGTGGATCTTGCCTTCGAGCTTCCGGCCGAGCCCCTGGCTCCAATCGCGCCGGAGGATGTGCGAGAGGTCGTAGTTCTCCTTCCAGTGGGCGGCCACGGTGGGATCGATCACCCCGGTGCGCTTGTCGAAGATCCGCTTCGGGTACCCGTCGGGGCCCACCGGCGAGTAGACCGCCTCCCAGATGTCCCACTGGCCTCCGGAGCGGCTCTTCGTCCCGAGCACGAGCTCGAGCCGGTTCATCTGCTCGACGGTCGCCGAGACGTGACCGAGGTAGTCGCGATGGCCCGGCTTGGCCACCTTCTTCCAGGGGCCTTCCCAGAAGAACGCGTTCTTGTCTTCGTAGATGTTGACGGTCGTGTAGGCGCGGAAGTCGATGGGGTCGGGGCAGGCCGCCCAGCAGCCGTTGTACTCCTCGGGGTAGAGGACCTGCACGCCGAGGGCCTCCCAGCCGCCAGTGGAGCCGCCATACATGAAGCGCGCCCAGCCCGCGCCGAGGCCGCGGTACTCCTTCTCCAGGTAGGGGATGAGCTCGTAGGTGATCGCGTCACCGTAGGGTCCGAGGTTCTCCGAGTTCACGGCGTAGGAGTCGTCGTAGTAGGGGTTCGCGTGCTGGATCTCGATCAGGAGGTAACGCGGGTAGTCGGGCGCCGTCCAGTCCCGGTAGAACTGGTGGGCGTGCTCCTGCTGGATGCGGTTGTACCCCGCGAGGTGGAAGCGCTCCGAGTAGTCCGGCTTCAGGTTCGGGTCGGGAGGCTCCTCGCGGAAGCCGCCGAGGGTGTCGGGGAAGTGGCCGTGGTTGATCACGACCGGGTAGCGGGCGTCCGGGTGGGCAAAGAAGCCCTCGGGCAGGAGGATGTGGGCGCCCAGGTACATGGGGCGGCCCCAGAACTTCGAAAGCCGCGCGCTCTGGATCTTCTCGTGCTTGACGTACTTCGTGGTCGGGGGATCGGGTATCGGAGGGATGACCTTGTCGAGCTCGATGCGCACGACCTCGGCCCGGCCGGCATCGACCGTGATCTCACGCGGCGTCGAGTAGAGGTTGCCGGGCGCCTTGCTCCACTGCTGTCCCTCGCCGCGGTCCATGGGCAGCTTGACCACGTGACCGTCGGCGCGATGAAACGTCTCGTAACGATGCAGCAGCGCTTGCACGCGGTAAGTGCCGGGAGGGACGTCCGCCAGGCTCTCCGCGGGATAACCGAGCACGTCGCCGCCGAAGACCGCCTCCTGTCCGGGCTTCCAGCCTTCCACGTCGACTCCGAAGACCTGCTGCGACCCGAGGCTCGTATCGCTGATCTGGAAGCGGGGTTCATCACTCGGGTCGGTGGAGAGGAGCAGCAGGACGCGGCCGTCCAGGGGCACCTGGCGCTGGTCGGCGGTGTAGGTCACGACGAACCGCCGGTTCGCGGTCGCTGCGGTAGAAGGCTTCTGGGGGGCCGCACCGATCGCGAGCCCGGCGGCGAGGGGCAGGAGCAGGGACGCGCGTGTCACTCTTCGACCTCCTTGCCGGGACCGACGGGCTGTCCTACCCGACGGTTTTGGAGAAGAAGTAAGTCAACGGCTCGCGGTGCTGAAAAGAGCGGCATCCGGGTCTCTTTTCAGCACCGTGACTAGCGGGGCCGGGCCTTCGTCCCCCGTGGCTTGGCGTCGTACTTGCTGAAGAGACGAGTCTGGCGCGTTTCCATCGAAACCGGCTTGCCCGCGATGTAGACCTGCTCTACGCGGGTCTTCATCTCGAACGGGTCGCCGTCGGTCACGAAGAGGTCCGCGCTCTTGCCCACGTCGATCGAGCCCACGGCATCGGCCACGCCCAGCACTTCGGCCGCGGACAACGTGATCGCACGCAGCGCCTGCTCGCGGCTGAGCCCGAAGCCTACGGCCTGCGCCGCCAGGTAGGGCAGGTTCCGGGCGTTGGCCGCCGAGTCCGTTCCCCCGGAATCACCGATGCAGTAGCGCACCCCTGCCGCCTGGAGCCGGGCGGGCAGGGAGAACGACTCGTCGTAGGGCGCGTCCCGCCGGCGCGGCACGTCTGTGGGGGCGCTCGTGATCACGGCCACGTTTCGCGCGCGGAGCTCCTCGGCGATGCGCCCCGAGTCCGCGGCCCCCACCAGCACGAGCTTGGTGAGCTTCTGCTCGTCCGCGAAACGCAGGGAGGCCCGTATCTCGCTGAGCGCCTGGGCATGGAAGAAGACCGGGATCTCTCCGCGCGCAGCCCGGCTCATGGCGTCCCACCTAACGTCGCGGTCGTGGCGGGGGATCCCCGCCTGGCCTTCCGCGGACCGGGCCGACGCATAGGCCCGGGCATCCTCGAACGCCCGGCGGATGGACTCGATGGCCTGGTCGCGGGCCTTCCTCTGGTCCTCGTCGCTCTGCGTGACGAGCGGGCCGCGCTGGGGCGTCATGCGCGGCCAGCGCACGTGCAGGCCGACCGGCGCCCGGAACGTCATGTCTTCGTAGGTCCAGCCATCCAGGTGGTAGACCGCGGAGGTGCCCGCGATCGCCCCCCCGCGCGGGATGGCGTGGACCGAGGTCACCCCGTTGACCCGCGCCACCGGGATGAGGTCGCTGTCGGGATTGAGGGCGACCTCCGCGCGGATGTTCGGGTTCAGCTCGCCGATCTCGGCGAAGTCGTTGGTTGCGGCCACGGCCGCCACCTCGGTGAGGCCGAGCACGCTGTCCGCCGACACGTAGCCCGGGTAGACGTGCTTTCCGGCGAGGGAGATGACACCCGCCCCCGCGGGCGGAGCCACGGCCGCCCCCACCGCCGCGATCTTGCCGTCCGTGATCACGATGGTGCCGTTCGAGATCGCGGGGCCGCTCACGGGGTGGATGGTGCCTCCGACCAGGGCCGTCACTTCCGCGGCGCTCGAGGGCCGCGCGCCCGGGGAACAGGCGATCATCACGGCGACCAGGCCGGCCCGCTTCATTGCCGCACCTCGCCTTCCTGAACCGCGCGTCGCAGGGCTTCGGACATGAAGGGCGCTCCGTCTCCGTGGCCGCACTCGTTGCCCGAGAGGTCCGTCTCTTCGAGGTAGCGGGGCGGCCAGCGTTGGCCTTCCTTCCCCTCGGGGGGCTTGGCCTTCCGGGCGGCCTTGGCCTTGGCCACGAGCGCCTCCCGTTCCCGGCCGAGCGCGGCCCGCCCGGCGAGGTCGGCCTCCCGGTCGAAGTACTTGCGCCCTTCGATCCACGTCTCTTCGACCCGCGACGCCGGCGAGAACGGGCTCGCCGTGCGTATCGAGAAGTCCGCGTCCTTGCCGGCCTCGAGGGAGCCCACCCGGTCCTCGATGCGGAGCTGGCGAGCCGGGTTCAGGGTCACGAAGAGGATCGCGTCTTCGGGAGGGACGTTCCCGTACTTCGTGGCCTTGGCTGCCTCGAGGTTGAGGATGCGAGCCAGCTCGTCGGAATCGGAATTGTAGGAAACGGTGACCCCGCGGTCCCACATCAGGTAGCCGTTCCAGGGGATTGCGTCCATGACCTCGAACTTGTAGGCCCACCAGTCGGAGAAGGCGCTGGCCGAGGCGCCATGCGTCGCCATCTCGTCCGCCACCTTGTACCCCTCGAGGATGTGCTGGAAGGTCTCGACCCGGGTCCCGAACTCCTCGGTCAGCCGCATGAGCATCAGGATCTCGTCCTGCCGATAGGAGTGGGCATGGATGAGCCGCTTCTTCTCGAGGATCGCGACCACGGCCTCCGTCTGCAGGTCGGGCCGCGGAGGGATGAGACGGCGGCCGGCGCGGAAGTCGGCCAGGGCCTCCTGGTAGTCACGGGCCTTGCTGAACGCCTCGCGGATGACCTGCTCGACGCCCCCCCGCGTGGCCGGGTACCGCCTGGGGGCCGCCGCCAGGAAGCCGCCGACGTTCGCGCGCTTCGGGTTCTCGCCCAGCGCGAACTTGATCGTGGGCGGAGCGCCCGCCAGGCGCAGCCGGTCGGGAGGCTCGCCCCACTTGTTCTTGACGAGCGCGCTCTGCCCGCCGATGGCGTTACAGGACCCGTGCAGGAGGTGCATGACGGTGGTGCCGCCCGCGAGCTGGCGGTAGATGTTGACGCTCTCCGAGTTGACCACCTCCTCGACTCGGACCTCCGCGGTCACGCTGTTCGTGCACTCGTTCACGTTGCCGAGGATGGCGGAGTGGCTGTGGGCGTCGATCATGCCCGGGACGACGTGCCGGCCGGTGGCGTCGAGGGTGACCGCCCACGGCGGGGCCTTCAGCCCCTTGCCCACGGCCGCGACCTTGCCGGCCTTGATCAGGAGATCGGCGCCTTCCAGCGTCCCCTGCGGCCCGGCCGTCCAGATCGTCGCGTTCTTCACGAGGATCGCGGCCGGCTGGTCGGGCGTCGCCATCCGCCAGGGCTCGCTGTTGCCCATCACCACCGGCGTCTCCACGGGGGACGGGTCGTGCTTGGGCTCGTCTTCTTTCGCCTTCTCGGGCTCCGGCTCCCCGGTCCGCAGACCCGTCACGGCCCCGACCCCGCTGGCGCTCACCACCGATCCCGACAGCCGCTCGCGCCTCTCCGTGAGGTCGAAGCGCTCCGTCCGGCCCCCGCGCGTGATCGCGAACGTGACGCGGGGGCCGTCGATCCGCACCTCCGTGCCCGTCTGGGTCTCGGCCCCGATCGTGAGCCGAGCCGACGGCTCCTTCTCCTGCGCGACGGTCAACGTCCCCTTGGCCTCTCCCCAGGCGACCTCCCAGCGTCCCCTCGGCCCCGGCTCGTCTTTCCCGATGACCTCGAACCGTCGTCCATCGACCCAGACCTCGAGGACCCGGCTCCGGGGCGCGAAAAGGTCGCCTCGGGTGAGGGTGAGGTTCGCGGCCTTGCCGGCCGCCAGCGTACCGAGGCGGCGATCGAGGCCCAGGACGCGGGCGGGGACGGTGGTCACGGCGGCCAGGGCGTCGTCGGGCTTGAGGCCACGCTCGATCGACCGGGCCACGTTGGCGCGGAACGCCTTCACGTCCTTGAGGCCGTTCGTGGTGAGGGCGTACGTGACTCCCGCCTTGCTCAAGGCCGCGGCGTTCCCGGGTCCCTGGTCGAAGTGCCGCAGCTCTTCGATCCCGACCTCGAGCGCAGCGTCGGGATCGGCCACGTCCGGGGCCTCGATGAAGTTCACGGGGACGATGAGGGGCAGGCCCAGGGCCGCGACGTCCTTGACCCGCTTGTACTCGTCCCCCGCCCCCACTACCTGGGCCGCGAGCGAAAGCTCCTTGGCGACCGCGCCCGCGCGCAGCACCTGGAGCATGTCGTCGACCAGGAACACGACCGGCTGCTTCTTGTAGAGCGTGGGCTCCAGGGCTTTCCAGGCGAGGCTCTCTCCGGGCCGCTCGGCCTTCTCGGGCGCCAGGGCATGAGCCGCCACCGCGTCGCGGTACCAGGCCGCCTCACGAAAGGCCTGGCGGACCACTGCGATCGCGCCCATGAGCGAGGCCGGGTAGGCCTGCCGCTCCGGGGTGAAGGCCACCACCTGGGCGGCGTCGACCTTCACGACACTCCGGCCCGGGGCGTCGCTCGTCAGGGCCAGGACGGCGCTCTGGCCGCGCACGATCCCCTTGGCTGGCGCGATCTGCGCCACCGCGAACCCCGCCGCGCGGAGGGCCTCCACCTGCTCCTTGCCGAGCGGCGGCAGCTCGACGACGCGCTTCTCCGGCGTGACCGAGAGGAGGGGAGGGGTGGCGCCGCGCAAGCCCGCCGGCGGAGCGGGCGCGGGCGCAGGGGGAGCCGGCGCGGGAGCGGCGGTTCCGGGGGGCGGGGCCGGAGTGGGGGGCGCGGTCGGGGTCACGAAGGCGTCGATCAGACCCGCGTAGACGGTCAGGCCTTCGCTCTCCCACACCCGCGCGTCCGCGGGGACGGGTATGTTCGCACCCACGGCCGCGATCACGCCGTCGCGCATCACGATCGTCCCGCGCTCGAGGACCTGGCCGGGGGAGGTGACGATACGGGCCCCGACGATGGCGTGGACCCGCGGAGTGGCCGGGTCGCCCGGAGAAACGGCGGCGACGAAGAGGAAGGCCGCGGCCAAGGGCAAAGCTCGCATATCGGCGGATCATACTGCGGTCGGGCCCCGGCCGCCCCCGAAGACCGCGGCACGACCCGCCGGCGGGGTGTTATCGTTCCGCCTTCACGGCCCGAAGGGGCCCATGGATCTTCGGAGGGAGGATGCGCGACCGGCGACGAGGGTGGGTGGGTGCCTTTTTCCTTCTGGCGGCTGGCCCGCGGCCTGCTTCCGCCCAGGGGCTCGAGTACGTCCGGGCCTACTACACCAAGTACGAGTTCCAGATGCCGATGCGGGACGACAAGAAGCTGTTCACCGTCGTCTACGTGCCCAAGGACGCCTCGGCCTCGAAGACCTATCCCATCCTGCTGAACCGCACGCCCTACGGGGTCGGGCCCTACGGCAGCGACAACTACAAGACGACCCTCGGGCCATCGGAGGCGGCGTGCCGGGAAGGCTTCGTCTTCGCCTACCAGGACGTGCGCGGCCGCTTCATGTCGGAGGGCGAGTTCCTGGACGTGCGGCCCTACCTCCCGGTGAAGTCGTCGCGCCGGGAGATCGACGAGACCACCGACAGCTACGACACGATCGAGTGGCTCCTCAAGAAGGTGCGGCACCACAACGGCCGGGTGGGGGTCTGGGGCATCTCGTATCCGGGTTTCTACGCGGCCATGGCCACGATCGACGCCCATCCCGCGCTCGTGGCCGCGTCACCCCAGGCGCCCATCGCCGACTGGTTCATCGGCGACGACTTCCACCACAACGGCGCCCTCTTCCTTCCCCACGCCTTCAACTTCTACGCGAACTTCGGCCGCCCGCGGCCCAAGCCCGTGAAGGAGCGGGGGCCGCAGTTCGATCCGGGCACCGGGGACGGCTACCGCTTCTTCCAGGACCTGGGGCCGCTCGCCAACGCCGACCGCCGGTACTTCAAGGGCGACATCGCGTTCTGGAAGGAAGCCATGGCCCACGAGACGTACGACGACTTCTGGAAGGCGCGCAACCTCAGGCCGCACCTGAAGGGGATCAAGCCCGCCGTGCTCACGGTGGGGGGCTGGTTCGACGCCGAGGACCTCTTCGGCGCCCTCGAGGTCTACAAGACCATCGAGAAGAGCACGCCCGCCGCTTCCAATCGCCTGGTGATGGGCCCCTGGTTCCACGGGGGATGGGCGCGGGGTGACGGAGCGAAGCTGGGCAAAGTGCACTTCGACGCGCCCACCTCGCAGTTCTACCAGGCGGAGGTCGAGCTCCGCTTCTTCAAAGGTCTGCTCAAGGACGGGAAGGACCCCGGTCTCCCCGAGGCCACCGTGTTCGAGACGGGGCGCAATCAGTGGCGGTCCCTCGACGCCTGGCCGCCCCGGACCACGAAGCCGTTGGCCTTCTACCTGGGCGCGGGCGGCGTCCTCTCGAACGAGGAGCCGCGCGACGATGCTTTCGACGAGTACGTGAGCGATCCGCGCAAGCCGGTGCCGTTCACCGAGGACGTGAGCATCGGAATGACCCGCGAGTACATGACCGACGACCAGCGCTTCGCCTCGCGCCGGCCCGACGTGCTCGCCTACGAGGGCGAGGTGCTGGACGAGGACCTGACCATCGCCGGTCCCATCGAGGTGAGCCTCTTCGTCTCCACCACCGGGACCGACTCGGACTTCATCGTTAAGCTCATCGACGTCTACCCGAACGACGCGCCCGACGAGAAACCCGAGGAGACGGAGGGCCCGGATCCGGGGCCAAAGCCCGTCTACACCAGGATGGGCGGCTACCAGCAGCTCGTGCGCGGCGAGCCCATGCGGGGCAAGTTCCGGACGAGCTTCGAGAAGCCCGAACCGTTCGAGCCGGGAGTGCCGGCCCGGGTGGCGTTCTCGATGCCCGACGTCTTCCACACCTTCAAGCGCGGCCATCGGGTGATGGTGCAGGTGCAGAGCACGTGGTTTCCCCTCGTGAACCTGAACCCGCAGAAGCTCACGAACATCTACGCCGCCACCGAGGCCGACTTCCAGCGGGCCACGCAGCGCGTCTACCGCGCCAAGGACAAGGCCTCCGCGGTGACCGTCCACGTGCTTCCCTGACCCGGACTATTCATGAGGCCGGTCCGGCCTTTTTTGATGGCTCTCTGGGCGGATCATTCGCGCGGACGCTAGCGCGGCTCGCGAATGATCCGAGCTAGCCCTCGGTCCGCCAGCTCTCGATGCGCGAGATCAGCTCTTCGGCGGTGACGCCCACGAGCTTCGTGAACACGACTCCCACCGTGGTCGAGCCGCCGCCCGGCGCGGGCCGGGCATGGATGACACGGGCCTCGATCTGGGCCATGTCCGGCAGGCCCCCGAGCCGCGCGACCATGATTCGAGCCTGGGCGCCCTCCGGGACGTTGCGGGTGGTCTCGAAGGAGAGGCCTCCTTGCGAGATGTCCTGGGACTCGATGGCGACGTTCTTCTGGAAGATGCCGCCCGGAAGCTCGATGTAGAGCGGCACCCGGATCCGGAATCGCTCGTGCTGTCGACGCTCCTGTCCCATGCCTCGCGAATGATCCGTACTAGCGCGGACTATTCATGAGTCCGGCCTGGCCCTTCTCATGAATAGTCCGAATGTCGCGTCCCCCGGCTTTCGTGGATCTAGCCCTTCGACTGCTCCGGCTGGCAATCGCCATGCTGTCCTCCCCGCCTCCGCCCGTCAATGGTGCCTTGGTGGCGCACCGAGCGGATCATTCGCTCGAATGCTCACACGGCCTCGCGAATGATCCGTACTAGCCCCCGCTCACCGGCGGGATGAAGACCAACTCGTCGCCCTCGGCCAGGGGGTGGTCGAAGGGGGCGTACTTGCGGTTCACCGAAGCGGCCAGGCCCCGCCGGCGATCGGCGAGGGCGGGCGTATCGGCGACGAGCCGCCGCCAGGCTTCCTCGGCGGTGGCGACAGGCGGCAGCTCCAGCTCCAGCTCTCCTCGCCCGACCGCTTCCCGGAGCGCGGCGAAGAGACGCACCCGGACCCTCATCCGGACTCCTGCCAGGCGCGCTCGAGGCGCTCCACCAGCTCTTCCCGCGTCATGTTCAGGAACCGGGTGAACTCGATGCCCACGACGTAGCGCCCCGTCGCCTCGTCCATCTGCACGTGGGCGACCCGTCCCTCGATGAGGGCCGGCTCTTCGATGTCTCCGAGCTTGGCCACCACCACCCGCGATTCCGCGGAGAGGGGCACCTCGCGGCCGGTCTCGAAGGAGAGACCTCCCGCGGAGACGTCGCGCGACTCGAGCCGCACCGTCTTCCGGTAGACCTCGCCGTCCACCGAGATGAAGAGCGGCACGCGGATCTGGAATCGGCGATGCTGCCTCTTGTCGGCCGTCACCCGCTCCTCCTCCACGGCGGGGTCAGGCGCCCGCCGAGGGCTTGAGCCAGCGGCCGAGGTTGGCGGCTTCGGCGGTACGGCCGCCTTTCTGGAGCCGCGGCAGCGCCTCTTTCAAGAACGCCTGCACGTCGGCTCGCGCCATGTAGGAATCCACGTGCTCCGGCCTGAGGCTCCCCCGGATCCACTCGAGGCTGGCCGCGGCCTTCGCGAAAGCGTCCAGGGCCTCTTCGTTGCGGCCGAGCTTCTCGAGGGCCTCGCCCTGGGCCGAGAGCGCGGCCTTGTGGGCCGGCTTGCCCGCGAACTTCTCCGCGAGTGTCGCCGCCTCCTGGGCCGCCCGCCGGGCTCCCTCCGCGTCTCCCTTGGCCAGGAGCACCTGGGCGAGCGCGATCGCGGCATCGGCTTCGAGGGGCCGCAAGCGCGCCTTCGCCGCTTCCTCGCGGGTGCGCCGGAGGAGCGCTTCGGCGTTCGCCAGCTTTCCCTGCCTGCGGTAGAGCTGCCCGAGCGCGATCCGCGACTCGACCGCCACTTCCTTTTGTCCGCTGAGGTTCGCCCCGACGTTGGCCTTCTCGTAGGCGGCCGCCGCTTCGTCGAGCTTCCCGCGCACGTCCAGGAGCCAGGCCTGGCCGAGGAGGATCGCGGGGGCGTGTCCGGCCGCGTGGTGATCGCCATGCCCGCCCGCCCCCTCCGCGGCACGGAACGCCTTCTCGGCGTCGTCGGGCCGCCCGAGGGACAAGTAGAGGTGGCCGAGGGCGGTGTTGGCGTGGTCGAGGTCGTGCTCGGTGTGGAGCTTCGCATA
>Ga0210377_10004302_pt1 | contig 12020 bp, 17 predicted proteins | sample PLM4_65_b1redo_FD_155480 | JGI IMG/M metagenome (GOLD analysis project Ga0210377, IMG submission 155480) | Groundwater sediment microbial communities from an aquifer in East River, Colorado, USA - PLM4_65_b1 redo | ecosystem: Environmental > Terrestrial > Soil > Riparian zone | place: USA: East... | reverse complement strand
GATCGAATCGCATCAGGGTCTCTCCATAACCATACCAGTACTGCAGGTAAAGTGCGAAATTCATATTAGGAATCTGCTGCCGGAATTCGAGTTGGTAGGAATTTTTTCGGTTATCACGGAATATCGGCGTTTTTATATCCAGTTGATGGTTCCTTATGCTTCCTCTCCAGAGAAAGTTCCTGACGCTCACGCCGATCTCCCCCTGACCCATGTAGTCGAGAAATTTATCATTGCTGCCGATGGATTGAAGATAGGCAGTCTGATCGGAATAACTCGATGCATGCCAGAGTTTGACATACAATAACGCCTTGTCAGACAGGAAGGAATTCGTTACTTCCAGTTTTTCCTTCGACTCGAGCCCGAATTTGATCAGAACATATTGCCTGTTCCAGCTTCGTGACTGGTCGCCGGCGAGACCGTTGGATTCGTGCTCGATGGGACTTATAACTATGTTGCGCAGTTTAAACCGGCCGGTGATGACGGCGTTGACCGGATAATCTAAAAAAAACTCCGGGTTAATAGCGCTTTCCTCGAAAGGCCTTGACTGCTGCCCTACGTTCCAGAGTGTCTTCTGCGTATAGGCAACATAGGCCGGAAAAATATTATGCTTGAGGACATAGAGGTTCGGCTTCAGCACCTGGAACTTCATGCTTATCTGGAACTTGGCCTGCGCGTTGTTGTTCCCGGGCCAGTGATTCAGAGAAAAATAATTCACCTTGTGTTCGGCAACAGGACTTGCCGTTTTTTTTCCAAAGTCCGTGCTTTGCGGTGATTTCTGTTGCTGCTCAGCGGGCAGAGCGTCATCAGGAGCATTCACGTCCTGTGGTTGATTCGCCGTATCAGCCAATTGGACCGTCTTCACGGAGTCATCTTGTACAAACAGATCCTCTGCGTAGCCGGTGGCGGTATAAAACAGCACGGAGATAAAAGCGATCAGTAATTTTTTCACAATGCCTCCGAGGGGCGCATATGCTACTGTCAAAATCTTTCACCGCTGAGACGTACCCTGCTGTTGCCCCCTGCTCTTGCGATAGCGCGGGGACAAGCCAAAACGCGGGCACAGGCAGAGGCGCAGAGAAAATCCTTATTATTTTCAAGATGCATTTCTCTGTGTCGCCGTTTATGACCGCGCCTACGCAAGTGCAGGCTACGTCTCTGCGGTAGATAATGCCCTTTTACGACAGCATCAAGAATCGTTGACCTCTGCTTGCCCAAGTGCTGCCCTCACGATTCTGACCAATTCTTCTGTTTCAAAAGGCTTATGGAGGTACGCGAACACCTCATTGCCGAGAGACTTTATAAAAGACTCCACACCGCTATGTGCGGTTAGCATGATTATCGGTATATTCCTGGCCTTTTTGTTATCTTTAATCTTACGGGACACCTGCAGGCCGTCCATCCCCGGCAACATAAGGTCCATAAGTACGAGGTCTATAGTCTGAGTTTTGATCTTCCGCAGGGCGTCTTCCCCGCTTGCAACGCTTACCACCTCGTAGCCTCTCGGAATGAGTATGTTTTCGAGCAGTTTGAGGTTCGCAGGTTCATCGTCGACACAAAGAATGATCGGATTCTTCGGGAGCGTCATGTTTTCACCTTGGAATTCGGAATAATGTGTTTTACGAGCTCAATGAATTTTCGCGTATCTATGGGTTTTGTCACATATTCGTCGAACCCGGCTTCCAGTGCCTTTTCCCTGTCGCCTTTCATGGCAAACGAGGTGACAGCGATCACCTTCAGCTTGCTCAGTTCCGGTGATTTCCGCAATTCCCGTATTACTGCAAAACCGCCCATAACAGGCATCTGCAGATCGAGCAGTATCAGATCGGGCATGTGCTCTCTGGCCATATCCAGCCCGGATACCCCATCAGTAGCCTCCAGCACTTCATAGCCGTGATACTTCAGTATTTGTCTCATGAGGATACGATTCGCCTCGTTATCTTCTACAACAAGGATTTTCTTAGGCATCCTTTTTCCTCCTTTGATTTACGGGAATAACAAAGGCAAACAGACTCCCTTTGCCGAACTCACTCTCCACCCATATCCTCCCACCGTGCAATTCAACAAGTTTTTTTGTGAGCGCGAGCCCGAGCCCGGTACCCTCATACTTTTTATCGTAAGCCGACGCCAATTGAGAAAACTCCACAAAAAGCCGCGGGATATCTTCCTTCTTGATCCCTATGCCGGTGTCCCTGATACTGATCTCTATATCCTGAGCTCCATTGATCTCCTTCAACATTACCTGCACCTTGCCGTTGTCGGGCGTGAATTTCACCGCATTGCTCAGGAGATTGAACAGAATCTGCTTGAGTTTTCTTTCATCCGCCTCGATCACGATCGAATGATCGGGTTCGATCTGAAGATCCAGCGATATCCCATGCCTCAATGCCTTCTCCCGTTGCATGACCAGGGATGCGTCAAGCAGCTCTCTTAATGACAAACTCTCCACGTCGAGTTCCATCTTGCCTGATTCCACTTTGGAGAGATCGAGGATATCGTTGATAAGGCTGAGCAGATGCCTTCCCGCTTTGAGGATGTACATCACGTTTTCGCGCTGCGACTCATTCAGCGAGCCGAGCAGCTGGTCCTCCAGGACCTCCGAAAAACCGATTATCGAATTAAGAGGGGTCCTCAGCTCATGGCTCATGTTGGCAAGGAAATCGGACTTGGCCATTGTTGCAGATTCAGCTTCGACTTGCGCCTTCTTCGCGTCTCGTGTTCGTTCCGCCAATTCCCGTTCCAGCCTCATTTTTTCAGTGACGTCTTCTATTGCAAGGAGGATCAGTTGAGAACCGACTTCCTCTTGAGTGATACGGCGGGCATTGAGCAGCATTACCTTGTGCCCGATACTTGAAAACACATGTTCAACTTTATAGTCATCGAACTTGTTGTCTTTGGGCAGGATCTCTTCAAGCAGCGTTCGAAGCCTGGGAATGTCCCATTGCCGGTTTCCGAGGTCATAGATAAGATTGCCGATCGTTTCCCCCGGTGTTACCTTGAATGAATCATAGAAGCTGCGGTTGGCCTTGAGGACCCTCAGGTCTGAATCCAGCACCAGAAGGGGTTCACGGACGGTCTCAATAATATCTTCATTGGCCCTTGTTGCGGCCTCGGCATCGGATTGTGCCTGTTCGGTGTCTCGCGTTCGTTCCGCCAATTCTTTTTCCAGGCGCATTTTTTCAGTGATGTCTTCTATTGCAAGGAGGATCAGCTGAGGACCGCTTCCTGTTTGAGTGATACGGCGGGCATTGAGCAGCATTATTTTGTGCCCGATGCCTGAAAATACATGTTCAACTTTATAGTCATCGAACTTGTTGTCTTTGGGCAGGATCTCTTCAAGCAGCGTTCGAAGCCTGGGAATGTCCCATTGCCGGTTTCCGAGGTCATAGATAAGATTGCCCACCGTTTCCTTCGGCATTACCTTGAAAGATTCATAAAAACTGCGGCTGGCCATGAGGACCCTCAGATTTGCATCGAGGACCATAAGGGGTTCACGCGCCGTTTCGACAATATCCTCAAACATCGCAGCATCTCCAATCTGTATCGTATCGCACGCGAACAGACGCGTATCTCATTTTGGGTCGGCGGTCCACCATTTTACGATGCCAGCAAAAATCAGCGCGAGTACAAGGGCCGGGAGCGATACGAGGATCGATGCGGCCGCAGGGGACATCTGCGCGGCCAGGTACTGGTAGATCCCCGCCAGGAGAAAGCCCGACGCGGCCAGGACCAGAAGGGAGGCAATCCCGACAAATGCAAGCGCCCATGCCGCGTTCATCACCGTTCTTTTCAGTATTCTTCCTTCTGCTTCCAGCAAACGTAGAAAGGACATCGCGATATCAAGGAGCGTCGTTAGTATCTTCATTGTTTGTCCCCCGGTACCACAGTTTTGCGATTATATAGCCGAGTCCGAATGCAGCCATAATACTCACCAGCGGGTGCTGTTCTACTTCAGCCGAAAGGTCCCTGACGACTTTTTCACTTTGGCTCTTCGATGAGTCAAACTTGTGCAAAAGGTCCGCCCATACACCAAAACCTTCTTGTTGGGCCGCTGCGTGGTGGGCCTGTTCGTCATGGATCCCGGCGGATTTCTTCACTCCGGCAGCGAGCCCGGCGATCTCTTCTCGCAGGCGCTCGATATCAGCTTTCAATGCATCCAGTTCTTTATCATGTGTTTTTTCCGACATATTCGTTTCTCCTTATGATCATTTCCGTTTTCTTTTTTTTGGGAATTCTCAATATTAATGGACTCGCAATAAGTCGATTTTAACCGCTGAGGCACTAGCCTTCAAATGAATAGCGACCACTTAGGGAAACACGCAGAGAAAATCCTTACTATTTTAAAATGTATTTCTCCATGTCTCCGTTTATGGCCGCGCCTACGCAAGTGCAGGCTACGTCTCTGCGGAAAATTATGACTTTTTACGAATGCATCTACAGTTGTTCAGGTCTCAGGCTCGGTTCTTTTTTTTGACACTTTTGGATTGCTTTCAGCGGGCGCCTCGGGCCCGAGCAATACCGCGATCCATCGAGTGCCTTTATTGTTCTCGCATGCGAACTTCAGCGTCATGGTGAACGGTATGCACAGAACCACACCGATCAGCCCAAGCAGGCTCCCCCAAAAGACCAACGAGAGAAATACGACCAGCGTAGACAGGCCGAGCCTCCGCCCCATGAGACTCGGTTCGACCACGTTGCCGAGTGTGAAACCAACGGCCAGATATGCGGCTGCGGCGAGAGCGGCATGGCCGATCCCGAGTTGGACAAGGGTGAGAATAACCGCAGGGATCGCAGCGATGATAAAGCCGACATTGGGTACATAATGGAGCAGAAAGGCCAGGAAACCCCAGAGAATAGGAGAATCCACGCCGAGGATGGAGAGCCATATCCCGATAAGAACACCCGCGGTCAGGCTGATCCCCGTCTTGATGATCATATAACGCATCATATCATCAACGAACCTCGTGAATTGGGGAAATGCCTGCTGCGGATCACCGAGGACAGCGCGGAGCTTGACAGGGAAGCTTGAGGCCTCGAGCAGGATAAACGTTACGGTGAGCAAGATCAGGATAATGTTCGAGAGCGCGGAACCCAACCCCCCGAGCATGCCGACAGACAGCTTCATAACCGTCTCCGGATTGACATACTCAAGCAGCACCTTGTCCGTGACCCGGATGCCCTTCTTTGCCAGCAGCGTCTTGAGAGCCGAGACTTGCTCCTGTATGCGTTGTTGATAGGAAGGCAGGGCATCGATAAAGCTGTTGAGAGACGTGGCTACAAGACCGCCGACGATCAGCAGAACGACGATCATGCCTGCCACCACGAGCAGCACCGCAATAACGGTGGGGATGCGTTTCCGCTCAAGCCAGAGTACCTGCGGCGTCCCGAGCATAGCGAGGAAAACGGCGACAAGGAACGACACCAGGACCGACTGCGCCTGATTGATGCCCCAAATGATGATCACGAGCGCAGCCGCTATGACAAGAAAGCGGATGCCCCGCTGAGAATTCCTCTGTTCAGTCATGGACAGATACCTCTTCCGCAGAAATTCGCTCTGTGAGAAAATCCGGCCATTCTGAGCCCGCGATACTCTCCGTCGCTCCCAAGCTGAATACTTCTTCCATTGTACGGCATAGTGTGAACGTAATTATGCTCTCAGCGCAATCGATGTCCGGTCACCTCCCTGTCCATGCGGCTCAGCGGCGGTCGGCGTAGAGGTCGCGCCACTCGACGGCGCCGAACTTGATGTCGCCGAGAAAGTTGTAGGCGATACTGACGGTTCCTACCGTCTGGTGCCTGTCGGGCAGATTGGCATAGTGCGCATCCCGGTGCGATTCGACGTACTGGACGCCGATACCGTGGCGGCCGTAAACACGCACCGTGAACGACGCGTTCCCGCGGAAGATCTTCTCCAAACCAGTTTTGTCGTCGGAACCCGTGCCGCTGACATAGTACTCGCGCCCCGTCAGGTCGAGCATGGCGGCTTCGCCGAAGATGAGGCGGAGCGCGAGCAGCCCCTGCGGGACGAAGCCGTAGTGGTAGTCGCGTTCACCTTCAGCGGGGTACCCACGGCTGTGATGGTGCCGGCCGCGCCGAAACCGACGCCGCCGAGGGCCGAACCCTGGAGCGCCACCGAACGCGAGAGCCACCACTGGGCGGTGGTGCCGAGCGAGAGGGCCGTGCTCGAGACGCGGAAGATCGCCGGTGATATGTAGTCGTAGCTCCCGTAGAGGCCCCACACCCCGCGATAGGCTTCGCCAACGGAGTATTTCGTTCCATAGAGAAGGCCGCGGGTCGTGCTGTTCTCGAAGAAGTTGCCGCCGCTACGGGCGATGGCGGTGAATTCGAAATGGAAGTAGTCGAAGGGGCGCTCGTAGCTATAGCCGGGTTTCCCGGGGAGCCCGTAGGCCATGGAGAAATCTCCCGACGCCTCGGGCCGGTTAACGGTTTTTCCGATGCCCTGGTCCGTCTGGTGCTCGGTCAGGCTCGCGCCGAGTCGCAGGCGCGTGAAGATGGCCGGGTCGTTGCTCACCCACACGGCCTTGAACCGGTTGCCGAAGGCGAGACGGTTGAGACCGGTGGACGGCGAGAGCCCCGCGGCGCCCAGTTCGCGCCAGTACCCCGGCTTGCCGTTGCCCTCAAGGGCGTAGCTCGCCATCCGAAAGAGCGCCTCGCCCAGGAGAGACCCGCCGAAGCTCGTCATGATCTGATCATTGATGGAGGGCGGTCCGGTCTCTCCGAACGTCTCCCAGACATAGCTTGCCGCGAAAGTATAGCCAAACGACTCCCAATAATTGAGGCCGGCGGACCGCGCGAAGCCGTAATTGAACGACCCCATGTATGGATGCATTATAAAGTTCATGCCGAAGGGGTCCGTGTCCAATGTCCAGGGGCCGTGAATGACGTGGTGCCAGCCGGTGTTCCAGTTCGTGCCGAAGACGTCGGTGCCGTAGACGGTGCGGTCAAACCTGTTGAGGAGCCAGAGGAAGGACGGGATCTCGAGCGCCGGAATGAGGTAGCTCTTACTGAAGCCCTCACCCCAATCTGCCTCCAACGCCGGGGAAACAGGCGCAACGGAGACAGGCTCCACAGGGTCGCCCGCACCCGAGGCGGTCTTCAATGATGGAAGAATGAGTGCGTTCGAGACGTGCTCCGCGGCGGTGACCGCACCCGGCGTCACGAAGGCAAGAGCGAGAACGCCGGCAATGATGCGCCACCAACGCTGAACGCCATACCGGGGCCCGCTCATGGCCGTTGTCCGGTCAGATCCGGCACTGGTCTCCACGATCCTGGCCCGCCACTTCTTGAGTTGAGAATTAATCAGTTTAGTCATGGTCAAGCATATCCCCGATAATTTGGCAACTTCTCCGGTTTCTTGAAAAGCCTTTGTTACACACGACAACAAACAATTATCTATTATGTTGTAAAATAGTTTGTCATCCCCGCAAACGGGGACCCGGTTATGATTTGGGAATCTCGGATTTCCTCCTTCGCGGGAATAACGGAATTAACAGCACTGCTGACCTCAGCGTTGGCCAGCCTTTGACGGCAAAGAACACGGCCAGGGACAAACACAAAACCACGCTCAGGCCAACCGAGACGAAGGCAAGCGCGAACGCCGCAAGGTACATCAGCGGCCCGAATCGGTATTGCATGGTGATCTGCTGAATTTCCCTGTCGTCCACGTTCTGTGCAAGAAGCCTTCCGTTCTTTGACGCGTGATGCCACAAGCCCTTGAACGCAAATGCGATCGCGACGTAGGTGCCGGCAAAGACCGCTCCCACAACATTGGCTTCGGGGCGCATGAGGTATTCCGCCAGCAGGGCCGTCGGAAATGGCATGAACGTTATGAACAGAAGCAATAAGCCGTTCCAGTACAGGAAAGGATGATCGGTTCTCTGGATAAAACTGAAGATCCGGTGATGGTTTACCCAATTGGCAAAGATCGTAATGAAGCTTGTCACGAAGGCAAGGTAATGAGGCCACTGTTTTATCAACGTTGATCCGAGGCTGCCGCCTGCACCAAGTTCCCGGGCCTTCGGCACATTGATCCCGAGAACCAGCAGGGTTATGGCAATGGCGAAAATGCCATCGCTGAACGCCTCAATTCGCACGGTTTCGTTCCGTTCGAACGTCTCCGGAATCTTCATGGCATTCTCAGGGGTCGGTTCTTTTGTCCTGGCGACGATATCAGCGCTTACAATTCGACCAGGCTGCCCTGGTGCTGCAGCGATTGATCCCGGATGGAGATCGAGCCGTTTCCCTGTGAGATCATCCATGATTCCAACCTCAGTAATTTCTGGTTAGTCTTGGCGTTCAATAAACGCCGATATCGAGGAAGGCTATTTCCCCTTGATGTCATCCTGGATTTTCATACCAGCCTTTTCCATCTGCTGTCCGCCTTGATCTACCGTCTTGTCGATTTTCTTGCCCGCGCGCTCTGCCGGACCCTCGTGACAACCGTACATCCCCCCAAGCAGCAGACTCATGGCCAGCGCTGCGACAACGCTATTCCAGCTCTTCATCATGCGTATCTCCTTTCGCAATAGTCATGTATCCATCCGACGTTTAATCAGTTATCATCTCTCGTTAACGCTGTTACGTCTGTTAGTTGCGTTTTTACATAGTCCATATATTTCTGCATATCCTGGCTGGCCCAGTCTTCGGGATGCTTGCCTGTTTGTGATATGAATTGATCCAGTAGTTTCATAGGTAATTTTCTCCATCAGCGTACCCGGTTTGCTCAATCCGAAAAAGCCCCGGCTATTTCGCGATCAGCACCATTTCCAGGACCGAGCTGCCCGCCAACCCCGTTCAATTCGTTTTTTCTTTCATCACACCCGCGCCGCTTTTACCGCTTCCAGCCCTGCTGTGGATGCAATGGTGTTGAACCTGATGTCCGGCTCAACGCGGAGCAGTCTCATTGCCCCGTTCAAGACACCGAAATGGTCGGACCGCAGATGGTTTTCCAGGTCCTCGCTGGTCTTCCACTCCTCCTCGAAGAAGAAGATGCGTTCATCCTCCACATCCACGTAGCAATTGCAGCTTATGCAGCCACGTTCGCGCCGGATAGGGCCGAGTATTGCTTTGACCGTTTGTAGGACTTCCTTCCGTTTCTCAACAGGCACTATCATCTTAATGGTAGTTTCGATCATGGATGATCTCCTTGAGACATGAAGCGATTAATGGCAAAGGACCTTTGAGAAATCACCCAGCGGCTCGTGCCAGAGCAAACAACGGCGGCTGAAGGGAATACCCCGCACATGAACTTCGCCCATATCTCACACCCCCCTCGACTATATGATTTTTCTCCCTTGAATGACTCTTATCAACACTACAACAATTGCGATGACAAGCAAAATGTGGATGAACCCACCCATCGTATAGCTGCTCACCAGCCCCAGCAGCCACAGAATTATCAGTACCACAGCGATTGTCCACAACATTTGCTCCTCCTTCCGATAGGTTTATTGTTGTTCGGTTATTATAACCTTAAATAGCTTTCCTGCTCTACCCGACAGCTTTTATCGATGGCAGACTATTCATAGCAGGAAAAACGTTTTATCATCCTACTTTCTATCATGTTTTTCTTCCTCTCCTTGTTCAGGTTTCCCCTGTTTAGGTTTGGATTTTTTTGGCTTCTCCCGGTTTTGTGACGGAGAGTGCTGTTGTTGGACCTTTCCGGATTTCGGTTGCGATTGTTGCGGTTTGACTGCCTCACGAGATCGCGGTTTCGCCTGAGATTCTGGTTGGACCGCTTTAGAAGGCTGTTGTGCTCGCGTTCGTGGTTTCAAACCCTGGACACCCCAAGTCTGTTGCTTCTCCCAATGCCTGCTCTTTTCCCAGCCCCTCCAGTTTTGTTGAACTTGCTGGTGAGGTATTCGTTGGTAGTTCCACTGATGTCCCCCCCAACGGTGATCCCTGTAGTCATTCCTCCAACTTGATGGTATCCTTCTATAAAAGGACGGGACCCTTTGATAGTAGACCCAACCTGCGTTATAGTCTCGTGAGCGATACCAGCGCCCTTCCCACGGACGCCACCACCAACCATTGTAGAAGAAGATGTCCACGTCTATGTCAGGAACGACGTAGACATACGTCTCAGGCAGCACTATTACCTCTGGAGGTGCGGCAAATACCATGGGTGGTGGCACAGAAATGCTAACGCTTACATCTACCCCTGCCATCGTTGGAATAGGAACAACAATTACAAACGCTAAAAGCGATAATCCAAATAATATCTTTTTCATTTTGTTGCCTCCTTCAAGCATCACTTATGTTGAGGAATAGATGTTTCTACTTTTCAGCTTGTTCACTTGCGCAACCGTATGTCGCCTGCAACCGACCAGGCAGCTGATCCAGCTTCACCACGACCGTATCAAGGTCTTTTTCAGTGACCATTCCCCATCGCTGTTTTATTGTATCTTTTAATTGTTCAAACTTGCCTTGCATCAAATCATTACTCCTTTTTTCATATCTTTTGTCAGACGAGTTCATAGTGACCTATCATACGCCAGAATCTCTTGAGATATCTGGAAATCATTTACCCGGGTCTCCGACCCGTGATGACGCTGATCAAGATCACTACTATAGCGAGCACAATCAAAATATGGATGAACCCGCCCATCGTGTAACTGCTCACCAGCCCTAATGCCCAAAGGACTATCAGTATCACAGCGATTGTCCACAACATTTGATCCTCCTCCCTGATTGCTCAGGCCCGTTGCCCGCGCGCTCATCGGTCCGGCAATCCATGCGGACCCGGACTCAACTCCTCGATGCTCATCCGGTTCTTTACTCTCTTCACACCGTTTACGTCGTTGACGAGTTTGGCGGCCAGGTCCCTTCGACCGTTTTCCCGTCCCAGCTCATTTGAACCTCGAACTCGCTTCGTGGTAGGCGGTCTTCACTTCAGCCCATGCTTTTTCCGCGCCTGTCTTGAGATCTTCCCAGGCTTCATCGCCGGCGGTTTTCAACTCCCGCAGCTTCGCCTTGGCGTTATTCTGCTTGCCTTGCAAAGCTTCGATGGTTTTGTAGTATTCGATCTTCGCGTCGGCCTTGGCATTGTCCGCCTTGGCCTTGAGCAGGGCGAGCTCTGCGCTCCATTCCTTCAACTGTGCATCGAGTTTTTCTTCGTACGCTTTTCTTTTATCCTTCATAACAACCCCCGTGATTGAAACGTTGTGTCTGCTCTCAGGTCTTGCTTCGCGTGACCGGCAACACGATGCCGACCCATGTCATATACCCGAACCTGATAAACTCCAGGTTACGGATGCGGAGGCATGGGCAGGTGCCCCGGTCCAGGTACGTGCCCCGGTCCTCCTGGAAAAAAGCATGCTGAAAGAGCGAGTATTGCCACGCATATGAGTAATGCTATTATTATCCATATTTTTTTCATGATGTATCTCCTTTTGTTATTTCGTTTTGAATTCTTTCAAACGAACGTCCTCATGCTTACAGAAAATAATGGTATTGATATCTCATACAACCGGCCAGTGCTCCAATCCTTATCCTGCGATCAGCCCTTTTTGCTTCCTGTGACCAGAAGCACGATGCCGCCTATGAACGCAATAGCGCCCACTATCGGAGGCAGCGGAAGCGTTCTCGTCCTATCAGCCGACATGTGCACGGGACCGAGATCGACGACTTTCTCTCTGGACGTGTACGATATGCCCTGATACGCAAAGGCTACGATCCCGACAACAATGAGGATGATGCCTAACAACGTGTTTGTTTTCATTTCGTGCTCCCTCCAGTCTAACGGTTGGGTGCCTGCGATTCACGTTCGATGACGATCTCGACGCGGCGGTTATTAGCGCGCCCCTCGGGTGAAGCATTGTCGGCGATCGGGCTTCCCTCGCCCTTTCCGCGTGCCTGGATGCGCTCGGCTGGGTAGCCTTTCTGCACGAGGTAATCGCGGACCGCGTCGGCCCTACGTTGCGAGAGACCCTGGTTGTATGACTCGGAGCCCCGCGAATCGGTGTGCCCTTCCACGATGAGGTTGCGCGCGCGGACCGCAATTA
>Ga0210377_10004301_pt1 | contig 12021 bp, 6 predicted proteins | sample PLM4_65_b1redo_FD_155480 | JGI IMG/M metagenome (GOLD analysis project Ga0210377, IMG submission 155480) | Groundwater sediment microbial communities from an aquifer in East River, Colorado, USA - PLM4_65_b1 redo | ecosystem: Environmental > Terrestrial > Soil > Riparian zone | place: USA: East... | reverse complement strand
GGCCCTCGGGCGGCACGACGGCGTGCACCGCTTCACCGTGGGCCAGCGCCGGGGCCTGGGGTTGACCCGGGAACGGCCGCTCTACGTGCTGGCGGTCCTGCCGCAGGAGCGCACGGTCGTGGTCGGAGACGAAGCCGACCTCGCTGCCGATCGGGCCGAGGTCCGCGACGTGAACTGGCTCTCGATCGACGCCCCCGAGAAGCCCTTGCGAGCGAAGGTGAAGATCCGGTATCGGCACCAGGAAGCGCCCGCCACCGTCGAGCCCGGGACCGACGGCCGAGCCCTCGTCCGGTTCGACGAGCCCCAGCGCGCCATCACCCCCGGCCAGGCCGCCGTCTTCTACGACGGCGAAGTCTGTCTGGGCGGAGGGTGGATCAGCACGCCGGGGGCGGCTCCGCTCCGACCGGCCGGCCCCGGCGCAACTATCTACTGAAAAGCCGAATTGAGCGCGAAGCGCGAGGAGAACCTGCCACGGGGCACCGGTTCGAGCGCGAAGCGCGAGCGGAACTCACCCCGTCAACTTCTCCAAGGCCACCCGCGCGGCCGCCTGCTGGGCCGCCTTCTTCGACGACCCCTCTCCCTCCGCCGCGACCTTGCCCCCGATGACGCAATGCACGAGGAACCGTCGGCGGTGGCTCGGGCCCTCCTCGGCCGCGACGGTGTAAGCCGGCACCGGCTCGCCCCGCGCCTGGAGCCGTTCTTGCAGAGCGCTCTTGAAATCCACGTCCGCCAGGGCGCCCGGCTGCAGCTCACGCTTGAACTCCGCCTGCACGAAGGCTCGCGCCGCCCCGATCCCGCCATCCAGGTAGAGGGCCGCGATCACGGCCTCGAACGCGTTTGCCCACAGCGCGGCCTTCGCGCGCCCTCCGGTCTTTTCCTCGCCGCGACCGAGCCGCAAGAGCGCGGGCAGGCCCAGGGCGTCCGCCCGCCGGGCCAGGCTCTGCGCGGAGACGAGCTGCGCCCGCGCCTTGCTCTTGGACCCTTCCGGTCCCGAGGGGTCGCGATGGTGGAGGAGGTCGGCCACCAGGAGACCGAGCACGGCATCGCCCAGGAACTCCAGGGGCTCGTTGTGGACCAGGTGGCCGGCGGGCCGCTCGTTGGCCAGGCTCGTGTGGGTCAAAGCCTGATCGAGGAGGGACGGCGTCGCGAAGCGATGACCGAGGCGTTCCTCGAGGGCCACGAGCCGGGCCCGGCGATCGTCGCTCATCGAGGGCTCCGTCAGGCCACCTTGAGCACGACCAGGGTCATGTCGTCGTGGGGAGCCGCGTCCCCTACGAAACCCCGGATCTCTCCCAGGATCCTCTCCTTGATCTCCTCGCTGCTCAGGCCCTCGGCCGCCTCCTCGACGATCTGTCGAAGCCGGCTCTCGCCGAACAGCTCGGATCGCTCGTTCATGGCTTCGGAGAGCCCGTCGGTGAAGAACAAGAAGAGGTCGCCCCTCCGGAGGGGCACCACCGCCTCCTCGAGGATCTCCTCGAACCGCTCGCCGCGGTCCATGCCGAGCCCGAGGCCCTGGGGCACGAGCACCCGGGTCCGGCCGCTGGCCGCCTCGAGGTGGATGATGGGGTTGTGGCCCGCTCGTGCGTACCGCATCACCCCCAAGGCAGTGTCCACCACCGCGTAGGTCATGGTGATGAACGAGCGGGAGTCCATGTTGGCGGCGAGGATCCGGTTGGCTTCGATCAGGAGCTTGGCGGGCGACTCGTAGATGCGTGAGAGCGACAACACCAGCCCCTTGAGCTCGGCCATGTAGAGGGCGGCGGAGGTGCCCTTGCCGGAGACGTCGGCCACCAGGACCCCGAGGCGCGTGTCCGAGAGAGGCAGGAGGTCGTAGTAGTCCCCGCCGACTTCCGCGGCGGGAAGGCACAAGGCGGCGATCCGGATCCCGGGCAGGGTGACCGAGCCCTGCGCGGGCAAGAGGCTCATCTGGATCTGCCGCGCGATGCGCAGCTCCTCCTCCAGCCGTTCCTTTTCCGCCTGTTCGCGCAGGAGCGTCTTCACCCCTTGAGACATGTGGTTGAACGACTCCGCCAGCTCACCGAGCTGGTCGCGGCTCCGGACCGCGATCGCGTGGTCGAAGTCCCCCTGGCGAAGCCGCTCCGTGCCCAGGGAGAGCGCATGGACGCTCCGCGTGATCGAGCGGGCGAGGAGCAATCCCAGGAGAAGGGCCACCGCGTACATGACCAGGAACACCGCGCCCACGACCCCCATGGCATAGACGAGGGCGTCGGCCAGACTGCCCATCCGCTCCCCCACCTTGAACCCCGGAGCCAGCTTCTTCAGAAGGTCGAAGGGATGGAACTGGAAGGGAACCGGCTGGATCGCCGTCTTCTCGCCCGTCACCCAATCCGTCCGTTCGGGGATCGCCACGAACTTGAGCCCGGAGCCCGAATCGAGGGCCAGGCGTTCTCCCCGATCACCTTCGGCGATGGCGCTGACCCGGCCGCCCCCCTCTCGACCCGTTGGCTTTGCTTCTTCCTCGAGCTCCTGATCCGTGAGCACGTGGATGCTCGTGCGCTTCTCGAGCTCCTTGAAGAGCTCGCGGTCGAGCGGCACGTCGAGGAGGAGGAAGGTGTCGGCGCCCCGGGCGCGAACGGCGCGGAGGACGCCGGGCTTCGTGGTCACGATCCCCGCGAAGGTCTCGCCCTTCCACCACGCGGGAAGGCTCACCGGTCCATCTCCCCGCGCCGCGACCTTGCGGCCCCGGCGCACGAGGACGTAGGCGAGCTGGGGGTGGATCGCCCGGGCGGGAGCGAGACGTTCCTCGATCGCCGCCCCCGCGGCCGCGTCGTCGGTGGGGAGGCTCGGCAGCACCGTCTCGGCCAGGGTGGAGAGGGTGCCGGACATGCGATCGATGTCCGCGGTGACAAGGTGGGCGGCCACCAGATTGACCAGCAGGACACCGGCCAGGACGAAGAAGACCGAGGCGAGGACGATGGGGACGAGCCCGATGAACAGATAGGAGAGGATGAGCTTGCTGCGAATCCGCCAGAGCAGGGCCCGCAGGGCGACCCGCGAAAGCCGAAAGAAGCCGTAGACGCCGAACACGACGAGGGTGAACTGGATGAGGCCGGTCACGAACGAGGGAAGCGGAAGCCCTAGAAGCCCGAGGACCCCCACGGCCACCGCGGCGAGCAGGATCCTGCCGGGCCAGCTCTGCAGCAGGAAGCTCCCCGCCCTCTCCGCGAAGCCTCGGACCGGCGACACGGAGGCGGCCGGCAGCGCGAACCTCTTGGGCATCGGCGCTCCGACTCTAGCACGAGGCCCCGGCGGCGCCGGCTCTCCCTACTCGAAGTAACCCGTCACGTCGAGGATGAGATGGACGATGCCGGTCGCCTGGCCACACCGCACGCTCACCTCTCCGGACTCGCTCAAGGCCACGACCGCGAGGGCCGCCCTCGTCTGGCCCGCTCCGTAGTTGATCGACGAGGTCTCCGGCGTGAGCCCGGCGGGAGCGAGTCGCAGGTCCCCGGTCGCCGAACCCTCGGTCACCGTCACGTTCAGCGAGAGGGCGCGCGCGCTCGAGGGAATGACCGTCTCGGCTTGTTCGTTGACAGATGCGCTCAGGGTCGATACGGTCGATGGAACATGCTCTCCTTGCTATTGCAGGCGCTGTTGGCCGCGCCCCCGGGCGATCTCGCGACGTTGGGGGTCGTCCTCGGCCGGGGACCCGCTCGTTCCGTGGCGATCCTCCAGTCGGGGGGCAGGACCCGGGTCGCGGCCGTCGGAGAGCCCGCGTTCGGAGGCCGAGTCCTCTCCGTTGACGCGCGGAAGGTCGTGCTCGACTACGCGGGCACCCGTGTCGAGGTCCCGCTCGTGGCGCCTCCGCCCGCGCCGGCCCCCGACCGGCGGCCCCCGACCGTCGAAACGCGGGCCGAGGGACCGACCGCTCCGCGCACCATGGATCGGCGCGAGGTCGAGCGCAGGCTCGGCGACGAGGTGCCCCGCATCCTCGCCGAGACCACGGTCGCCCCGGTCACCGAGGACGGGCGGGTGACGGGTCTCGCCCTCACGCGGTTGCCCGAAGGGACCTTGCTGACCGACGCCGGCCTCCAGGCCGGCGACGTCCTCACTCGCATCAACGACACGGCGATCGATGGTCTGCCCACCCTCATCGCGCTCTGGCCGCGACTCCAGGGGGCCAAAGAGCTGAGCGCGGTCGTGCTGCGCAATGGTCAGCCGGTCTCGTTGACCATCTCCCTCCGATAGTCCGGACTATTCACGAGCCCGGTCTGGCCTTCCTCGTGAATAGTCCGAAAAGCCGTTGCGTCCAAGGGCCGCCGGCGTGTTCACCGTCCGACCGCCCCGACTTCACGCCATCGCATCCTGTCCAATACTTCTCAGGATCTTCAACGGCTCCTTGATGGCTCCCTGAGCGGATCATTCGCGCGGCGACGGACGGGCTCGCGAATGATCCGGACTAACGGAGTAGAATCCGCTCCCGCGCCATGATCCGCCGGCACCCGGGACTCTCGACTGCCCTCCTCGTCGGACTCGCCGCGCTCGGCGCGCTCCTCGTCCGCGGTCGGCTCGCACGTCAGGTCCAAGACGCGCTCGAGGCAGAGGACGCCTCGGTCAAGGCGCTCGCCTTCGTCCCCCTCACGCCCCGGGGCATGCGCCTGCCACGCCTGGGCAGCGGCGAGGTCTCGGACGTCGTCCTCGGCCCCGGGGGACTATGGATGGCCGGCGCTTCGGGGATCACAGGGGGCGACATCGCCCCGGGCGACGACGGCGGCCTGCCGACGCTCCGCGCCTCCGCGCTCACGCTCTGGCGCGGCGTCCCTGTGGCCGCGACGGAGGCGGGCGGGCTCTTCCGCAGGAACGGAGGCCGGTGGGAGGAAGCGCGCACCGGCTGGGGAAGCCTCCACGTGAGGACGCTGGCCGAGACCGAGGCCGGCGAGCTTCTCGTGGGCGCGAAAGAAGGCCTCTTCCGCGCGGCCTTCGGGAGCGTCACCCTGGCGCGGCTCGACCCTCGTCCGGTGCGTTCGTTGGCCGCCGCCCGTGGCTTCGTCGTGGCCGGCGGCGAGGAGGGCCTCTTCCGTGTCGACGGAACGAGAGCGGCGGCCGTCCCCTGCCCCGACCCGTGGATCGAGTCGGTGGCGCTCGTCGGCGACACCCTCTTCGCCGCCACGCCGACGGGCTTGCTGCGCGGCCCGACGAACGGCCCCCTCCGCCCGGTCGCGGCCGCGGAGGACGTCGCCTCCGGTGTGGGCGACGCAGACGCGTTCTGGGGCTTGCCATGGCCTCGAGGCGAGACCGTGAGGCGCGTGACGCGGGACAAGGTCAGCGACGAGCGGTTGCCCTCGCCGGTGCTGAAGGTGATGGCCTCGGGCGGGGCCCTCTTCGCCGACACCGAAGCCGGGCTTTTCCGCCGTGGCCCCGAGGGCGGCTGGACGCTCGTCCGCACCCGGAGCGAAGCTCTGCCCCCGGGCTCGGCTCATCTGAGCGCCCTCGCCCTTTTCGGCGGCCGCCTCGTCGCGGGGACGTTCGGGGGCGGCCTCGCGATCACGGACGACGCCGAGCCGCCGCGTTGGCGCATGGTGCCGGGCTCGGCGGCCTGGGGAGTGAACGCCCTCTTGCCCGCCGGTGGCGAGCTCTACGTGGCGAGCCTGCGGGGAGCCGCTCGCTTCGACGGCGCGCAGCTTCGACCGATCGACGGCCCGGGCGCCGCGTTCGCGCTCGCGGCCACCGACGACGGTGTCGCCATCGGCTATGCGCAGGGCGTGCGGTTGCCGGGCGCCTGGCTCGTCTCGGCGTTCCACGGCCTTCCCGGCAACCAGGCCCTCGCCCTGGCCGCCAGCCACGAGCTTTTCGTCGGGACGCCCAGCGGCCTGGGCGCGCTGCGCGGCCGGCGGGTGGCCTGGCGGGTCGCGGCCGGGGAGTCCAGGCTTCCTCATCCCTGGGTGACGGCCCTCGTCCACGACGACCAGGGCCTCCTGGTCGGCACCTACGGTGGGGGCGTGGCCCGGCGAGTTCCCACGGCCCGCCCGGAAACGTCCCGCCGCCTGGCCGACGAGGCGAGGTACGAAGCGTTCCCCGAAACCGACGGGCTGAAGGTCAACGCGGGATGCCTCCTGCGGGCGCGGGGACGGGTCTACGTGGGGACCGACGGCATGGGCCTCTGGCGCTCGTCGGTCGACGGCTCGCGTTTCGAACGGCTCGCCCTCACCCTTCCCTCGCCGCGCGTGACCGCGCTCGTGGCCTCCCGGGAGACCCTCTTCATCGGCACCGACGAGGGGCTCGCCCGGTGGCCATTGGGAGCCGAGCCGTGAAGGCGCAAGGGACGGCCGCGGCCCTGGCCGCGCTCCTGGGGAGCGCCGCCCTTGCGCAGGCGCAGGCGGGCCTGCTCGTCCCCACGCGGACGGGCCGGCCCGACGCGCGGGTCCTGTCGCTGCGAGAGATGGCGATCGACCTCGGCGTCGCCCGCGGCTACGCGCGCGTGAACGTGCGCCAGGTCTTCGAGAACCGGACCGGCGACGTCCAGGAGGGCACCTACCGGTTCCGCCTCCCCCCCTCGGCCGCGATCGGGGACTTCGCAGTCTGGGACGACCTCGTGCGCATCCCCGGGGTGATCCTGGAGAAGGCGCGAGCGAGGGCGATCTATCGGGAGCTGACCACCCAGAGGATCGATCCGGGGCTGCTCCAACAAGGAGAAGAGGACGAGGGCGGCACCCGGCCCTCCGGTGGGGCGGCGTTTTCGGCCAGGGTAGCGCCGGTGCCGCCCCATGCCACCAAGCGCCTGGAGATCCAGTTCCAGCAGGACGTGCCGCTCATCGGCGGCCGGGGCGAGTTTCGCCTCGCCCTGCGGCCTCCCGACGGTGAGCCGCCGGTCGCCGGAACGCTCCAGGTTCGCGTCCTTGCGGACGGCGACGCCGCTGCCGGGACGGGCGGCCTTCCCTTGTCGCCGGACGGCGACGCCCTCGTCTTCTCGGGCACCGACGTCCGCCTCGAACGCGACCTCGTCGTGACCCTCGCGCCGGGGAGCGGCGGGCCACTACGACTCACCGCCTTTCGCAACCCGGATGGTCCTCTTCCCGACGGCGTGTCGCTGGCTCCGTGGGAGCGGGCCTCGGAGCTTCCCCCCGAGCGAGACGGTTTCTTCCTCATCGAGCTCTTGCCACCCGCGCCAAGCGGGGCCGGCGCGTCTCGACCCGAGGTCAAGACGCACCCGCCCGTCACCCTGGCCATCCTCTTCGACACGTCGCTGAGCCTGCGTTTTTCGGGCCTCGAGAAGTCGTACGCCGCTCTCGTGCGGCTGCTCCGCTCGCTCACGCCTCGGGACCGCTTCGTCCTCGTGCCCTTCGACCGAACCCCCGCCGCGGTGGGTGCCATGGCCCCGGCGACCCTGGAGCAGGTCGAGGCCGCCCTCGGCTCGCTCCGCGAGCGTCCCCTCGGCGCGGGATCGGACGTGGTGAAGGCGGTCGGCGAAGCGCGTCGCCTCGTGGGCGAGGGCGGCCGCCTCGTCCTGCTGACGGACGGACCCGCCGGCCTCGCGTCCACGGCCCTCGGCTCCGCCCGGGGACCGCTCCCGCTCTTCACCGCGCTCGTGGGGGACGAAGCGCCGGAGTCGATTCGAGCCGTGTCTCAACAGGTCCTCCCCCCGGGAGCGACCAGCGCGGAGGAAGACCTGTTCTTCGAGCGGGCGGTCGGGCCCCTGGAGAAGACCGCGACCCGACCCTCAGCCGAGCCGTTCCCCTTTCGCGTCTCGGGGGGCGAGCCCCGCCTTCGCGACGTGTATCCCGTCCTCGTCCAGCCCCCGGCCCCGGGCTCTCGGTCCGGCTGGATCGGCCGCTACGCCGCGCCCCAGCCACGCTTGCGCTTCGATCTTTCCTCTCCGCTCCTTCCCGAAGGCCGCGGCTCGATCGAGGGTCCGCTGCCCGAGAAGGCGACCGATGCGCGCGACCTGCCGCGCCGCTGGGCGCGGGCGCGGGTCGACTACCTCCTCGCCCGCATCGAGGCGGAGGGCGAGAAGCGGGAGTGGGTCGACGAGGTCGTAGCACTCTCGAAGCGATACAAGTTCGTGACCCCCTACACGGCGTTCCTGGCCGCGCCGCGCTCGCTCCTCCGGCCGCGCCGGATCCAGCCGGGCGACCCGGTGCTGCGCGTGGAGTGCGACCCCTCCACGGTCTCGGCCGTGGCCTTGTTCCCCTTCGGCCTCCGACTGCCCCTCGAACGTCGCCCGGGGACGCGTCTGTGGGAGGGTCGGTTCCTGGTGCCGGACGGATTGATGGACGGGCGCTACGCGGTCCGGATCGTGCTCCGCGACGCGGCCGGCGGCTCGGTCTCCGAATCGAAGCACTTCGTGATCGACGGCAAGGCTCCGGTCATCGCGCCCGACCTTCCGTCCCGCGCCCGCCCGGGGGAGATGCTGCGGGTGGCGGTCCGGACGGACGAGGACGTGATCGTTCTGGAGGCGCGGCTCGGGGACGGCGCCCCCGTGCCTCTTCGCTGGGACGAAAGAAGCAAGAGATCGGTCGGCTTCCTCCGCGTGCCGCCCCTGCTGATCGGCGCCCAGGCGCTGTTCATCGAGGCGGTGGACGCGGCCAAGAACCGGGGATTCGCTCGCGCCATGGTCGAGGTGCGGCCGTGAGGCGCCTCCGCGCCGGCGGGCTCGTGGCCGGGCTGGCCCTGGTGGGCGGCATCGGCGCCTCGTCGTACCTGCCCTGGGAAGACCTGACCGAGGCCGACTGGCTCTACGCACTGGCCACGCGCTTCGCCGGCGTGGACGGCCACCGCGTGCACTACCCGACGCCCACGGCCGAGCTGGCAAAGGCCCTCGAAGGCCGGGCGGAGAGCGCGGCCCTGCGGCATCTGGCCGAGGCCCGGCTCGAGCTCGGAGACCGCGCGGGTGCTCTGGCCGCGCTCGAGCGCTGGGCCGAGGCCGAGGGCGCACCCGCCTGGGCCGAAGCCGCGCGCTGGGGCGCCGCGCATTCCGACTACGCGCTGGCCTTCCGGGCCGCCGCCCGTGCGCTGCCGGGCCTCTCCGGCGACGATCAACGAGCACTGGCCGACGAGCAGGTCGACTGGGCCGATGCTCATCCCGAGGCCGGCGACCGCCTGGCGCTCCGCGAGACGCGCGCCAGGCTCTTCCCCGGCGACGGAGTGGCGGTCGAAGAATGGATCCGCGGACTCGAGGAGGCCGGGCGGCTGGCCGAGGCCGACGCCGCGGTGAGCACGGCCTCGGGTCTCGGCCCCGAGCGCCGCTTGCTTCTCCGGTCGGACCTTCTCGCGGACCACGGCGACCTCAAGCGAGGGTTCGAGCTGATCGACGAGGCCCTGGCCGCCTCCTCTTCCTGGGGGCCAGCCGTTCGCGAGGCCTTCGCGGAACGCACGAGCGCGTGGAGCCCCGGCGCTCCCGAGACGTGGCGCGCCACTCTCGACCGGGCTTTCGACGCCCAAGCGCTCCTCCGCCTGGCGTCCTACTTTCAGGGTCAAGGGCGGGGCGGCGCCGCCGCCGACCTCCTGAGGCAGATCGAGCGCCGATACGAGTCGCGCTTCGGCCGCGCGGAGTGGCTCCTCTTGGCGCGGCTCCACGAGGAGATCGACGCCGTCCCCGACGCCTTCCGGGACCTGCTGTCCGGCGCCGAGCGCGGCACTGCGACCGAGCAGAACGACGACCTCGCGGGCCTCGTGCGCCTGGCGCTCCGCGCGGGGGGACGGCCGCTCGGCGTGGGTTCATACAACGACGAGCCGTATCGCTGGATCGCGCGCATCGATCGCACACCCGGCTTCTGGACCGGCGGCCTCTCCTTCCTGCTCACGGGCCAGGACTGGAAGGAAGCCCTGGCTCGGATCGAAGCCGACTCGCTGGCCGAACGCACGTTCGCGACCGCGCGGGCCCTCCTGGCCGAGCTCGCCCGGCGGGCGCCGAACCACCGCGAGCTCCCCTCGTTGCAGGCGCGGGTCATGGCCCGCCACGTCGAGCGCGGCGAGGGGCGTGAAGCCCTGGCGCTCCTGGCCGGGCTCGAGACCGGCCCTCCCGAGGTCGCGGCGGAGGCGCTTCGCCTGGCGCTCCTGGCCGCGCGCCAGACCGAGGTGCCTCTCTCCGAGGAGCAGCGGCTCTTCAAGGCGCGGCTCGCCCGCCTGGCCGCGGCGGGGTCGCGACCCCGGCTTTCGGGCGAGGCCTGGAGCCCACGGCGTGCCGCCCAGGGTCAGGGGCGGGCCTGGCGACGCGAGGTCCCGCCGACGGACGAGCCGCGCTACAAGGACGTGCTCGACGACGCGGTCTCGCGTCTCGACCAGCGCGATCCCAGCCATCGCGCGGCCATCGACCTGATGCTCGGCGAGCTCGATCGGCTGCCCGACGCCGAGGACCTCTGGGCCGACCTGGCCGGCCGCCTCGAGGGCTGGAATCTCGACGACGAGCTCGGCCCACGCTACGAGCGCGCTCTCGAGCGGTTCCGTGGCGAGGACTGGTGGGCCCGCGCCGCCCGCTGGTACGCACGGCGCTCGCGAAAGAGCGACCTCGATCGCCTGGCCACGGAGCTCGCCAACCGGTTCCGTGGGGCGTCGATCTTCGCGCGGGCGGACGGCGCCCCGGCGGTGCGGCTCGAGACGCCGACCCAGCCCCCGGCCGGCGCCCGCGTCCGCCTGGTGTTGTGGGCCGACTGGGTGCGCCTCAAGGCGCTCGAGCGGTTCCCGCACTCTCCGCGAGTCTTCCGCGAAGCCCGGGGCCGTCTGCTCGCACGCGGCGCGTGGGCCAGGCTCGGTCCAAGGCGAGACCCGGGCCCGACCCACCCCGTCATCGTGGAGGACGCACTCCTCGAGGAGCGGAGGTGGGCGCTGCTCTTCGCCGACAAGGAGCGGCGCGAGGAGTTCTTCGCCGAGGCCATGCGGAAGGGCGACCTCGAGAAACGGCTCGCGGAGATCGAGTCCGCCCCGGCCCGCACCCCGGTCGACGAGCTTCTGCTCTTCGAGGGCTGGGCGCGCCTCTCCCGCTTCGAGCGGGCCGCCGCCCCCGCCGATCGCCTCGCCGCCGCCTACCCCGGCGACGGCGCGCTCGCGGGCCGGGTCCTGTCGCTCCACCGGTCCCTCGCCGCCCTCGAACCGGGCCACGGGACCCCCGCCACGGCGCTGGTCGAGCGTGCGGCGCCCGCGCTCGAAGACCCGAATCCCCTCTTCACCGAGCTCGGCGAGATGGAGGTCGAGGCCGGCCATCCGGAGCGCGCGCGGGCGATCTGGGACCGCATCCTCGAGCGAGAGCCGCGGCGGTCGGAGCGCATCCTGGAGCTCGCCACCCTGCTCTGGGACTACGGCCAGATGGCGGATGCCCTCGCCGTCATCGAAGACGGCCGACGGCGACTCGATCGCCCGCATCTCTTCGCCTTCGAAGCGGGGGTCTTGCGCGAAGAGCGGCGCGACCTGCCCGGAGCGATCCGCGAGTACCTGGACGCATCGCTTCCCGACGACGACGGGTGCTTCTGTTCCTGGTTCGAGCGCGACCAGCGCTCGCTCCGCCGCTTGGCGCAGCTCCTCGGACGCGAGCGCGTCACGAGCCTCGTGCGGCAACAGATCGAGAGCCTGCGGCCGGGCGTGAAGGCCGACGAACGGACGCTGGCCGCGCTCCTCCCCCTCGCGCAGATCCGCCCCCCGGACCCCGACCTCGATTGGACCGCGGACGACTGGATCGACGGCATGGACATGCCCCGCGACCCCGTGGGCCGCGCGCAGCGGGCCGAGGCGCGTGCCGACTGGCGGCCCCGGGCCCAGGCGGCCATCGAACGCACCGGCGAGGGCCTCCTCGAGAAGGCCCTCGTGATGATCCCCAGGGCCACGGAAGCGGCCTTCCTCGACACCGCCGAGCAGTGGAGCGGCCCCCTCCTCGACCGCCGCTGGGCCAAGGACCGCGAGGTCGGCTACAAGAGCGCCCTCCTGCTGCGTCGGGCCGAGCTCGCCCCGACCGAGGAGGAGCGGGTCTCGCGCGAGGTGGCGCGCGCGCGATACCTGATCGAGAACGGCCGCGAGGCCGAAGCCGACGCAGCCTGGGCCACGCTCTCCTCCCGTATCGGCGCCCTGCCCGAG
>Ga0210377_10004300_pt1 | contig 12021 bp, 24 predicted proteins | sample PLM4_65_b1redo_FD_155480 | JGI IMG/M metagenome (GOLD analysis project Ga0210377, IMG submission 155480) | Groundwater sediment microbial communities from an aquifer in East River, Colorado, USA - PLM4_65_b1 redo | ecosystem: Environmental > Terrestrial > Soil > Riparian zone | place: USA: East... | reverse complement strand
TATGACCACAACTAAGAAGGTAACTCCTCAACCTAAGTTGAAAACTCTTACCTCTAAGTTTGCCACATCAGAGAAAAATCTTAAACCAATGCACGAAGATCTTTCGTCCAAATTTAAACCACCAAAAGAAAAATCGGTGGCTAAAGAAGAAGAGGAGTAATATCATGCCTTTAGATAATGTTAAAAGAGGAAGAGTTCGTGAAGCAGGAGCAATTGATGCCGTCGAACAATACAATGCTCAATATTTAATAGATCTTCTAGTTGTTGGAGGGGGTGGCGGAGGATCAATTGGTTATGGCGATGGCCCTGCTGGTGGTGGTGGTGGAGGTGTGTTGGCCGAATCCGCAGTAGCTCTTTATGAGGGAACCGTCTACAATGTTATTGTTGGTGCTGGGGGAACAATAGGGGGCCAAGGAGTTTATTCGTGGTTTTGGATTAGTGGCGGCGCGCGGTGTGGGGGATTAGGAGGGGGACGTGCTGTTGATGGCGAGAATGGCGCTCCTGGCGGTTGTGGAGGGGGTGGAGCCAGAGATAATGTTGGAGGAGCTGGTGAAGCAGGACAAGGATATGCTGGCGGTAATGGAACGGGTGGGGCCGATTATTCAAATGGTGGCGGTGGTGGCGGTGGTGGCCAAATAGGTGGTAATGGAAACACCAATCCTCTAAACCCAGTGGGTGGTGCTGGTGGAAATGGTAAAACTTCTTCTATTACTGGCTCTAGTCTCTATTATGGTGGCGGTGGTGGGGGCGGAAGCAATAGTACATCAATAATGGGAACAGGCGCTAATGGTGGATTAGGCGGTGGGGGAAAAGGATCAAGTAATGGAGCAGGGTCAACAAACGGCACTACAAATTTAGGAGGGGGCGGCGGAGGCGGCGGAGGAGCTGGTGGTAAGGGTGTTGTTATATTGCGCATCCCAACAGTTAACTATACTGGCCAGGTTACTGGCTCACCTACTGTAACTACCGATGGTGCTTACAAAGTTGTTAAATTTACTAACAACGGCAGTTATACGGCATAGGAGACAATATGAGTACAACAAACGCAAAAAGAAAACGCTCTAGAAATAAGGGAGTTGTTGATGCCGTCGAACAAATGCCAAACTTTACAAAATCACTACTTCATATGAATGGTGCAGATGGATCAACTGTATTTACCGACGAGACAGGAAAGATATGGACACCTGTTGGAACTGCTCAGATAGACAATGCTCAATCTAAATTTGGTGGTACATCTGGATTCTTTTCATATGGTAGCAATTATATTCATACACCTGATCATGATGATTTTCATCTATCAAATCTTGATTGGACAATTGATTTTTGGATTAGGTATAATGGTGTAACTGGAGGGTTTAATATAATATCACAAGTTCAAGCTGTCGGTACTGATTGGATGGATCTTTGGACTTCTTTTCCAACACCAAGATTAACTTTTTCTCATTGGGGCGGAGGAGTACAAACAGCTACTTTTTATGCTACTGTGTCAATGTCAGTAGGTGTATGGTATCATATAGCAGTTGAAAGGTTTGGAAATATTCCTATAATAGCTCAGAACGGAATACTTTTAACAGTCACAGAAACAGTGGCAATCGCTGGTAAAACCCTTTCAAATCTAACTAATAGAATTGAAGTTCCTAGTTGGAATAGCGGTAGTGCTCCAGAATCTTGTTGGATTGATGAGTTTCGTCTTAGTAAAGGTATTGCTCGATGGACAGAGAATTTTACTCCACCATCAATAGAATATCACCCATCTCAATAGAAAGGAGTTAATAATACACATATGATCTCTGAAGCAATTTACAACATTTTACTTCCTATCGTGCTGGCATTACTAGCATCCTCAAGCTTTTGGATGTTTTTGGAAAAAAAATCACAAAGATCAGGTCTTCAAACAGATCTTTTGATTGGCCTAGCACATGACCGAATTGTATATTTGGGGATGAGCTACATAAAGCGTGGCTGGATTTACCATGACGAATATGAGAATTTAGTTACATATTTGTACAAGCCTTATGAAAGACTCAACGGGAACGGCTCGGTATTACGAGTAATGGAGGAAGTAAATAAGCTTCCTATCAAAAATCAAGATATGATCAAAGAAAAGGAGATTGCGAAAAATGATTGAATTGTCTAATAAGGTTTACAATGCCTTAAAATGGATCTCAATGATTCTACTTCCGGCACTTGCTTCGCTATATGTTGGCCTTGCTGATGTCTGGGGTCTTCCTTTTGGAAAAGAAGTCGCAGCAACGATTATGGCTATTGTGGTCTTTCTTGGCTTATTCCTGCAAATCAATTCTGCTCAATATCTGATCGAACAAGCCTTCATCAAAAAAGAAGAAAGCGTGAGGATCGGTATTCATGCTAAATTTGCCATGACAAACAGCCAATATGATATGTTGAAATGGTTTGCTACGATTTTTTTACCAGCAGCGTCAACACTTTATGTGGCATTATCTGGTGTTTGGAATTTCCCGTATACTATGGAAGTTTCAGCCACAATCTCTGCTTTTGTTCTATTTCTCGGCGCTCTACTTCAAATCGCGTCTCTTCGCTATCGCGCAAGCATTATATTGGCCACTGGAATCGATAACAAAGAGAATCCTGCCATTAAAGCAAATGTTTTAAGTGTATCTAATAAAACATATGATCTCCTTAAATTTATCACTCAAGGACTTCTACCTGGAATGTCAACACTTTATGTGGCTCTCGCGATGATTTGGAACTTTCCATATGCTGGACAGGTATCTGCCACGATTATGGCAATTGTCCTATTTATGAATGCTATCCTTCAGATCAGTACGGCTATGTATCATGTAGCTGTACATGCTGGCTCGCAGTAAAAACGTATCCTATAACGAAAGACAAATCTTGAAAAAGGAGTCAGTAATGGATACAAAACTGTTCGCCAACGGAAAGAATTTGGACAACGAGATTAACCGCGTCATATCAGAAATGAGTATGATATCAGTTGAGACCGTAGAATATACGCAAGCCGCTAAAAACTTAGCTGTGCTTTGTGAGGCGAGAGGTGTAAGAACCAATCGAACCATAAGTACAGATGTGTTGATAGCCGCCGCAACGAACATTCTTGGTATCATACTGGTATTGAACTTTGAAAGAATGAACGTAGTGACTTCGAAAGCCCTATCCTTCCTAATGAAGAGCAAGTAGTAGCAATACGAACCAAAAACGAGTTTGTTAAAAGGAGAGAGATCTGAAACATGGTCTCTCTTCTTTTTTAGCATCATTTACAACGGTTATAAAAATTTTCCCCCGGTGGGATTTTCCATAAAAACAGTTCCTCCTCGCAGGATTTACAAGGGATATAATGAAAGAGTTAGTAGCTACCTGCAAAGGCAAAACTATATAGTAATATATAGAAGCTTACTAATACTTTCTCTTTTTTGTTGACTAATGGCTTAGTCTGATTACAATGATCAAGGATATGACAAAGTTCGTGTGCTAGCTAGTTCAACGAGCATACGAAGACAAATCATCCGCCGTACTAGCGGAAATCGAAGGATTAACCTTCGGGGATTGGACTAAGCCGTTAGTTAATAAAAACATTTTCTTTTTGAAAGGAGACAATAATGAAACTCTTAGTAGGAGGATTACTAATACTTATCGGAATCTGGCTCGGACAATACTCGGGCGGGATTCGATACACCGATCCAGTTAGCGCAGTTAATGTACTTCTTTTAGGAATCGCATTGGCGCTTGCTGGGGTTGCTATTGTAGTAAAAGGATAAAGGAGAAAGACACAATGCCTTATACACAAGAAGAACTTGAGCGAGTAATCGAAGCAATGAATAATGTGGCAACGACGATCTCCAATATTTGTAGAAAAATTATGGATGATCTAATTATAATCACCGAACAATTCTCAAAAGAGTTCGAAGAGGTTTTTGAAGAAGACCTTCTGTTGAAAGGATCAAACAACATGGATACGAAAGACGATGTGGTATTTGTAACAATTGGCGTTCCCTTCAGCAACATTCCAATAGCACAAAAAGTGATGCTATTTGTTGATCTCGGATCGTACGAAACCTATATCACAGTAGCAAAGAAATATCGAAAAGATATTGCTGACAACATTGAGGATCATGGTTGGGTTAAGGGAACGAAATTCGATCCCTCAGAGCTCTATTATGAAATCTACAAAAATGTTAACAACGTTGTTCCTTTTGCAATGTCTGCCAACGCACCAGCAATATATCGTGCCTAATAGGGGGATTTAATACAAAAAGACAAAAACAAACAATCTCTTGAAAGGATAAAACATCATGTTAAGGAAATTCCTCATAACCATAACTACATTAATTGTTATGGCTTCTTTATTTATGGGTGTCTTTACCCCATCACGATCATCCTACCTATTTCTGGTTAACGGTGTAGGTGTTCTTGACTGTAATTACTTCTACGGGTGTCGACATGAGATTGGCCATAAAATGGATCAAGATTTGGGATTTCCTTCTGAATCTCCAGAGTTTGGACATGCTCTTCAGATGTACATGCTAGTAGAATTAAAAAGAGAAGCACCAAGTGATCTATCTGTATTTCTTATTATGTACCCTGGTGTCTTTGCCGCTTATCCAGGTCAGGGCGGAGGTTCTTTACAAAATGAACTATACGCCACGGTATATACTGAAGCTAATGGAGATATCTCTCTTATTCCAGAATCACTTCAACCGTTCTATTCAAAAGACCAAAAGTACTTAGATCTATATTCGTGCCTAACGAGACCAAACAGATTCAATATCTGTGATGGAACAAACTTCTCTTATATGGACGAGAATAGATGATCCCTTGAAAGGATATCACAGTGAAAAAAACAATTCAGGAAGAAGCCGCCAAAGAATTAGTGCACAAAGCAATAACGGCGACTACACCCACACAGGCAGAAATTCTAGCCAAGGCAGCAGCTACCCTCAATCCGTCGGTTGATCCTGACAGAGTTCAGGCAATCTGGCAAGCCAGATTTAAGCAAACCAGAGATTCATCACAATCTACTAATTAATAAGTAAGTAGGAGGTGCTTTATGCGGCTCCAATGGTAAGTAAAAGAGCCTATAACATCTTAATATCATTCTCGTTTGAAAGGAAAAAGCACAACATGGATAAAATAACAGAACGATTCTTGATCTTTCTTCATATGAGTGACGCAGAATTATGTTTTTGGGTCACCCTATACAATATAGGACTCATATCTGAAACATCAAAAATAGCTCTTGAGGCCGTCGAATCGTCGGCTGATAATAAAGGAGCCTTGCTATGAACAAAGTTAAACCAAATGCTCTTACATGGGCATCATATATGTCGGCCATTTTGCCGATTTACTATCAAAACGGAGCAGTAAAACAGCGGAAGCCAGATAATAATGCTAAATCTGGTAAAACTCGTAAGGGGGCAACCCACAAGGTAAATCCGGTCTTCCTGTCTCGTCAAAGTCGATGGTTCAAGGGCATAACGCCAGCGCAATATCGACACCGACATTTAGGCGCTAAAAAGAAAGTGGTTGGATAAATATGGACACTAATTCTGTAACAACTTTGTCCAGGAGTCTTAGCCGACAATTTAGTCGCAATTCCCCAACGATCTTAACCGCATTAGGCGTAGCGGGTCTTTTAGGAACGGTCATTCTCGCCGTGAAGGCAACGCCGAAAGCTCTTGCCATATTGGAGTCGGAGGAAAAGTTTAGAATCACCGAGTATCAAGATCCTGACTATAACTTACCGATCTCTCCCAAAGATGTCATTCGTCTAACATGGCAAGAGTATATTCCTTCTGCGATCATGGGCGTCGTAACAATCGGTTGTATGATTGGGGCTAACTCGATTCATCTTCGTCGGAACGCTGCTCTCGCTAGTCTATACTCTTTGGCTGAGACGACACTGCGAGAATATCAGGAAAAAGTCGTTGAGAAGATAGGGGATAAGAAAGAAGAAAAAATCCGCGGAGAGATTGCTCAGGATAAGATTAATAGCAATCCTGTAGATAAAAATACTGTTATTATGACCAATAGAGGATCCATGCTTTGTTATGATTCTCTATCTGGTCGATATTTCTACAGCGACATTGAGACTATCCGCAAGGCAGAGAACGATTTCAACAAACGTCTCATGAACGAGATGGTAATTCCTCTTAATGAATTCTATGACGATCTCGGATTAGAACCAATTGATATTGGTGGTCAAACTGGGTGGAAGATTGAAAAAGGTATGGTCGTTTTACATTTCGCGGCCAAATTAACCGCAGATGGCCAACCATGCATCGTTCTTGAACATCGAAATTTACCAACTAATATCTGGGGATAAGAAAGGGTTCGGACGATGATAAAATTATTCATAGAACTTCCAATTGGCACATGGTTCCATTTTTACGATACACCAGAACGAAAGCTTTTAAAGTCGAATGGTTCCCACTATATTAGTCCAGAAGGACGGCGCACACTTAACCAGTTTGTTGCCGTCTTTCCTGATAAAATGGAATCAGCAACCCCTCGAAAGAGTATATACGATCAAACCAAAGGAGATTTCGATGAGTAACGACTCAAGGTATTATATCGAATATACCACAATAAAGGAGATCAACATGAACCCGGTGATAGATGAGGCAGTCACACTCAAGATCAAAAATCTGCCTCAAATGAACGAACGTGATTGTGCCCAGCACAAATACAACGAGGCATTAAAAACGATGCTCATCGATCCCTCTAAGGAAAATATTAATACTTTCGAAGAGGCAAACAAAATATTATATGATGTGCAGGACGCTTACCGTATTGGGCGGCGGTTGCTGATCGAGTTTTACGTTATTAGAGCTCGCATCTCGCAGGAATTACACTTCCTATAATGAAAACCAAACATATTCAACAAAAGGAGATTCACATGTTAAACCAATTGAAATCCACTTTGAAGAACCCTGATTTTCAACGCAAAGCAGCCCATGCTGTTGGTAGCGTCGCGTCATTCGTAATGACCGTCGTGATCAGCAACCTGGTTGCCAAAACGATTGAGAACGGAATCGACATCGTCATGGACAAGATTCAGGCAACTGAAACCCCTGCTGAATAAGCAAAGAGAAAGGTTCATGAAAACATGAGCCTTTTCTTTTATTCTTTTGAAAGGAGAAGTATCGTGTATGGACATGGCCCCTCAAAGAAAATTCAACCCCCAACAAGGCCCGGTAATGGAAAAGTAAAACCAATGCCTTCTGGTCCATCGCCGCATGTTCGGAAAAACTTCATCGAGAAGGTCAAAGAAGTTCTCAAAAAGAAGAATCAAACTCCACCAAAATAAGTAAAAAGGAGAAAACATGAAACGCAAGTCTACTCGATTGCTTGGCCGTAGATGTCGAGTTCGTAGAGGTCTCTATCCTCGTAGAGGGCCTGGTCGAACGGCGCATGGTCGACGTCATTGATCTAAAATCTATGAAAGGAGGTAATTCTACATGGGAACAAAACCTATCCCTGGTGGTGGTTCTAAGCCGAAAAAAGGCAATAGCAGCACAACAAAGCCTGCTGGCGGTTATGGCGGCTCTACACCCACAACTACTCCTAGACCACATTAATGTTTCGGCGCGTTAGGGGGATTTTACTTTTCAAATCATATATTAACTTCTTGAAAGAGAAAATTATGAAACGACTTTGGGAAAAAATTTATCACTCTAATTTGAGCTTTGAGATCTTTATTGATGGGCTACATCTTTCTTTTCTTAACAAAAAGCTCAAATGGCTTAAAGTAAAAATGTTCTTTCTTATAAAATCGCGAGATCTTTTAAGATTCATAGCTTCTACTTTAGCCTACTTTCGACTATATCGTGAAGGCTTCAACATCGAGTACAGCAAAATCGATGGTTACTTTGCTGAGCTTGAGATCTATCGTTTCTACTGGAAAGAACAAGCGATCAAAGATATGGCCGATATCGATTGCGTTGATGGGCATTACAATACGGTTTATAATGGATCGTATAAAAATTTGTGTTGAAGAAACTTGCGCGGTTAGATGGGAAAGCTTCTTTAGATGTAATAACTAACTTGGCTGGCCTGTGAGCCACGTTGGATCTACGTGATCCATTCAATATTGTTGTGGTGTAATCGTAATATCATTGACTCCTTTTATTGTTTTATTGCCTCTATAGTCGAACATTGATTTGCTATGGGAAGGGCACTACGAAACAAACCGCAAACATGATACCATATCGGTGAAAAACCGGTCGCAAGATTTTTATATTTTCTTGAAAGGAGGTTCGATTAGTGAATACTAATCACCTAAACAACATAATGGCCTGGATCAGTATATTCGTGCTGAGCTGGCTTCTACTACTCAAAAAGGTCGAGATCAATCCTCTTTCTATCGGCTTTTTTGTATTCTTTTTGTTAGTGTCGTTATTCTCTAGTGGATTTGAAAGGATCCAAAAAGAGAAACCCAAAACCAAATAATCTTAAGGAGATTAAAAAACATGCGCGAAAAACTTATGGAACTCGTTGAAAAAGCAAAGGCAAACAAACCAGCACTGATCCGCATTGGCTCAATGGCTCTCGGCGCTGTTCTCGGCGCTGTTCTCGTCGTCGCGGTTCGATCGGCAATTGCCAAGCATCAAGAAGAAGAATGGCGTTTGCTTGAGGAAGAAGGAACGGAATTGACTGTTGACGCAGACGACGAAGAAGGCGAAGATCTCGACACCGAGTAAGTCGCGGCAGTAACAAATGCTATAATGGAAGAAGAGTATTTCTTAATGGACAATATACCTATATGGTACCAAATTGATTACTCTTCTTTTATATTTTTCTTAAAAGGAGAAAACACGATGGACACATTAACACAGCTCGACGTTTGGAAGATGCCAGGCATTTCAAACTTGCCTATGAGCGTTCGCGTTCCGTTTGGTAAGGCATGGTTCGCGGAGTACAACGGCAAGACTGACGAAGCTGCCGAATTTCTTGATGCGGCTGTTGACGCCGAAAAGGTTATTCTGGCTCAAGAAAAAGTAGTAAGGTAATACCAAAAGAAGGGATTAGTGACGTTTTACTAGTCCTTCTTTTTTGCGTTTTAAAAATCTCGAAAGGAGAAATAAAGTGTTAAAAACAATAACAATTGAAAATTATTACAATCCTGACTTTAATGCTCAGGTTTTTATCATCAGAATCCCGCTTCATGAAATTATGGAGGTTGATTTTACTGATACTGACTTACAAACTATGATGAATGCTAGCGATCTATTTTGGAAGTCTCCATTGAAGGAATTAAAAGCCCTTCTCTCGCTTGTTGAAAAAATAGAACAAGCAAAAACAAAGGAAGAATAATATGTCAAACATAATAGACGACGAATTCAAAGGCAATTCAATATCCTCAAGGATCGTTTCAACTGAGACAAGGGGAAATCCTCGAAAGGCAGAAGTTATCGACCCTCCCAAAAAGAGTGTTGTAAAGACGATCAAGGGTCAGGCCGTTCGAAAAAAGAGAACTATAAGTGAGTCTTTATCTAAGACCTTTTTAGGCGACGATACGCGGGGCGTAGCACAATATGTTCTATATGATGTGTTGATTCCTGCGGCAAAGAACACAATTCAGGAAATGTTCTCGACTGGCCTTGAGATGCTCTTATTTGGAGAGACAAGGGCGTCAAGTCGCAGCAGAGGCGACAGGGAAAAAGGAGGACGGAGTGTTGTAAGTTATGGCAGCTTCCATCGCGGCGACAGATCACGCAACGAAAACCCGTTCAATTCTAGAACACAAGGAAGAGGTCGAGGACGTTTTGATCTGGATAACATCATCTTCCGTCGTGGAGACGAAGCAGCAGAAGTTTTGGACGGTTTGTGCGACTTGCTAGATCAGTATGAGCAAGTAACTGTCGCTGACTTTTATGAGTTGGCTGGCGTTGAAGGTGGTACCTGGGCTGATCAAAAATGGGGCTGGGAGAATCTTGCCAAGGCATATTGCACCCATACTCGTGGTGGATATGCGATCGTTCTGCCCAAACCAGTGGAGTTAGAATGAAGATTTATCTAGCTGGACCAATCTCAGGTAAAGGATATGCTGAGGTCGTCAGTATATATCAGGGAAAAATCGATCTTCTTACATCATATGGCTACGACGTTCTATGCCCAATGACTGGCAAAGCACATTTGAAGAACGAAGTTAATTTTGTCGAGAGTGGTTATACTTATCCTACATCAACCAATCATGCCATATTTGAACGGGATAATTGGATGATTTCTCAGTCAGATGTTGTATTAGCTGATCTTTCCAACTCTGGTGACAGAGTATCTATTGGCACAATGATGGAGTTGGCTTGGGCTTCTGCGTACAGAAAGCACACCGTTGTTGTTATGCAAAGCGATAACGTTCACCGACATGCTTTTGTTTTAGAGTCGGCGGATATTGTGTTCATCAACCTTGAAGATGCTTTTGCCTATCTCTTTCATTTGGCTAAAGGCATATAATATTATTAAAAAGGAGAATCACTATGATCGGTTTCACAAACTTTAAAAGCAGGGTTACACAATCAGTAGGACGAGGAGGACTTGTCTTGAAGAAATACAGCCCAGAAATTCTTCTTGGTGCTGGCCTTATTGGTGTGGTTACGAGCGCCGTCATGGCTGCTAGAGCTACACTGAAGGTAAACGAAATTGTCGAGGAAGCAAAGACGACTATGAAGAATATCGAGGCCGTTCAACTATTGTCTGCTGACAGCCCACACAAAGTTTCCTACACGCAAGAAGATCACGACAAAGATGTTGGCCTTCTTTATGTGCAAACCAGTTTGAAACTCGTCAAACTGTATGGCCCTTCTGTTGGTTTGGGCGTTTGTTCTATCGCGGCTATATTGGCGTCGCATGGAATTATGGGTCGTCGTCAGGTCAGTTTGATCGCGGCCTACAATCTTTTGAATGAGGGGTATCAAAGTTATCGTCGGCGCGTGGTCGAGGAACTGGGAGAAGATAAAGATAAGATGTACCATCTTGGACTGAGGGACAAGACTGTCACTGATTATGATAAGGACGAAGATGGCAACGAAACAACTTTGACTGAGAAGAAAATCAAAGTCTACGATCCCAATTTCAAAAGCGACTATGCGCGGTTCTTTGATGAAGCCTCAGTTCAATGGCGTACGGATCCAACACTCAATCTATATTTCCTGAAGGCTCAGCAAAATTATGCCAACGATTTGCTCAAGTCGCGCGGACACGTGTTTCTCAACGAAGTCTATGACATGCTCGGTTTGCCTCGAACAAAGGCGGGGAGTGTTGTCGGCTGGCTGAAAAATCATGGCGATAACTTTATCGACTTCGACGTTTACAACGCTCACAGCACGCCTGGACGCGACTTCGTCAATGGCTACAATCGTTCGATCCTTCTCGACTTCAATGTAGATGGAGTTATCTACGATCTTATTTGAAGGGGAGAGTTGTTGGCGGCAATAGAGTTTGGAGACATTTTCAAGGAGATTGAAGTGTCTCCCGACGATTATGTCTACGACAATATGAAGTTTTGTATCAACCCACAAAAAGGAAACCTAATAAATGACAACCCGTACTAATACCATATTTGGCGTCCTTATCGGCGCCGTTGTTGGGGGATTCGTCGGCTTTGTAGTCGGCGACATTATTGCTAATAAGATCGCGCCAGATTGGATTGACGACCCGGCAGACGGATCAGAACAAGATCGTATTGAGTCTGAAGATGGGGTCAATGACTATCCACCACGAGATAAGGAGAGATTTATTGTGAAAAGTCCGAGCCGCAACAAAGATAGAGTAATTGCTCCCGTTCGAAATTACGGCATATATTCTGGCGGCACAGTCAGGCCAGATCTTGCTGCGCTCGCGGCAAAATATAGTGGGGAGGAACTTCCTGTTGTCGAAGAAGATAAACTGATCGAGGAGATCGAGTATGAGGCTGTTGAAGAAGAAGCCTTGCACGGGGAAAATGATCCGGCGATCATATCTTTCGAAGAGTATCTGAATAGTGAAATGGGTTTCTCCAAGACCACCGTTCATTATTATTCTGAAGAC
>Ga0210377_10004299_pt1 | contig 12025 bp, 10 predicted proteins | sample PLM4_65_b1redo_FD_155480 | JGI IMG/M metagenome (GOLD analysis project Ga0210377, IMG submission 155480) | Groundwater sediment microbial communities from an aquifer in East River, Colorado, USA - PLM4_65_b1 redo | ecosystem: Environmental > Terrestrial > Soil > Riparian zone | place: USA: East... | reverse complement strand
CATGACCTCCAACCTCCCGCTGCTCCGCGTGCTCGTGCCCCTCGCGCCGCTGCTGGGGCTGGTCGGCACCGTCTCCGGCATGCTCGAGGTGTTCGAATCGATGGCCCTGCGAGGCTCCGCGGATGCGCGCGCGATGGCAACCGGCGTGTCCCACGCGATGATCTGCACGCTGTCGGGGCTCGCCGTGAGCATCACCGGATTGTACCCCGCGTACCACTTCGGATCGCGCGCCAGGCGCGAGACCGAGCAGGTCGCCGACAAGTTGACGGTCTGACGTGCGGCTGCGCCGGCACTTCCACACCGACGAGACCACCGGCATCGACCTCGCGCCGATGCTCGACTTCGTCCTCAATCTGCTCATCTTCTTCATCATCACGGCGGTGTTCACGAAAGAGCTCGCCATCGAAATACAGCGCTCGGGCGCGGCGGGTGGGCAGAAGGAGTCGGGAAGCATCATGATCTCCATCTCCTCCGAAGGAGAGGTTTCAGTCGACAATCGCGTGGTGGACGTGCGCGCGGTGCGCGCCAACGTCGAGCGACTTCACGCGCTGAAGCCGGACTACGGAGTCATGGTCGTCACCAACCAGAACGCGCATAACGGCGTGCTGGTAATGGTGGCGGATCAGGTGCGCCAGGGAGGCGTCGAGAACATCTCGTTCGCCTTGAGCCAGTGAAGGCGGTCCACTGAGATGCCCTCAAAGCGTCATTCCGAGGAGTCCGGAGAGACCGGCATCGACCTCGCGCCGATGCTGGATTTCGTGCTGAACCTCCTGATTTTTTTCATCATCACGACGTCCTTCGTCAAGGAGGCGGGCGTCGAGGTCAGCCGAGCCGACGCGGAGACGGCGGTACACCGCGACAAGGGGAACATCCTGATCGCGATCCGGCCGAATGGCGAGATCTGGATGGATCGGCAACAGGTGGATATTCGCGCGGTCCGACCGATGATCGAACGCCTGCACATCGAGCGTCCCGACGACAGCGTCGTGATCGTGGCCGACAAAGCTTCGAAAACCGGTCAACTGGCTCTCGTGATGGATGCGGTTCGTTCCGGTGGAATCGAAGAGGTCGCCGTCGGCGCGGCGGGCGGCTCCGGCGAGTAGCCGCGTGAAGGCGCTTCGCTTCCCCCTCGCGTTCGTCCTGGCCATCGGCTTGAACGCGATGCTCTTCTTGCTGCTGCGGGCCTTGATCAGCGGCGAGGGAGAGGTGGCGACGCTGTCTGCGACGGCGAAAATCGAGTTCACGCAGCTGCGCCGCTCCGGTCAGGTGGAGGCGATCCGGCGCGCGAAGCCCAAGGTGGAGAAGCCGGAACAGGCGCCGGCGGCTCCGTCGTTGGCGCTCGAGCAGGCTGCAGGCTCCGACGCCAGGGCCGAGGTGGCCGCCCTGGCCGCGCCCATGGGCGTGGGCGGGGGGGCAGGCATCGGAGGCATTCTCGGCGTTGGCGGAGGCTTCTCGGGAGGCGGCGGGTTGGATCGGGACTCGGTGCCCCTGGTGCGGATCGATCCGCAGTACCCCCCTCAGGCCCAGCAGCGCCGCCTCGAGGGATGGGTACACATCCGCTTCACCATCAGCGGAGCCGGCACCGTGAAAAACGCCAAGATCGTGAAGTCGAGCGATCTCGTGTTCGAGAGCGCGGCGCTTCGCGCCGTCGAGCAGTGGAAGTACCAGCCCCAGATGGAAGGGGGCAAACCGGTCGAGCGCGGGGAGGTCGAGGTGATCATCCGCTTCGATCTCCAGAGCTAGCTCGTGAACTCCGCTCGGCTTCGCCTCGCCGCGCGTCGGCCGATCGAGTCGGCCTGCTTGCGCGTGGACTCCGCTCGCAGGTGCTGCGACGTATTCCTGCGCCCGGCTCTGATCCTGGTGCTGATGGGGCTGCTGCTGGTCCACGCGCTTCCGGTCCGCGCCCAGGATGGGTACAACCCTCCTGCGGGCGGCGGTGCGGGTGCGCAACCCGCCGAGGAACCGCAGGCGCCGGAGGCGGCTGCAGCGCGGGAGCGCGTCAGGTACCCGATCAGCAAACGGGTCTCCCGCTATCTCGCCACGTCCTTGAAGCTGATGCAGTCCAACCAACTCGCCGAGGCGGAAGAGATCCTCGAGCGGGTCGCGGGCAACACGAGGCTGAACCTGGGCGAGCGGGCCAAGATCCAGCAGTTCCTGGGGAACATCTCCATCTACAAGAACGACCTCCCGGACGCCGCGAAACACTTGAGCGAGGCCCTGAGCCTGGGCGGCCTCGACCCGGCCTCCGACCAGCAGGTGACCTTCCAGCTCGCGAGCCTGTACGCACAGCTCGCGGACTACCCCAAGGCGATGCAGGTCCTCGATCGCTGGTTCCAGGCGGCGGCGCAGCCGACGCCGGAGGCGTTCTACCTGAAGGCCGTCATCCTGATCCAGATGCAGCGACTCGAGGATGCCGTCGTTGCGGCCGAGCAGGCGGTGAACCTGACCCCGAGTCCGCGCGAGGCGTGGCTATCGCTCCTGTCGCACGCCTACTACCTCCTGAAGGACTTCGCCAAGATGGCGAGCACGCTGGAGACGCTCATCGCCCAAGTACCGACCAAGAAGAGCTACTGGATGCTGCTGTCCGCGGCGTACTTCGAGCTCGATCGCGACGAGGAGGCGCGGTCGATCGTACAGCTCGCCTACCGACAGGGTCTGCTCGACAAGGACCGCGAGATCCTCGCGCTGGCGAGGCTTCTGCTCGCGAACGGTCTCCCCTACGAGGCTGCGACCGTGCTCGAGAAGGGCATGGCCGATGCAGTGGTCCTCAACCAGGAGGCCTCCTACGAGCTGCTCACGAACGCCTTCCTGCAGGCTCGCGAGGGAGAACGGGCCCTCGAGCCCCTGACCAAGGGAGCGGAGATCTCGGAGGACGCCCAGCTCTACATGCTGCTCGGGAAGGTGCACCTACAGCGAGACCGCTTCGAGGAGGCCGTCGCGGCGCTGAACCAGGGACTCGCGAAGGCGAAGCCGGACCAGCGCGGTCGCGTCTACCTCCTGATCGGCGTGGCGCAGCTGGGCGCAAACCGACTCGACGACGCCGAGCGCGCCTTCCGGTCTGCCCGCGCCGACGAGAAAACCCGGACCGAGGCCGATAGTTATCTCAAGTTCGTGACGCAGGAGCGCGAGCGCCGCCAGGGGCTGGGCGCGTAGCGGCCTGGATTCCGGGCATGCCCGCGTCCCGACCCGGACGTAAGTTCGCGGCTGAACGGGCCATCCGTCTCCATCCGACTACAGCTAGCGTTCACGTGCGGCCTGCTCCAAGCTCCGCGGCATGAGCGAAATCATCCTCCACCACTACGACTTGTCCCCGTACGCAGAGAAGATTCGCCTGGCGCTGGGGCGCAAGTCACTCCCATGGCGCTCCGTGCCGACGCCGATGGTGATGCCGAAGCCCGATCACATCGAGCTGACGGGCGGCTACCGGCGTGTGCCGGTGCTGCAGATCGGCGCCGACATCTACTGTGACACGCACTGCATCGCGCGGGCGCTCGATCGCCTGGTTCCGGATCCGCCGCTCTCGCCGCGAGGACAGGAGAGCGTCGAGCACGCGCTCTCGCGCTGGGCCGAGACCACCTTCATGCTGGGCGTCCACGCGCTCTTTGCAATCGGCGGTGTGTTCCCCGACGAGTTCGTCGAGGATCGCCGCAAGACGATGGTGCCGCCGGGCATGAACCTCGATTCGCTGAAGCTGGTGCTACCGACCCGGCTGCTCCAGATCCGCGCCAATCTCGATCGCCTCGAGCGGCTGCTATCCGACGGTCGGGCGTTCCTGCTGGGTTCGGAGCCCAGCCTGGCGGATCTTTCGGCCTTCCATCCGCTGCTGATGGTCGGCGCCCACCCTCGGCTCGGCGCGCTGCTCGCGCCGCTGCGGCGCGTCCCCGCCTGGGCCGAGCGGGTACGAGCCATCGGACACGGCAAGTCCACTCCTCTCTCGTCCGCCGAGGCCATCGCGATCGCCCGCGCGGCGCAACCAGTCGACTTCGAGGGCGAGCCGGTGCTGCCGGAGGGCATGCAGCTCGGCGACCGCGTGATGATCCTCGCCGACGAGTACGGATCCGGAATGGTCGCCGGTACGCTGGCCGCCTCCGGCCTCCACGAGATCGCCGTGCGGCGGCAGACGGAGCGCGCGGGCGAAGTGGTGGTCCACTTCCCGCGCGAGGATTACAGCGTGGTCGCGGCGGGGTAGGAGGCCGATTCGGCTCTCTTGCCGATCTCCGTCCTTCGTGAAGATGGGGACGGGAAAACTGAATGGGCGCGCTTCAGCCGCCCACCATCACCACCGTCCGCCCCATCGTTCTCCGCTGCTCGTGATCATCGAGCGCACGACCCGCCTGCTCGAGCGAAACGCGGCGCCCCACCAACGGCCTGACCTTCTTCTCGCGGAGCAGCCGCAGAAGGTCCGCGTGAACGGCGTCACCGACGTCGCGCCCGAAGGGGTTCATGCCCATGCGGCGGATCGCCGGCGGCAGGTTGTCGAAGTACGCGAGCATCACGCCGACGATCGAGAAGTTGCCGGGACAGGTGGGGCGCAGCGGGCGACCCGTCATTCCGTTCTTCGCATCATCGGCGAAGCCGACACAGAGGTAGCGACCTTCGCGCGCGACGCAGCGCCACGATTTCTCGACGAAGTCGCCGCCGGCGAGATCGCAGACGACGTGCGCGCCGACTTCGCGCGTGTGATCGAGTACCGCAGCGACGAAGTCCTGCAGCATGTGGTCGATCGCGAGCTCGGCGCCGAGCTCCGTGCAGAGCCGCGTCTTCGCCGCGCCTCCAGCGGTCGCGATCACGCGCGCGCCCTTCGCGACGCCGAGCTGAATCGCGGCGCTGCCGAGTCCGCTCGCCCCGGCGTGCACGAGCAGCGTCTCGCCAGCTTCGAGTCTGGCGCGGCGAAAGAGCGCGAGGTGCGCGGTGTGGAAGGGCAGCAGGAAGGCGACGGCTTCCGCGTCGTCGAGTCCTTCGGGCGCATCGAAGACGGTGCCGAGTGGTGCGATCGCGTGCTCCGCGAGACCTCCCTGGGCGAGCTGCGTGATCGCCACCACGCGACGCCCCAGCCACGCTTCTCCACCCGCGCCCGCCGCGTCGACGACGCCGCACACGTCCATGCCCAGCGTGAAGGGAGGCGGCATCGGGATCGTGGTGACGCGGCCGTGGCAGCGGTCGATGTCGTTGAAGTTGAGCGATCCCGCGGCGACGCGAACGCGCAGCTGCCCAGGGCCGGGTACCGGCACGGGGACGTCCACGACTTCGCACACCTCGCCCGGCGGACCATTGCGCAGTACTCGAAGTGCCCTCATGCAGGTCTCCCGGTCGAAGTGGAGGGGCCTCGCCGCGGCGCTCGCGCGCCGAGCTCACTCAGGCCTTTTCGCGCCGATACTCCGCGTACTCGACGAGCGCGCGCAAGGCCGACACGGCGCGGTGTGCGCTCGCATGACAAAGCCGGCCCTCGGCCTTGACGCCCTGGGGGCCGGTGTTGCCGTAGGCGCGGTCGGTCACGGCGAGCTCGCTGGCGGTCAGCACGGGCTTGGCGTGGCGCGCGGACACCTCGCGGGCGACTTCGGCGTAGCGGCGGTCCTGGCGCTCGTGGTAGGCGACGATGCGGTCGAGCCCGAACCCTCCGTAGAATGGGCCGGTGCGGAAGGCCTGCGCTTGCGCGGCCTGGATGCCGATCCCGAGGTGGATCACGGCGTCTACGTCCGCGTGCGCGCAGATCAGATCGAGCACCTCGGGCACCGTGTCGCGCGTCTCGCCGCCGGCCAGATCGATCGGGTTGTTCCGGCTCCAGCGCGCCGGCACCAGGGCGTCGATGGCGGCGCGCAGATCTGCGGGGAGCGCCACCAGCTCGAGACCCGCCGCCGCGCAGGCGTCGGCGGCGAGCACGCCCCAGCCGCCCGCGGTGGTGAACACCGCCACGCGACGGCCGCGCGGCAGGGGCTGCGTGGCGAAGGTCGCCGCCCACTCGAAGGCCTCCTCGACCGTCGCCGCGCGCAGCACGCCGAGCTGGCGGCAGACGCCGTCGAAGACGCGGTCGTCGCTCGCGAGCGAGCCCGTGTGGCTGGCCGCCGCGCGCTTGCCCTCGGCGGCGACGCCGCCCTTCACGAGCACGAGGGGCTTGCGCGCGGTGAGGCTGCGCACGGCGGCGAGAAAGCGGCGGCCGTCGCCGATGCCTTCGAGATAGCCGAGCGCGACGGCCGTCTCGGGATCGGCGCCGAAGTATTCGAGGTAGTCGGCGAGGGCGGTCTGCGCGGAGTTGCCGCACGAGATCGCCTTGCTGACGCCAATCCCGCTTTCGACGGCGTAGTTGAGGAACGAGGAGACCAGGTTCCCGCTCTGGCTCACGATCGAGATCCGACCCGGCGGCGGATAGGGCGCCACGATCTGTGCGCACATCGAGCGCGGCGTCGAGATCACGCCCTGCCCGTTCGGCCCCGCGACGAGCATCCCGAGCTCTTCGGCCACCGCCACCAGCTCGCGTTCTAGCGCCCGGCCCTCCGGGCCGGCTTCGCCGTAGCCCGCGCTCGCGATGAAGGCCGCGCGCACGCCCTTGCGCGCGCACGCGCGCAGCAGCGCCACGTTCGCCGAGTTCGGCGTACACACGAAGACGAGATCGGCCGCGCCGTCCGGAAGCTCCGCGACCTCGCGGAAGCTCCTGCGTCCGAGCACCTCGGCGCCGTCTCGGTTGACGGGGAAGACCTCGCCGGTGTAGCCGAAGCGCAGCAGGTTGTGGAGCACCACGAAGCCGAACTTCCCGGGATGGGAGGACGCACCCGCGACGATGATGCCGCGCGGGTGGAAGAGCGGAGCGAAGCGCTCGAGGATCTTCGCATCGTCCGGATTCGCCTGCGAGCCCTCGCAAGCCGGCGCAGCCGGCGCGCAGCGAGCCGCAGGCGAACGAAGCTCACCGAACTCCACCAGCGCGTCGGCGGCGATCGGCGTCGCGCCGCGCACGATCAGCGGATTCACGTCGACGCTGCGCACCTCCGGGCGCTCGACGGCGAGACGGCCCAGACCGACGAGCAGCGCCACCAGCGCGGCTTCGTCGACGGGGGGCTCGCCGCGGAAGGGCTCGAGCAGCAGCCGGCTCGCGCGCAAGCCGCGCAGCATCCGGCGCGCTTCGAAGGCTGCGACCGGCGCCGCAGCGAAGACCACGTCGCCGAGCGCTTCGGCGAGGATGCCGCCGAGCCCGAGCATCACACAGGGGCCGAGCTGCGGATCCTGGACGAGGCCCGCGATCAGCTCGCGGTTGCCGCGCAGCATCTCGCCCACGAGCAGCCCCACCTCGCCGTCCTCGGGTCGCGCACGCGCGAGCAGATCCTGCGCCGCGCACCGCACCGCCGCGGCGTCGGCGAGTCCGAGGCGCACGAGCCCGCGCTCCGTCTTGTGGGCGATGCGAGCCCCGCATAGCTTCACGACGACCGGTAGACCGAGCGCGGCGGCGGCGTGGACCGCCTCGTCAGCGGAAGCCACCAGCGTCTCGCGCGCGGAGACGAGGCCGTAGCCGGCTAGGAGCCGCTTCGACTCGTACTCGGAAAGCGTCGCGCCGGGGGCGTCGGCTCCTGCGGAAGGGGACTCGTCCATGGGGCGAGGCAGCATACGCAACCTCGCGGGGGGCGTCATCCGCGCGCTCGCAGCCGCCGGTGCGCTGGCCGTCGTCCTCGCTTGCGGTGCACCGGAGCCGCGCGAGCCGGTCGTGCTCTCGCTGCTCGCGCTCGGCGACCTCGGCGCGCGCCCCGACGATCCGCCGCGCGTACGCGCGCAGCTCGCGGTCGGCGCCGCGCTCGAGGCCGAGGACCGCCACCGGCCCGTCGACGCGCTGGTGCTGCTCGGCGACCACTTCTACGACGTGGGGCTGCGCGAGGACGAGCTCGTGGCACGCGTGCGCGCAAACCTGGTGCGCCCCTACTGCCGCTTCCTCGCGCTCACGGCGCCGCGTTCCGGCGAGGTGGCGAGCGCCTGCGAGCTGCCTCCCGCCGACCGGCATCCCGTGCCGCTCTATGCCGTGCTCGGGAATCACGACTACATGACACCCGGAAGTGACAAGCTGCAGCGCGAGAGCGTGCCGCTCTTCCTCGCCAACTGGCGGATGCCCGAGGCGCCCGCCGCCGTCGCCGAGCTCGGTCACGGCGTCTCCCTCGTGCTCTTCGATTCGGACCCCGTCTTCCGGGGCGCCGCGCCCCTCGCGCTCGCCGGTGCGCTGCGCGCCGCGCGCGGGCCCTGGCGCATCCTCGTCGCGCACCAGCCGATCGCCGTCGTGGGCACGAGCGAGCGCAAAACGTACTCGCGCTTCCGGGCGCTCGTCGTGGCGGAGATCGCGGCGGCCGGCGTGCCCGTGCAGCTCTACCTCTCGGGCCACGAACACAACTTGCAGGCGCTGGTGATGGAGCCGCCCGCGCCACCGCTGCACGTCATCGCCGGCGGCGGCTCCGGGGGGCGCAGCCTGCACGACGTGAACCCGCGCCGCCGCGCGGGCTTCGCCTCCGCGGGCTACGCGCGGGTCGATTTGGTGGGAGACGGCGAACGCGAGCGGCTCGTCGTGACGCTCATGCGCGTACCCGCTGCGGCGCTGCGCGTGCTCGGACCGAGCCGCTTCGCCGCGCGCTTCTCCGTCGACCGCGCCGGCCGCGTGCGCGAGGAGTGAGCTTCAGACGGCTTCGAAGAGCCCCGCAGCGCCCATGCCCCCGCCCACGCACATCGTGACGATCCCGAAACGCTGGCCGCTGCGGCGCAGGTGGCGCAACAGCTGGCCGGTCTGACGGGAGCCCGTCATGCCGTAGGGGTGCCCGATCGAGATCGAGCCGCCGAGCGGATTCAGCTTCGCGTCGGAGATTCCGAGCCGGCGCTGGCAGTAGAGCACCTGTGAGGCGAAGGCCTCGTTCAACTCGACCACGTCGATGTCCGCCAGTTTCTTGCCGGTCTTCGCAAGCAGCTTCGGCACGGCGAAGACCGGGCCGATCCCCATCTCGTCGGGGTTGCAGCCGGCCACCTGGAAGCCGCGGAAGATGCCGAGCGGCGCGATGCCGAGCGCCTTGGCGCGTGAGGCCTCCATCAGGATCGTCGCCGAGGCGCCGTCGGAGAGCTGCGAGGCATTGCCCGCCGTGACGCTGCCGTCGGGCTTGAAGGACGGCTTGAGCGACTGGAGGCCCTCGAGCGTCGTGTCCGGACGATTGCACTCGTCCTTGCGCACGACCACGCCTTCCTCGATCTGGACCGAGCCGTCCTTGGCCTTGACGGCGCGCTTCACGGTGATCGGCGCGATGCAGGCGTCGAACCAGCCGTTCTTTTGGCCCAGCGCGACGCGCTTCTGACTCTCGAGCGCGTAGGCATCCTGGTCCTCGCGCGAGATCTTGTAGCGCTCGGCCACGATCTCGGCGGTCAGACCCATTCCCATATAGAGCCCGGGAAGCTTCGCGTTCATCGCCGGATTCACCATGTCCTGGAAGCGCATCTTGTCGTTCTGCACCAGCGTGATCGATTCCGTGCCGCCGCCGATCGCGACGTCGGCCCCATCGACCAGGATCCGATGCGCGGCCATCGCGATCGCCTGGAGCCCCGAGGAGCAATACCGGTTCACGGTGGTGCCGGGCACCGACGCGGGCAGGCCCGCCGCGAGCAGCGCGACGCGCGCGACGTTGTGACCGGACGGGCCCTCGGGCAATCCACAGCCGAGGATCACGTCCTCGATCTCGGATAGATCGAGATTCGGCACCTGCGACAGCGCAGACCGGATCGCGTGGGCAGCGAGATCATCAGGGCGGGTCAGATTGAACGAGCCCCGGTTCGACTTGGCGAGCGCGGTTCTCGCGTTCGCGACGATGACGGCTTCACGCATGTTCAGCTCCTTGGGTGTCGTGCCGATGCCCGTATGCTACCGACTCTACACGGCCGGCCCACCCCCCGAGGCCACATGCCCAGGGGGCCCTGCATGGACGGATCCGGCAGCTTCATCAGCCGACTCGAAGCATTCTTCTCCGGCAGCGTGGTCGCGGCGCTCGAGTCCGTGATCTTCTTCGACGTCTGGTTCTGGGACGGCGGGCCTGGCGAGCCCGACGTGAAGCTGCCGCTCGTCGTGCTGTGGCTGATCTTCGGCGCCACGTTCTTCACGCTGCGCTTCCGCTTCATCAACCTGCGCGGCTTCCGCCACGCCATCGACTGCGTGCGCGGGCGCTACACGCAGCCGGGCGAGACCGGCGAGATCACGCACTTCCAGGCGCTCTCGGCCGCACTCTCGGCGACGGTCGGGCTCGGCAACATCGCCGGCGTCGCCTTCGCGGTGGGGATCGGGGGGCCGGGCGCCGTCTTCTGGATGACGGTCGCGGGCTTTCTCGGGATGACCTCGAAGTTCGCGGAGTGCACACTCGGGCTCAAGTACCGCGTCGAGCGGGCGGACGGCCATGTTTCGGGCGGCGGCATGCACTACCTGCGCGACGGGCTCGCAACGCTGGGGTGGCCCCGGCTCGGCGCCGCGCTCTCCGTGATCTTTGCCGTGATGTGCATCGGCGGAAGCTTCGGCGGCGGCAACATGTACCAGGCGAATCAGTCGTACGCGCAGGTGTCGAGCGTGATGCCGATCTTCGCGGGCGGCAGCGGCGCGATCGTCTTCGGGCTGGTGCTCGCGACACTCGTGGGCGTCGTCATCATCGGCGGCATCCAGCGCATCGGCGAGGTCGCCTCCACCCTCGTGCCCTTCATGTGCCTCAGCTACATGCTGTGCGGCCTCTTGATCGTGCTGACGCACGCGGCGGCGGTGCCGGCGGCCTTCGCCACGATCGTGCGCGGGGCGTTCTCGTTCGAGGCGGGCCTCGGCGGCTTCGTCGGCGTGCTGATCCAGGGCTTCCGGCGCGCCGCCTTCAGCAACGAAGCAGGCGCCGGCTCGGCCGCCATCGCGCACTCCGCGGCGCGCACCAACGAGCCGCTGCGCGAGGGCATGGTGGCCCTGCTCGAGCCCTTCGTCGACACGCTGATCGTGTGCAACGTGACGGGCCTCGTGATCGTCGTGACGGGCGCCTATGCCCACCCCGAGGCCGGCACCGGCATCGCGATGACCTCGTGGGCGTTCGCGACGGTCTTCCCGTGGTTCCCGGTGCTGCTCTCGCTGATCGCCTTCCTGTTCGCCTACAGCACGATGATCTCGTGGAGCTATTACGGCGAGCAGTGCTGGGCGCACCTGTTCGGCGTGCGCTCCATCCTGCTTTACAAGACGATCTTCCTGGTCTTCACGTGGCTCGGCGCGATCTTCGAGGCGACCGCCGTCACCAATTTTGGCGACATGATGATCCTCGGCATGGCGTTTCCCAACCTGCTCGGCGTGCTGCTGCTCTCGGGACAGTTGAAGGTAGACCTCGACGTCTACTGGCGGAAGCTGCGGGCGGGCGAGTTCCCGCGCTACTTCTAGTTGGAGAAAGGGGGGACGTTGGTTTAGAAGTTTAGAAAGTCGTCGAGACCCGTCTTCGTCCACGGCACGAGCGCGGGACGAGTTTCTAAACTTCTAAACCAACGTCCCCATCCGCCGCCTGCGCTTGCACTAGAGCTTCGTTCGAGTCGGGGCCCGACTACTCGAATTCTTGCGCGAAGCGGATCGTGCCCTTGGCGAGGCCGTCGAGCACGATGTTCGTGCCGCCGCTCTTCATCATCCACTCGAGGCGGTGGTCGCGGTACTGGCGCACGCTCGGCATGCGCCCGCTCGCGGGCCCCCCGGCCAGCTCCGTCTTCAGGCACTCCGCCAGCTCGCGCCCTTCCTGCTGAACGCTCGCGCGCTCGCGGCAACGCGCGAGCCAGGCCGTGAGCCGCGGGAAGCGGTCGCCGAGCGGCACGCCGAACAGCTCCGAGCTCCCGAGGTGGGGAAGCACCGCCGCGTCGCCGCGTCCGAAGCGCGCGCCGTTCATGAATTCGCGGCCTACGAGCTCGCGCTCGAGGCGCCGCCAGATGCGCCGCAGCTGCTCGCCGGCGCGTGCCGTCATCTCGGCCGCCTGCTTCGCCTCGGCGCGCTTGAAATAATGCAGCTCCATCAGCCCCCAGTTGATCGCCT
>Ga0210377_10004298_pt1 | contig 12027 bp, 10 predicted proteins | sample PLM4_65_b1redo_FD_155480 | JGI IMG/M metagenome (GOLD analysis project Ga0210377, IMG submission 155480) | Groundwater sediment microbial communities from an aquifer in East River, Colorado, USA - PLM4_65_b1 redo | ecosystem: Environmental > Terrestrial > Soil > Riparian zone | place: USA: East... | reverse complement strand
GCTTCGGCCCTATACCCCCGAAATTCATCTTGGAGGTCGGAAGCTTGGCAGGGCCTTTCGGCCTCATCCAGGTGACCATTTTTTCAAGGATATTTTTCCCTGCAGTCCCCATCTCCGGCTTCTTAATTGCATCAAGCCCCCAGAATGTGACAAATATGGTGACCTCCTTACCCATCGCCAGTGCGCCATTTGCAATAATAAAGGCAGCCATTACCTTATCGAAGTCTCCGCTGAAAAGCACCATCGTAAGTTTGGAATTCTTTGCCTCAAGCTTATCAACACGTCCCTGAAGCTCCTGAACTGTCTTGGCTAGCTCCTGATTTTCCACGTTATACTCCTCTTAAACTTATTTTTTTGTGATAACAGCGGTAATATCTTTGCCGGTTTTAGATACGCTGTTTAAAATATTCCCTGTCTCTTTGCACCATGCTGTAACGTCAGGTTCAAAACCCGCATCATCGCATACAACCTCAAACGCATCACCTGATGCCGCTTTTTTCAGTGCAATAGCTGTTTTCATGATCGGCATAGGACATGACATACCTTTAAAATCCAATTTCTGTGTTGCCATACAATCTCCTTTTAAAAAAGGTTAAATTTTTGTTAATTCCACGGTTGAACAGGATATTCCTGACAACCTTCCACTTTCCATCTATTGTGATAGTTTAATATATATTAAACTGTTAGTCAACCCAATGTGCAATGAACTAGTCGGGAGTCCAAATAGATCGGAACGAGGCCGATTATTTGCGCTGACCGGACAGGAAGCTTGTTACAAGCTTAAGCAATTCCTGTGTCTGGATCGGTTTTGGAAGATAGGCATTTGCACCTATGGCAATTGCTCTTTTCCTGTCTTCCTCAGCCCCTTCAGTAGTTACAATAATGATCGGGATATCTTTAAAAGCAGAATTGCCGCGCACAAGGCTTACCAGTTTCAAACCGTCCATGACAGGCATGTTTATATCAGCAAGGATAAGGTCAATTTTTTCAGAGGAAAGCTTCTTCAGGGCATCAACACCGTCCGTAGCTTCGATGACACGGGAATCTGGGACTCTCTTCATCGCGAAACTGATAAGCTGTCTCATCGTAGGTGAATCTTCAACAACAAGAATATTCGGCATTATATATTCTCCTATTTCTTCGGTTTCTCTTTGAGAAGATCAAGGAAACTCTGAATTGTAGTCAGTTTCCTTTCCGATTGCGTATAGAGCCTTGAAGAGAAGATCGCTGTGGCTGCATGCCCTGCAAGCAGATTAAACAGTTCGTAATCCACATTTGAAAAACCGGCCTTCTGGGTAAAAAGCTTATAAATCGCTAAAACACCTATCACATGTTCCTTTATTTTAAGCGGTATGCATACTATAGGTTCATAGGGATTATATTCACCTGCATCCGTGAGATTTTCAGCAAAAAAGCTCTCACCTTCTCTTGCGACCCTTCCGATAATACCAACACCGATTTTAACTTTCGGCGCATCCGCTATAGCCATACCTTCTGCTGCAACAGGGACAAGTTCATTTGTTTTGTCATCGATAAGAACAATCGAAAATCTTTCCGCCCCGATCAGGTTTATCACGATCTCAAGGACTATGCGCAGGACCTCGGAAAAATCAAGGGTTGAATGTAGCTGATAACTGGCGACATACAGATTGGCCAGGTTGTTGTTTTCCTCCTCAACCTCCAGATATTTAGTTGCAAAATCCTTGTTTTCCTTCTCAACCTCTCTGTATTTTTCTTTTAATGAATTCAGTTCATCCTCTAACAGTTTAATTCTTTCTTCATAAAGCCTGGTCCTGGCATTATCAACCGATTTTTCGATCGATCCTTCAAGTTCCACAATTTTATATCTGAGCTTTTCGTTTTCCTTCAGGAGTTCTTTTGTGAATTCCTCACCTTTTTTGAACATCTGAATGAATTCATCTGCCTTGCTTGTATAACTGGTATCTTTTTCCACTAATTTCTCCCTCTGTCATGAGGATTATTGACCACCCTGATTATTGCTGACGGAATTTCTGAAATTGGAAGAACTGTTTCTACCGCACCGTTTTTTATGGCCTCTGCAGGCATACCAAATACCACAGCACTTGATTCCGCTTCCGCAATAGTATAACCTCCTCTTGTTTTAATTTCCAGCATACCGTTCCTGCCGTCATTTCCCATGCCAGTGAGTATGACTCCCATAGAGCTTGCGCCGTAATGTTCAGCCGCGGAGGTCATCATGTAGTCGACAGAGGGGGTATACTTGTCAGTCAGTCTTCCCTCCTTCAAGGCAATAACCAGCTTCTGTTTTTTCTGGCTGATGCCGAGATGGGCCCCCCCGGGGCAGACGTAAACTGTTCCTTTGCTGATCAGGTCTCCTTCTTCTGCTTCCTTGATCTTAAGTTGCGACAGCTTGTCCAGCCGCTCTGCGAGAGGGCCTGTAAAGCCCTTCGGCATATGCTGGCTGATAAGTATTGCGGCCTGGAAATCAGAAGGAAGTCTTGTAAGAATGATCTGGAGGGCAGGTGGACCTCCTGTAGATGAACCGACAGCTACAACATCTATCGCATGCTGTTTGCTCCTGACCTCAGGCGTTGCTACTATTTCCTCGCTTTTGAGGAACTCGAGATTCCTGCTCAGAACCTCAAGCCGTATATCTTTGATCCCTTTGATCTTCCTGATAAGGTCTTTTTCGATGGTATGAAGTTCTACCGAGGCGCGTCTGGTAGGTTTCGCGATAAAATCAACAGCTCCGAGTTCAAGGGCCTTGAATACGGTTTTTGAATCAGTATGTGAACTGACCATAATTACCGGGGTCGGCCTTTCCTTCATCAGCCACCGCAGGAAGCTGAAACCGTCCATCTCAGGCATCTCGAAATCGAGTGTTATGATATCAGGCTGCAGTCTCAAGGTCTTGGCCATTGCATCTATGCCGTCAGAAGCAATACCGACCACCTCCAGACTTGAAACCTCTTCAAGTATCTTCTTCATAGTCTGCCTTGTATAGGCAGAGTCGTCAACAATAAGGACCTTTGTTTTCATATTAAATTTTTCCTAATATATCTCTTGCATAGGGTTTCTGATAAACCATATCATTTTTCAGATGCTTCAGTTTAAAGGCGGTTGAAATATTTATCAGGGACTCGGCATGACCGAGTAAAAGATATCCACCGTCAACAAGCCTGTCATAGAAATTTTCAATGACCCTTCTTCTTGATGCATTATCAAAATATATTAAAACATTTCTGCAGAATATTACATCCATTTTGCCCATAAACCTTGTTTTTACCGGATCGAGAAGGTTCAGATAACTGAAGTTTACATGCTTTTTTATCCTGTCATTGATGGTAAAAGCGCCGTTCTCTTCAGAAAAGTATTTCTTTAAATAATACGGGTCTGTAGTTCTGAATGAGTTTTTCATGTATGTCCCTTTGCGGGCGGTCTGCAATACCCGCTGGTTTATATCACTCCCGTGGATCTCGATGTTCCACCCGTTAAAGCTGTCTTTTTCATTTATATGCATTGCGATGGTATAGGGTTCTTCTCCGCTGGAACAACCGGCAGACCATATCCTCAATGTCTTTCTGTCTTTCAGCGTTTCTTTCATTTCCTCCAGTATCTCCTCGCTGAAGGCCTTAAGCTGGTTCTGCTCTCTGAAAAAATAAGTTTCGTTCACAGTAAGGATATCCATGATGGCAGAGAGCTCTTCTTCTGTATTTTTATCGTACCTGATAAACCTGTAGTAGTCCCTGAAATCATTCAGATTATGGCTTTTCACCCGGCGGGAGAGCCTTTTTTCAATGAGGTATAGGGAACTATCATCGAAATAAAGTCCACAGTAGTCCTTTATGATTTCTCTTATCAGCCTGAATACATCTTCTGACAGAGGAATGACCTTTTCAGCCTCAAACACTCAGGATCTCCTCGACAGCCTTAATTACTGTTGGGTCTTCCTCAGTATCAAGCATTTTTTCAAGCTCCATTTTCGCTCTGCAGCCGGAACTTCTCCCGAGCACCCTGACTGCCGCGATCCTGCTCGCCCAATCAGGGTCTGACAGAAAGGGAATGAGCCTGTCTTCCATATCTTCAAACCCCTCAAGCGCGGATATCGCTGTCCTTTTGATCTCGTCATCGTCAGAAGATAACATTTTCAGGACAGCGTCTCTGGCTTCATCGCCGCCAAGGGCCTGCAAAGATTCAATAGCAGTGGTGACTACAAACCCGCTCCTGTCAGAAAGCAGGGTTATCAGGGTCTTGACAGCGCCCCTGTCCTTCAGAATGCCTAAGGCCTTTGCCGCGGAAACCCGCACAAAGTCATCTGGATCAGACGCCAGTATAAGCAGCGAATCGAGTGTCCCTTCACCTCCGATAGCGCCAAGACTCAGGGCCGAGGAAATTCGTATGCCCGGATCTTCGTCCGTTAAGGCGTAGGTCAGATAACGCACCGCATCAGAAGTGCCTATAATGGAAAGGGCCTCGACGACCGCCTTCCTGACCATGACCTTTGCATCTTTCAAGGCAAACCCCAGGGCTGCAACCGCATCCCCGGCTCTTATCTTTCCGAGAAGACATGCGATATTACGTACAAGGAAATGGTTTTCAGATTTCAGCATCCCGACAAGCTCATTGATATTCAGTATGTTTTGCAGATTCTTCAGGGCATCGACAGCTGCTTCCTGAACGTCTTCATAGGGGTCTGTCAAAAGCTCCATCAGCTTTTCTTTGGCTTTCCCGTTACCGAGCTTTGATATGCTGCGCGCAGCTATGGAACGGACATGACCATCTTCGTTACTCAGCATCTCTTCAAGGACATCGTAATACGCAGGGGAAACGATCTCTCCTGCAACCTCACAGATAAAGCGCATCTGGTGCGGCTTGTCTGTATTAAAAAGCTTCAGGAGGGATTCCGGATTATCCCTGCCGATAAAAACAAGCGCCTTTTTTACATCTTCTGCAAATTCATCCTCATGCGAAATATCCAGCAGCGGGGCGTAGGCAGCTTCATCCTTCATCAGGCCCAGCAGCAATATCGCAGAGATTCTCACCTCGCGTTTATTCGACCAGGCATAGTTCACCAGCAACTCAATGGCCTTATCGCCGAGAAGCCTCTTCAGCTCACCGGTAATCAGTCCGGCGTCTACACCGTTATGGTACATCTTTTCTATTGTTCTGAGCGCCTGTTCCCGGATATTCTTTGAACTGTCCTCCAGAAAGGAGATGATATTTTCAAGGGTTGAACTATCTGCCAGCAGTCCCAGGGCCTTCAGCACCGGTTCTCTCAGAGGCTTTCGCTTCAGTGCCTGCAGTAAATGGGGTACAGCCTTTTTGTGTCCTATCCTGCCCAGGGCATCGGCAGCAGGATAAGCGGTCCAGAGATCGCCGTTTTCAAGTATGTCTATCAGCGCATCAACTACTGAAGGTTCTCCGACTTTTCCCAGGTGTTCCACTGCAGTCGCCCTGACATTCTCGTCCTCATCCCTGATCGCCTCAAGCATAAGGCCGAGTGACCGGTTATCCATCAATTCGCCAAGCACATCTATGATAAACTTTCTTACATCTTTATTCGGGGTCTTGAAGGCCCCTATAAGATAAACAGTCGCCTTTTTGCCCAGCCTTATGAGGGCCTCGATTGCAGAGTTCCTTGCGCCGGCATTGTCTTCAATGTGGAGGAGATTGATGAGCCCGTCGATATACTCGTCTACCGGATAATCCTTAAACAGGATATCCACTGCCGTCTTCCTTACACGCCAGCTGCTGTCTTTCATGGCTGTCATCAGAAGAGGAATACAGGAGAGGTCCTTTATCCCGCTCAGCTTTTCGACGGCCTCTCTTCTGATCTCTATATTGCTGTCACTGAGTTGCTTTGCCGGCTCCTGCACCTTTTTCCTCCAAAAGCCCTATGGATTCCCTGAGTATAATCTTCTCCTCGGAAGTAAGAAGACTGTCGATATTCAGAAGAATGATTATTCTTTCGCCGTGTTTGCCAAGGCCTGTCAGGTACTCTGTCTTAAAACCTTTGAAGATCGAAGGAGGAGTTCTTATTTGCTCGGGAGATAAAGACAGGATTTCTTTTATGTCATCTACCAGAAAACTTATTTTTTCCTGCCCGTAGCGTACAATGATAATCCGTTCCTTATTTCCTGAAGGCTTAATGCCAAAACGCCGCCTCAAATCTATTACAGGAACAATATTCCCCCTCACGCTCATAACACCGGAAAGGAATTCCGGAAGTCCTGGAATAGTGAATATTTTCTGGACCTTCAGGATCTCAACGACACTTTCTATCCCGATTCCGAATATTTCATCCCCTATTTTAAATATCGTAAATTTCTGCATATTATTTGATTTTAAAGACTTCCATGCCCTGCTTGAGCGCTTCTATCTCCTGGATAAGGGTTTTCAGAGATACGGAAACATCTTCCATATCCCGCCTGGTAGATGTTCCGGTAGTGCTTATCTGGGCCATTGCGGAAAGGATACTGTTGTTGAGCTCCTTTTGATTCAGGATCGCCTCGTTGATATAATTTATCCTTTCGTCTGCAAGTTCTATATTCCGGGATATCAACTTTGTCCCTTCAGCCTGCTCAAGGCTGCTCCGTTTGCTGAGTTCAGCTACTTCCTTGACCTCTCCTGTCCCCTCCAGCAGATAGGCGAGGGCATTGTCCTGCTCTTTCGTGGATTTCGCAACACTGCTCATCATCTTCCGGATATCATCAACAGCCAGGGTGATCTGCTTCAACCCGACCGACTGCTCTTCAGTGGCGCGTTCAATGGCCTTTGTCATCTCGGTTGACTGTATGGAAGCATTCAGAATCTCTCTCAGGGCTTCCCCTACTTTCATTACAAGGGAATTCCCTTCTACCACCTTTCCCTGTGCAGAATCGATGGTATAAACAGCGTCTTTGATGTCCTTCTGGATGGTCTTGACTATCCCGCCTATCTCCCTGGTTGAACTCGAGGTCCTCTCGGACAAACCCCTGATTTCATCCGCAACAACAGAAAAACTCTTTCCGTACTCTCCGGCCTGGGCAGCCAGGATAGCTGCATTAAGGCTTAAAAGGTTCGTCTGCTCGGCTACGTCCTTTATGACAGAGAGGACTTTCTCGATATCAACAGACCTTATGCCAAGCTTCTGGATTATATCGGCCGACTTTCTAACTTCCTCAGAGATATTGTCCATGCCTTCAACAGCATTGACAACAGACATCATACCCTCGCCTGAGGTAATCTCCTGGACTTTTTCAGCCAGCCCGGAGGATTTTCTTGCATTTTCCTCTACCTCCCTGATCGACGCCCCGACCTCTTCCACGGAGGCCGAAGTGTCCTCCACCGCAGAGGACGCCTTGCCGGCATTGTCCGATATCGCCTTGGCAGTCTGATTCATCTGCAACACCACGGAGTAGGAATTTTCTGTTGCCTTAAAAAGCCTTTCAGTATTGGAAGCTATCTCCTCAGATGTCTCCTTCATCTCAAACAGCGATGCAACATTCTCAGCAGAAAAACTCAACAGCTTTTCAGTGCTATCTCCCAGGTCGGCCTGTGATTTCGTAGCATTTTCAATGGACCTGATTATGTCATTGACCGAATCCACCTGGGTTGTTATCCCCTCTATCACATTTGTATATGTCTGGTCGACCTGTTTTGTGGCCATCGATACATTTACTGCTGTTGAATTCAGTTTTCCAATAATCATGGAAAGCCTTTCCTCAAGAAAGACCACTCCTTTGGCTATGACGCCGATCTCGCTTTCTCCGATATCAGGCACAGGTGTTGACAGGTCACCTGAGGTAATTTTTTCTATGGCCCTGTTAATGGACAAAACAGGATTCGTAATATTCCTCCTGAAAAGGAGGATCATAACAAATGCAACACAAATGAGAAGAGCGAGCTGATAGAGCGATATAACGAGCATGCTTTTGGACATGTCTTTGTTTATTTTAAAGGCATTATACTCGATTACAACTTCTCCTATTTTTTGTCCTGCAGACATCACAGGGGTTTTCATGGCCAGTGTTTTTTTGATAAAAACAGGGTTGAAGCCCTCCCGGCCAACAGGCCCGGTCTTTGTCCTTTCCTTCAGCATGTCCCCGGTGCTGTCGAGGACCCGTACAGAGGTTATTTCCTCATCATTTATAATCTCCGCCAGATAGGTATCAAGCAGTGAATAGTCATAACTCAGAAGCGGCCCCTCGCTGACTCCTGCAGCGATCGCCGATATCCTCCGTATCCTTGCTCCAAGCGAATCGAAGAGGGACGCCCGGGTATTGAGTATAAATAAAACAGTACCGAGGATTTGACCTGCCAGCAGTACAACAAATACAGTAGCTATGAACCTGGCTGTTATGGACTTTCTGAATATCATAGCGGTTACTCCTTTTTAAATCAGCCCCAACCTGATCATCATTTTTTTAATTCCGTCATATTCTTCATCTGAAGCTTCTACAAATCCTGTATAACTCTCATTGATAGACTTTAATATTGCCGTCCTTCAACGGAATCAGGGGCCAGAGAAATAAATGCATCCTTCAGTTTGTTCAGTATTGTAACATCAATATTTTTGGATATACATATGTTAAATTCCGGTATCTCGTCAGAAATTTTAACAAATTTTATTCCCTGGCTCTTATATTTATAAGCTACTGATTCCATAACAGCGCCTGCGTCGAAATCACCTTTTAAAACAGCCTTTACAACATCGTCATGGTGGCCGAGATAATTGCAGGCTAGGAGGTCCTTCACATCTATACCTTCAGCCAGCAGCATGGCCCTTGGGACAATGTGGCTTGACGTTGAATGAAGGTCCCCGAACGCAAAGGAACGGCCTTTTAAATCCTTGATTTCATTAACAGGGCTGTCGTTCCTTGCAATGATTACCGAGTGCTGGAATGGCTTGCCGTCTCTGAGCGCCTTTCCCAGAACACTGACACCGTATTTCATGTGTGCCTCAATATACGTTGAAGGCGTCATAAAGCAGAACTGTGTGACACCCTTTCCGAGGTCTTCTATCGCACCCTGGAAATCTACAGCGACTTTCAGGTCAACCCTTCTGTTGAGTCTTCTGCTGAGGTATTCTGCAAGGGGACTGAACTTTCTGAACATGATGGCCGGAGACTCCAGAGGGATGATCCCCATCCGCAGAAATTCAGATGAAGCATCCTCAGTGAACTTGAAGCGCTCCATCTCTGTAGCCGTCAGTTCGGCATCTTTCATCAAATCCTTGACGCGCTGATTCAGGTTGAATGCCCTTCCCTTGTTTTCCCTCGGGATATCCTTGATCCTTTCTATTGATTCCCAAATCTGGTTCGCCCCTGTTTTCTGCTCATGCATAGACCTTGATATCTGCCGGCTTTTGTCAGACACAAGCTCTATCGCCTGAGAAACCTGTTTGCTGTTGATCGACTGTTCATTCGTGGCTGTCTTGACATGGGCTGAAACATCACTTATCTTCTCGGTCGCCCGCACGATAAGCTGTATGCCCCTGCTTTGTTCCGTAGTGGCCTTTGCTATCTCTCCAACCATCAGCAGCACCTTTTCCATGGCCTTTGAAAGCAGCCTCGTGGCCTGCGCCTGCTCTGCAGTAGAACGCTCTATCGCAGCAGACATATCGGATGACTGTTTTGAGCTTTCTACTATTTTTCTCAGGGCATCAGCCGCCTCGCCCGTGACCTTGAAGCCTGTATCCACTGACTTCAAGCCCAGGGCCATGGCCTCCACAGCATCGGACACCTCCTGCTGAACTGACTGGATAAGCTCTCCTATTTCCTGCGTTGATGCAGATGTCCGCTCAGCAAGATTTTTTATCTCATCCGCAACTACTGAAAAACCTTTCCCATGCTCACCTGCCTGTGCAGCGAGAATCGCTGCATTAAGCGCCAGAAGCGTTGTCTGGTCCGTTACCTCATCAATGATGTTCAGGATCTTCCCGATTTCCTCAGACCTGCCGCCCAATTTCCTGATATATCCGGCAGTCTTTTCAACAGAAACCTTTATGTCCTTCATGCCATCAATGGCCTTTCCTATGGAAGTCATCCCGAAGGTAGTTGCGTCGGTCTTGACCCTGCCTGAGAGTATGGAAGATTCCTTGGCCCTCTGTTCAACCTCTTTGACCGATGACGCGATCTCCATAATGGCTGACTGGGTCTCCTGGGCCGCACCGGCCAGTTCCGCAGAATTGTTTGCAACTTCTTTGATGGTGGCGGACAATTCCTCTAAAGAAGCTGAGGAGGATTCCACAGCCATTGAAAGGTCCTGAGTGCTCCCCTTGATCTGCTCAATGCTCGTCACCATCTCGGCCATCGATATCACCGCCGCTTCGGCCGACGACGCAAGACCTTCCGTGCTATCCGCCACCTCCGAGATTGCAGCATTCATTTCCTCTACTGAAGCAGAAATATCCGAGATCGCCTCGCTCTCGAGGGCAGTGCCTTCGGCAACTTTTCTTGACTCGACTTCAACCTCTTCGGCAACGTATACAATACGCGCTGATATATCCTTGATCCTTTTAAGTATACCGGATACCGAAAGCATGGCATCCTTTATCGCCCTGCTGAACCTTCCTATCTCGTCATTGCTCTTCATGTCGACATCAAAAGACAGATCACCACGGGACAGCTCGTGCGCTGCTTTTTCCAGTGATTTTATGGGAGAAATCACCATTTTTCTGATCATCAGCCAGAGGATGATACTGAAGCAGAAGCAGGCAAGGACAGTCAGCAGGATAACTATTTTGATCAGATTCATAGACCTTGCGTATTCATTTACTATGGATACCGATACCTTTACCGCTCCGATGATTTCAGGGTCTGCCGCGTGACACGCCCTGCACCGCTCTTTATTTTCCAGCGGCTCATAGAAAACGAACCTTTTGACGTCCTGGATATCATGAGATGCCTTAGTCCCGGATATCTTTTTCATGACCTCCGACTCAGTAGCAAGGGCGTCCTTTCTGAACGCTTCGCGCCCCTGAAAATTCAAAACCGATATCTCTTCAATCCCGCTTGCACCCTTGAGCTCATCCAGGACTGTTTTCATAAGATCAGCGCGTCCCTCAAGCATTACCCTTTCTACGTCCTTGGCAATAATCTTCGCAGTGGCCTTCGCACCCATCCTGGTCGTGCTGTATAAACTCTTTTTCTCGATTGTCAGCACCATAAGGCTGGCAGCGGAGATCCCTATAAGCAGAAGCAAAACCACAATGGCAAGGATCTTTAATTCAAGTTTTTCACGCATACAACCTCCTTTAACCGGCCTCTATGTCCATCGCAGCATCAGAATGAATTATGGAGATAAAACGTTTTTCGATCACAACAATACCCTCGATAAATTTGAGTTCCTTTTCGTCTAAATGGCCTGGAGGCTGTAGCATTCCGCTGAGGGGCAATCTCACAACCCCCATAACCTTGTCAATAGTAGCGCCTATCATCCCCTTGGGTCCTGAAATAATCAATATCTTCTTTCCCGTCCCGCTGTTCTCCACAGGTACAGGATTATCAGCCGGAGTGGCACCAGGTCTGGCACCAGGGCTGCCTGTGCTCAAAGACTTTTTCTGAAGACCCAATCGTGTCTTCAGATCTATGACCGGGATAATTTTCCCGCGCAGGGATGTAATGCCGAGCACATAATCAGGCATGGTAGGGACCATGGTAATTTCCTGCACCCGTAAAACCTCCTCTACATCGCTGACCCTGAAAGCATACTCTTCATTGGAAAGACTGAATGTGAGCAATTCAACCAGTTCCCCGGCATTTACTTCAGTGATATCATCAGCAGCCGGGATGCCCGCCTTGACCTCATCCCTGACCGTATCACCGGCCGCAATTTCTTCTGCAGGCATTTCTTCCGGCAGGGCGCCTTTTTCTTCGACCACCGCCTGTTCCTTTTCATCTTCTCTCTTTTCATTTTCTGCCGGACCTGAGACAGGTTTTTCCACGGGCTTGCTGCCGGCATCTTTTGAATGCGCCTTCTTCCTAATTTTAGCGATATCCATTTAACCCCAATTCCGTGGCAGCACCTTCTATGAGCGCTTCATCTATTATATGTTCCTCTTTT
>Ga0210377_10004297_pt1 | contig 12028 bp, 10 predicted proteins | sample PLM4_65_b1redo_FD_155480 | JGI IMG/M metagenome (GOLD analysis project Ga0210377, IMG submission 155480) | Groundwater sediment microbial communities from an aquifer in East River, Colorado, USA - PLM4_65_b1 redo | ecosystem: Environmental > Terrestrial > Soil > Riparian zone | place: USA: East... | reverse complement strand
CCATAGGCGCAAGGCGCCCCTCTCAGGCCTTCTCTCACCCGCTTTTTCTGCTCCAGCCGCAGTGCAACTTCGCGCTCCCGCCAACCCTCACCCGCGCGAAGAACTCCACCATGAGGGCTTCGAGAGAATTCTAACGTCGAGAGAGCCCTCATCCTGAGCAGCGCACGCAGTGCGCGTCCGTCGAAGGACGAGGGCGGGCTTCGGGGTCTAGCGGCTAGGTTCCTTCGCCTTGCGCGCATAGGCCGTGGCGAGCCCGGGAAGCGCGCTCCACTCGCCGCGGATGACTGCTTCCCTCTTGGCGCGCCGCCAGTGTTTCAGACGGCGCTCGAATTCGATCATGTCGGTGATGCGCTGGAATTCGCAGGACCAGACCAGCGTCACCGGCAAGCGCTTCGACGTCCACGCGTCGAGGTATTTTCCGGTGTTGTGCTCGGAGGCGCGGACCTCCGGGTCTTCGCCGCGGTAGCTGCCGACATAATAGCGACCGTCAGCGCACAAGAGGATGTAGACCCAGTAGCGCACGATGTTCCCCCAACCGGTGGGAGCATCCCACAAGGTCGTGGAGAGGTCACGCCTGCCGCCCTCGATGTTGAGGCAGGCTGTATCGGGTCTGTGGGCGTCGCCCTCGTCCTTCGACGGACGGTCGCCTTCGGCGACCTGCTCAGGATGAGGGCTCTCTACGTTTGAGGCTGTTGTTGCCCGGCGGTCGCGTCCAGGCCGGTGGGCGGGGTTCGAATAATTCGGACAAAGTCAGCAGCGACACGGTCGCGAGCTGCCGACAGTGAGTGAGAGTGGGGCGTCAAGCACGCGTCGTTCTTTTCGAAATTCGGCAATTCCGTTCAGATTCGAGAGTTCCGGATCGCACGTATGCCTGATATAGTTATGCCTGATATGGTTCCGCGCCGGAGGTTCGCGCTATCCTCCTGCCGCTCAAGGTCCTGGGTCTATTTCGGGGAATAGGGGTTGACGCCATGAGAAGACAAGATCGCTCGTTCCTTTTTGGGTTGCTCGTTCCAGCAGTCTTCCTCGTCAGCGGATGCACTGCCGTTGACACGGCTCAGGGACAAGGATCGCCGGCGGTCAGCCAAGCGCTCTGGTCCAATCCTGCCACCTGGCCAGACCGCAAGGCGCCCCGCGCAGGCGACAAGGTCACCATTGCAGCAGGCAAGGAAGTGGTCCTCGACGTCAGTCCGCCGGCGCTGGGCGGTCTGACCATCAACGGCAAACTCAGCTTCGCAGACAATGCCGACCTTGAACTCACCACCGAGTGGGTGGTGTTGCACGGTCAACTGGAGATTGGCAGCGAATCCAGACCCCACACGCGCAAGGCGACAATTACCTTCACCGACAACGTTCCTGGTGAAGAAGTCATGGCGGATATGGGTGACCGCGGCATCATGATCGCGGGCGGAACCCTGAGCCTGCACGGTGATCGGAAGAACTCCTGGACCAAGCTGGCAAAGACAGCCAAGGCCGGCAGCAATTCGATCGAAGTCCTGGACGCCGCCGGCTGGCGGGTGGGTGACGAGATTGTCCTCGCGTCCACGGATTTCGATCCCAGGCAGGCCGAGAGGCGAACCATTTCCGCCATTCGTGGAAATACGATCACGCTCGACCGGAAGCTGGACTACATGCACTTCGGTGAAATCACCTTCGACGTGGATGAGCGTGGCGAAGTCGGCATGCTGACGCGCAATATCCGTCTGCAGGCTTCGGCTGACGCGGACAGCTCGTATTTCGGCGGGCATGTGATGGCGATGGGCGGAAGCAAGATGTATGTCTCCGGCGTCGAGCTTTCCCGCATGGGCCAGCACCTGACTCTTGCCCGGTACCCGATACATTGGCATCTGGGCGGCGACGCGAAGGGCCAGTACATCAGGAACTCCGCGATCCACGACACGTACAGCCGCTGTGTGACCGTGCATGGTACGAATAACCTGCGCGTTGAAAACAACGTGACCTACAACACCGTCGGTCACTGCTTCTTCCTCGAAGACGGCATCGAGACCGGCAACCAGTTTGTCCGGAATTTGGGGATCCAGACCAAGTGTCATCCGACCAAGCCCTGTGTCCCGACAAACCTCGCCGCGGCCGGAGAAAGCGCAAACTTTGACGATCGCCAGGCCATCAGGGCGAGTGGCCAGGCCTCCAAGGATGTCCTGCTGCCCTCGGACAACACGGCGTCGACTTTCTGGATCACCAATCCGAACAACGTCTACCGGGACAACGTGGCCGCGGGTTCCGACGCGAACGGCTTCTGGCTCTCATTGGCGGAGCACCCGACGGGCAAGTTCGAAGGCAGGGAGATCAGTGCGAATACCTGGCCACGTCGAACGCCGCTGGGGGAGTTCAAGGGCAACGTCGCCCATTCCAACTATGACGCGTTCATGTTCGACCGAAACGCTGGGCCCAATGGCCGTTTCAGTGTTAGCGGCAGCTCGTATACCGCCCTTGAAAATCCCGCTGACGGGAACAGCACGGCATTGGAATCGGTCTTCGAGAATCTCACCGCCTACAAGAACCGCAATGGCGGCGTCTGGGGCCGCGGTGAGATGCACCTATTCAAGAACTTGAAGGTGGCCGACAACGCCATGGGCTTTACGCACGCGTCTGGCGCATTCGGTCGTTACGCCTTTACGTCGAAGATCGTTGACTCGCTGTTCGTGGGCGAAACCGAGAACATCGGCAACCCCAGGTCTGAGGCGGAAAAGGCTTACGGCCGCAGCTTGCCGAAGCCCACAATGCCGGATTTCCCGATCCGCGGCTACGAGTACTACGATTACCGTCACGACGTGGAGAATACCACCTTTGTGAATTACGAGGACAACGCCACTCGCAAGACGGGAGCGCTCTCTTACCTGATGTATACCAGCTTCGGAGTCAGCTCCAACAACGCCGTCGAGCGCGTGAAATTCGTCAACGCCAAGCCGGTGTATTTCCCGCCGATGGAGCGCAGGTGGGGCAATGATAATGCAGGCAGTACGGCCTATAAGACCGCGGTAATCCGCGACAAGGACGGCTCGGTCGGCGGTGGTGGCCCCAATTCCTTCATTCTCATCCACGACGGCGTCAACGACAGCATCGCATTCGACGCAGGAGCCTGTGAGATCAAGCCCACCTGGAACGCTGCGGTGTGCAAGGGCGATGTCGGGCGCCTGAATTTTGGCGGCGGCGGCGGAGGTTTCGGCGGCCCTCGTGGCGCAGGTCCGCCCGGAGGCGCAGCTGCCGGTCCCGGCGCAGCCGCTGGTCCTGGCGCCGCTGGTGCTCGAGCCGGCGGCGCTGGCGGAGCTCCTGCTCAGCCGCCAGTCGTTCTCAGCCGCAATGGCAAGGAGTACACCGTAACCGGCACCAATGTACGAGCCGGTACCGAGATCAAGGTGACCACCGAAAGGCCGAACGTGTCCCTCTCCCTGACGGAACTGGATTCCGGCTCGTGGGTGATCTTTGAGCTGCCGGGATTCACCACCGCAGCCTCGGGTACGCCGCAGGACAGCCTGGATGCGCTGCGCAAGGCCAGCGCCACCTCGTACTACAAAGGCAAGGGTGCACTCTGGGTCAAGGTTGTCTCCACTGGTGACCCCGGCCGCGGCGCGCCTGGTGGTGGAACCAGCGTGCAGGTCAGCCGGTAAGCTGAACGCTGCTGTATGAGCAAGAGCCCCCGGCTTGAGACTCGAAAACGTAGGGTGCATTGAGCGCAGCGAAATGCACCCCACATCTCTGCGCTGGGCGAGAATTCAGAAGGCTCTGGAAAAGGAAGGCGTCATCTTCCTCGAAGCCGACGAAAAGCATGGGCCAGGAGTTCGGCTGCGTTCGAAGCGGTAGATGGCGCACGGTTGACCGGCCTTCGAGCATGCGAACAGCGGCCCCGGAAAAACGAGGCAGGGTTGACCTGTGTCAATATTGCGCCGGCGCCTCGGCGGCTAGCCTCATGGATCGCGAATGGAACGACATCCATGGCGCTTACGCTGGAGGACATTGTCGAAGAGATTCCCAAATGCCCGAAGTGCGGGCACGTGGGATTTGTCGTCGTGCCCAAATCGAAAGCGAGGAAACCTGCGCTGGAGTCGGTGAATTGCTCCAAATGCAAGACGGACATCCTCGAAGCATACTGGATAATGAAGCGAAGGCCTTCCTGATCTCCAAGGCCGCTCTCCCGGGCCGCCCGAAGTGAAGCAGGGCATGGCGTGCGGCATGGCCTTCACCAACCGCCAGGACATCCGCGAAGGCGACCGGATCGCGTGTTTCCAGGTCGAGCCGATCGAGCGGAAGCCGGCGCAGATTCCGGTCGGCGAGATGGCGGCGCCTCCTCGCTATGAGGTCACCCCGGTGGTCCCGAGCTGGCGCAGGCGCGCGTCGTATCGCTGCACCGCGGCGAACACGTCGTCGGCTGCTTTCTGCATCACGGGGTCGTCGAGATTCCGAAGCGTGCGCACGCGTCCCTGATCGTCTTGAGTCAGCAGGCCGGACTTCACCAGCGCGTTGGTCTTCCGCCGCACCCGTCTCCTCGACAGTCCGGTCCTGTCCGCGATCAGCAGCCGGGAGATCGCTCCGCGATATTCCTCCGGCGGCTTCTCCGCCCGGCGCACCTCGTCAGGTACATTCGGTCCCAACACCAGCGGCCGCATCGAGGCTTCGGAAATGCAATAGTAGATGACGACGCTTTCGAGATCGAGATCGACCACCGAACGCGCAAGATGAAGCAGATCCAGCAGCAGCTCGACCGCCGCGAAAGACCGTGGACGAGTGCGATCGGGCAACATGCTGACTCTCCTTCGTGCGCCGGCGAGGACGCTGGCGATGCGACAACAGGCACGCGCGGCGATCGACCCGCGACTGCGAATCGCGCCATTCAGCAGACGCGACAGGTGCTGGTTGCAAGTTGAATGAAGCATAAGCACATTTCCCCAAATTGGGTGAGGTGCGGCGTTTGGGCATGCGGACGCGGCGTCCTATTCGCCTTCTGTTGTTAACTGTAGACGCGGCAAATACCGGCGGGTTGGGGCGGCTTGGCGAGGCAATCGGATCAATGCGCTCCACCGAACCCGCTGTAGCGCTGTGCTGGGCGGACATGGCGGAGGAACTGGCCGGCGTCGGCTACTGGTGGATGGACGCTGCGACCAAGGCGATTCGCTGGTCGCCGAACATGTACAGGATCTTCGGCCTGCCGCCGGGCGTCATCCCGTCACTCGACTACGCGATGCAGTTCGTCCATCCGGACGATCGCGCAGCCGCCGACGCCAACCTGGAAAGGAATATCCTGGGCGGTTCGGCCCGATCCGCATCGCGGATTGTCCAGCCTTCCGGGGAGATTCGTTACATCGAGGCGCGCAACGCCTGCACGTTCGCACCCGATGGGCAGGTGCTGGCAGTCTACGGCACAGTGCACGACGTCACCGATCGCATCGCCGCCGACAAAGCCTTGGCCGAGAGCGAAGCCCGCTACCGGCTGCTGGCCGACGCGGCTAGCGATGTAGTGCTCAAGGTCAATGGCGACGACATGATCGAGTATGTCTCGCCATCGATCAGGCGCTATGGCTGGGCCCCGGCGGATATGATCGGCGAGTTGGGAGCAAGCTTCATTCATCCGGACGATGTCGACCGTGTTCTGGCTACGGTGAGAATGCTCGCCATCGGGCACGGGATCGAGCCAGCCCGTGACCGCGCCTATCGCATACGCAAGGCCGACGGCGCCTATGTTTGGGTGGAAGCCAATTCGAGCGTGGTTCACGAGACCGACGGTTCGGTTCGCGCGATCATCTGCCAGATGCGCGACATCTCCGAACGCCGGGCGGCGCAGCAAGCACTTGCTGAAAGCGAGGCGCGCTATCGCTTGCTGGCCGAGAATTCTCTCGATGTCACGGCCTGCTGCCGGCCGGACGGAACCTTCTGTTTCCTGACCTCGGGCATTCGAAAGCTGCTCGGTTTTGAAGTGGAAGAGCTCATCGGCCGCAAAGCTTACGAGTTCATACATCCCGATGATCGGTCGCGTGTGCGGGAGGCTTTCGTCGAGCACATGAGGCGAGGCAGCGGCGCGGCGCCGATCCGATACGAGTATCGCGCAATCGCAAAGGATGGACGCGAGGTATGGCTTGAGGCCAATCCCAGCGGCGTGTTCGACCCTGCAACAGGCGTCTTGATCGAGGTCCAGGACATATTGCGCGACGTCACCGATCGCAAGGCGCTAGACTGCCAACTGCTCGCGGCAAAGGACGCCGCGGAAGCGGCTACCGTCGTCAAAGCGGAGTTCCTTTCCAACATCAGCCACGAACTGCGGACGCCTCTGACGGCAATCATCGGCTATACCTGCCTCCTTGCCGAGGCGCCGGATTTGCCAGAACCCGTTCGTCGCCACACCGAGCGCATCGAAAGCGCCGGACAGACGCTCCTGTCGCTCATCAACGGCATACTTGATTTTTCGCGCCTGGAGGCCGGCCAGTTCACTGTCTCGCCACGAGTGTGTTCCCCAACGCAGATCGCGCGCGGATGCCTGGACCTCCTCGCACTTGCCGCCGAAACTAAAGGCGTGCGACTTGAATATGTTGAAGCGGAAGACGTTCCGACCTCTCTGCTGGTAGATTCGGACGTTTGTCGCCAAGTGCTGGTCAATCTGATTGGCAATGCAGTCAAGTTCACCGACTCGGGTTTCGTGCGGCTCGCTGTCGAATTCAAAGCGAACGCCAGCATGCTTTTGTTCAGCGTCGAGGACACCGGCGTTGGGATCCCATCAACCCAGGTCAGCAAACTGTTCCGCAGGTTTTCGCAGGTCGATGGGAGCTCGACCCGCAAGCACGGCGGCGCCGGGCTAGGGCTCGCGATCTGTAAGGGGCTTGTCGAGGCGAGCGGCGGCCACATCTCTGTCATGAGCAAGCCCGGCGTTGGGTCGGTGTTTTCGTTCTCTATTCCCGCGACCCCGTCGGACGGCATCGTGGCCGGGGATGAGGCCCAAGAACGGCCGGAAACAGGCGCCAGAATTCTCGTTGCCGACGACAATGCCTCGATCCGGCAGCTCGTACGGACGGTGCTGGAAAGCTGTGGCTCGGAGGTAACCGAGGCAGCCGACGGCCCCGCGGCAATCGAAGCTGCGACAACGTGGCCGTTCGATCTTATCCTGCTCGACCTGCGTATGCCGCAGATGACAGGCAATGAGGTGGTCGCGGCGTTGCGTAGGCGGCGCGGTCCGAACGCGAACGTGCCGATCATTGCCTTCACCGCGTCGGGAGAAGCTTTCGAGGAAGCGTTCTGCCGGCGGTCCGGGTTCGATGCGGTGCTTGCAAAGCCCCTCGTGGTTCGCGAGCTCCTGTCGGTTGTGGCTCGGCACACGGGCGTCTCAGCTGAGGGACATGCATCATGATAGCCACGACGGTCCCAACCGGCGACCGGCCCCGCCGCCGTATTCTGGTGGTCGAGGACGATCCAGCAGTTCTCGACCTCGTCATTACCCGGCTTGAGATCGCCGGCTATGAAACCCGGCGAGCCGGCGACGGCCTTGCGGCAATGAACCGGCTGGACGAGGTTCGCCCCGCCGCTGTGATACTGGATCTCAATTTGCCCAAACTTGATGGCTTCGGAATTCTCGACCTCATGGCGCACCGGGCCGATCTCTCCAGCATTCCAGTGCTCGTCCTTTCGGCGCGAAGCAATGCGAAGGACATCAAGCTCGCAATGGCCTTGGGCGCTTCCGACTATCTCACAAAGCCATTCGAGACATCCCGCCTGCTTTCACGGGTAGCGAGGCTGTTGCTGTCGCGAAGGCCGGCGGCGCCTCCCGCGTCGTCGTCTCTGCCCGACGACGACGAACCCTTTCTGGTTTGATCTGCCCCCAACTGACGCCGAATTAGCGCGGCTGACGCTGCGCCACGCGGAGCAGGTTCATTGTCAGCCGCCGGATGTGCCGACACCTACGCCGATCAGAACGACTGCAGCCGCCATGAGCATCCAGCCGGGGTGACGGCCGCGCGTCGCCCAGAGATTGCCGACCGCGCCGTAAAGGAAAAGCCCGCCCACGAATAATGCGGTCGTGAGCCTTGCGTCGTGCCCGAACCAGATTGCGGCGGCGATCAGGGCGAGGCCGCCGAGGAACCATGTGACGGTGCTGAAATGCAAGAGCGGCGAGACGAGCCTGCGGACCGGAGTGGACAGGCGGATGTCCGCCGTCTCGATCGGCTTGACCATGAAGCGCTGGGTCAGGATGCCGTGAACCACCGCGGTGCCGCTGCCGATGATCCCAGCGAGTGCGAGGGCGGCGTCTTGCCAATTCATGGCGGCAGCCTGTCACGGGCGCGGTGTTGGCGCGCTGCGGCCCGGGGGCGCAGGGCGGGGCGGGGAAGAGCGACATTTGTTTTTTGGGCTGACCCATCCCGCTCATCCCGACGAAAGTCGGGATCCAGGGCAGGCATCAAGGCTTGTCCCGCTATTGGGCTGCAGCCGAAATTCAGAGCAAGCTTCACCGTGATCCCTGGATCCCGACTTTCGTCGGGATGAGCGGGACAATGGGTTAGGGGGGTGAATCCCGCCTTGGCCTGGCAAAAAAATCCTCTGACGGTGCATCCAAACCTGGCTGCCGCGCCTCTAACCTTCAGGAGCCGCAGTCGAGGCGCCTTCCATGCGTGGGGACCGCCATGTATCGATTCCGCGCGCAAGGGGCTGCAGCCATGACCAACCGGATGATCGCCTCGCTCGCAGCCGGCGCCATTCTGGCGCTGTCGGCTTGCCAGTCGCCGCCTCAGCCCGCCGCGCCGGCGCCGAAGCTGGCGGCGGCGGCGGAGTTCGACGCCGTGCTCGATGCGGCATGGGCTGGCGCGGCGCATCCGCCAGGCGCCGCCATCGCGGTCTACACGCCGGAGGGGGTCTATGTGCGAGGCCTCGGCGTGACGGATGTAGCGACCGGCGAGAAGGTGAGCGCGGACACCGCCTTCTACATCGCCTCGACGACCAAGGCGTTCACCGCGCTGGCCATCGACGCCATCGCCCATCGCGGCGAGATCGATCTCGACGCGACGCTCGCCGGGCTGGCGCCTGACGCGCCATTCCCGGCGGGGGTTCATCCGGAGCTGGTCAAGGTTCGAGACCTGCTGACGCACACGTCCGGGATCGAGAACGGGCCGATCGCATTCCGCTCGGCCTACACGGGCGATCACACGCCGGAGCTGATGTGGAAACTGCTCGGCGCCAGCGGCGTCAATCCGCGCGCGCCGCTCGGCAAGTTCGAATACACCAATACCGGCTACAACATCCTCACCATTGTCACCGACCGGAAGCTGGGCGTGCGCTGGCAGGACCTGCTTCAGCGCGAGATCTTCACGCCGGCCGGCATGACGCACTCGACCGCCTACATGTCGAAAGCGCGGCGCGAGGGGTGGAGCATCGCCAAGCCGCATGCATCTCTCGCGGCCGGGCCTGCGGACCGCCTCGATATCGAGAAGACCGACGGCATGATGCAGTCGGCGGGCGGGCTGGTGGTCAGCGCGAACGATGCGGCGCGCTGGCTGGAGCTGCTGGTGGAGGATGGGCGGGTGCGCGGCAGGCAGGTTGTGCCGGCGGAGGTGGTGCGGGAAACGGGCGCGCGGCTGGCCAAGGTCGGCGCGGTGCGTGGGGCGTTCACGCGCGAGGATTATGGGCTTGGCTGGTATGTCGGGCGCTATCGCGACGACCTCGTGCTGAGCCATGGCGGAGGGTTCGCCGGGTTTGCCTCGTTCATCTCGTACATGCCGGATCGGCGGATCGGCGTGGCGGTGTTCGTCAATGACAGCGGGGCAGGGTCGGCCATGCCCGAGGCGATCACGCAGTATCTCTATGACCGGCTGCTGGGCCGCCCCGAAGCGGCTGACACAGCGATTGTGGTTGCAGGGCTGAAGACAGCGTTCGAGGACCGCGTCGCCGCGGTGGTGGCCGACAAGGCGAACAGGGCGAAGCGGCCCTGGACGCTCTCGCGGCCGCGCGCGGCCTATGCGGGGACGTATGAGAGCGAGCAGCTGGGAACGCTGGTCGTCACGGCGGACGGCGAGAAATTGTCGGCGCGGCTGGGCCCGCTGCATGCCGACGCCGAGCCGTATACGCAGCCAGACAGCATCCGGGCGGCCTTCGCGGGGGCGGGAATGGTCATCGGCTTCGAGCCTGGTCCGGATGGACAGGTGACGGCCGCGACCTTCAACGGCGCCCGGTTCCAGCGGGTCAAGTGACGGCTTGCGCCGTCAGCCGGCGCGGGTCTTCTGGGGCGGCCGGGAGAGGGCGGCGATGCTCCCGGAAGGGAAGCCAATCGAGAGGACGACAGAAGCGGCGACATAGGCCACGTCCCAGGCGACGAGGGCCTGGGCGCTGAAAGCCGCCATGCCGGTGTAGTGCATGGCCACGACGCCGAGGCCGAAGAGGGCGCCGCCGATCTCGCGGGCGAAGCTGAACTTGGCGCTCGCCACGGTCAGGCTCACGCCGGCCGCCACGATCGCGACCGCGAGCGACAGCCCGGTCAGCGCCGGATCATAAGCCACCTGAACGCCGGGCCTGTAGGCCAGCATGGCGACAAAGTGCGTACACCAGATCGTCGATCCGGCGGCGACCGCGCCGAGGAAGATCCAGGCCATGCGGGAGGCGGATGCAACCTCGCGGGTGCGCACATACAGCCGCATCGAGATCAATGCGCCAGACGTGCAGATCAGCGCCGCCAGCGCGACGAACCAAAGATCATGCTGCTCGGCAATGCAGGTGAGAATGCGCATGGGGAGGCCACTCTTCTTCGCCTCGTCATGCTTTACGTGTTCTCGGTATTAGAACCGGCGAAGGAGATCGCAGCGTTTCCTTCGCTTCGGGAAACCTCTGCGAAGCGAAGGCGGATTCGGGGATAAAAGCTGGCGAAACGCGGCTAGTAACGAATGCGCGAACGCAGTCCAAGACCGGGGGCGATCACCGGAATTGACGTGAAGCAACGGATCTCAGGGCGGCATTGCCTCGGGGAGGCTTCGCCTCTTAGGTTGCCTGAGCTGGGGGCGGACTCGCGGATCGAGACGTCAACCAGACCAGATAACGGCCCAATGTGGCCAAGGGACGAGGAAACCCCATGCGCGCCTACCTGATGACGCTGGCCGTGGCGGCGTCTGCATTGCTGGCCGCCGGATGCAGCAACGACAATCCGGTCAAGGCGGGGGAAGCGCCGCCGCCGGTGCATCCGGTCGGCTCGGCTGCGGTGAACGCCGAGCGGCTCATCGCGGCGGACAGGGAGCCCGGTTCGTGGCTCGCGACCGGGCGCAACTATCACGAGCAGCGCTTCAGCCAGCTCGACCAGATCAACGACACGAACGTGAAGGGCCTTGGCCTCGCCTGGTATTCCGACATCGACACGGAGCGCGGCCAGGAATCGACCCCGATCGTCGTCGACGGCGTCATGTATCTCACGACCGCGTGGAGCATGGTGAAGGCCTACGACATCAAGTCGGGCGCCAAGCTGTGGGAATACGATCCGGCGGTCGCCAAGGCGAAAGCGGCGGACGCCTGCTGCGACGTGGTCAACCGCGGCGTGGCGGCGTGGAACGGCAAGATCTATCTCGGCGCTCTCGATGGCCGGCTCATCGCCCTCGATGGAAAGACGGGCAAGGAAGCCTGGTCGGTGCAGACCACCGACACGTCGCTGCCCTACACGATCACCGGCGTGCCCCGCATCGTGAAGGGCAAGGTGGTCATCGGAAACGGCGGCGCGGAGTATCGCGTGCGCGGCTACGTCACCGCCTACGATGCGGAGACCGGCAAGCAGGCCTGGCGCTGGTGGGCTGTCCCTGGCGATCCGTCGAAACCCTACGAACAACCCGAACTCGCCGAAGCGGCCAAGGGCTGGAAGGGCGACAACTACTGGAAGATCGGCGGCGGCGGCACGGCCTGGGATGGCATGGCCTACGATCCCGATCTCGACACGCTTTACGTCGGCACGGGCAACGGCAATCCTTGGAATCAGTCGATCCGTTCGCCCGGCGGCGGCGACAACCTCTTTCTATCGTCGATCGTCGCGCTCGACCCAAACACCGGCAAGTACAAGTGGCACTAC
>Ga0210377_10004296_pt1 | contig 12029 bp, 13 predicted proteins | sample PLM4_65_b1redo_FD_155480 | JGI IMG/M metagenome (GOLD analysis project Ga0210377, IMG submission 155480) | Groundwater sediment microbial communities from an aquifer in East River, Colorado, USA - PLM4_65_b1 redo | ecosystem: Environmental > Terrestrial > Soil > Riparian zone | place: USA: East... | reverse complement strand
CTTGATCGAGCTTTGAGGCTAAATGGCCCATTGAAAAGCTCGTCAACAGCGTCTCTAAACGGCAGTGTAGGCTAAAGATTGGGTTAAGCTACGAATTATGAAACACTCTCTTAGACCTGCCGCTGGTCACTGCCGTTACTGTTGTTACTGTTGTTGCTCGCTACTGGTCACTTGGAGCGCCAAATGATTGTTGATCCACAGGCTGTCACTTTGCCGCTGGCCGTTTTGGCCGGGCTGTTTTCTTTTATCTCGCCATGCGTCCTGCCATTGGTTCCGGCCTACATCGGTTATTTGTCCGGGCAGGCCACTAATACCATGAGCAGTTCGCTGGCGGCTGCCGGCGCGGGCGCGCAGGGCGGAAGCGCAGCGATTGCGGCCACGCCATCGCGCTGGGCCGTCGCGCTGCATGGCGTGTTCTTTGTGTTGGGGTTTGCCATCGTTTTTGTGATTCTCGGCGTCAGCGTTGGGGTGATCGGCCAGCTTGCCATCGGCATTCTGGACGCGCGGCAGTGGATCGGGCGGATCGGCGGGCTGCTGATCATCGTGCTGGGTCTGCATACGATGGGCGTGATTCGGATTCCCTTTCTGTATTACGACACCCGCAATCAAGCCGCGCCGCGCCCGGAGCTGGGTTATCTCGGCTCGACTTTGATGGGCATCACCTTCTCGGCGGGATGGTCGCCTTGTCTGGGGCCGATCCTGTCGGCGATGCTCACGCTGGGACTTAGCACAGGGACAGTCGGACAGGCCGTCCTGCTATTGGCGGCTTACGCGCTGGGGTTGGGCATCCCGTTCATGTTGACGGCGTTGCTGCTGGATGGAGCTTCAGCGCAAATACGCTGGCTTCAGAAACATATGCGCGTGATTGAGATCGTCAGCGGTCTCCTGTTGATCGTGATTGGCGTTATGGTGTTCGCCGGGCTGGTTCAGCGGCTCTCCACGGTTTTCTCGGCTTATACCGAGCTGTCAATCGCCATTGATCGGTGGCTGGTCGGGATTGTGGGAGGCAGCCAGCCATGACCTTCGAGCGACTTCCGTCAGGCAAGCGTCGCGCCACTGGCGCTACCCGTGACACCGTGATCTTTCTCGACAAGCTGGTCATCAGCGTCACCCGTTACTGGGCAGCGTTGATCGCCGCTGTGATGCTGATCTTTGCCGGGCTGCCTTTCGTCGCCCCAGTCGCTATGCGCTACGGCGCGGCGCCGGTCGCCGATGTGATCTATGGCTTGTATGGCCCGCCCGTGTGCCATCAACTCGCGTTCCGTTCGTGGTTTCTGTTTGGGGAGCAAGCGGCCTATCCCCGCGCGCTGGCAGGCTTGCCCGGCCCCACTTTCGAGGACATCGCCCGCGCCGACCCTTCGTTCAACGGGCTGGATGTCACCACGCTTAACGGCAATCTGAACATCGCCGCCAGAGCCTTCCGGGGCAACGAGCGTGTGGGCTGGAAGGTCGCCCTGTGCGAGCGCGACGTGGCGATTTACGGATCGCTATCCCTGTTTGGGTTTTTGTTTCTTGGCCTTGCGTTGTTCAAAGCCAAAGTTCCCTATCTGCCATTCTGGGCTTATATTGTTTTTGGAATCCTGCCCATGCTGGCCGATGGCGGCAGCCAGCTGGTGACCAACCTCCCGTTCTTGGGGTTCAACCTCAACCTTGTTCGGGAAAGCACGCCTTTCCTGCGCGTCCTCACCGGGGCTATGTTTGGCGTCGCCAATGGGTGGTTGGCCTTCCCTTATCTCGACGACAGCATGAAGGAAACCCGCAAGCTGGTCGAAACCAAGTTGATTCGGGCAGGGGTGTTGAAGGGGTCGGACGAGGCCTTGGAAAAGGCTTAGAATGCCCTGAGAATGACGGTATCTATTACAGCGAAATAGTTGCGCTCAGGCATAGTTTAGAGTAGGCTGTATGTATAACCCACTTCTTGCAGAGAGGAGCAAACAAATGGCTGAAGAATATACGGGGTATTGTGTCAAGGAAAAAAAGAAGCAGTTGATGAAGGATGTGCAGGTTGTCACGAACGCCAAGGGCCGCCGGATGGCCAAAGGTATTTGCACCAGTTGCGGCACCAAAATGACCTTGATTCTGCCCGGCAAGTAAGTTCGGCTCCATATGATTGTATAAAACGCCCTGATCAATTTGACAGGGCGTTTTGTGTTGCCCGCGCCAGACTTGGGTCAGGCGGCAATGGCAGTCTGCTGCCAGTTTCCGGCAGAATTCAGGCGATGTATAATTACCCATAGAGTTCCTCGTAGGCCACTCAGGAGCAAATGCCTCTCATGACTGAACGCAAAATTCGCGCGCTGGTCGCCAAGCCGGGCCTTGATGGACATGATCGCGGGGCCAAGGTCATCGCGCGGGCCTTGCGCGACGCTGGCATGGAAGTGATTTACACCGGGCTGCGCCAGACCCCCGAAATGATCGCCGAAGCCGCCTTACAAGAAGATGTCGATGTGATCGGCCTGAGCATCCTGTCCGGCGCGCACATGGCTCTTGTCCCGCGCATCATGGAACTTCTCAAGCAGAACGACATGGGCGACGCGCTGGTTCTGGTCGGCGGGATTGTCCCCGATGATGACGTTCCGCGACTTCAAGCGATGGGCGTCGGTGGCATATTCGGGCCGGGGGCCAGCACCGTTGACATCGTGAAGTTGATCCGCGAGAAAGTGAAGCTGGCCTGATGACGCTGGCGACGGATGTTCTCGCCGGGAATCGCCGCGCCCTGTCCCGCGCGCTGACCCTGATCGAAAATGGGCTGGACGGCAGGGATGAAATCCTCGCCGAGCTATACCCGCGCACAGGCCGCGCCCATCTCATTGGAGTCACCGGCGCGCCGGGCACAGGCAAGAGTTCGCTGGTCAACCAGCTCGCGCTGGCTTTTCGCCAGCAGGGCCGCACCGTGGGCATTATCGCCGTTGATCCTACCAGCCCGTTTTCGGGCGGCGCGATACTCGGCGACCGTATCCGTATGCGCGATTTGTCCGGCGACTCAGGCGTGTTCATCCGCAGCATGGCCACCCGTGGCAGCTTGGGCGGGCTGGCCCGCGCCACCGCCGACGCGCTCAAGGCGTTTGACGCCGCTGGGTTCGAGATCATTTTGATTGAGACCGTTGGCGCGGGGCAAGCCGAGGTGGATATCGCCCGCCACGCCCACACGGTCATCGTCGTTGAAGCGCCGGGGCTGGGCGATGACGTGCAGGCTATCAAAGCTGGGATTCTTGAAATCGCCGATATTCTGGTGGTCAACAAATCCGATGACCCGCGCGCCCCCAACACCGTCAAGGCTCTGCGAGCGATGCTCGATCTGGGCAGCCAGCGCAGCGCGCAGGCCATGGTCAACCATCACGGGCGCGTCTTGGAAGCGATCCAACCTGTCATCGATGGAAATTCGCAAAGCGGGTGGAATGTTCCTATTCAATTGACTACAGCCACCGACGGGACAGGCGTTGCCGAACTGGTTGCCATGCTGGAAACGCACCGGAGCTATCTGGTCGAAAGCGGCGAATTGGCCCGCCGCGTTCAGGCGCAAATGGCTTATGAACTCGACAGCCTGCTCCGCGACGCGCTGTTGGAACGCCTGCTGGCATCGGTGGATAGCTCGGCGATGGCAAGCGTCGTGGAACAGATTGCTGCGCGCCGGCTGGTTCCCCATGCCGCCGCGCGAATGTTGGTCAGTGGATTGACTGAGGCTTGACGCGGTTGCCGCCGGGCGCAAACGCTCTGCGATATGTAGGCGCTGTTGTTGCTTGGAACTCGGAACTTTGTTCAGGAGAGCAGTTATGACCGCCGTGCCGGGCATGTATGGTGACATCAAGGTAATCGCCGGAACCTCCTGCCCAGCGTTATCGCAGGAGATTGTCGAGCACCTTTCCAAAATTTGTGGAAAGGAAATTCATCTCGCTGCCGCCGAGATTTACAAATTCCCCAACGATAACACTTTCGTCCGGCTGGGTGAAAGCGTGCGCGGACAAGATGTTTACATCATCCAGACCATGTGCCGCCCGGTCAACGATTATGTGATGGAATTGCTGATCATCCTCGACGCCGTGCGCCGCGATTCGGCGGGGCGCATCACCGTCGTTATCCCGCATCTGGCTTACGGGCGCAGCGACCGCAAAGACAATCCGCGCACCCCGATCACCGGGCGGCTGCTGGCCGACCTAATTCAAGTAGCCGGGGCGGATCGCTACGTCACCATTGATCTTCATGCCGGGCAAATACAGGGCTTCTTTAGCATCCCCGGCGACGCCCTGACCGCTTATTACCTGTTGAAAGATTACGTTGTCAAGAACTTTAGCATGGAAAACATGATGGTCGTCACCACCGATCTGGGGTTCGCCAAAGGCGGGCGAAACTGGGCGCGCGCGCTGGATTTGCCATTGGCTTTTGTCGAGAAAGTCCGCAAGGACATCACCGCCAAAGCCATGTCGCTGATTGGCGACGTGCATGGGCGGAATATCCTTTTGCTGGATGATGAGGTGGACACCGCCGGTTCGGTCGTCGATGCCGTCAGGCTGCTGGACAACGAGGGCGCGCTGGAAATAACGCTGTGCTTCACCCATCCGGTGTTTTCGCCCCCCGCGCTGGAACGGCTGGCGACCATACAGGATCGCGTCAAAGAAATTATTTTCACCAACACTATCCCGGTTGATCCTGCTGTCCGTCTGCGTAAAATGACCGTGCTTTCAGTCGCGCCGCTGCTCGGCGAGGTGATCCGCCGCGCGCACGAAGGCAAATCCGTTGGCGCGATGTTCAACGAATAAACCGGCGCTTCTGTTTAGAACGGTCTAGCGCTATCATTGATTGAGTTCAGTTCGTTCTTTATTTCTCTCTGCTAGACACAGGAAAGGAATAAGATCATGGAAAAGCGATTCCGCGCGCTCAGGTTCATCGGGACGGTTTACAAGGTGTTGGGGGCGATCACGGCCATTGTGACGATTCTGGGAGCCATCGGCATTTGTCTCACCGCCGCAGCGGGCGGGGCGGCGTTAGATCAGTTTGGCAACCAAAATCAAGCGCTCGGCGGCCTGTTGGGCGGTTTGGTCGGCGGCGTTCTGATTGCCATCGTGACGTTGTTGTATGGCAGCGCAATCGCCATCTCGTTGTACGCCCTCGGCGAAGGGGTGTATCTGGCTATTTCCGTCGAGGAAAACACGCGCATGACCGCGCAGCTATTGCAGCCGAAGCCCCCCATGCCCAACCAGTGAGGTTGGGGCGCGGCAGGTCGACCTACTATGCAAGGGAGTGACACCAGTTTGCCATGAACATGGACACATTTTTAAGCGTTGTGTTTTGGATTATCACCGGGGGGATTGCGGGCTTCGTTGCCAGCGTCCTGCTCAAAGCCGAGCGTTCCGGCTGCCTGACCAAGATAGGCATTGGCATCGCGGGCGCGTTTATCGGCGGCTTCCTGATGAACTTCCTGATGCCCGGCGGCCTCATCCCCGGCGTGCCGTTTCTCAACCAGATCATCACTGGCGTGCTGGGCGCGGTGATCCTGCTGATCGTGCTTGAAATCGTTCTGCCCGGCAAGCAGCTCGGCGCTGACGACAACGACGGCGGCGGGCGCAAACGCCGCCGCCGCTAAACACGTTGCGCTCTCATGCAAGCGCACGACTGATCCCGCAAACCCCACCCGTCCTTGCAAGGGGAGGGTGGCCGCAGGCCGGCTGTGCCCCTGTAAGGGGGTGGGGTGTTGTATTATTGCGCTGTGTTGCCCCCATCGACCGGCAGCGCCGCCCCGGTCATAAAGCTTGAATCGTCGCAGGCGAGGAATAACGCCACGCGGGCGATCTCCTGAACGTCGCCGACCCGTCCCATCGGGATCGAATCGCTGTGCCGCGCCTGAGCTTCGGTCATGCGCTCGGCGTGGCGAAAGTAGCCTTCATCCAGCCAGCGTTCAACGAAGGTGTCGCCGGGGCAAACGGCGTTGACGCGGATGTTCTCCTGCGCGTGATCCAGCGCCATGCAGCGCGTCATCTGGATCACCGCGCTCTTGGACATGCAGTATGCCAGCGCGTTCGGCGCGCCGACCAGCCCCCAATCTGAAGCGTTATTGACGATTACCCCGCCGCCCTGCCCGCGCATGATCGGAATGACCAGTTTCGACATGCGCCAGACCGCCGTCACGTTCAGATCAAGGGTTTCCTGCCATGCCTCGTCGCTCGTCGATTCCGCCGTCCCGCCATGCACCACCCCGGCGTTGTTGAACAAAATGTCGATCTTCCCCAATGCGCCTGCCGCTTCGTCAACCGCGCGCTGGCAATCTTCCGCTATGCGATGATCCGCCAGAATGAACTTCGCGCCTGTGCGCGCTTCCAACGCCCTGCCCCGATCCTCTCGCCGCCCGGTGAAGGCCACCCGCGCCCCCTCGGCGGCAAACAGCTCAACCGTCGCTTCGCCAATCCCCGACGTTCCGCCTGTGATCAATGCCGCCTTGTCCTTGAGACGCATCGCTACCCTTCGATCTCTGTGATGTCTAGTAACACATAAATCATCTGTTCCTTGCGCGCCTCGTCGCCGCAGCTTTCATAGGCGGCAATCCCGGCTGGCTGGCGCGCCACCCTTGTTTGATATTTTCGCCCGCCGCTGTCAAACCGCGCGACCCATTCCGTGTCTGATATTTTCTCAAGGCTATTCAGCGTCAGCGCGTCAACCGCAGTTTGCCCCAGATGCGCTCTCAAAAAAGTGTCGGCGGCCTGCGCGGGTTTGTCGTAACTGCATAAGCCCCGGTAATGCGCCAGGCTGATCTGATCGGTTTCGGCCAGCGACGCGGCCTCGGCGGGCGTGACGCGCCCGTAAGTTGCCCCTGTCGGCAGCGCCACCACGTTCGCCGCAAAGCGATGCCCCCCTAGATGGGTGCATTGCCAGACGTTCGCGCCTTTCTGCCGCGCCAGCGCATGATACACGGGCAGGCCATATTTCGCGCAGCACTGATCGCGTTTGCCATTCACACAAACCAACACCAGCGATTCCCTGCTGAGATGTTTATCGTAAACAGTGTCCCGCGCCACGATCTTCGCCAGATCAAGAGCGAGAATATCCTCATAAGCTTTCAGCGAAAACTGGTAAAGCGCGGAGTTTGCCTCATCCGATAGCGCGACCAAAAACCGAATATCACCATCCGGCTGGCGATTCTCCTGCCTGATCAACTCGACCCGCGCGCGCGGTATGGACGACTCGGCGGACTGCAAATGCGTCTTGACCGCCTCCGGCAGATCGCTTTCCTGGAGCGCTTTGCGCCCCCACATGCCCGTGTATTCAAGGCATAGCCACACATCGACGCGGGAAGCCGTCGCCGTTATCGATTCCCCGGCCTCGCGTGAAACTTCCGAGCAAAACCAGTTGTCGGCCATATTTTTCTGACTTCCTAGGGCGCGGCTGTCCCCGTGACAGCGGGCGCCTCGGTTGGGGCGATGGTCTCGGTCGGGAGAAGCGCGGCGGCAGTTGCCGTCGCTTCAACCTTCGGCGCCAGCCGCCCTCGCGTCCAGATTAGCCCACGCTTCAACTGCCATGCCAGACTGTCAGACAGCAAGCCCGTCGATTGCTGCTCGGCAAGCCGATCCAACTGGGCATCGATCAGCGCCAATGCCGCGCCATCGTCGCCCGTTTGCAGCGCGTCGCGCATGTCATTCAACGCGGCGAACCATTCCGCCAACAGGCCCGGCTCAACGCCAGTCGCGCTGTTCATAATGCTCGCCAAACCCTGTGTCGCATCCAACGGAGTCACGACAATGCCGCTGTCAGCCGTCGGGCGCTCGGTGGACATGGCGCAGCGAAAACCCAGCCCGTCCCCATTGATATCGGGCCGGGTCGGGTTGCGCTTGATCACGATCAGCAGATCGGGCTGCTCGCGCCACGACCCCCCCCGCGTGACCCTGTCCGCGCCGCTGATCGGCCCCGCCGGGTCATTGGCGACATCCGCCTGCTGGTAGTATTCGGGATCAAACCAGTCCGATGTCCACTCCCAGACGTTGCCGGACATGTCTTGAGCGCCATAGGCGCTGGCTCCCTGCGGGTGAGCGCCCACCGGGGACGCCGGACGAATTTCCGGGCTAAACACGTAGCGAACAAGATCGCCGTTGGGAGGGTTGTCGCCCCAGGGGTACATTCGCTGAGTCCCGCTGACCGGGTCCCATGCGGCGGCCTTTTCCCACTGCGCCTCAGTCGGCAGGCCGATCACTTGCCCGGTCTCGCCTGCCAGCCACAAGCAGTACGAAGCGGCCTGTTCATAAGCCACAAACGTCACCGGAAAATCGGCATAAGCGGGATTCGTGTAATACACCGTCTTCGTCGGCGGCGCGCACGCCCCGGCGCTGACACACGCCGCGTATTGAATATTCGTCACTTCGGTGGTGTCTATCCAGTAGGCCGACAGAGTCACCGGATGCTGCGGGCGGACGCTGGACAAGAACCGGCTATTGTCCGTGCCCATCATGAACTCGCCCGCCGGCACATATTGCATCGCGCCGCCGTCCGCCAGCCGGAGCGCGCTGCTGCCCATGTCCAGCGGCGTGACAACAATCGGCAGGCTAGGCGTCGGCGATCCCGCGTCAGACGGAGGTTGCGTCGCAGCCTGGGTCACGACCGGCGAATCAGTGACCACGACGGCCTCTGTCGTCTTTAGGATCGGCGCTTCAGTTGTCGTGAATAATGGCAGATTGGCTGCCACTTCAATGGTCGGCACAATCACATTGATATGCAGAATGCCATATGAGGTCAGCCCGTATAGAATGCCAATAATAACCGCCGTGAACAGTATCAGCGCGACAAACGTGCGGCCCCATCGCCCAAAAAACGCGCGGGCCACGATGCCGTCCTGACGCCTCTTCTCGGCGGCGATCCGCTTTTTCTCTTCGTTTTGCAGCTTTCGATGCTCGGCGCGCAGCCGCGCTTTTTCCCGGCGCTCGTCCATTAGGGACGGACCTCGCTTGACCACGACCTGATCGGCGGGGGAGCGCCCGGCGACCGCAAGCTCCTGTGTGGGCTGGGTTTGCATCGTCAGCTCGTCGCGCTTCGGCTGTTTGCGACGCTTGTCCGGGTCCGCCAGCGGGTTGTGATACGCCCATTCCAACTGCTCGGCCAACTGAAGCGCGTTCTTGAAGCGATCCTTCGGGGTCGCTGCCAGCGCCGTCATAATGGTATGCGCGACTGTCGGCGGCACGTTCTTGCTCAACAGGCGTGGATCAGGTCCATCCTGCGGCAGAGTCCACACCGCGTCGCCGTTTGCCAAACCGCCAACGGGCGGCTCCCCGCAGACAATTTCAAACAGAATCGCGCCCACCGAATAAATGTCACTGGCCGGGGCGGACTGCCGAAAATCGGCGATCACTTCGGGGGCCATATACTCTGGCGCTCCCAGAGCCGCCCCGCCTGCTGCTTCGTCCGCGCCCCGGCTCAGGAGCATCGCCAGCCCGAAATCGGTCAGGATAGCCTGTCCGCTGCGGGTGATCAGAATGCGGCGCGGGTTCACATCGCGGTGAACCGCGCCCTTGCCATGCGCTTCGTCCAGCCCGGCGGCGATCTGGCGGACGATAAAGGTGATGTCGTCAGGCGCGAGGCTGCGCAGCCCGGCCCTGACTTCCACCAGCACGTCGGCCAGCGTGGCCCCTTCAATCAGTTCGCTGACCATGTAATGCCCGTCCAGCGCCTCGCCAAAGTCGAGGATGGGCGCAATGTTGGCATGTTTCAAGGCGGCGATAATTTTGGCCTCGCGCCGGAAACGCGCGCTCCACACCGGGTCGGCGGGCAGCCCGCGACCCACCAGCCGCACCAGCGCCGGGATGTTCTGTTCGGAATGATAGCCCTTGTAGACCTCGGCGCTGCCTTCCATGCCGACAAATTCGATGATCTGGTAAGGGCCAAGCATCTGCCCGCTGAGGTCGGTTGACACCGCAAAACCTCTCTGTGTTGGTGATGGATTGGGACGAACCTGAGTTCGCCCTTACAGTATAGTAAAGCCCCGCCCGGCGCGCTACCCTCAAACTGCACGATTCAGTCCGCGAATTGCGCGAATTACGCTAAAACGGCAACGGCAAAAATCTTGAACCACAGAGGGCACAGAGAACACAGAGGAACGTCAAAGACGGGATTCAGTCCGCGAATGGCGCGAATCACCCCCTCCCCCTTGCAGGGGCACAGCGGCCTTCCCCCGCAAACGGCGCGGGGTCCGGCCACCTCCCCCTTGCAAGGGGGAGGCAACGGCGTCTGCGGGGCGGGGAGTTTTGTGACATGCGTTACAGCGTTTTGTGACCGTTTTGTGACATTTCGGGGGTAACGATTGGATTTTCCCTCACCACCCCCTTATCCCCCTTGCAGGGGTTCAGGGGCACAGCCAGTGGGAGAGGGGAGTCATATGGTGGCTCAAGTGGTTACTGGTTCAAGATTTAACTATCCGCCCGGCATTACCTCACCCAGTCGAGGCTGCGCCTCGACATCCCTCTCCCAGTGGGAGAGGGGAGTCACAGGGTGGCTTAGACCATTTGTTCATTCGTGGATAGGCGACTAAAATTAACTGTCAACGATTGCTTATTTCAGTAAATCACGATTCTGGTCTGAGCGCCCATGAAAAAGCATACGCAAAGGGCGCGAAGGCGCAAAGGACGCTAAGAAAATCAAGAGAAAATTTGCGTTCTTTGCGTTGAATCTGTGACTTACTCAACTTTGTTGGTGGAGGAACGGCCTATGACCCCCAAGCCATTGAGCGGAAACACGTTGTTTTACGGGGACAATCTGCGAGCGTAGCCAAAATCAACGCTTGATGCTTGACACGAACTTATTGTCCAAGCGGATTCTTTCATCGGCAAGATTCCAAAGGTCTTGATGAGGCCGATCACCGTGGAGCAGCCAAATGGACACCCCATTATTCTTGGCGACTTCCACCGCAGGGCAGAAGTCTGAATCGCCGGCCACAAGAACGGCATGAGTAATCTGGTGTGTTGCGCTCAACTGCACCAGATCAACACTGAGCAGCACATCGACCAGTTTTTGCTCATAGCGATAAGCGCCCGTTTCATCTGGCCCTCGGCGAGCTAATCGCCCTAGCCTGACCTGAAATCTGGGCAGGCGATCAAGAAAGGCATGAAATTTTTGGCCTTTACTGAAGCGTTGTTTTTCTTCGGGAGTCGGGGGATTAGATTGATAAGGCAGACAGTGGTAATAATAAGAGCGTAGCAAGTCTATGTCGCTATTGACATGGGATTGGATATGACCGGGCAATCTCTCAAAGTCGAGATGGACATCTCCAAGTTCATTGGATAGCACTTTGAACAGGTAGCCAGCGTCTATAAAGATTGCCAGACGCATCGCAACCTCCTTGAGAAGTTGATGAGGGGGTCACAAAAAAGAGGCCACCTATGTGTCTGAGTGGCCTCACCTTGCAACCGTCATATTGATCCTGACATCTCACACCATCCCCATAGGGATGGTTAAGAAACGCCAGGGCGGATATTAGCAGTGATCATACTGACAATTTACTCATTTGTCAAGAGTTTTCTGAGGAGGGAATACCCATGACCCCCAAACCATTAAACAGCAACACGCTGTTTTACGGCGACAATTTGACCGTGCTGCAAGAACACATCCCCGATGAGTCGGTGGACTTGATTTATCTTGACCCGCCATTCAACAGCAACCGCAGCTATAACGTGCTGTTCAAGGACGAAAGCGGGACGGACAGCGAAGCGCAGATCACGGCGTTTGAGGACACATGGCACTGGGGGCAAACTGCGGAAGAGACCTATCACGCGCTGTTCACGGACGCGCCGGAACGAGTGAGCGCAGCAATAGGGGCACTACGGCAGTTGGTGGGAACAAACCAGATGATGGCCTACCTTGTTATGATGGCGGCGCGGCTTGTGGAGCTACATCGGGTACTTAAGCCCACAGGGTCACTTTATTTGCACTGCGACTCGACTTCAAGCCATTATCTTAAAATGATCTTATTGAGAAAGGAAACCAAAGCCATATAATAGGGAAATGCCAAGAAAGCGATTTGAGGTCACTGAACAACAGGACAAAGAACTTCAGCGGGCTTT
>Ga0210377_10004295_pt1 | contig 12030 bp, 9 predicted proteins | sample PLM4_65_b1redo_FD_155480 | JGI IMG/M metagenome (GOLD analysis project Ga0210377, IMG submission 155480) | Groundwater sediment microbial communities from an aquifer in East River, Colorado, USA - PLM4_65_b1 redo | ecosystem: Environmental > Terrestrial > Soil > Riparian zone | place: USA: East... | reverse complement strand
CAGTCGGACTCCGGCGTCCACGGCGGGGAGTACAAGGCCATCTACGCGTACGCGTCGGAGGACTACGGGTGGTGGCGCGCGGCCCTCGGGCAAGACCTCGAGCCCGCGAACTTCGGCGAGAACCTCACGATCCGCGGTCTGGCCGAAAATGGGATGCACGTGGGCGACGTGTTCCGCGCGGGCGCCGTAGAGCTGGAGGCAACGGAGCCCCGTTTGCCCTGTTACAAGCTCGGGATCCGCTTCGGAGACCCCCGGATCGTGAAGGCGTTTGCGGACGCGCGACGCTGGGGGGTCTACTTCCGGGTCGTGACGGAGGGGGAGATCTCGGCGGGAGACTCCTTCGAAAGGATCCACGCCGATCCGGAGGCGATTCCCGTCTCGGACGTGGCGCGCGTGTTTCTCTTCGACCGTGGGGACGCCGCCACGATCGAGCGTCTCGCGGCTCACGAACGGCTCGATCCAGCCTGGCGGGATCACTTCGTCGAGCGGCTCGAAGGCGCGAGCGCCCGGGAAGAGCGATGAAGATCCAGCGGTCCGAGTGCCCGCACGGGGCGGCCGCGCTTGCCGGAGAGGCCGCGCGTTCGTCGAAGAAGGCGTGCGAAGCGTGCGGAGGGACCGAGGACCTGCGGATCTGCCAGGTCTGCGGGTACGTCGGCTGCTGCGAGTCGCACAGCGCCCACGACACGGCGCACTTCGAAGCGACGGGCCATGCCTTCATCCGGCCGAGGACCTCCGGGCTTTTCCGGAGGGAGCCGGGCTGGCTCTGGTGCTACCTCTGCCGCGCCTACCTGGAGTGAGACCCGGGCGCAAGTGCTAGAATACAAACCCTCATGAGCGCCAGAGCACTGGGCAACGCCAACATCTCCTTCGGTCTCGTCTCGATCCCGGTCAAGCTCTACACGGCCAGCAATTCGTCCTCCGCGATCTCCTTCAACCTGATGCACCGCAAGTGCGGGTCGCGCCTGAAGCAGCAGTACATCTGCACCAAGGAGGAGACGATCGTCCCCCGCGACGAGATGGTCAAGGGCTACGAGTTCAACAAGGACCAGTACGTCCTCTTTACCGAGGAGGAGCTCAAGGCCTTCGAGGAGCAGGCGACGCAGACGATCGAGGTGACCGAGTTCGTACCGATGGACAAGGTGGACCCGGTCTACTACGACAAGCCGTACTACCTGGGTCCGGACAAGGGGGGCGCCAAGCCGTACCGTCTCCTGGCGGAAGTGATGAAGGAGACCGGCCGCGTGGCCCTCGCGAAATACGCGGCGCGCGGCAAGCAGTACCTGGTGATGCTGCGCCCCTCGGGTGAAGGCCTCGTCATGCAGCAGCTTCTCTACGCCGACGAGGTCCGGTCGTTCTCGGAGGTTCCCCTCGGCACCGCGGAGGTCAAGGACGGCGAGCTGAAACTCGCGCGCCTCCTCGTCGAGGAGAGCTCCTCGGACGTGTTCCGCCCGGAAGCGTACGAGGACGAGGTCCGCAAGCGCGTCCAGGAAGCGCTCGACCGCAAGGTCCAGGGCGGGCAGTTCTCCGTCACCGCCGCTCCGAAGAAGGGGGGCGAGATCGTGGACCTGATGGAAGCCCTTCGCGCGAGCCTCGGGAAGCCGCGCAAGGAGGCGTCGAAGGCGGTCGCTTCCGCGGAGAGGAAGCCTCCCCGCAGCGCTCCGCGGGCCGCCGAGAAGCGGACGGCGTCCGCCCGTAAGTAGGCCCGTGAGGACCCGCCGGGCATGAAGCCGTCGCCCGGAACCGACCCCGGCGGAGGGTACGGCGCGCGCGAGGTGTCCCGGATGTTCGGTCTCTCCGTGGCCCGGGTGCGCGCGTGGGTGCGCTCGGGTCTCCTGGAGCCGGAGCGCGGTCCTCGCGGCGAGATGCGTTTCTCTCCGAACGACCTCACTCTGCTGAGGGCGGCCCGAGGTCTCGCCGGCGCCCGCATCGGACCGCGCCGAATCGAACGGGCTCTTACGAAGCTGCGGGAGCAGGTCCCGGAACCCGACTCTCTCGCAGACCTGGAGATCTCCGCGGAGGGCACGCGCATCGTCGTCACGGACGGCTCCGCCCGGTGGCAGCCGGAGTCGGGACAGATCTTGATCGAATTCGAGGAGAGGAGTGGGGGACACCTGCTCCCTCTTCCGGAAGGTCGGGGTGAGGGCGCCGCCCGCCCGGCGGACGCGGAAACCTTCTACGAGCGCGGCTGCGAGCTCGAGGCGAGCGACCCCGGCGCCGCGGAAGCGGCCTATCGAAAAGCCGTTTCTCTCGATCCGACGCGGGCGGAGGCCCACGTCAATCTCGGACGGCTTCTCCATGAGCGGGGAGAGCCGGCAGCCGCCGCCCACGAGTATCGCCTCGCGCTGCGTTCGCGCCCGGAGGACGCTACCGCTGCGTTCAATCTCGGCGTGGCGCTCGAGGACCTCGGCCGAGACCTCGACGCGATCGAGGCCTACGAGAAGGCGACTGCGCTCGACCCCGAGCACGCCGACGCCTACTTCAACCTCGCGGGAGTCTGCGAGCGCATCGGGCGTCCGGCCGCGGCCATCCGGCACCTGAAGACCTACCGATCCCTCCTCCGGTCCCGGTCTCAGTGAGCGCCGGTTCCCCCGGCCAGCCGGCCCGCACCCGGACCCCGCGCGCTTCGTCCCTGCTGACGCCCGAGGACCTTCACCTCTTCAACGAGGGATCTCACACGCGGCTGTGGGAAAAACTCGGGGCCCACCCGGCCCGCTCGGGCGAGGCCGCCGGGACGAGCTTCGCCGTCTTTGCTCCCGAGGGGGAGAGCGTTTCGGTGATCGGCGACTTCAACCGATGGGATCCGGACGCGCACCCTCTGGAACCTCGGGCGCGCTCCGGACTCTGGGAGGGTTTCGTCCCCGGCGTCGGTCCCGGCGCCCTCTACAAGTTCCACGTGCGGTCCCGCCACGGCGGGTATCGCGTAGACAAGACCGACCCGTTCGCGTTCTTCCGCGAGACTCCCCCGAAGACCGGTTCGATTGTGTGGGACCTCGCGTACGACTGGGGCGACGCGGCGTGGATGGAGGCGCGCTCGCGCCGGCCGGCCCGGGACTCCGCAATGTCCATCTACGAGGTCCACCTCGGCTCCTGGCGAAGGCAGGACGGCCGCCTCCCCGGCTATCGTGAGATCGCGCCGGCGCTCGCAAGCTACGTGAAGGAAATGGGCTTCACGCACGTCGAGCTCCTGCCCGTGATGGAGCACCCGTTCTACGGGTCCTGGGGTTACCAGACGACCGGCTTCTTCGCGCCGACCAGCCGCTACGGCACACCGCAGGACCTGATGTTCCTGATCGAGCACATGCACCGGGAGGGCATCGGCGTCGTCCTGGACTGGGTGCCGTCGCACTTCCCCTCGGACGAGCACGGCCTCGTGTTCTTCGACGGGAGCTACGTGTACGAGCACGCCGATCCACGCAGGGCGGTCCAGCCCGACTGGGGCAGCCTCGTCTTCAACTACGGCCGCGACGAGGTGCGCAGCTTCCTCCTCTCGAGCGCTCTCTTCTGGCTGGACGTGTACCACGGCGACGCGCTGCGGGTGGACGCGGTCGCGTCGATGCTGTACCTCGACTACTCCCGCAAGGAAGGCGAGTGGGTGCCGAACCGGTTCGGCGGCCGCGAGGACCTCGAAGCGATCGCGTTCCTGCGCCGGTTCAACGAAGAGGTCTATCGCTCCGTGCCGGGAGCGGAAACCGTTGCGGAGGAGTCGACGGCCTGGCCGATGGTGACGCGGCCGACGTGGGTGGGAGGCCTCGGGTTCGGCATGAAGTGGGACATGGGGTGGATGCACGACACCCTCGAGTACATGAAGCTCGACCCGGTCCACCGCAAGTTCCATCACGACAAGCTGACGTTCCGCGGCCTGTACGCGTTCTCCGAGAACTACGTGCTGCCGCTGTCGCACGACGAGGTCGTGCACCTCAAAGGCTCGCTCCTGACGAAGATGCCCGGCGACGACTGGCAGAGGCGCGCGAACCTGCGGCTGCTCTTCGCCTGGATGTGGTCGCAACCCGGCAAGAAGCTCCTCTTCATGGGGGGCGAGATCGGCCAGTGGCGGGAGTGGAGCCACGACCGCGAGCTCGACTGGGAGCTGCTCGGCGACCCCGCGCACGCCGGTTTGCAGAGGTGGGTCCGGGATTTGAATGTCCTGTACGCCGGAGAACGCGCTCTGCACGAGCTCGACTTCGAGCCCGCCGGATTCTCGTGGATCGACTGCGCCGACTTCCAGCGCAGCGTCGTCGCTCTGCTGCGGAAGGGGCGGTCGGCAGAGGACGTCGTGGCGGTCGCCCTCAACTTCACGCCGGTGCCGCGATACGGTTACCGCGTCGGTGTGCCGGCCGCCGGATTCTGGCGGGAGCTCGCAAACAGCGACGCCGCCGAGTACGGCGGGAGCGGCGTCGGCAACCTCGGGGGCTGCGAGGCGTCGGGGGAGCCGGCCCACGGGCAACCCCACTCCATGGAAATCACGCTGCCCCCCCTGGGAGCGGTGTTCTTCAAGCCGGACAAGAGAACGAGCGGGCTCGATCAGCCCCTTCACTCCGACCCACTCCCGGGGGGAGGGGGAGAAGAGTCGTGAACCGGTTCGTCTGCGTCCACGGGCACTTCTACCAGCCGCCCCGGGAGAACCCGTGGACGGGGGAGGTCGATCTCGAGTTCTCCGCGCGGCCGTACCACGACTGGAACGAGAGGATCACCGCCGAGTGCTATGCGGGCAACGGCGCCGGATCTCCGTCGAACTACTCGAGGATGAGCTTCAACTTCGGTCCGACGCTCCTCGCGTGGCTGGAGACGAGCTCGCCCGAGACCTATCGGGCGGTGCTCGAGTCGGACGGGGCGAGCCGGGCGAGGTTTTCCGGGCACGGCTCGGCGATCGCGCAGGCCTACAACCACGTGATCCTGCCGCTCGCGAACCGGCGCGACAAGGTCACGCAGGTGGTCTGGGGCATCCGGGATTTCGAGTTTCGGTTCGGGAGGCGTCCCGAGGGGATGTGGCTGCCGGAAACCGCGGTGGACGACGACACCCTGGAAGTCCTCGCGAAAAAGGGAATTGCCTTCACGATCCTCGCGCCGTCCCAGGCGGCCCGCGTTCGCGAGCCCGGCGACGAATGGCGCGAGGTCGGGCCGGCGGGCGTGGATCCCCGCGAGCCCTATCGGGTACCGCTTCCCTCGGGGCGCTCGATTTCCGTCTTCTTCTACGACGGCCGTCTCGCGAACGCCGTGGCCTTCGGCGATCTCCCGCGAAGCGGCTCGGAGCTGGCCCGGGCCCTTCTCTCCCGGTTTGAAGACTCTCCGGAGCCGCAGCTCGTGCACGTCGCGACCGACGGGGAGACGTACGGACACCACTTCGCCGACGGCGATCGCGCCCTCGCGGAAGCGCTCGATGCGATCGAGGCCTCCGGTTTCGCGCGGCTGACGAACTACGGTGAGCACCTCGAACGCTACCCTCCCCGGCGGGAAGCCCTCGTCTTTCCGAAGACGTCGTGGAGTTGCGCCCACGGCGTGGGCCGCTGGACGGATGACTGCGGCTGCTCCGCGGGACGCTCCGGCAGCCACCCCTGGCGGCGCCCCCTGCGCGAGGCGGTCGACTGGCTGCGCGACACGCTCGCGCCGCTCTACGAGGCTGCCGCGTCCGGCCTGCTGCGGGATCCGTGGGCCGCCCGGGACGATTCGATCGACGTCATTCTCGATCCTTCCGACGAAAGCGTCGACCGATTCTTCGAGCGCCACGCGATCGGCGTGCTCTCGCCCGAGGAGCGTGCCGTCGCCCTCGGGCTGCTCGACCTGCAGCGCTACGCGCTCCTCATGTACACGAGCTGCGGCTGGTTCTTCGACGACCCGGCTGGCCTCGAGACCCGGCAGGTTCTCCGCTACGCCGCGCGCGCGGTCGAGCTCGCCGAAGAGCATCTCGGCGGGACGCTCGAACCTCTCTTCCTGCGGCTGCTCGAGCGCGTCCGCAGCGGTGTCGGTGAGCGGCCCGACGCCTCCGAGTTCTACCGAACGCTTCGCGCGCCTCTTCCTCCGTCCGCCGCGGCTCTCCTGAGCTAGAGCGCCCGGGCCCATCTGCTATTCTCGATTCAGTCGATGGAAGACTTGCGGCAGCACGGCCCGGGCCCCGACCTTCCTCCCAACCTGGCCCTTCTTCTCCGGCTCTCCCGGGATCTCCGGTGGACCTGGCGTCCCTCGATCCGGGCGCTCTTCTCGTCGCTCGATCCGGACCTGTGGTCGGCGGTGCGAGGCAACCCGGCGGCATTCCTCCGGCGTGTTTCGCACGAGCGGCTCCAGGCCGCGGCTGCCGACCGGGCCTTCCTGACGACGCTCTACAGCCTCGCATCGGAGCTCGCGTTCGAGGACAACGCTCAGCCGCTCCATCCGGGCGTGCGGGGGCTGACGACGAGGAATGAGCGCATCGCCTATTTCTCGGCCGAATTCGGCTTGACCGAAGTGCTTCCGATCTACGCGGGAGGTCTCGGCGTTCTCGCCGGCGACGTCCTGAAGTCGGCGAGCGACCTGAAGCTGCCGTTAGTCGGGGTGGGCCTCTTCTATCGGGAGGGCTACTTCCGGCAGCTCCTGGACGCGGAGGGATGGCAACACGAGGAGAACCCGCTTCTCGATCCGGAAGATCTCCCCCTCGCCCTCCCGCAGACGCAGGACGGCGTCGCGCCGACGATCCTGCTCGACCTCGGAGATCGGCCGGTTCGCCTCCTGATCCGCGTCGCGCGGGTCGGACGCATCTCGCTCTTTCTGCTCGATTCCGATCTCCCCGAGAATCACCCGGAGGATCGCGCGGTCACCGGGCGGCTGTACTCCGGCGACCAGGAGATGCGGATCCGACAGGAGATCACGCTCGGCATCGGCGGGCTTCGGGCGTTGAAACGGCTCGGCCTGTCCCCGTCCATCCGACACATCAACGAAGGCCACGCGGCGTTCGCGGTCCTGGAGAAGATCCGGGAGCTGGTCGTCGACGAAGGGCTCCCGGTCGCGGAGGCCCGGGAGGTCGCCGCCGCGGGCAACGTGTTCACGACGCATACTCCCGTCCCCGCCGGGATGGACCGGTTTGCTCTCCCGCTCATCGAGAAGTATCTGTCGGGCGTCGCCGGAGACTGCGGCCTCACGGTCGAGGAGCTCATGCGCCTCGGACGGGAAGTGCCGGAGCGGGAGGGGGAGCCGTTCTCGATGGCGGTCTTCGCGCTGCGCCATTCGGCTCACGCGAACGCGGTCTCGCAGCTGCACGCGAAGGTCTCGCGGCGGCTCTGGATGGAGCTCCTTCCGGAGCTCGCCGACGTCGACGTCCGAATCCGCTCGATCACCAACGGCGTTCACCGCGCGACCTGGACCGACCCGGAGATCGCGATGCTTCGGATTCGCGAGAGCGCCAGCCCGGACACGCGGATCGAGCTGTGGAAGACCCACGAGCGGCTGCGGAGTCGTCTCGTGTCCTTCTGCCGGGACCGCCTCACGGAGTGGAAGCGGAGAGTCGGAGCGCCGGAGGAGGAGATCGAGGCGGCCGGCCGCGCTCTCGACCCCAAAGCCCTGACGGTCGGATTCGCGCGGCGATTCGCCTCGTACAAACGGGCCACGCTCCTCTTCTCCGACCCCGAGCGCCTGAAGCGGCTCCTCGACGGGCAGCCGGTCCAGTTCATCTTCGCCGGCAAGGCCCACCCGCAGGACGACCCCGGCAAGGAGATCCTCCGCGACGTCGTCCGCCGCGCGGAGAGCTCCGAGTTCCGGGGCCGCGTCGTCTTCCTTCCCGAGTACGACATGGGAGTCGCCCGGGCGCTCGTGGCCGGGTGCGACGTCTGGCTGAACAACCCGGTCCGGCCGCACGAGGCCTCCGGCACGTCGGGAATGAAGGCCGCGATGAACGGAGGGTTGAACCTCTCGGTGCTCGACGGCTGGTGGGACGAGGCGCCCTACGAAGAAGCCGGCTTCGTCATCGGCGAGGCGACGGACGAGTCGATCGGGGAAAGTGCCGCCGCGGCTCTCTACGAGGCGCTGGAGGAGAGAGTTCTCCCGCTCTTTCGCGAGCGCGATGAAAACGGGATCCCCTGGCGATGGATCGAGAAGATGGTCTTCTCCGCCACCCGGATCGCGCGGATGTTCTCCTCGGACCGGATGGTCACCGAATACCTCGAGCTCTGTTACCTGCCCGCCGCCGAGCGCCGGATCGCGGCGATGAACGGCCGGGCGCGCCAGCTCGCGCCGGAAGGGGTATAGGGGTCAGGTCTTCACTGATCGCCACGGCGCTCGCTTCGACGTCATGCCCTTGCCACTTTGCCTTGCAAAGTGGCAAGTGGAGACCCTGACTCCGTATGACTGAGCGTGCGGCGGGCATCCTGCTTCATCCGACGTCGCTGCCCGGGCGATACGGGATCGGCGATCTGGGCCCGATGGCGGAGCGGTTCCTCGAGTGGCTCGCGTCGGCGGGCCAGACGATCTGGCAGGTGCTGCCGCTCGGCCCCACGGGCCACGGAGCGTCGCCGTACGGATCGCTCTCCGCCTTCGCCGGCAACCCGCTCCTGATCTCCCCCGAAAAGCTCGTCGAGGACGGGCTCGTGCCGGGGTCGGCGCTCGCGGAGGCGCCCGACTTCCCGGCGGACCGGGTGGACTGGGATCGCGTCCGCGAGTGGAAGGAGCGTTTCTTCCGCGCGGCGTGGGAGCGGGCGTCGGGCTCCGCCCGCGTGCGCGAGGCCCTCGAGGCGTTCCGTTCGGCGCCGGAGCAGAAAACCTGGCTCGCCGACTGGGCCCGGTTCGCGGCGCGACGGGCGGCCGGCCCCGATGCAGCTCCCGAGAAGGTCGCGGAGGAGGTCTTGTACCAGGAGTTCCTGCAGCTCACGTTCTTCCGGCAGTGGGACCGGCTGCGCTGGGAAGCTCGGCGCCGCGGGATCTCGCTCTTCGGCGACGTTCCCATCTACGTCTCAGCCGGAAGCGTGGACATCGAAACGCATCGCGAGCTTTTCGCGCTCGACGAGAGCGGCCGCGCGGTCGACGTCGCCGGCGTGCCTCCCGACTTCTTCAGCGAGACCGGGCAGCTCTGGGGCTATCCGCTCTATCGCTGGGACCGGATGGCGGAGGACGGATACCGGTGGTGGATCGAACGGCTGCGCGCGGCGTTCCGTATGACGGACATCGTGCGCCTGGACCACTTCCGCGCCTTCGCCGCGTACTGGGCGGTGCCGGCTAAGGAGAAGACTGCGGTGAACGGGCGCTGGATGCCGGGTCCGCGCCGCAAGCTCTTCGACGCCGTCCGGCGCGAGCTCGGCAACGTGCCGCTCGTGGCGGAGGACCTCGGGACGATTACGCCCGACGTGCGGCGTCTTCTCGCGAAGCTCGGCATTCCGGGTATGAAGGTCCTCCAGTTCGCCTTCTACGAGGCGGACAGCCCGTATCTGCCGCACCGGCACGTGCCGAACGCGGTCGTCTACACCGGAACGCACGACAACGACACGACCCGCGGCTGGTGGGCGACGCTGGATCCGGAGGCGCGGCGCCGCGTGTCCGCCTACCTCGGCTCCGACGGGACCGAGATCGAGTGGGATCTCGTTCGCGCGGCATACGCCTCCGTTGCGGACCGCGCGATCGTTCCCCTGCAGGACGTCTTCGGGCTCGGAAGCGAGGCCCGCATGAATACGCCGGCGGAGGCGGAGGGCAATTGGAGCTGGCGCGCCCGTGAAGAGGACTTCCGGAACGATCGCAACGGGCGGCTCCGCGAGCTGGTGGAATTGACGGGACGCCGGAAGAAGGAACCGTCCGCACCGTGAGCGCCGCGCCGGCCCGGCGCCCCTTCGGAAACACCGGGCTGATCGTGCCCACCCTCGGCTTCGGCGCCGGAGGGGTCGGCGATCCCGCACTCTCGGAGCGCGACGCGGAAACACTGCTGAACTCCGTCCTCGACCTCGGGATCGGCTTGATCGACACGGCCCGCAGCTACGGGACATCCGAGGAGAGGATCGGCCGCCACCTCGCCCGTCGTCGTGGAGAGTTCGTGCTCTCCACCAAGGTCGGCTACTCCGTGCCGGGTTTCGAGGACTGGACCGCCGCGTGCGTGTCGGCGGGCGTCGACCTCGCGCTCCAGAACCTCCGGACCGACGTGATCGACGTCGTCCACCTTCACTCCTGCCCGCGCGCGACGCTCGAGCGGAGCGGCGTGGCAAAGGCCCTCGGGCGAGCGGTCGAGACGGGAAAGGTCCGCGTCGCGGCGTACTCCGGGGACGGTGATCCGCTCGACTTCGCCGTCGCTTCCGGCTCTTTCGGGAGCGTCCAGACGTCGGTCAACGTCGTCGACCAGCGCGCGATCGAGACGGCGCTGCCGCGCGCGGAGGAGCGCGGGAAGGGCGTCATCGCCAAGAGGGCGCTCGCCAACGCCGTCTGGCGGCGCGACTTCGTTCCCGGCGAGGACGAGGCGATCTCGACCTACCGTCAACGGTGGCACGCTCTCTCGCTCGACTTCGGCGACCTTTCACCCGAGGAGGCGACGCTCCGCTTCACCGCGCACGTCCCGGGTGTCTCGAGCGTGCTCGTGGCGACGCGGCGCATCGAGCATCTCGAGGCGAACCTGGACGCACTCTCGCGCGGGCCTCTGCCCGAGGAGCTGCAGCGCTCGATTCGCGCGCGATTCCAGGAGCGCGGCACGGGGTGGCCCGGAATCGTCTAGCGGCTCGGCGGCTCGCCGCGAACCCGCTCCCACCACCTTCGGAGTTTTTCGACGAGGCCACCCTTCGGCCGGCGGGAGAGGCGGAAGTGAGCGAGCGCACGGGTCGGCCGGGCCGCAACGTCTCCATACCGCTGGCGGAGGTAGTGGAGGTGGTCCATGACGAAGAGGTAGAGGTCCGCCGGCGTGCGGCCCGGGAACTCCTCGAGGATGCCGCTCGCCGCGATGCGTTCGATCATCGGGCGGTAAACGGCGTCGCGCCAGGAGACCACCGCCTCGGGCCACGGGATCTCACGCCTCTCGTTGATGCCCCGGAAGTGCCGGTGCACGTTGATGTGATCGAGGAGCCGCTCGTATCCGTTCGGCTCCGTCGTTCGGAACTCGTCGTCCCTCCCCGGGGACAGGCCGGTCGTCTCGAGGAAGTCCGCGAGCCCCTGCCGCGCGACGACGTCTTCGATCGAAGAGTCGGATGGGAGCGTCACGGGCGCCGTGAACTCCTTGACCCGCGCCTCGATCGTGGTCGCTCCGTGCGCCCGGGCCACCGACACCCGGTGGTGCCCGTCGATCACGAAATGCGTGTCTCCGACGCGGTAGAGCTCGACCGGCGGGAAACCCTTCGCGCCTTCCGCGAGCTCTTCGATCTCCTGCCATCGATCGCGCAGCCACTCGTCGCGCGGAAGGAACGCGCGGTTGAACTCGCGCTCGCGCTGCACGGTCCCGACGATCCGTTCGAGGGGGACTTCCTGGACGCCGCGGTCGACCAGGTTTCGCAGGCGGAGCCTCTGGCGCACGGCGTCGAAGGGCAGCAGATCGGCCGGTCGCCCCCGCACGTGCGCCAGGAGGTCCTGGATCAACGCCTCGCGGCGGGCGGCGTCGAACCGGGTCACGGGCTCGACTCCAGCTGGTTAGAATCCCGGGTGCACATGCGTCCGCTCCGCTGGCTTCTCGTTGTTCCCCTCGCCCTGGCGCTCGCAACCTGCGCGTCCCAGAGTCGGCAGCGCCCCCCGACGCGCGTCGTGGCGCCGCGAGGAGCTCGTGAGTGGAGCCACGACTGGACGAAGGGCGCCGTCTTCTACGAGATCTTCGTCCGGAGCTTTTCCGATTCCGACGGGGACGGGAAGGGAGACCTGAACGGGCTCGTCTCCCGGCTCGACTATCTGAACGACGGCGATCCGGGCACGACCGGCGACCTCGGGGTGGACGCCGTCTGGCTCATGCCGGTCTTCCGTTCGCCGAGCTATCACGGCTACGACACGACTGACTACGAGACGATGAACTCCGACTACGGCTCGAACGCGGACTTCGATCGCTTCCTCGCCGAGGCCCACCGGCGCGGCATCCGGGTCATTCTCGACTTCGTGATGAACCACACCGGGTCGGACCAC
>Ga0210377_10004294_pt1 | contig 12031 bp, 20 predicted proteins | sample PLM4_65_b1redo_FD_155480 | JGI IMG/M metagenome (GOLD analysis project Ga0210377, IMG submission 155480) | Groundwater sediment microbial communities from an aquifer in East River, Colorado, USA - PLM4_65_b1 redo | ecosystem: Environmental > Terrestrial > Soil > Riparian zone | place: USA: East... | reverse complement strand
GGCCGCTTTCTCGTTTCAGGGGGTTCTCATGGCGGATAGCTACGAAGACCTGACCGCGTTCCATGACTCACTCGCCGCTTTCGATGCGCTGCCTCCGGGCCAGCGACCGGAGTGGACGTACCACTGGTGGGCGCCGGACGTCTCACGGGAGCTGGCGGATTACCTCGACAAGACGCTGAAGAAGCATCCCGGTTCCCATGTGCGGGTGTATCAGGGCTTGAGCCCCGAAGGGTTGTCGGTGCTCTGGCACACCGTCGAGACGGACGGCGTGATCCATGGAGGCTTCAACGAGAGCTTCCCTTGCCCGCCCCGTTGCGGATGATCTGGGACGCGCTGTCGTACCTGTCGTATTGGAGCTCGACGGCACCGCTCCTCGTGTGCGCGGTGCTGTGGTGCCTTCGACGGAACCCGACTGAGGAAGCGTGGCTCTTGTCGGCGGCCTTCTTTGTGAGCTTCATCGCCGACTCGCTCGGGGCAGTCCTCGCGCTCCGAGGGATCAACAACTGGTGGCTGTCCTATGCCTTCGCCCCACTGCAGTTCGGGCTCCTGATCTGGACCGTCGCCGAACAGCGCCCGGTGCGGAATGTGGCCTTGATTGGGCTCCTGCTCTTGGCCGCGGTGAGCGCGGTACGGGGGACACTCGATGCCCCGGAGACGTTCGTCAAGGTCATCGGCGGCGCGGTCGTCGCAGTGTTGGTGCTAGAGGGTCCGATGGTCCGCCGGTATCGCGGACCGGTCCTGCTCTACTGCTTGGGAGCGATTCCCTGGCTCTTGGCGATGGGGGCAATTCCCAGAGAACGACCGCTCTGGCTCTACGTCTGGGTGGGCTATCTCGTAACCCGAATCGTGGCCCTCGGGTGGATGGTGCAGGTGGTGAATACCCCGGTCCTCACGGTGGAGGTGCGGCATGGACCCGGAGAGCATCAAGTACCTGGTGAACGCCGGACTCGGCGCGATGGTGCTTGCCGTGGTGCTAGTCGCGGCGCTGTTGCGGCGCGGCAACGGTAACAGCAACGGCACCGCGATCAGCGTGCGGGAGTTCGGGACATTGCAAGGGGATGTTCGCACCATGTCGCAGCTCCTGCAAGACGTGCGGCGCGAGCAGAGCGCGTACCACTCTGCCGGGGAGAAGGTGGGCAGCATCCGATATGACCAAACGCTCCGGAGTATCGAGGAGGTTCGCAACGTCGTCGTGGATCACCAGCAGGCAATCGAACGCCGGTTGCCAGCGGCGTGATGAATCCGTTTCGGAGTCTTCGCGAGCGGGGAGAGCCGGTCGTCTTTATCCGGATCTTCATGGCCACGACGGGGATTGTGACGGTGGTGACGGGGATTTTTGTGGTCGTGCTGACGGTGTGGCGTCTCCAGAATCCCATCCCCGCCCTGTTGCCGGTCCCACGGGCTCTCGTGGCGGTGTTCACGTTCGGTTTCTTGTTGAGCTTTCTGCTCGCGGGCATTTGCTGGATCATGGTCGCCATGAGTAAGAGGCTATGGAACTCAACCTCCTGATCTCTCTAGCTGGGATTCTGGGGGCGGGGTTCTCCTCCTACATGGGCGTGAAGGTGGCACTGGCCGAAGTGCGCGGCGACATCAAGCGGCTCGACAAAGACATGAGGGACTTGGAGGCACGCGCAACCCGGTTAGAACGACCGTACTTCAAAGAGTAGAACGGAACACGCCATGACCGCGAAAGAGTTGCTGATGTGGGTGGTCACCCTGCTCGCCGTCGCGGTGCTGATCCGTATCGGCGTGGATCTGGTCCGGAATCCGTGGACGACGCTCGACCTGATCGACAAGACCGGACGGCCGGATCATGGGAAAGTCACCGGATGGGCGGCGTTCTTCTTCGTCTTCTCCCTCGAAGCCTATCAGGTGTTCGCGCTCAAGCATCCGCTCGGGAATCTGGACCTGATCGTCCTGATGGCCTTGCCGTTTGGTTGGATCGGGGTCCGGACTTTCTTCGCGTGGCGAAGCGGGAGCGGTCCGTCCTCCCCTCCGCCCTCTTCTCCTCCCACCCTCCCACCGGTCGGGTGAGCATGGACCTCGTGCTGCAGCGTCGACCCACGGTGACGGACACCACGCTCGGGACGCTCACGGTGGATGGTGTCCATCGGGCGGACACGCTCGAAGACGTGATCCGCGAGGTGCCGGGGCGTCCGGTGGCGGAGTGGAAGATCAAGGGAAAGACAGCGATTCCCGCCGGGCGATACCGGCTCATCCTGGTCAATTCGCCGCGCTTCGGCCCGGACACGCTCTCGATCGAGGGCGTGCCGGGATTCGTCGGTGTGCGGATTCACGCGGGGAACGATGACGCGGACACCGAGGGGTGCCCGCTCGTGGGGATCGCGGTCGAGGATCTAAGGGGAGATGGCGGCAATGTGGTGCAGTCCCGGTTTACGCTCGCGGCGCTCAAGGCAACCGTGGTGCCTCGGCTGCATACGGGTGAGGAGGCATGGATCGAGGTGAGGAACCCGTGACCTGGCTCACGCGGATTCCCCTCTGGGCGAAGGTCGCCGTCCCGTCGGTCATCGTGGCTGTCGTGCTCTGCAATCTGATCGGCCAGCCAGACAACCCGCCGAATCCCTACGCCGACTCGCTGGCGTCCACACGGACAGCATATGCGGCGGATACCACGCGGCTGCTCCGGACACTGATCGAGCTCCGGGTCGCGGGAGACGTGGCGCGGGACTCGGCACTGCGTGCGCGGAATCGGCAGGCGGCAGCGGAGCACCGGCTGGCCCGTCTCACCCTGTCCGTGGACTCAGCGCGCACGGCGGTGATCGTGGCGGATTCGGGGACAGACTCAGCGGCGATGATCCGTGCGCGGGATGTGGTGATCGCCCATCAGAGCGCGGCCATCACGGACGCGGTCTCGGCGCTCATGGAGTCGCACACCGCGTTCGACCGGCTCACCGAGGCATACACCGCCGCCAACCGCCGGGCGGACTCGGCGGAAGCGGGCTGGGCGCGCACGCGGCTGCGGCTCGGGATCGCGGATTCTGCGCTGGCCATCGAGCAGCGGCGCACGAGCTGCACTTGGAACTTGGTACTCAAGCGGGTGGAGTGTCCGAGCCGTGGCATCATCGCGGTGGTCTCCGCCGTCGGCGCCGTCCTTGTCTACTCGCAATTCCAGCGGGGGAAGTGAGTATGTCTACTCGCGCTCGCAACAACCTGCTCGCTGCTCTGCTCACCTTCTGCGCGCTGTGCTGGCTCTTCGTCGCCTCGGCTCAGGGGCAGACCCTCGGCGCCCCGGTGCCAGTGCGTGCCGACTCCACGGTGAGCGGGTCCGCCTCCGTGCTCTGGCCCGCGACGTATGATTCGAGCCGGGCCGTCGTGACGATCTGCGCCCAGGTGCGGGTCGCTGGCTCCACGCAACGGTCGGTCTGCCGGACGAAGACCGGGCCGTGGGTTCGGCATGTCGTCGCCCCGCCTCCGGTGACGGTGGTTGGCGTGACGATCACGCCGAAGGCGGACACGACGCTGGTCAATACCTCGGTCTCCTTCGCGGCGATTGCGACCTACAGTGACGGAACCACCGGGCCATGGTTCCCGCAGTGGGGCGCCTCCGGCGGCTCGATCACCGTGAGCGGATCGACCACGGTCTACACGGCGGGCTCGGTGGCGGGTGCCTATGTCATCACAGCGACCGCATCCGGCCGGATGGATTCCGCCGCGGTCCTCGTGCTGCCGAATCCCCCACTGCCTCCCCCTCCGCCTCCGCCGCCTCCTCCACCCCCGCCCTCGTCGGGTATGCCGGAGCTCCCGCGCCTTGCGGTCGATGCGAGCTATCCGGTTCGGAACGGTGCGACGATCAACGTCGCGGCTGGCGGCAATCTCCAGGCGGCCATCAATAGCGCGGCATGCGGGGATGACATCGTGCTCGCGGCGGGTGCGTCATTCACCGGCAACTTCCTGTTTCCCGACAAGGGGTGCACGAGCTACATCGTGATTCGAGGCGCGGGAGCCTGCCCTGCTGTTGGCACGCGGGTCACGCCAGCCACGGCGGTAGGGATGCCGGAACTGCTGGCCCCGGGCAGCAACCTCTCTCCGGTCGAGATCAACACCGGCGCGGGATACTATCGGTTCGTCTGTCTCGCGGTCACGGCGCCGGCCGCGGTCATCCAACTGAACGCGCTGGTCCGGCTGCATCCGGTGAGCGCCTCCACGGTGGCACATCTCCCTCACCACGTCATCCTCGATCGGGTCTATATCCATGGGCACCCGACGCTGAATCTGGGGCGCTGCCTCATGATGAACAGCGCGTGGACCGCCGTAGTGGACTCCTATCTGTCGGAGTGTCATGCGAAGGGGTCGGATGCCCAGGCGATCGTCGGCTGGACCGGCCCGGGACCGTACCTGATTCGCAACAACTTCCTCGAAGGGTCGGGGGAAAACGTGATGTTCGGGGGCGCCGACCCCTCGATCGTCGGCCTGGTCCCCTCGGACATCACGATCCAAGGGAACCACGTCTCCAAGCCGATGGCGTGGAAGACGAGCGGCGCCTGGACTGTGAAGAACCTGCTGGAGTTGAAGCTCGGCAAGCGGGTGCTGATCGAACGCAACCTCTTCGAGAATACGTGGCCCGATGGGCAAGTGGGCTACGCCCTCCTCTTCAAGTCGGTCAACCAGAGCGGCAACGCGCCCTGGTCCGAGACGAGCGATGTCACGGTGCGGGATAATGTGATCCGCAATGCGGGGCACGGCATCAACATCGCCGAGCATCCCGAGCCCTACCCGGTCATCCCCTTGGCGCGTGTCCTGGTCGAGAACAATCTGATTTACGGCCTCACCGTGCCTACGCTCTCGGGGTCGATTGGCATTCAGCTTGTCCGGCCCCCGGCTGGCGTCACGCTGCGCCATAACACCGTCCTGGGTTCCAACGGTCACGCCCTGCTGCTCGTGGCTGCGAAGGGCGTCGGGACGCTCGTCATGGAGAACAACCTGCTGGAGAGCTGGATCAAGAGCGCCGACGGATTCGGCTACGGCACCGCGGCATTAGATGGGCACCTGACCGCCTGGTCGGTCCTGGGCAACCTCTTCGTCATCAGCTACAGCAACGTGGTCGCCGCGCATCCGCCCGGCAATCTCTTTACGTCGCTCCTCTCGGGCGTGGGCTTCGAGGATCTGGCGGGCGGGAACTTCCGGCTCTCGAACGCGAGCCTCTTCAAGAGTAAGGGCACCGACGGCAAGGATCCGGGCGCGGATATCGACGCCGTGCTCTTTGCGACACGCGGCGCTGTCACGGGGATCTGGCCGTGAGCGACTTCCCGCTCCTGAGTGGTGGCGGACCCTCCGAGTCGTTCGGCGCGGATCTCACCACGAGCTTCCTGACATCCGTCGCGACGGGCGCGCGAACATATGGGGCCTACACCGAACTGATCGCCGCTACGGCCTTCAGTTATGAATCCATTGTGGTGTTCATCAATCAGCACGACACCTCGGGTGTGCTGTTTGAATTGGCGATCGGTGCCGGAGGCAGCGAGGTAACGATTGCGGGAGATATCCCGGCCTATGGTGCGACCAGCCGCCGCCAGACCGTCATGATCACGCTCCCGCTTCACGTGCCGGCGGGCGCCCGCATCGCCGCCCACGCGTCGCGGGATGCCGGGACGGCGAGCACGATTCGGATCGGCGGGATTGGCATGGCCGGCGGTCCTCGGGGGCCGGTGGGATTCCAGCGAGCCAATGGTTACGGCATCGTGCCCGCATTCACGGGCATTCCCTCGGTCGCGCCGCACGCGACCGTCGCCAACTCGAAGGGAAGTTGGACCCAAATCACGTCGAGTGCTCTCCGGGATCTGAAAGTCCTGATTCCGCTGGTCTATTCCGCGAGCGCGAATACTCAAGGGTGGCTCGTGGATGTCGGCATCGGCGCGGGGGGCAGTGAAGTCGTCGTCGTGCCGAACGTGCCGCAATACAGCTACGTGAATACCGGACAGATCTCGACACTCGCTCCGCTCTTTCCCGTAGACATCCCGGCCGGGACGCGGCTCGCGATGCGCTGTCAATCAGACCTCACCACCGGCGCGTTGCTCTCAGGCATCGTCGGGTTGAGCTAAGGAGAGTCCATGGCCCTCACGCTCAAAGCCTCGGGGACATCCGCTGCAGGTGATCGCACACCGGATGCCGAGCACTCGTTGTCCACGATCACCGATGCCGGCGTCTACCAGTTCGTGATTGATCTCGTGGCCCTGGCGAACGGGCAATCGCTCACGGTGGCCCTCTACTACAAATGTCTCACGGGCGGGACCGAGCGGCTCTTCTACAAAGCGACATATCAACACGTGCAGGCGGAACCGATGAAGGCGAGCCTGCCGGTGCCGAGCGATATCAGCTTCCGGGCTGGCATCACGGAGTCGGGGGGATCGGAGCAGTCGTATCCCTGGAAGGTGCTGGCCTTGTGATCGGTCTCCAGTGGTCTGCCCTCTATGTGCAGACCGGGGTCCAGACGGCTCGCCCGGCAGCCGACGTGAGCGATGGCGGCTGGCTGAATGAAGTCGGCAGCGCCACCAACCTCTTCGAGAGCATCAACGAATCCGCGGCGAGCGACGCGGATTACATCGAGAGCGGTGCCACCCCGGTGAACGATGCCGCCGAGCTCGAACTCGATGCGTTGGAGACCGCTGGGTCGGGAACCTGGACCGTGCGCTATCGCGCCAAGAAAGTCTAAAGAGGACGCTGATGATCGTGACCACGCAAGACCACGACGGCTCGCTGCCTCCCCCGCCCCGGCGTCCGACCTACCTCGGAGAGGACCACGATGCAATCCGGGCCTTTCGGAAGACCACGCAGGACATCTATCGGCTCTTGGTGCGCCTCGTGGATTCGGGCCACATCGATGCCGTGACCGTCGACAAGCTCACAGAGATCACCGCGACAGGACAAGCGCTACATGCCCACCTGGACGCCGTAGACGCCGCATGGATTGCGGCACACACCACGGAGTAAAGGAGAGCTAGCGCTATGGCAACAATCACTACCGGAATGCCCGTCACCTGCAAGGAAGCGTTCATGCGCGGGGAGTTCCTCGCGGCCGATGCGTTCAAGATCGGTCTCTTCCGCGCCAACGCCTCGCTCGGGCGGAGCTACGGCCCGGCAGTCTCGAACACCGTGCAGTACACCGACATCACGGCGGCGACGTCCGATGAAGTCGCGAGCGGTGGCGGCTATACCACGGGCGGGAATGTGCTGGCGACCTTCGCCTCGGGGCCGAACAACGCCACACCGACCGTGATCACCGGGACCGGGGCCTGGTACGACTGGACTGTCGATCCGGTGTGGACCGCGTCCACCTTCACCACGTCGGGATGCTTCATCTACGACAACACGCACGCGAACAAACTGATCGTGGCCGTGTACGATTTCGGCGGCGACAAGACGGTGACGGCGGGCACGCTGACGCTAACGCTGCCGGCGGCCGCGCAAACCACCGCGATCGTCTGCATCAACTGATCGGAGGATGCACATGAAGGGAAAGATCGGCGAGCGCCCGATGGTCGGGGGTCGGGCGCTCATTCCTCAGGGGCGGGGTTTCATTCTGCCCCCGCCCCTCACCGCCCCGGTCGTCTCCGACCATGATCGTGCGCTGCGACGGAAGCTGGTCGGTGCCTTCGAGCCCGGCGTCGGCTTCGCGATCGTGAACGAGGGGCAGCTCTGCTATGACCAGAAGGGGCAGGCGCATATCTATGCGCATCCCGGTCAGTGCGGGGAAGTCTTGCAGGCACTCGGCCATCCGCCCGGCTATGACATCGTGCAGGTGCTAACCGCCGACCGGACGTGCTGCGCGCAGGTTATGGTGTAGCGCCGTGGCGTTCCTCTAAATGGCCTCACGCTTCTATCTCTCCTCCACGGCGGCGAGCCCGGTCACCCCCGGGTTCGCCGCCTGGTCGCGTACCACCGAGGGCCTTCGTCGGGTCATGTCGCCGACGAAGGATGGGAGTGCAGCCACCAGTACGACCTTCTGGGCCAACGGCGCCGCGGCCGCTAGCGAAACGGCGCTCGCCCGGCAATTCATTTCTGATCCCATGGTGGCGGGCATCGCCTTCGCCACCACCGATACGATCAAGTGCCAGGTGCGGTGTCAGGAATCGGCGGTCAACGACAACCTGAATCGGCAACCGATCTGTGTCAAAGTCTATTCCGAGGACGGCACCACGCTCCAGGCCACCCTCAAGGCCCTGGGTCATATCGGCCCGAACACCACGGAATGGCTGAACACCGGGCTCCGCAACAAGACCGTCGCCGATAGCGATACGCTCGACGCCAATTACACGACCGTCGCGGGTGACCGGCTGGTGATCGAGCTTGGCGGCCAAGCGAGCACGGCCGGGGGCAGCTCCGTCACGGGCACGATGTCGTTCGGCTCCGACAACGGGAGCGATCTCGGCGAGAACGAGACCGACACCACGGCGCTCAACCCGTGGTTCGAGAGTAGTCGCACGGTGACCTTCCAGGTCAACGATTCCGCCGCCTTGAGTGCGGTATCTGGCGCGGGGGCGGTCAATGCCCTGTCCGTCCTAGCGACCTGTGTTGTGGCGCTCTCGCTGGCGGCGGGCACAGGGGCGGTCAATGCACCGACGGCGACCGTCTCGGTCGATGACTCGGCATCGCTATCCGCGGTCGCGGGAACGGGCGCCGTCAACGGGCCCAGCGTTGTAGGGGATGCCGCGGTATCCCTGAGCGCGGTGAGCGGAACCGGGAGCACAAATAACCTCCTGGTGGCGGGCGATGCCAGCGTTGCGCTGGCCGGGACGGCAGGCACCGGCGCGGTCAATGGGGTAATCGTCGTGGGAAGCGCGACGGTTGCACTGAGCGCCACGGCCGGTACGGGCGCCGTCAACAGTCCGACCGTCACCACGACGGCGACGCTCACGATCACGCTCAAACAGGGCGCCACGGTCATCGCGAGCTGGGTCGAGACGGATCCCTCGACCTCGCTGACCGACTACGAGCACGATCTGGATGCTGGCGAAGTTGCCACGATCCTCCAGCCGGCCGATGGCGTCTCGAATGACGCCCTCTCGGTGGTGCTGACGGCGGATGGCCAGCAAATGCGGGTCACCTGGCTCGAACTCGAAGCGCCGGCCGCCTCCGCAGATACCACGGTCAACCTCTCGGCCGCGTCGGGTAGTGGTGCCGTCAATGCCCCAACTGTCCGCGGGGACGCCTCGGTCTCGTTGTCTGCAGCATCGGGCACCGGCGCAGTCAATGCGCCCACGGCAGCACCGAGCCTGAGCGTCGCCCTGTCGGCCGCCTCCGGTGAGGGGACCGTCAACGCGCCAACGGCCGAGCCTTCATTGATCGTGGCGCTTGCTGCGGCCGCCGGTGAAGGGGCGGCGAACGGGCCGACGGTTGCGCCATCTCTCACCGTGGCGCTCTCGGCTGCTGCTGCGACCGGCGAGACGAATGCGCCGGTAGTGCGAATCGATGCCACGGTCTTGCTGACCGCAGCGGCGGGGACCGGAAGCGCCAATGCGCCGACGGCGGATTCCGCGGGGGATGCCAGCTTCAATCTTCCGGCCGTTGCCGGGACGGGTACAGTCAATGGGCCTGCGGTGGTCATCGATGCAACCGTGGCGCTTTCGGCGGCCAGCGGGAGCGGCACCGCCAATGCCCCAGCGGCCAGCGCGGGCGCCGATGCGACCGTCACGCTCGATAGCGTCAGCGGCACCGGCGCCGTCAATCCACCGAGCGTCTCGGGCAGCGTCACCAAGGCGCTCACGGGTGTCGCCGGAACGGGTGCCGTTCATGCGCCCTCGGTCCAGGGCTCCGCGACAGTTGCCGTCGGCACCGCGTCCGGCACTGGCGGGGTTGGCGATCCGACGCCAAGTACCGGAGTCGCTGCGGGGACCGGCGGGGTCAATGTCCCCGGCATCCAGATCGATGCAACGCTCACACTCCCAACGGCGGCTGGAACCGGCGTCGTGCATGCGCCGACGGCCACCGCTCAACCCAATGTTATTGTCGTGCTCGTCAAGGGTGGGATTGCCGTCCTCACTACCGGGCACCGTGACGCCGTCCTCACGACCGGCCGCCGCGACGCCGAATTGGAGACCACATGACAGACTTCCGCCAGAACATCACCGATCCGGTCTGCGAGCAGACGACGGCGACTCTGACGCTCGCGTTGACCGACGAGAACGACCTGGCAATCGCGAAGGCGCAACTGACCAGCCTGACCCTGTCACTCTATCGAGCCGGGTATCCCGAGGTGTTCTTCAACGGACGCGACGCATCGGATATTCTGGATAGCAACGGGGGGACCGTCTCGGCGGATGGCGTGCTGACACTGCTGCTAGAAAACGATGACAACGTGCTGGCCAGCCAAGGTCACAATCAAGAGTTTCATGTCGCCTTGATTCGATGGACGTGGGATTCCGGGAGCAGGCAGGGGGTGCATGAGGTCACGTACCGCGTGGTGAATCAGGCGGCCATGGCCTAGCCGAGCCGTGGATCAGGAAGCGGTGCGGAGGTGAAATAGCACCAGCCGGCGAGCAAGAGCAGGAGAAGCAGGAGCCAAACCCAGCGGATGCGCCTCACGGAGACGTGCGAAGTGAGTCGGGGCCCTCGAACGTAAAGGAGCAGGTACCGGTACTGGTTCCCGCGAGACTCGTGACGTGCGCCGAACATCGGTAGGCGTTGCCTTCACGGATCATCGTATTGCCGGACATGCGGCTGCCCAGGTTGGCGACGAGAAGCCAGCCCGCCGCGTAGGTCGCGGTGTTGGTGCTCGTGGAGACCGTCGGGACAAAAAAGCGGTAGGAGACTGAGGTTTCATTGGCGTTGTAGATCACGAGGTCGGCGCTGAGATGCTGACCGAGGTTGTCTAGCTGATAGTCGTAGCGGCCGACTTGTGGGACGTGGGAGTCGTTCGGCCCGGTCGATCCGCAGCCGACAGCGAGCAGGAGGAGGGCAGACCTATAACATCTCATAGTCGCACCGTGGGAATAGCGGGACACGTTTGATAGTTCGTTGTGATTCTGGTCGTACCCTTGGGTGACCGTCTGCCATTCTCCCCAAGCTCGGAGGCGTCATGCAAGAGCCGTTTGTTCTGCGGGCAATCCGGCCCGTCCCCCACCTCAGTATCCTCGCTGGTGACACGATTCTCGTCCGCGATGGTTCCCCTGCCCTCTGGCGTTCCATCCCCAACGCCGGCGCGGTCCTCCTGGCCCATGAGGAGGGGGCGCTCGAACTCCTCAGCTCGCCCGCCGAGTCCCCTTCTTTGCGGGCGGCTGTCGGCTTCCCTTCCCTTGGGCTTTCCGTGCGTCGGCGTCATCCAGGACGGCACGATCGGCTGACGCTGGTCCCATAGGTCTGACATAAAGCGGGTCCCCTGGCAGTCGTAGAACGCGGTCAATCATCGGGACCGAAGTGCCCACCGCCATGGCTATGGCCGTGACCCGGCTCTGTCTTACAGTGCCGCCCTTCCCAGCAAGGATCTTGTAGAACGTGGCCTGAGGGAAGCCAGGGGCCGCGAAAAGCGGCTCGTGGGGCCGCTCACGTCCATCTGGTCCCTTCAACGCATCAACCAGCCAGCCCTTGAGGGCAGCCGCAAAATCGCCACTTGACAAGGTATAATTAGGTTGTAGGTTCCTATACGTTAGTTGTAGCTGATCTACAACCATGGTATAACAAGGTATAGGACTATGACCGGACCTGCCACCGACGACGCCCCGGAGGGCATGAACCTTCCGGTCAAATGGAACGCCGAAGACTGGGCGAAGCTGAAAGCCGCTGCTGATCTTCGAACCGCCGCCGAAGGCTTCAGGGTCACCCCCACCGACATCATCCGTTCCGGCGCCCTACGGCGAGCCGAGGAAGTTCTCGCTGGCGCTGAAGCCGCCTGACATGCGAATCCTCCCCTTTGTGATACCGCCCGAGACCCAACCCCGCAAGGTGAAAGAGCTTGCGCGGTCCCTGAGTGTGTCCGTACCGGACTACATGGCCCGGCTTGAGCGGGTGGAGCGGGCGAATCGAATCCCCGAGCGAGCGCAGTCGGCGGCGTTGTGCTGGCTGCTGGAGCCTGATCCCC
>Ga0210377_10004293_pt1 | contig 12033 bp, 10 predicted proteins | sample PLM4_65_b1redo_FD_155480 | JGI IMG/M metagenome (GOLD analysis project Ga0210377, IMG submission 155480) | Groundwater sediment microbial communities from an aquifer in East River, Colorado, USA - PLM4_65_b1 redo | ecosystem: Environmental > Terrestrial > Soil > Riparian zone | place: USA: East... | reverse complement strand
GGCAGTGGAGATCGACGGGGCGCCCCGCAACTTCGCGGAATACATCCGCGAGACCGGGCTCGACACCCGCCTGCCGCTCGTCGCGGACTACTGCGGCCTGGACATCAACGTGAGCTTCCAGTCGGTCGACCAGGCGCAGGGCGAGGTGAAGTTCTACGCCCCGGTCTTCTCCAACGTTCGCTACCACCACGCTCGCCCGATCACCGACTACGTCTCGCAGTTCGTCTCGATGATCCCGAAGAATCTCAACGGCCGCGTCGCGTTCTCGTGCAACTGCATCCTCAACTTCCTCTACTCGAACCTGGAGGGGAAGACGACCGGCGGCGTGGCGTGCCCCATCACCTTCGGCGAGGTCGCCTATCAGCTCCTCAACCAGACCCTCGCCTACATCACCGTGGTCGACTCGGCGCGCTAGCGATCGGGCTCCTGGGGGTTGATCACGGCTTGACGGTCACGCCCCCGTGCCGCCAGGGCAGGCGCTTCACGGTCGCGACGGGAGCCATGCCCGCGGGCCCCGCGCTGCGGAACGCGTCCGGACCTCCGCCGTAGTAGCAGCGGACGAGCTCCTCCACGATGCGGCTCAGCTCCTCGACGTTCTTCACCACCTCCACCCGGTCGCAGTACGGGCGGTAGGTGTTCATGAGGCAGTCGCCGAGGTTCCAGGAGGTTTCGTCCTCCGGCGTGAGCCACAGGACGTAGCCGGCCCGCTCGCGGATGTCCCGCAGGATCTCCTCGTTCGCCTCGTTGTAGTTGTTCCTGGCGTCGCCCAGGATGATCACCGCCGGGCGGCCGCGCAGGCTCTCCAGGTGGTTCTCCTTGAACGCCGTGAAGACGTGGCCGAAGTCGCTGTTGTCCTGCAGGCTCACCACGCCGCCTTCGTCGATGAGCTCCAGCATGAGATTGAGCGGCATGGTCCGCAGCAGGGACGACACCTCCGCGATCTCCCTGTTGAAGATGAAGCTCCGCACGTCCAGCAGCCCCTTCTGCAGGGTGTGGACGAGGAGCAGCATGAACCTCGAGGCGTGGCTGACGGAGTAGCTCACGTCGCACAGCACCACCACGCGCGGCCGCTCCTTGCGCCTGCGCCGCAGCACCTTCACGAACGGCACCATCCCGTGCCGGTAATTCTTCTGCAGCGTCTTGATGACGGAGAGCCGCCCCCGCGTCTGCCGGGACTTCAGCTGCCGCACGTCTTTCTTCAGCCGCCGCACCATCCGCGCCACCACCTCCTCCATGGCGGCCTCCTCCTCCGGCGTGAACGGCTTCACGCCGTCGTTCCTCCACTTTCCGAGGAACTCCTCGTCGAGGCTGATGTAGATGGGGCCCTGGGTGTAGTTGTTCACCTGCTTCGGCTCTTTCAGCTTCTCGCCCCGGTACCGCTGCGTCTGGACCGAAAGCCTGGGCCCGGCGCCCTGCTGATCGCCGCCCGTCTCCTCCAGGCGGTCGAGCGCGAGGTCGTCGGGATCCATCATCTGGTCGTCCACCATCAGCGTCGCGCCCGACTTGTCGCCCTTCTCGGCGTGGTCCGCGGTCCTCCGCCGGCCCTCCAGATCGACGAAGGCCTCGCTCCCGGCGCCGGCGAGGTCGCCGCGGGGGCGGGCCGCCGCGCCGCCGCCGAAGAACTCCTCGAACGTCTCGTCGAACGTCTTTCGATCCCTGAGGCTCTTCACGAGCGTCAGCTGGAGCACGGCCTTCGCGTCCGCGCGGCGCTCCATCCCGGCCGCGGCGAGCGCGCGGACCGCGTCGATGCTCTCGCCGGGAGAGACCCCGATCCCCTTCTCACGGAGACGGGCGACGAACCGGGTGACGATGCGCTCCATGGCTCGTGACCTCGGGCGCCTGGGCTACCCGAACTCCGCCATGGCGAGCTCGTGGATCCGGCCGATGTCGGCCTGGTGCTTCGCGATGGTGCCCGCGGTGTTGACGATGGTCTTCGCGGAGAGCTCCTCGACCTTCAGGATCGAGAGCACGCGCGCCCAGTCGAGGCTCTCGGACACGCTGGGCGGCTTCCGGAGGCCCAGCGCCCGTGCCTTGCGCATGAACCCGACGAGCTGTGCGGCGAGCGCCTCGCACGTCTCGGGAACCCGTTGCCGCACGATGGCGACCTCCCGCTCGACCTCCGGGTAGCCGATGTAGAGGTAGAGGCAGCGCCGCCGCAGGGCGTCCGAGATGAGCCGCGTCGCGTTGCTCGTGAGGATGACGAGCGGCTTCTGGCGCGCCTTGATCATCCCCAGCTCCGGAATCGAGATCTGGAAATCGCTCAGGCACTCGAGCAGGAGCGCCTCGAACTCGTCATCCGAGCGGTCGATCTCGTCGATGAGGAGCACCGAGCGCTTCTCGGACCGGAAGCTCCGGAGCACCGGGCGCTGCACCAGGAACTGCTCCGAGAAGAAGAGGCTCTCCTCCTTCGCCAGCCGGCCCACCGCCTCGCTGAGCGTCGACGCTCCGTCCAGGTACGTATCGAGCTGGGTCCGGAGGAGCTGGGTGTAGAGGAGCTGCTTTCCGTACTCCCAGTCGTAGAGGGCCTTGCCCTCGTCGATGCCCTCGTAGCACTGCAGCCGCACGAGGGGCAGATCCAGGATCCCCGAGAGCGCCTGGGCCAAGGAGGTCTTGCCGACGCCCGGTGGACCTTCGATCAGGATCGGCTTCTCCATTCTGGCCGCGAGGAACACCGCCGTCGCGATGACCTCGTCGGCGATGTAGCCCCCCGTCTCGAGCGTCTTCCTCACTTGCTCCACTGTGCTGAGCGGCACGATACACCTCGGGTCTAATGCCAGGAGTAGACGGCCGTGCGGAGATCGCAGCGGTCCTCGACGACCATGAATTCCCCGGTGGCGGCGTGCGCGCGGCCCATGCAGCCTCCCCCGCAGTGGAGCTTCCCCCCGCATCCCTGGCACGGCCGGAGGCTGCGGTACCGCAGGCGCTTCAGCTCCAGGAGCCGCGCCCACAGCGGGAACCCCTCGACGAGGACGGTCGCCAGGGACTTCTCGAACGCGCCTTGGACGGCGAAGTCGTCGGGGCGGCACAGGGCACACGGGTAGACGGTGCCTTCCGCCGTGACGTAAGGATGCTCGCCGAGGGTGCAGCAATCCGGCCCCGCCTGCGCGCGTCCCTTCCACCACTCGATGGCCGCGATGTTCCCGTACGCCTCGTAGAGGCGGCGGAACCGGGGGTCGGCGTGGTAGCGGGCGAGGAGGCTCGTGTACTGCTCGGCCGTGGGGGGAGCGACGTCGCAGCAGCGGACGGCGCGGCCGCCGCGAACGAGCGTGCCGGCGACGAGGCGCCGCACGCCCAGCCCCTCCAAGAGCGCGAGGAGCGCCGGGACGTCCTCCATGTTGTGGCGCATCTCCGTGTACGCCACGGAGACGTGCTCGCCGAGCCCAGCCGCGGCCATGCGCCGGATGCCGTCCACGGCCTTGACGAACGTCCCGGGGCCGCGCACGTGATCGTGCGTGCCGGGAGAGGCGCCGTCGAGGCTCACCTGGATCTGGAGCCCCTCGAACTGCAGCGCCCGCAGCGCGTCGATGTCTGCGTCGCGGAGGAGCGCGCCGTTCGTCTGGAGGCCCACCGTCCTGAACGAAGGCTGCGCGCGACAGAACTGGAGGATCTCCAGCCACTCCGGGTGGAGCAGCGCCTCTCCCCCCGTGATCCAGATCTCCTCGCCCCCGAGGGCCGCGTGCTCGGCCGCCACGCGCCGCACGTGGTCGGCCGGCACGTGGCGCTGCGTGGCCTTCGGACCGGCCTCGACGAGGCAATGCAGGCACTCGAGATTGCACAGCCCCGTCACGGCCAGCGTCAGCGCCCTGGGCGGACGCAGTCCGGTCGAAGCCATGCTTTCCGAGAGTCCGGTGCGGTCCATGTCGCTCACCTGCTTCAAAGCCCTTGCTCACTCCCTGGCGGAGAAGACCGGCCGGTAGCTGCCGAACGTCCTCTGCCGCCAGCATCCGCAGAACACGCCGCCGCCGTAGGCCAGGTGCTCCGCCATGTACAGGCCGAAGAACGCCGGGAAGCGAAGGGCCGGCCGCCGGACGCGGTGGTCCAGCGCGCCCGCAAAGACCGCCAGTGAAGCGACCAGCACGCCGAATCTCGGCCAGAGCATGCCCAGGAGGACGAGCGCCGGACCGTAGTACCGGATCAGGTGGAACGAGACGTAGTAGACCAGGCTCGCAGAGGCTCGCAGCCGCGCAAGGAGCACCTGGCCCGGACCGAGCGGGACCGCTTGCCGCCGGAGCGCGATCCAGAGCCGGGCCGCGTCGCACAGGAGGACGGCGGCGCCTACGGCCGCCGGCCACCAGAGGCGCCCCACGAACGACGCCGCGGCGAGGGCGGTCGCCATCGCCAGGGGCCGCGGCAGGATGATCTTCTTTCGACGCTCGGGGTGAATGGTGTGAAGCAGTCCCTCGGAGGTCCCGTACTGGAATCGGCGCCGGAGGAACGCGCCCAGTCGATTGCGGTGCTCGTGGAAGATGCGGCCGCGCGGCGTGTAGACGATCTTGCCGCCCCGATCCCGCAGCCTCCAGGTCAGGTCGACGTCCTCGCCCACCTGGAGCTCCTCCCGGAAACCGAGGGCGAGCGCGAACTCCCGGCGTCGCACCAGCAGATTGCAGCTCGGCAGATAGAACGTGTCGTTCCCGGCCTGCCCGGAGCGGTCGCGCTTCCCCAGGCACAGGCTCGACATCTCCGCCTCGTAGCGGTCGAGGGACGACGCGCCGTGCATCCCCTCGACGCGCCCGCCCACCGCCACCACGTCTTGATCCTCGAACGCCGCCACCAGCTCGGCGAGCCAGCCCTCGGAGGCAGTGCAGTCCGAGTCGATGAACGCCAGGATGTCTCCTTCCGCGACGGCGGCGCCGCGGTTGCGGGCCGCGGCGGGTCCCCGACCGCGGCCGCCGGACGAGACGACCGAAGCGCCGAGGGACAGCGCCACGCGCGCCGACTCGTCGCAGCTGCCATCGTCCACCACGACGATCTCGAGCTTCTCGTGCGGATACCTGACGCGCCCCAGGGACTCGAGGCAGCGCCGGATCTCGTCCTCCCGTTCCTTCACCGGCACCACCACGCTCACCGTCGGGAGCCGATCCACCGGCAGCTCGGGGCCGTCCTCGCGCGAGAGGAGGCTCCTCTGGTGGAGCGCCTCGAGCGCCCTCGCCTCGCCGGCGGACCGCGGGACGAGATCGCCTCCGCGGTCCACGATCGACGCCAGCGCCGCGTTGATCCTCACCACGCGCAGCGGCGTCGAGGAGAGGAGCGCCGGCCCTCCCCGGACCTGCACGCGCGTGACGCAGGGGACGAGGCGATAGATCACGTCTGACCTCCGGGCAGGAGCCCCTCTTCGACGAAGATCCCCACGATCCGCTCGACGGCTTCGTCGGCGCCGCCGAAGTGCATCCGCCCTCCGCGCGGCCGGATGCCGCCACTGAAGAGCGCCCTGACGCGCTCGTGCGCCGGCAGGCTCGGGTCGGGGGTGGGGACGCGCACGGGATCGTGGCGGGGGAAGCCGAGGCCCGCCGGCCGGAGCACCGCGCCGGCGGAGCCCAGCTCCCAGCGTGGAAGGCCGAGCTCCTCGATCCCCCACAGCTCGATCGGCGCCGCGAGCGAGTGGAGGACGGCGGGCAGCTCCGGGTAGCGGGGCTCGGCCGCCGTCGCGTCGAAGAACACGGCGCAGGGGAGGCTCAGCGAGACCCGCTGCCGTCCACCCTTCTCGGACTTGCGGACGACCTCGATCCGGTCGCGCTTGAGCTCGAAGGAGAGCGCCGCCTGCGCGAAGGGCATCCCGCAGCTCGCCGCGGCCAGGGCCGCCGTTGGATCGTCGCCGCGGTCGAGGAGCCGGTGTCCGGTGAAGAAGACGCCGGGGCGGATGACCTCCAGCACGCGCCGGAGCACCGCCGCCTCCCCCGCCGCGTCGCCGTCCTCGATCGCGTCGTCCCAGACTCGGATGGCGCGGGCGGCGCCCAGGGAGAGGGCGAGCCGCAACGAGTCATCGAGGCGCTGGTCGCCGACGGCCACCGCCGTCACGGCGGCGCCGGTCATCCCGGCGAGCGCCACGGCCACCTCGAGCGCGGAGAGGTCGGCCGGGTTCGGGAGCCTCCTGAGGCCGGTCTCCCGGACCTCCACACCGCAGCCCTCCAGGCGGACCGGCGGGCGCGGATCCCGCACCTCGCGAATGAGGACCACGATGTCGTGCAGCTCCGAAGCCATGCGTCCGACCTCCGCCTGGTCACGTCATCCGGTACGACACGCCGAAGCCTCCCCGCGGATACCTCCAGCGGGTGAAGGCGTGGCTGTCGCACACGGCGTAGCAGGTGCCGCACTCGACGCACCCGACGAAGACGAAGGTCATCTTCCGGTCCTTCTCGGACCACGTGTAACAGCGCGCCGGGCACGTGGTCGTGCAGTACCGGTGGTCGCAGACGAGGCAGCGCTCGGGATCGAGCACGATGTGCGCCTCGCGATCGATGTTGAAGCTCGTGTAGTCGAAGAGATCGTCGACGTTGAACATCTAGATGGACCTCCAGGCGGTCCAGGCGTCGCGGAGCAGGTTCTTCATGCCCACCTGCTTCCTCGCCATCCTGAGCCCCATGCCGAGCAGGCCTTCCTTCGGCGTTCCGTCGACCCGGTACGTGCGATCCATGTAGTCGCAGATCATCTCCGGGTACTGCTGGTAGAGGCGATCGATCTCGAGCAGCCGCGGTGCGCGCCGGAAGTTCTTCAGGTCCTGGAGCACGAAGCTCTGCTCGAGCCGGCGCTGGTATCCCGCGAGCGACCGCGCCGAGTGGTCCTTCGCCGCGCGCGCGTCAACCACGGCCTCTCCGGCGAGCGTGCCGGAGTGGGCGGCCAGGTTGATGCCCTCGAGGTTCGGGCCCTTGGCGTAGCAGAACCCGGCGGCGTCGCCCGCGACGACGATGCCGTCGCCGACGAGCTCGGGGGTCATCTCGTAGCCGCCCTCCGGGATGAGGTGGGCGGAGTACTCGAGGAGCCGCGCCCCCCGCACCAGCTTCGCGACCTGGGGCTGATCGAGGAAGCCGTTCAGGAGGTCGTACGGCGTCTTGCCGCTCTCGCGCAGGCTGCCGAGATGGAGCACCAGGCCGACCGAGATCGAGTCGTAGTTGGTGTACATGAAGCCGCCGCCGTGCACGGCGCCGGTGCAGCCCAGGAACTCCCGCGAGGCGCCCTGATCGCGTACGAGGCCGAAGCGATCGTCGATGACCTCCTTCGGCAGCTCCAGCAGCGCCTTCACGCCAAGCGCGAGGTGTTTCACATCGAAGCGCGGCTTCCTCAGGCCCGCCTTGGCGGCGGTGAAGGAGAGGACGCCGTCGGAGGCGACGACCACGGGCGCCCGGAGCTCGCCCGCGCCGCGGAGGACCCGGATCCCGGTCACCTTGCCGTTCTCCATGATCACGCCGTCGACGGTGGTGCGCGTGATGAGCGTCGCGCCGGCGGCCTGCGCCTTGCTGGCCAGCCACCGGTCGAACTTCGGACGGAGCACCGTGTACCCGTTGTACGGGGTCTCGTCGAAGCTCTCGGTCTCGTACTCGACGTTGAGGCTGCGACCCGGCGTCATGAAGGTGACGACCTTCTTGACGATGTGGCGCTGCAGCGGCGCACGGTCCCAGAAGTCGGGGAAGATCTTCTCCAGCGCCGGCATCCGGTGGAGGATGCCGCCGAACATGTTCTTCTCGCCGGGATAGGCGCCCCGCTCGACCAGGGCGACGTCCACCCCGGCCCGGGCGAGCGTCAGGGCCGCGCAGGAGCCCGCCGGCCCGCCGCCCACCACGATGGCTTCGAAAGCGCGCGCCGTCATGAATTCCTCGAGCCGCCGGCGCCTGCGCGCCGCGATGGTGCGGCCTCGCCCTTCAGCGCTCGCACCCGCGCCAGGAGCTTCGGCAACACCTCGCGCACGTCGGCCACGAAGCCCTCGTCCGCGTTGGGGAAGATGGGCGCCTTGGGATCGACGTTGAGACAGACGATCCGCTTCGAGTCGGTGATGCCGCCCACGTGGTGCATGGAGCCCGAGATGCCGAAGGTGAGGTAGAGCCGCGGGACGACCGTCTTGCCCGTCTGCCCGATCATCCGCTCGAAACCCTTCCACCCCAGGTCGTACACGGGGCGCGTCACGCCCACGGACGCGCCGACCAGGGTGGCGAGCTCGCACAGAAGGTCGAAGCTCGCCCGGTCGCAGCCAAGACCTGCGGTGAAGATGATGGGCGCCTCGACCACGTCCATGGTCTCGGGGTCCGGCGGGATGCGCTCGGTCACGCGCAGGGTATGGCCGGACGCGCCGGCGGGCGCGTCCCAGGGCGTCCGTCGCGCCTCGCCGGGCTTCATGCTGAAGAGGACCACGGCGGAGAGGACGCGCGGCAGGATGGTCAGGACGAGCGGCGTGACGGTGTCGCGTTTGCCGTGGAGCGAGGTCCCGTTGCCGGGTGCGGCGTCCGCCCAGATGCGCTGGTCGACGACCTGCGCGCCCACCGCCTGGCGCCGGACGGTCAGCCCGGCCCCGTCGTGGCTGTAGGAGACCGCCTCGGTGAAGATGGCCGCGGAGAGGCGGGCAGCGATCACCGGCGCCAGCATCGAGCCGAGGTCGGTGTGCGCGAGGAGGACCACCTTTGCCCCGACGCTCGCGGCCGCCGTCGCCAGGGCCTCGGCCTGCGCCACCGGCCGGTCCGCGATCCCAGCCTCGCCCCGGATCTCCAGGATCTCCGGGACGCCGTAGGGCCGGAAGGCGTCGTACGCACCATCGGGCGCGCCGGTGAAGCACGCGGCCTTGAAGGTCGTCCCCAGCGTGGCGGCGAGCCGCTGGCCCTCGGCGAGGATGCCCTTGCCGGCGTCGTCCAGCTCTCCGGCCGGGAGATCCACGAAGACGAGGACGCCCGCTGCCATCATCCTCAGATCTCCCTGCCGATCTGGTGCCCTTCCCAGATGGCCATGTCGACCTTCCGGGGCGAGACGCAATCGCCGATCCGGTAGAGCTCCTTCACCTTGTTCTTGAGCGACTTGTAGAGGCGGTCCTCCACCTCCTGGTTGATGGCGAGGACGACCGAGTCGTACGGCCCGAGCTCGGACATCGCGTTCGAGTAGACGTTGATCGCCGTCAGCATCTTCGCGCCCGGCTCGCCGGAGATCTCGATGACCACCGTGTCGGGCGTGAAGGTGCAGCCCTTGGTGAGCAGGCGCTGCCGCGTCAGGTAGAGATCCTGCGTCGGTCCCAGCTCCGCCCCCACGAACAGGCTCGTGCACAAGATGTGAACGCTCTTGCCCTGGGTGGCCAGGAGCTCCGCGGTGGCGGTGGCCCGGTGATGCCCGTCCGTGTCGATGAGGCAGATCTTCTGGCCGAGCTCGGCCTTCCCCGACAGGACCTGCCAAACGGTGAAGATGGCCGGACCGTTGCCGCCCGCGATGGACGGGTTGCGCGCCGGCACGCTGCCCGTCGCGCAGACGACGACGTCCGGCGCCTGCTCGAGGACCAGCTCGGGCGTCACCTCGACGCCGAGGTGGACCTTCACGCCGGCCCGCTCGACCTGGTCCTTCTCGTTCCGGATGAGGACGCCGAACTCCTCGCGGCCCGCCCCCTTCATGGCGATGAGCACCTGACCGCCGAGCTGAACGTTCTTGTCGTAGAGGTCGACCTGGTGGCCCCGCCGGCCCGCCATCTTGGCGGCCCACATGCCGCCGGGGCCCGCGCCGACGATCATCACCTTCTTCTTCACCGGTGCCGGCTTCGCGGTGCCCTCGCCCCACCGTTTCTCCAGCCCGACGGCCGGGTTCTGGATGCAGCCGAGGGGCTTGTTCATCGCGATCCGGCCGATGCAGTTCTGGTTGTCGCCGATGCAGTACCGGATGTCGGCGAGGCGCGCCTCCTGCGCCTTCTTCGGGAGGAAGGGGTCGCAGATGAGGGCGCGGCACATCCCGACCATGTCGGCCTGGCCGTTGGCGAGCACCTTCTCCGCCATCATCGGATCGTTGATGCGGCCGGTGCAGAAGACGGGGAGCTTGATCCTGGATCGGATCCCGGCCGCCAGCGGGATCGTGTAGCCGAGCGGCGTGTGCATCGACCCTTCGACGAGGTAGAGGTTGTAGAAGGTCCCGATCGACAGGTCCATGAAGTCGATGAGGCCGCTGGCCTCGAACCGGACGCAGAGATCCTGGACGTCGGCGAGGTTGAGGCCGCCCCACGGGATCATCTCGTCGGCGCACATCCGGATGCCGACGGTGAAGTCCGGGCCCACCGCCTTCCGCACCGCGGCGATGAACATGAGCGGCGCGCGCATGCGGTTCTCGATGCTGCCGCCGAACTCGTCCTTCCGCTGGTTCGACAGCGGCGACAGGAACTGCCGCGCGAGGCTCGAGTGCCCGAACTGGATCTCGATCCCATCGAAGCCCCCCTCCCGCACGTGCACGGCGCTCTTCGCGAAGTACCGGGCCACCTCCTCGATGTCCTCCGGCTCCATCTCCTTCGGGATCTCCCGGAAGAGCGGGTCGGAGACGGGGCTCGGCGCGAACACGGGGAGCCGCGACAGGGAGCCGTCGCACTGCTGCCCGTTGTGGTTCAGCTGAGCGAACATCGTCGTGCCGTACTGGTGCACGTGGTCGGTGATCCTGCGGAAGCCGGGGATCACCTCGCGGTTGAACACGTCGATGAGCTTTTCGTACGCGCGGTCCGTGGGATGGACGCTCATCTCCTCGGTGATGATGAGCCCGACCCCGCCCTTGGCCCGCTCGCCCCAGTAGTACTTGTGGCGCTCGGAGGGGAGCGAGCTCTCGGCGAAGTTGGTCAAGTGCGGCTGGAACGAGAGCCGGTTCTTGACCTTGACGTGGCCGATCTTGAGAGGGGAGAAGAGGTACTGGAACATCATGGTGGGGTTCCCTTCAGGCGGCGCTCGAGACGCAGTTCATGAGGCACTCGGGATCTCCACCTGCGACGCCCCGGCCCAGATGGTAGGCGACGGCCGGGCAGCCGCCGTGACACTGGTCGTAGCGCTGGCAGTCCTCGCACGAGCGGATGCGGAGGCGGCGGAAGCTCCCGTAGACCGCCGAGTCGTCCCAGATCTCCTGGAAGGGCTGCTCCCGGAGCGAGCCGGCCAGGAACTCCTCGCGCTGCAGGAAGGCGCACGGGTACAGGTTCCCCTGTGGCCCGAGACAGCACGTCAGCTTGGCGGCACCGCACAGGTTGAGGCCCAGGCCCCGGCGCTCCTGGGCGGTGAGCGAGAAGAAGCTGTCGCCGGTCCGGACGTTGCCGTTTGCCCCGAGCCAGGCGGAGAAGGCGAGGAGCTGGGATGGCGACGGCCGCAGGTCCTGCCAGTTGTCGGCGCCGCGCCCCGACGGGCGGAAGCGGCTCACGCGGAGCGAGACGCGGAGGGCGCCCGCGAGCTCGTGCAGCGCCGGGATCTCGTCCGCGTTCTGCGCCGTGAGCACCGTGTTGATGCTGGCGGGGATGGGACTCTCGCCGAGCAGCGCGAGTGCCCGCGTGGCGCGCTCGTACGTCCCTGGGCCGCGGATGGCGTCGCAGGTCTCGCGGCGGGCGCCATCGAGGCTCACCTGGATGGCGACCAGCCCGGACCCGCAGAGGCGTTCTAGCCGGGGGCGATCCAGCAGCGTCCCGTTCGTGGAGATGCAGGTGACCATCCGGCGCGCGTGGCAGGCTTCGAGGATCTTCTCGAAGTCCGGGCGAAGAAAGGGCTCTCCGCCTCCGAAGTTCACCTGGAAGACGCCGGCCCGGTGGATCTGCTCCACCGCGTCGAGGGCCTCCGCGGTGTCGAGCTCGCCCGGCGCTGGCTGGCCCGACGACGACAGGCAGTGCCGGCAGCGCAGGTTGCAGGCGAGCGACACCTCCCAGGTGAGATTGACGGGGGCCGACAGCCCCTGCTCAACGAATCGGTTGCTCACGGAGGAACCCCTTGGCCGCGAGCGACGAGAGGAGGCGCTCGACCCGGACCTGCTCGGCGAGCGTGCGGCCGCGGAGGGCACGCTTTCCCTGGGCGCCCGGTTGCAGATGTTCCGGTTCGAGCAGATCGCCCGTCTCGGCGAAGAGGAGCC
>Ga0210377_10004292_pt1 | contig 12037 bp, 11 predicted proteins | sample PLM4_65_b1redo_FD_155480 | JGI IMG/M metagenome (GOLD analysis project Ga0210377, IMG submission 155480) | Groundwater sediment microbial communities from an aquifer in East River, Colorado, USA - PLM4_65_b1 redo | ecosystem: Environmental > Terrestrial > Soil > Riparian zone | place: USA: East... | reverse complement strand
GCAAAGCACGGACACGCAGCCACCAGCCGCCCCGACCGGCCCCGAGCCGGCGCCGCTGGCGGCCCAGTCAACGGCCACGCCGGAGCAGGGCGCAGTCCTCGTGGTGTTCAGGGCGATTCAGAAAGCCAACGCAGATCGCGATCTGACCGCGTGGGAGCGGCTGTCAGCCGCCGATCACACGATCATCGCCGCCGATGGCTCACGCACGTCACGCGCCGAGCGCGTTGCGGCCTTGAAGGCGCCCCCAGCGACCGGCGCGGCCGCACCTCAGGGAGAGCAGAATGTGCGGGTGATGGTGAAGGGCGACATTGCTGCGGTGACTTGGACCGCCGGCGCCGCGCGCTCTCTTAAGGTCCTGGCTCGCAGCGGCGGCCAATGGCGACAGGTGTTACAGCAGTCTTCGCCAATCGTCTCCGCAAAGAAGTAGCTGAACGGCGAAGGGCCGCCCTCAGGCGGCCTTTCGTTTCGACTTCTTCTTCGGCTTGTAGTTGCCCCACACGGCTTTTCTCGCCATTGCTCTCCTCCGAAGTAGGGCGGCCCCTTATGGGCCGCCTTACGATGCCTTGCGTTTCTTCGCCACGCTCTTTGCCGCGGTCCGGATGTTGGTGACCTTCTTCGTTTTCTTCTTGCCCGAGCTCACCTGATCGAGGCTCTTGCGCAGCGCTTCCATCAGGTCCACGACCTTCGGCGCGGCGGTCTCTTCCGGCGCCACGATCTCTTCGCCCGCGATCTTGGCGTCGATGATCTTCCGCAGGCCTTCCTGGTATTCGTCCTTGTAGTCCTTCAGGTCGAGGTCGCCCTCGATGCTCTCGATCACCTGCTTGGCGAGCTTCATCTCCGCGGGATTCACCTTCCCGCGGACTTCCCTCAGCTCTTCGATCTGATCGATGGTGCGGATTTCGGCGGCATGATGCAGCGTGTACATCACCATGCCCTGCTTGTGCGGCTTGACGGCCACCAGGTATTCGCGGCCATGAATGGCGACCTTGCCGATCCCCGCCTTGCCCGCCATGCCTTCGCGCATCACGGAAAAAGCGTCGGCGGCCATCGGGCCCTCAGGCGCCAGGTAGTAGGCCTTGTCCACGTACATCGGGTCGATCGCGGTTTCGTCGGTGAACTGCATCAGGTTGATGACCTTCGTGGACTCGGTCTTGACCTTCGCGATGTCCTCGTCTTCGACCACCACCCAGCGGCCCTTCTCGAACTCGTAGCCCTTGACCAGTTCCGCCTGCGTGACTTCGCGCTCGCAGTGCGGGCACCACTTCTTCTGCTGGATCTTGGTCTGGCACTCGGCGTGCAGTTGATTGAACGAGATCGTGGCGCTGGCTTCGGTGGCCGGATAGACCTTCACCGGGATGTTGACCAGGCTGACCTTGATGTATCCCTTCCAGGTTGGACGTGCTGCCATAAACTCGCTCCTTCTTATCGGGCTTCAGGCTCCGGGCTTCAGGCTTCGGCGCCGACAGGCCGACAGCGGTTCCCCGCTCCCGGCTCCCGGCTCCCGGTTCCCGGCCTTACACAGATTCGCGTGTGTCGCGCGTACCCAGGTGCAGCCCCGGCCCTTCGTCGAACACGATCGCGTGGCTCCCGATCTTCTCTCGCAGCAAATGGCGTACCTCGCCCAGGTGCGGGCCCGGTACCTCCAACCGTCGAGCCAGCGACTTCTGGCGCGAGGCCATCACCAGGGTATTGGCGCCCTCCTTCCAGGTCAGGCCGCCAATGTCGGGCCACGGCATGAAGCCGCTGTCGGTCCAGATGCCATCTTCGTAGATGCCGTGGCGGATGCGGGTCGATAGCGGCAGCAGGTAGCCGTAGTAGAGAAACATCATGCCCACGCCAAACAGCGACGCCGCCGGATGGAGTGCCACGCGCCTGAACGTCAACCAGCCGTTCAGGCACAACAGGACGCCCAGCATCACGCCGATGGCGAGGTTGATGGCGTAATACGGCGGCTTGGGGATGGGCCAGACGATCACGGCGCGATGCCGCCGCCGCAACCAGGTGAACAGCTGCCAGCCCACGCGAAGGTCAACGATGACGAAGAGCAGCCCAAGCGCAAGAAGGGCCTGCCGCAATATTCCGGCAAGCTCCTCGAGGCTCATCGCACCTCTTGCTTGGCTTTCTCGAGATCGTCTTCGCGCGACAGGGTAGGGTCGAAGCAGTGCCGGCAGCGGGCCTCGTAGGTCCCCTGCGCGCCGAGCAGCACGCGGTCCTGGCTGTGCACGAGCCGCTGCGTGTGATTGGCAGGATTGCCGCACACCATGCAGATGGCGCGGGTCTTGGTGATGAACTCGGCGATCGCCAGCAGCTGCGGCATCGGTTCGAACGGTTTGCCAAGGTAATCCTGGTCGAGCCCGGCCACGATCACGCGCACCCCGCGCGCCGCCAGCGTCGAGGCCACCGACGGCAATTCCGCGTCGAAGAACTGGCCCTCGTCGACGCCGACGACTTCGGTATCGGGCTTCACCATCGACAGCAACTCGGCCGCGGTCTTCGCGCTCTCGGACGGGATGCGCAGCTCGCTGTGCGACACGATGTGATCCTCGGAATACCTGGTGTCAACGGCCGGCTTGAAGATCTGCACCCGCTGCCGCGCAATCTGCGCCCGACGCAAGCGGCGGATCAGCTCTTCGCTCTTGCCGCTGAACATCGAGCCAACAACTACTTCAATCCAGCCGGTTGCTGGGGTTCGGACTACGTCCATAAATCTCTACTTGGTGATTTGGCGATCTGGCGATTTCGCCAAATCACAAGATCGCCAAATGCCGGAGCAATTAGGCCCTGGTCTGATACTCGCCCGTTTCCGTATTCACGCGAATAGTATCCCCCTCGCCAATGAAGGGAGGAACCTGAATCACCACGCCGGTCTCGAGCTTGGCCGGCTTGGTCTGGTTGGTCGCCGTCGCACCCTTGATCGCCGGCATCGTCTCGATGACCTTCAGGTCCACGCTCTGCGGCAACTCGATGCCAATCGGGTTCTCGCCGTAGAACTCCACCTGGATGCTCATCTCCGGCTTCAGGAAGCCCACCGAATCCCCGAGGAGGTCGGCCTGCAGCTGCACCTGTTCGTAGGTCTCGTTGTCCATGAAGTGATAGCCATCGCCGTCGTTGTACAGGTACTGCATCATCTTCTGTTCCAACGTGGCGCGCTCGACGATGTCTTCCGAGCGGTACTTTTCTTCGGCCATCGAACCGGTGCGCAGGTTGCGCATCTTGACGCGGACGAATCCGCGAAGATTTCCGGGGGTGACGTGCTGACGATCGAACACCCGGTACAGTTCGTTGTCCTGCTTGACGATCATGCCTTTCCGGAGCTGCGTTGCGAGCAAGGTATCTGCCATAAACCCTTTGAAATCAGTTAGTAGAACCTGGCGAGTTTAACACAGGCCCAAGCCCCCCGACCAGTCGTGCTACGATGCGAATACTGTGGCTTTTGCGCGGTGGGACCCGTTCCACGACCTCATCAGCATCCAGTACCGGCTCGAGCGTTTGGGGACCGGCGGCCCGCAGGGCTGGGCCCCTGCCGTTGACCTGTGCGAGACGGCGAACGCCTTCATCTTCACCGCGGAACTGCCCGGCCTCACCCGCGATCACGTCAAGATCGAAATCCACGACGGCCGGCTCACGATCCACGGCCGCCGCGAAGCGCGCGTGTCGTGCGAGCAGTATCACCAGGTTGAGCGCGGACACGGCGAGTTTTGCCGGACCTTTGCGTTGCCCCAGGCCGTGGACGGTGATGCCATTGCCGCCGATCTCACCGATGGCGTGCTGACCGTCACCGTGCCGAAGACGGCGGTAGCCGGTCCGCTCCACGTATCGGTGTCATGAAGACGCTGATCAGGCTGGCCTATCTGTTCCTCGTGGTTGCCGGGGTCACGGCCGGCGTTCTGATCGCCGGCCGCAGCGCAGACCGCGACGACGTGATCTCCCTTCCCGCCGCGTCTGCCGCGGGCGCGCCCGCGGACCAGCAAGTCTCGGCCCCGCCAAGCGCCGCACCGGTCCTTGGCGGCGGACCCGATTTCACGCGCGTGGCTGCCCAAACGGTGAAGGCCGTCACCAATATTTCGTCGGTCCAAGTGGTCCGCCGGCAGTCGTCGCCATTCGCCAACGATCCGTTCTTCCAGTATTTCTTCGGCGAACAGGGCGACATGTTCGGCCGCAGCCGCGCCGAATCCAGCCTGGGTTCGGGCGTCGTGATTTCATCCGACGGCTACGTGGTGACCAACAACCACGTGCTTGGCGACGATGTGGCCGAGGTCACGGTGACGGTGGGCGACCGCCGCGACGTCCGCGCGAAGATCGTGGGCGTCGATGCCTGGACCGACATCGCGCTCCTCAAGATCGACGCCACCGGTCTGCCGACGATCCCGTGGGGCGATTCGTCGAAGCTCAAGGTCGCGGAATGGGTGATGGCCGTCGGCAACCCCTATTCGCTCAGCCAGACCGTGACGCTCGGCATCGTCAGCGCGCTCGGGCGCGCCAACGTCGGCATCACCGCTTACGAGGACTTCATCCAGACGGATGCCGCGATCAATCCCGGCAACTCCGGCGGCGCGTTAATCAACAGCCGGGGCGAATTGATCGGGATCAATACGGCGATCTTCTCGCAGAGCGGCGGCTACCAGGGCATCGGGTTTGCGGTGCCGAGCAACCTGGTCCGGCGTGTCGTCGACGATCTCACGAAATTCGGACAGGTGCGCCGGGGATCGATTGGCGCCATCGAAGTGTCGCCGCTCACGTCTCGCCTGGCCGACGAACTGCGCGCACCCAAAGTCGATGGCGTGGTGGTCACGCAGATGTCGCGCAACTCAGCGGCATTCAAGGCCGGGCTCCAGCCGGGCGACGTCATTCTCTCGCTGAATGGACAGGCCGTCACCGACCCCTCGCAATTGGTGCGGATGATCGCCGACAGCCCAGTCGGGTCGACCGTGCGCCTCGAGGTGCTGAGCGACGGCAAGCGTTCGACGATCCGCATTCCGGTGGAGCAGCAAGGCCGTCCGCGACGCGGCCGTTAGCCGCGCGGTCGCCATGTCGTCCGCCGGCGGTCTCTCGCTTCCCCCTCACACTCTCGAAGTCACCGTGGCGCTGGCCCTGGTGGTGCTCGTCGCCGCTGCGGGCGCCATGCTGGCCGGCAGTCTGATGCGCCGGTTGTTGATGGCGGTCGAAGGTGCGCGCTTTCACGAGCAGCCATTCGCGGCGGCATCCGTCCGCCTCGTCAAGCGTCTCGTCTTTTCGCTGCTGGTCCTGGTGCTCGTGTTTCCCGCCCTCGACTTCGCCGGCATGGACCTGGCGGTGGGACTGCACGACGAGGACCTGGCGCAGTGGGCGACCCAAACCGGGGTCAGGGTAGCCTTGCTGCTCTTGCTCACCCTGGCGGTCAACCGATTCGCGGCGGCGGTGATTCGGCGGGCGGAGCACGAGATCGCCGACAGCAGCGGGCCTGGCCACCACGAGCGACGCAAGCGCGCGAACACGCTGGGCATCACGTTCAGGCGGTTCATCTCCGTGCTGACGTGGACCACCGCCCTGCTGGTGATCCTGCGCGAGCTCGATGTGGACATCACGCCGGTGCTCACGGGCGCGGGCATTCTCGGCCTCGCGATTGGCTTCGGCGCGCAGACGCTCGTCAAGGACATCATCTCCGGCATCTTCCTCATCGTCGAAGACCAGGTGCGGGTCGGCGATGTGGCGGTGGTCAACAACATTGGCGGCTCGGTTGAAGAGATCAACCTGCGGACCATCGTGCTGCGCGATGAGGAAGGCGTCGTCTACACGATTCCGAACGGTGAAATCAGGACTTTGGCAAACCGCTCCAAGGACTTTTCTTACTCGGTGATTAGCCTCGGCATCGCCTACGAGGACGACACCGATGCGGTCACCGACGCCATCCGCGCCACCGCCGACGAGCTGATGACGGATCCGGCATTCGCACCGAGCATCCTGGAACCGATCGAGATCCTCGGCGTGGACGACTTCAAAGCCGCGCAAGTGACGCTGAAGTTCCGCATCAAGACGGTGCCCCTCAAGCAGTGGGAAGTGGGACGCGAGCTCCGTCGCCGCGTCAAGAAGACCTTCGATGCGCGAGGCATCAGGTTGCCGTCGCCCAGGATGGACGTCACGGTCACGAACGTTAAATCCTTGTAATCCCGGGTTCCTGCCATCGATTTGCCACGGTTCTGACGTCCTACCCAGTGGAGACCAATATGAAGCGTCTACTCTGGATTCTGGGCCCGTCGGTGCTCGTGCTCGCGGGGATCGCCTGGTACGTGCGTGTGGATGTCGTGGCGGCGCCGCCTAAACTCACGCTCGCCAAGGTGTCGCGCGGATCGGTGGTTGCCACCGTCGAGGCCACCGGAACCCTGCAGCCTATCGACACGGTCGAAGTGGGGACGCAGGTCTCGGGAACCATTGCCTCGCTCGGCACCGACTTCAACCTGATGGTCAAGAAGGGCCAGGTGATCGCCACGCTCGACCCGGCGTTGCTGCAAAGCCAGGTCGACCAGGCAAAGGCCACGGTGACGCGGCTCAAGTCCGACGTCGATCAGGCGCAAGTGCAGCACGAAGATGCCCTGCTCAAGCTGAAGCGGGCGGACCAACTGGCCGAGTCGCAGTTGCTGGCGCAGCAGGATGTGGACACCGCCAAGTCGGCGGCGCGGGTGGCCGAAGCCGCTCTCAGCGGCGCGCGCGCGCAGTTGACGCAAGCAGAGGCCGCGCTCAACCAGGCACAGGTCAACCTGTCGCACACCGTCATCAAGTCGCCAACCGACGGCATCGTCCTCAGCCGCAATGTCGAGGCAGGACAAACCGTATCGGCGGGCCTGTCGGCGCCGACGCTCTTCGTGATCGCGCGTGACCTCACCAGGCTCGAACTGCAGGCGCGCGTGGACGAGTCCGACATCGGCGGCGTCACCGCCGGACATCCGGTCACCTTCACCGTTGACGCCTATCCGCGCCAGACGTTCACGGGCACGGTGCGGCTCGTGCGCTTGCAGCCGCAGACGGTGCAGAACGTCGTGACCTACACCACGGTGATCGATGTGCCGAATCCGGACGGCCAGTTGAAACCCGGGATGACATCCACGGTCTCGATCGAGATCGCGCGGGCCGACAACACGATCCGGGTGCCGTCAGCGGCGTTGCGATTCAGGCCGACCGATGAAGTGTTGAAGGAATTCTCCGGCGCCGCACCGATCGACGGCGAAGGCAGCCGGCGAGCGGCCTCGGTGTGGCAGCTCGTTGACGGACGGCTGCGCGAGGTGCCGGTGAAGCCCGGCGTGTCCGACGGACTGGTGGTAGCGGTGTCGGCCGCAGAGCTCAACGAAGGCGCTGAGGTCATCACGGGCCTGGCAAGTGCGGACCAGCCATCAGCGTCGGCGGCGCCGGCATCATCGGGCTCGCCGTTACTGCCCACGATGCCTCGTCGATCGGGAACTGGAGGCAGCGTTCGCCCCGCCGGCAATCGCTGATTTCATATGAACCTCGCCAATACGATCGGCCTGGCATTTGAAGCCATCGGGCGCAACAAGCTGCGGTCCGCGCTGACCTCGCTCGGCATCATCATGGGCGTCGCGGCCGTGATCGTGATGATGGCGCTCGGCGACGGCGCGCACGCCTCGATCGAGCAGCGCATCGCCAGCCTGGGCACCAACGTCATTACCGTGACCGCCGGGTCCGCGAACATCGGCGGCGTGCGCATGGGCTCCGGCGCCGTGACCACGCTGACCGCGGCCGACGCTGACGCGATCGTTTCCGAAGTCAAGGGCGTGGGCCTGGTGTCGCCCGGGGTCTCCACGCGCACGCAGGTCGTGGCTGCCGCGGGCAACTGGCAGACCCAGGTGCAGGGCGCCGGATCGTCGTTCACCGAGATCCGCGCCTGGACCACGGACCTTGGCACCTTCTTCACGCAGGAGGACGTCGAGCGCGCGTCGAAAGTCGTGGTCCTCGGCGCGGTGGTCCGCGATCAGATCTTCGGCGCCGGCGTCGACCCGGTCGGCGGCACGGTGCGCGTGAACAACCAGCCGTTCAAGGTGATTGGCGTGCTCTCTCGCAAGGGCCAATCGGCCATGGGCCAGGACCAGGACGACACGGTGATCGCGCCTTATACGACGATCCAGAAACGCCTGCTCGGGCAGACGAATCTGTCGAGCATCCTGGTGGCGGCGTCAAAGGGCAAGACGACCAGTGACCTGATCACGGACGTGGCTGCGCTGCTGCGCCGCCGTCATCACATCACCGGGGATCAAGACGACTTCGCGATTCGCTCGCCGGAAGAGATGGCGCGCGTGCTCTCCTCCACCACCGACACGATGGCCTACCTGCTCGCCAGCGTCGCCGCGATCTCGCTCGTAGTTGGCGGCATCGGCATCATGAACATCATGCTGGTGTCGGTGACCGAACGGACGAAGGAGATCGGCCTCCGCCGGGCCCTCGGCGCACGGCGCACCGACGTGCTGCGGCAATTCGTGGCCGAAGCGATGTCGCTCAGCCTGGCGGGAGGCTCCGCCGGCGTGATGCTGGGCGTGATTGCCTCGTTCGTCCTGAGCGCCGTGATGAAGTGGACCACCGAAGTCTCGACCCTTGCGATCGTGCTGTCGTTCGGATTCTCCGCGGTGGTCGGCGTGGTGTTCGGCTTCGTGCCCGCCCGCAGAGCCGCGGCGCTGATGCCGACTGAAGCGCTGCGGTATGAGTAGGGCACTGCCTTTCGTGGTTAATCGTTTTCGCGTTTGCGCCGGGATGAGTTTCCGCCCGATACCGATCGATGTCCGGCCACGGCTACGCGCCAATGGTGTTCGGTGCCAACGCGAATACCAATTCGCGGGCTCCAGGCGAGGTCGCCGGCGCTGACACCGCCGCCGTGAATCGTCAACTGGCCGCGCCACAGCGTCCGCAGGTTGTCCGCCAGCGTGATGCCCATTGCGCGGGTCAGGTTGCCGGGGCCGCGGCAGAGATCGTGATCGGCCACCGGTCCCCTTCCTTTCCGCCAGGGTGCCCGCGCTCGCCGGCGACGCATCAGCGCCAGCCCCTCAACAGGTTCGAGCGCGCGAATGAGCACGGCCGAGGGATGGCCGGCACACTCGGTGACCGCGTTCATCATGTCGTGGAGGCCGTAATTCAGATACACGTAGGCGCGACCGGGCGGGCCATAGAGCGGCGCGTTGCGCTCGGTGGGTCCGACCGCAGCGTGGCACGCGGGATCCTCTTCACCGATGTAGGCCTCGGCTTCGACGATGATGCCCGCGGCCGTGCCTTCGGGCAGGCGATGCACGAGCAGCTTGCCGATCAGATCGCGGGCGACATCGAGGGTGGGCCGATCGTAGAAATCCCTCGGCAGGATCACGGCATCGGCACGCCGAGCTCGACCAGGTAACCCCGGGCCTGCACGCGGCGGCTGTTGTCGTTGAGCGCATGCTGGAGGGCGATCATCGATCCATCCTTCAGCATCCGCTCGCGGGCGAACATCACGGCCAGCGCGGTGGCGTCGTCGCCGCTTGCCCAGATGTCGTTGGCCACCTGCCTGACGAGTTCAACCGCCGACGGATCGCCGATACGCGCCAGCGCTTCGAGCGCGCCCCCCGCCAGACGGCGGCGGCCCGCACCGCGATAGAACGTGTACCGTTCGGTCAGCGACGTGACGGCGGTGGCGACGCGCATCAGGCCGAGCGCATCCATGGCGGCGAGCTGTTCGACTTCGCTGTCCTGGTTGAGTACCGTAAACGCGGCATCGACCAATGCCTGCGGCGTGGCCGGAGGGGCGCCGTCCAGGGGGACGGCAAGCATGCGGCCCGCCACGCGTGCGCCCGCGACGCGCGTGCGCCGATCGGTCGAGGTCATCATCTGGATGAACGATGTGGTGGCGGCGGACAGATCGGCCGGCGCGGCGGCTTTAGCCGACCGACCGGCCAGCACGCCGAAGGCATACGCCGCCTCGATCCGCTCGCGGCCGTCGCTGCCGGCCAGCATCGCCAGCGGCACGGCGAACGAACCAGGGGTGACGGGAATCGCCGGCGCGACGCCGTCGTCGAAGGCGCCTTCGATGCCTCGGCTGTCGAGCGGCACCCCCTGACGCTGGATCGCCTCCCGCAACGGAGACTGGGCCAACGCGGCCGCAGGTATCCACACACAGGATGCAACACCGCACGCAGCAACGAACCGTCTCAGCATTATCGACCCACAGTCTGGAGGAGTTTTCCAGACGACAGAATCTCACGAATGTAGCGGCCCGTGTGTGATGCCGTCACGTGGGCGACCTGCTCCGGCGTGGACATCGCGATGATCTCGCCGCCGCCTTCGCCGCCTTCCGGCCCGAGGTCGATGATCCAGTCGGCGGTCTTGATAACGTCGAGGTTGTGCTCGATCACAACCAAAGTGTGTCCGGCTTCGAGCAGCTTGCGGAACGCGGCGAGCAGCTTCGCGATGTCGTCGAAATGCAGGCCGGTGGTGGGCTCGTCCAGGATGTAGAGCAGCCGCTCGCCGGAATGCGACGACAGGTGCGCCGCGATCTTGATGCGTTGCGCCTCGCCACCAGACAGCGTCGTCGCCGGCTGGCCGAGCCGGAGGTAGCCGAGGCCGATCTCGTCGAGCACCTGGAGCCGGCGCATCACCTTGGGCGTGCTGCCGAAGAAGGTCAGCGCTTCGCGTACGGTGAGGTCGAGGACTTGCGTGATGTTCTTGCCGCGATAGCGCACGTCGAGCACCGCGGTCTTGAAGCGGCGGCCGTCGCACTGCTCGCACGGCACGAACACGTCGGCGAGAAACTGCATCTCGACGCGCACTTCGCCTTCCCCCTGGCAGGCTTCGCAGCGTCCGCCCGGCACGTTGAAGGAAAAATGACTGGCGGTGAGGCCTCGTGACTTCGCGTCCTTGGTCGTCGCAAACAGCTCGCGGATCGGATCAAAGGCCTTGAGGTAGGTCACTGGATTCGATCGCGGCGTGCGGCCGATCGGCGTCTGATCGACCAGCACGACGTCGCTGACGTACTCATGCCCTTCGAGCCGCGTATGCGCGCCGACCTTGCGAGCCCAGTCGCCTTTCGCGCGCTTGATCGCGGCGTACAGCACGTCGTGGACCAGCGTCGACTTGCCCGATCCGCTGACGCCCGTGACGCAGGTCAAGGTGTTGAGCGGGACCTCGATGTCCACGTTCTTGAGGTTGTGCTCGGTCGCGCCGAACAACCGGATCCGTTGCGGCGAACCCTTGCGCCGCGCCACCGGCACCGCGATCCCGAGCTCGCCGCGCAGATATTTCGCCGTCAGCGAGCGCGGCTCCTGCCTCAAGCCGTCGAGCGTGCCCGAATACACGACGCGTCCGCCGTGCTCGCCGGCGCCGAGGCCCATGTCCACCACGTAGTCGGCGACCGCGATCATGTCGGCGTCGTGTTCGACGACGATCACCGTGTTGCCCTGGTCGCGCAGCTGGCGCAGGATGTCGATCAGCCGCTGGTTATCGCGCGTGTGCAGGCCGATCGACGGCTCGTCCAGCACATATAACGTGCCGACGAGCGCCGACCCGAGCGAGGTGGCGAGGTTGATGCGCTGCGCCTCCCCGCCCGACAGCGTTGACGACAGCCGGTCGAGCGTGAGGTAGTCGAGCCCGACATCGCGCAGGAACCCGAGCCGGCGGCGGATCTCCTTGAGCACCTTGTCGGCAATCGCGGCTTCCTTCTCGGTGAGCTGCAGATCGGCAAAGAAGCGCTCGGCCTCGCGCACGGTCCGCGCCGACGCCTTGTCGATGGTCTGGCCGCCCACGTGCACGTCGCGCGCCTCGCGCCGCAGCCGCGTGCCGCCGCAATCGGGACAGGTGAGGTAACCGCGATAGCGGCTCAGGAACACGCGAACGTGCACCTTGTATTTCTTCCGTTCGAGCCAGCGGAAGAAACCACGAATGCCTTCGAAGTCATCGCCATCACCATCGACGACGAACTTCACCTCGTCGGGTGTGAGATCGCGCCAGGGCACATCCAGCCGGACGCTGCCCGACTTGGCGGCGCGTTTCAGCTCGGCCAGCTGCGCGCGGTAGTGCGGCTTGGTCCAGGGTTCGA
>Ga0210377_10004291_pt1:2500-12038 | contig 12038 bp, 10 predicted proteins | sample PLM4_65_b1redo_FD_155480 | JGI IMG/M metagenome (GOLD analysis project Ga0210377, IMG submission 155480) | Groundwater sediment microbial communities from an aquifer in East River, Colorado, USA - PLM4_65_b1 redo | ecosystem: Environmental > Terrestrial > Soil > Riparian zone... | reverse complement strand
CTCCGGGGTGAGGGCGTGGTCGGGATAGGCGGCGATGCCGAAGGACGCCGAGATCCGCGCCTGGAGCCCCTGGGCTTCCAGGAAGCAATGGGTCTCGATGGCCCTCCGGATCCGCTCGGCGATCACCATGGCTCCGGACGCGGGGGTCTCGGGGAGCACCGCCACGAACTCGTCTCCCCCATAGCGCGCCAGGATGTCGGACTCGCGCACGGCCTGGGCGAGGATGCTCCCCACCTCGGCCAGGGTCCGCGAACCCGCGAGGTGGCCGTACTGGTCGTTCACTCGCTTGAAGCCGTCGAGGTCCAGGAAGATGACCGACAGTGGGATCCCGTGGCGCTTGCAGCGCTTGATCTCTCGGCCGATGTACACGTTCAAGTAACGCGAGTTGAAGAGCCGCGTCAGATCGTCGGTGATGGTGAGCTGCTCCGTCTTCTGGAAGAGGACCGCGTTCTCGATGGCGATGGCGCAAGGCTCCACCAGCGTGAGCAGCATCTCGCGGTCCGACTGGGTGAAGCGCCCCCCGAGGCGGTTGATGATCTCGACGACGCCGATGGTGCGCCCCCGAGAGATGAGGGGGGCGCAGAGAATCGATCGGGTCCGGAACTGGGTCTTGCTGTCGAACTTGCCGCTGAAACGTGGGTCGCGGGAGACGTCGTTGACGATCGTCGGCTTTCCCGTCTCGGCCACCCAGCCGGCGATCCCCTCGCCGATCTTGACGCGGAACGACGAGACGTCCTTGGCCTTCTCGCCGAGGGCGAGTTCGAAGGTCAGCTCATGGCGCTCCTCGTCCACCATGAGCATGGACCAGGCCTCGGAGGGGATCAGCTGCTGAATCTTCGCCATGATCAGCTCGATCACCTTCCGAGGTTCGAGGATCGAGTTCGCGGTCTTCACGATGTCGGTGAGGGTCGCCAGGCGCTTGGCCGTGGGCGGCTGGCGCCGGCCGGCGCTGCCGCCGGTGCGCTTGCCGTGGGGCGTGCGGCCCGCCGCCAAGAGGGAGAGCACCTCGGCGGACGACGGGTCTCCCACGCCGAGGGACACGAGATGGAAATCGAAACCCAGGCTTCGGGACCGCCGCACCGTGGCCACCGTCGGCCGACACGAAACGCTCCCCACGGACATCCGGGGCGCGGCCTTCCGAAGGGCCTGGAGCGCCCTCCCTCCCGCGGGTCCGGGCAACTCCACGAGGGCGCCGTCGAAGCCCTTCGTGTCCTCGGGGGCGGTCGTCGGCGCATAGAAGGCGTACTCCACACCGCGAGAGGCTCCCGCCTTGAGGTTGCGCCTCAACGAGGCCCCGCCGAAAACCGCCACGCGCGCCATCGGTCTCAGTAGCCCACGAAGACCGGGGGGCGCCTCTCGCTGGCGCCCCCGTTCAAGCCGGTGGCGCGGATCACGACCACCTGCCGCCCCGCTTTCTCCAGGGTGATGAAGTCATTGAAGGAGCCCGCGGAGTCCACGTCGACGCGCTGGCCGTTGACCGTGATGGTGGCGCCGGGCTCGGTCTTCCCTTTGACCTGCAGGATGTTCTGGCGCACGTCGAGGGACTCGATGACGAGGGGCGGTGGCGGTCCGCTGCCGGCCTTCCCCCCGGAAGGCTGGGAGACCGTGAAGCGGGCGAAGTCGGAGAAGGCGCCCTCTTCACCGTCCTTGTCCACTGCGGCCACACGCCAGTAGTACTTCCCCACGTCCAGGCCCCGCAGCTCCTGCTGGCTGTCCTTGATTCCCTTGCGGTCCACGAGGGGCCGGTTGAAGTACGCGCTGTAGTCCAGCATGAGGTGGTAGGAAACGGCTCCGAGAATAGGCTTCCACGCCAGGAGGGTCGTGGCCCGCGTCGGGTCTGGATAGGTGATCTCGGCCTGGTGGGGAGGTGCCAGCAGTGTGGGCACGGCGGGCAGCGCGACCTTGGTGCCGGCCCGGCCGGCGGCGTCGACCTTGAACGCCTCGCTCGCGCTCAACTGGACCGTCTGGCCGCCCTTGGTGACCGCGCGAACCGATCCCTGGAAGGAGCGGATGTCGCTGTCGCCCGTTTCGGCCACGCGGATCCCCACTTGGGACATCTCGTCGACCGTGCCCTTCACGGTCGGCGTCGACACCTCGGTGGCGCTCTCGGGCACGTTCTTGCGGACCGTCTGGAAATAGACGTCGCCCGAGGACACATGCGTCGCTACTTTGCGTGCCTTCGTCGAGGGGTCTTCGGACGTCTCTTCGATCGTGATCAGGCTGTCCGGCCGGATGTGGACGACGGTGCCGTCGAAGAACGTAACCTCGGCAGCGCCCCCGGAGCCCGTTCGGATGAGGTCGCCTTTGCGCAGCACCATGTTCTTGTCAGCCACCACCCATTCGAAGGTTCCCACGGTCTTCAGCTTCACGCTCCCCTCGATCGAGGTGAAGCGCGCGGTAGTCACGGTGCCGGACGGGGCCTCCGGGGTGGGGGCGGGGGCCGGAGCACGCTGGTAGTAGTAGTAGACGCCCCCTGCCGTCAGCGCGACGACGACGGCGATCGCGATGTAGATGGACCGGTAGGTAATGGTGAACCAATCCAGGAGATCTTCTTCGGCCGGCCGACGTCTTCTATCCGGCGCCATGCGGCATGTCTCAATCCCTCAGAGCCCGCGCGACTTAGGGGATCGTGGATTATAGTTCCCCCGCGCCGAGTCACGCAACGAACCCGCCCTTGCGGCACGGGCGGCCGGGCGCTAGAATCGCGGTTTTCGCGGATCCCGCGAAGGGACCCCTGGTCCCGGGAGACGAAATGGCCCTTGGTTTCATGCGGCGCCACCGGCGGTGGCTCTTCGCCTTTCTCTGGATCGTCATCGCCGCTTTCATCATCCTGTACATCCCGGCCTTCGAGGGGTCCACGGCGAGCGGCCCGTCCGAGGCCCTGGCGAGCGTAGGCGGGCTTCCCATCACGGTGGGCGAGTTCCAGAAGGCCTACCTTCGCCAGCGGCAGATGTACGAGCGCTTGAGCCAGCGGCCCCTGGATCCCGCCGCCCTTCGCGGCTTGGGGATCGAGAACCAGGTCTTCGAGAGCCTCGTGACCGAGCGTGTCGTGTTTCTCGAGGCAAAGCGCCTGAACCTCGCGGTCTCCGATGACGCGGTCGCCCGTGAAATCGCAACGTCGCCGCAGTTCCAGCAGAACGGCGCGTTCATCGGCGCCGCCGAGATTCGGCGGCTCCTCGACCTCCGGGGGATGAGCACCGAGGAGTTCGAGGAGGCGATCCGGAGCGACCTCGCGCGACGAAAGCTGGAAGCCCTCGTCACCGCCGGCGTCAGCGTGACGCCGGCCGAGGCCGAGCGCGAGTTCCGTCGCCAGAGAGAGAAGGTGCGGGCCGAGTACGTCCTGGTCGACGCAGCCCCGTACCGCTCCCAGGTGGCAGTGAGTGACGACGAGCTGAAAGCGCGTTTCGAGGGCCGAAAGGACACCTACAGGATCCCTGAGAAACGGGTCGTGTCTTACGTCCTCCTCGATGCCGAGGCCCTCAAGCCCCGGGTGGCCCTGACCGACCGCGAGGTCGACAGCTACTATGAGGAGCACCGGGACGAGTTCAAGGAGCCCGAAGAAGTGTGCGCCAGCCACATCCTCGTGAAGGTCAGGGCGAAAGAAGGGATCCCGGAGGGGCACGAGGACGGCGAGGCGCGGACGATCGCCGAGTCGCTTCTCGCCCAGATCAAGGGCGGTGCCGACTTCGCAACCCTCGCGAAGAAGTCGTCGGAGGACAAGGGTTCAGCCGACCGTGGCGGCGACGTCGGTTGTTTCCCGCGCGGGCGGATGGTCCCCGACTTCGACAACGCCGCCTTCTCTCTCGCGGCCGGCGAGACCTCCGGGCTCGTCAAGTCGAGCCTCGGCTACCACGTCATTCATGCGGCCTCCCATCGCGAAGAGGCATTCGCTCCCCTGGAGCGGGTCAAGGAGGGCATCCGCAACAACCTCCTGAACCAGCGAGCAACGGCACTGGCCGACGAGAAGATGGAGCTCCTCGGCGCCGCGCTCCGACGCGGTCGGAGCCTCGAGGATGCGGCGAAGGAGCAAGGAGTAGTCGTAGCCAAGAGCCCTCCCCTGGCCCGCGGCGAACCAGCTGAGCCCCTCGCCTCTCCCGCGCTCGTAGCCCGGGCCTTCGAGCTCAAGCCGGGCGAGATCGAGAAGGAGCCGTTCCCCCTGGCCCGAGGGTACGCCTTCATCGCCCTGGCCGAGGTCAAACCGTCCCGCATGACGACCTTCGACGAGATCAAGGAGCGAGTGAAGGCGGACCTGCTCGTCGAGCGGTCCTTCGAGAAGGCCCGCGAGACGGCCGCGGCCCTGAAGGTCCGAGCCGAGAAGGCCGGCCTCGAGAAGGCGGCCGCGGCTTCCGGCCTCGTACGGAAGGAGACGCCGTCTCCCGTCGGCCGCGGTCTCCCGTGGGGCGATCTTGGCGCGAGCGCCGCCCTCGACGAGGCGGCCTTCGGCCTCCCGGAGAAAACCCTCTCCGAGCCCGTCGGCACCGCCAATGGCTACGTCGTCCTCCGGCTGCTGGAGAAGCCGGCCTTCGACCACGCGGCTTTCGAGTCCGAGCGGGCGTCGGTCGTGGCCTCGCTCAAGGAGGCGAAGAAGAGGCAGCTCTTTGAGGCGTACTTGAAGCAGGCGCGCCAACGCTTCGCCATCGAGCGCCGCCCCGACGTCATGAAGCGAGTGGTGGGGTAGGAGTCGGCCCTATGCACGTCGAAATCCGAAAGGCCGGAGACGTCGTCATCGTAGACCTGACCGGAAAGCTCACGGCGGGACTGGGGGATCAGATTCTCCACGATACGATCGACGAGCTCTTGGCCGAGGACTGGAAGAAGATCCTCCTGAACCTCTCGGGGGTTTCCTTCATGGATAGCGCGGGCGTGGGCGAGCTGGTGGCCGGACTCCGCACGGCCCAGCGCCTCGGCGCCAAGCTCAAATTGCTGAACGCGGGGGCGCGAGTGCAGTCGACGCTCTACATCGCGAAGCTGCTGCCGATCTTCGAGCTTTACAGCAGCGAGGGCGAGGCCCTCGCCCAGTTCGGCGGCTCCGTCCACTGACGCTCGGGAAGCCGGGCTATTCCCCTTCGTCGCTCGACACAGCCACGCCAAGGGGATCGTTGGTGACGACTCGGAGTTCGATCGAGCACTCGGGGCAGTTGATCGTTTCGCCCACGTCAAGATCATAGCCGTCCAACTCCAGGTCCGACTCGCATTCCGGACAGAGAGCCATGTCCCTCACCTCCTCCGAGCGACGACATAAGACGCCAGGTCCAACAAGGGCTTGGCGCGCGGTCCGAATCCGGCGAGGGCCTCCCGGCTCGCCAGGACGAGCTCGCCCGCGAGCTGCCGCGCCCCTTCCACGCCGGCGAAGGAGACGAAGGTGACCTTCTTGAGGTCCTTCCCCACGTCTTTCCCCGCATCCTCGACCCTGCCGGTCACGTCGATCACGTCGTCCACGATCTGGAACGCGAGGCCCAGGTTCTTCGCGTAGGCTGCAACGGCTGCGCGCTCGGCGGCTTGCGCGCCGGCCGCCTGGGCGCCGAGGGCCGCCGCCGCGATGAAGAGCGCGCCGGTCTTTCGGCTGTGAATGAACTCGAGGGTGGGGAAGTCGATCGTCCTGTCGGTCATAGCCAGGTCGGCCGCCTGGCCGGCAATCATGCCGGTGAGTCCCACGGCTCGAGCCAGTTCCCGGGAGATGGCTGTGCGAGCCGCGTCGTCCGGGCATCCCGGCCACCCCTCGGCCAGGACCTCGAAGGCCCGGTTCAGCAGGGCGAAAGCGGCGAGGATCGCCGTCGCCTCACCGTGGGCCACGTGACACGCCGGGCGACCGCGGCGGGCGGCCGCGTCGTCCATGCAAGGGAGGTCGTCGAGGATGAGGCTGGAAGTGTGCACCATCTCCACGGCACAGGCGGCGGGGACGACGCTCTTGGGATCGCCTCTCAGGATCTCGGCGACCAGCAGGGCGAGGATCGGGCGCAGCCGCTTCGCGGGGGAGAGCAGGCTGTAGGCGACCGCCGCCCTCACCGCGGGGCTCTCGCCTTGCGGCGTCAGACCTTCCAGGGCCCTCTCGACGACGAGCCGGCGTTCCTCCAGCAGACCCTCGAGGTCCGCGAAGGTCACGGACGCGGTGTCGGCGTCCGTCATCTGCCGCCCGGCGTCGGGAATCGTCTCGGGCATCCAGCCTCAGAGTTGCGACAGGGCCCCGAGGACCTGCTCATCGTGGCCGTCTACCTTGACCCTGGGGAAGACTTTGCGGACGACGCCCTCGCCGTCGATGAGGAAGGTCGAGCGGATCATTCCGACGACCTTCTTCCCATACAGTACCTTCTCGCCGAAGGCGCCGTACCTCTTCGCGACGGACTTGTCGGCGTCGGCGAGCAGCGGGAAGTTCAGCTTGTACTTCGCCCGGAACTTCTCGTGTGAGACCACGGAGTCGGGGCTCACGCCGAGCACCACCGCGCCGGCCTTCCGAATCGCCGCATGGGCGTCGCGGAAGGCGCAAGCCTCGCGGGTACAGCCGGGGGTGTCGTCCTTGGGATAGAAGTAGAGGACGACCGGCTTTCCCCGCAGGTCCTTGAGAGAGACCTCCTTGCCGTCGGAGGACGGCAAGGTGAAGTCCGGGGCCTTGTGTCCTTCCTTGACCATTTTCTCCCTCCCGAAGATCAAAGCTCTGCGGGCCATCTTACCCCTGCGTTTCGAGGTGCGGCAAGGGTATGCGCCGCGGGCCGGATGGTAGAATGCCTCCCCCATGGACTACCGCGAGGCGGGCGTCGACATCTCCGCGGCCGACGCAGCCAAGGCCCGGATCAAGACACTGGCGAAAGGTACGTTCAACCCGAACGTGCTCTCCGAGATCGGCTCTTTCGGCGGGATGTTCCGGGCCGACTTCGCCCGCTACCGAGAGCCCGTGCTCGTGGCCTCCACCGACGGCGTGGGCACGAAGATCAAGGTCGCCATCGCCGCGGGCGTCCACGATACCGTGGGCTACGACCTCGTGGCCCACTGCGTCGACGACATCCTCGTGCAAGGGGCGGTGCCCCTCTTCTTCCTGGACTACATCGCCGTCGGAAAGATGGACCCGGTTCGTGTCGAGGCCATCGTCGCCGGATTCGCACGCGGTTGCGCCGAGTTCGGCTGCCCGCTGATCGGGGGCGAGACCGCCGAGATGCCCGGAACCTACGCGCCCGAGGACTACGATCTCGCCGGCTTCATCGTCGGCGTCGTCGAGAGGTCGAGAGCCCTTCCAGCGGGGGTGCGAGAGGGCGACGTCCTCGTCGGGCTCCCGTCGACGGGGCTGCACACGAACGGGTATACCCTCGCGCGCAAAGTGCTGTTCGACCTCCTGGGCCACGGCGTCGACGCCCGTCTTCCGGAGCTGGGTACAACCGTCGGTCAAGCGCTTCTGGCTCCTCATCGCTCGTACCTCGCAGTCCTCGAGCCCCTTCTCGAGCGCGGGAAGCTCCGGGCTCTCGCCCACATCACAGGCGGCGGTTTCGCCGGCAACATCCCCCGGGTTCTTCCCGAGGGCCTCGGTGCCCGCGTGCGCCGGGGCTCCTGGGAGGTGCCGGCGCTCTTCCGCCTCATCCAGTCGGGTGGCGGCGTCTGCGACGAGGAGATGTACCGGACCTTCAACATGGGGATCGGGATGGTCGTAGTCGTGGCGCCCGAGGACCTGCACGATGTCGAGCACTCGCTCGAGCGCCGGGGCGAGACGAGCTTCGTCATCGGTTCGGTGGTGCACGGCGAGGGTGTGGTTCTCGAGTGAAGAGAGTGGGCGTCCTTTTGAGCGGACGCGGGTCCAACCTCCAGGCGCTGATCGACGCGGCAAAGGAGGGAGCTCTCGGTGGCGAGGTCGCCGTTGCGATCTCCAACGTCGCGGAAGCCCCGGGCCTCGAAATGGCGCGACGGGCGGGCGTCGAGGCGCTTTTCCGGGACCACCGCGGCCGCCTCCGCGAAGACTATGACCGGGAGATCCAGGCGATCCTGGAAGATCGAAAGGTCGATCTCGTGTGCCTCGCGGGCTACATGCGTCTCCTCTCCGCGCCCTTCGTCCGCTCCTATCAAGGGCGGGTCGTCAACGTCCACCCTTCGCTGCTGCCGGCCTTTCCCGGGCGGGAGGCGCAGCGGCAAGCCTGGGAACATGGGGTGAAAGTGACCGGCGCGACGGTCCATCTCGTCGACGAAGGGCTCGACAGCGGACCGATCCTTCTACAGGAAGCCGTCCTGGTCTGGGATCGAGACACTCCCGAGTCCCTGGCGGCGCGAATTCTCGAAATCGAGCATCGTCTCTACCCACGAGCCGTTCGAGTCCTTCTCGACGGACGTTACCGGATCGAGGGACGGCGGGTCCTGTTGGAGGGAGCGGCGTGACGCCGCAGGAAGCCCTCGACTACCTGACCAAGGGATGCGTCGACGTGGTGACGGCCGACGCGCTGCGCGCCAAGCTCTCGAAAGGGCGCCCCCTGAGCGTGAAGGTCGGCTTCGATCCGACGGCCCCCGACCTGCATCTCGGCCATACGGTGCTCCTGCGAAAAATGAAACACTTCCAGGATCTCGGCCACCGCGTCGTCTTCGTCATCGGCGACTTCACCGGGATGATCGGTGACCCGACGGGTCGGTCGAAGACGCGACCTCCGCTCAGTCGCGCCGAGATCGAGCAGAATGCAGAGACTTACAAGGAGCAGGTCTTCAAGATCCTCGATCCCTCGAAGACCGAGGTCCGCTTCAACAGCGAGTGGTTGGGGGCACTCGGGTCCGAGGGTTTCGTTCGGCTGGCCGCCACCTACAACGTCGCGCGGATGCTCGAACGACGTGACTTCCGCCAGCGGTACGAGACGGGCCAGCCCATCTCGGTCCACGAGTTCCTCTATCCCCTCGCCCAAGCCTACGACTCGGTGGCCCTCAAGGCCGACGTGGAACTGGGCGGTACGGATCAACTCTTCAATCTCAACGTGGGACGCGACATCATGCCGAGCTTTGGTCTCGATCCGCAGGTCGTGATGACGACGCCGCTCCTCGAAGGACTGGACGGTGTCGAGAAGATGTCCAAGAGCCTCGGGAACTACGTAGGAGTGACCGAAGCGCCGGACGTCGTCTTCAGCAAGGCGATGAGCATATCGGACGTCTTGATGTGGAGGTACTACACCCTGCTGACGGACCTGAGCACCCCACAGGTCGAGGAGGAGCGCGCCAAGGACCGGCCCATGAGCTCGAAGATCGCTCTGGCCCGTCGATTGGTCGCGGACTTCCACGGCGAAGAGGCCGCCGACCGCGCGGAAGCCGAGTGGCGCCGCATACACCAAGGCGGGCAGCTTCCGACGGGAATCCGCCGCCAGGTCCTGCCGGCCCGAGTCTTCAAGGCCTACGAGCTGCTCGTGTCCACCGGGGAGGTCCAGTCGAACGGCGATGCCGTGCGCCTGATCCGTCAGCGTGCCGTTCGCGTGAACGACTCGCTGGTCGATGACCCCGTGCAGGAGTTCAAGCTGGCGCTCGGAGATACCTTCACCATCAGCATCGGCCGAAAGCGATTCGTCCGGGTCGAGGCCGGAGGCGACGC
>Ga0210377_10004290_pt1 | contig 12041 bp, 5 predicted proteins | sample PLM4_65_b1redo_FD_155480 | JGI IMG/M metagenome (GOLD analysis project Ga0210377, IMG submission 155480) | Groundwater sediment microbial communities from an aquifer in East River, Colorado, USA - PLM4_65_b1 redo | ecosystem: Environmental > Terrestrial > Soil > Riparian zone | place: USA: East... | reverse complement strand
GCGTTGAATACAGGTTGAAGAAGGCGGGCGAGGGTGGTCTTACCGACTCCGATGACCCCTTCGATGGCTACGTACATAAATGCGCTCCGTTAGGTAAGTTTGGTCAAGGATACCATAATTGGAGTATAAGATGTCAGGTTTCATGTACCATACATAAAAAGAGGCTCCTGCCTTTATGACAAGAGCCTCTCGTATTATTTACTCACCTTACGCAAAACGTCCCGAAGATTTCCTTGAAAAACCTTGTTGAACTGTTCTAACCTTCGGGACGGTGTGTAACATCAGTTATTTATATATTTCCTACTTTGCCATTATTGCTTCGGCAACTTCTTCCTGCTTTTTGAACTGGCTCATGTAAAGGTCGTAGTAGAAACCCTGCTTCTCCAGCAGTTCATCATGTTTTCCGCGCTCGATGATCTGGCCGTCTTTCAGAACCAGGATCACATCTGCGTTGCGGATCGTGGACAGGCGGTGTGCGATGACGAAAGCCGTACGACCCTTGAGCAATTCATCGAATGCCTTTTGGATGAGACGCTCGGTTCGCGTGTCCACGCTGGAGGTTGCTTCGTCCAAAATAAGGATGCGCGGGTCTGCGAGCGCAGCGCGGGCGATCGAAAGCAGTTGACGTTGCCCCTGACTCAGGCCCGAGCCGCGTTCGCCTAACACAGTCTGATATTTTTCGGGGAGACGCTCGATGAACGAATCTGCATTGGCGAGTTTAATGGCATCCATCACTTCTTCGTCGGTCGCGCCTGGTCGCCCAAAGCGGACGTTTTCCATCACGCTCTGGCTGAACAGGAAAGTATCTTGAAGAACGATGCCGATTTGCTCGCGCAGACTCTGCATGGTTACATCGCGGACATCGATGCCATCTATCTTCACCGAGCCAGAAGTCACATCGTAGAAGCGTGGGAGCAAATTGATGATCGTGGTCTTGCCGGCACCGGTGGGACCGACAATGGCAATCGTTTGCCCGGGTCGTGCAGTGAAGGAAACATCCTTCAACACTGGCACACCATCTTCATAGGAATGTGTGGCGTTTGAGAATTCCACAAGTCCCTTGATCTGCGGCATGACTTTTGCATTGGGTTTATCTGCCACTGCAACTTCTTCATCGAGTATGTTGAAGATGCGCTCCGCGCCAGCAATGGCGTTTTGAATATTCGTCCACAGGACAGCGATCTGCTGGATCGGCTGGTTGAAACGCTGGACATAGGCGAGGAAGGTGATGACCAGACCAAAGGTCACGGTTGCACCGAAGAGAGTCTGTCCTTTGAGCAATGCCCATCCACCCGCACCCACGACGATGGCAAGCGCGACATAGGATAAGGCTTCCAGTGTTGGCGCCAGGGCTGATGTGAATGAAACAGCGCGCACATTGGCATCACGGTTCGCGGCATTGACCTCCTTGAACTGTTCGATGTTCTCGTCCGCGCGGTTGAAGGCCTGTACTTCACGGACTGCAGCGATACTTTCCTGCAATTCAGCGTTGACGTTACCAATTTCCTTGCGGCTGGTGCGGAACGCCTTGCGGGCCTGTGAAGAGAAATAGATGGTGGCAATGAACATGATAGGTGCAATCGAAAGCGAAAGCAGCGCAAAGGGCAGGCTGGCTCTCAGCATGTTGTATGCAACCCATACCAATAAAAGAATTCCGCTCAACACGTTGATCAATGCGAAGGATACCGCCTGCTCGATGGCAGATGTATCGTTCGTAATACGGCTCATCAGATCGCCCGCTTCATGTTCAGAGTAATAACTGAGCGAGAGGTCATGTAAATGATGGAACACATCCAGGCGCAGTTCGCGCAGAACATGCTGGCCCGTCCAGGACATGAAGAAGAAGGTCGCGCCTGTGAGGATCGCGCCGAGCACGAACAGCCCAACGACAACCATGATGAGACGGAACAGACCTTCGATGCGCTGGTCGTTCGTCATCGAAGCAGATTCAATGGGCGCGGGATAATCGTTCCACGTATAGGCTTTGTAGATCAGTTGACGGGAAAATGTCAACGTGGAGGGATCGTTCGTCCCAAGCCAGCAGGCAGCTTGAGACTGTTCGGACTGGGTCGGGCCCAGGTTCCCGAATGAAGCGAATTGACTCCCCAATGGGACGAGGAAACAATCGGTTGCCTGTCCCGTTAATTCCGGCGTGATCACCTGAGTCCAGGTTGAGATCACAATGAGCAGGAGAACGATCAGGAGCATATACCAGAATTTACCGAAATAGCTGCCGAGACGCGCAAGCGTTCCGCTCAGGTTGCTGGCTTTGAGCGTTTCCTGTTTAAAGAGTTCACCGCGATTCCCCATCATAGGGCACCTTCCTTTTCGTGCACGAGAATTTGCGAGTTGTAAATTTCCGCATAGATCGCGCTATCTTCCATAAGATCGTTATGTTTGCCCTCGGCGACGATCTCGCCTTTATCCAGAACAATAATTTTGTCGGCATTCATCACGGTGCTGATGCGTTGCGCGATAACAAATGATGTGCGTCCGCGCATGAGAATTTCGAGTGCCCTTTGAAGTTGCGCTTCGGTGTTGAGGTCGACACTTGAAGTTGAGTCGTCGAGGATGAGAATGCGCGGGTTGAGCAACAGGGCGCGGGCGATGGCAACGCGTTGCTTTTGTCCGCCAGATAAGGTTGTGCCGCGTTCCCCAACGTGTGTATTGTAGCCGTCGGGGAAGGATAGGATGAAATCATGCGCCTGCGCGGCCCTGGCAGCGGATTCGATTTCACTCTGTGACGCGTCGGGTTTTCCAAAGGCGATGTTGTCGCGGATGCTTCCGCTGAACAACGTTGTTTCCTGCAAAACGATACCAATCTGGGAGCGAAGCGACTCGAGCCTTACATCGCGCAGATCGAGATCATCGATCGTGATCTTGCCTTCGGTTGGGTCATAAAAGCGCGGCAGCAGATTGATGATGGTTGTCTTGCCTGAACCCGTCGCGCCGAGCAGGGCGATCGTCTCGCCAGGGTTGGCAGAGAATGAAACATTCTTCAACACAGGGTCCCCGCCGCCAAAGTAACGGAAGGTGACGTTTTCAAACTTCACCGTACCCGTGACATCCGGCAGAGTCACTGCGTCGGGACGATCCACAATGTCGTTCTTCGCATCGAGAATCTCAAAGATACGTTCGGCGGAGGCCGAAGCCTGTCCGAGTTGTGTGATGATGAATCCGAATTGCGCGATCGGGAAGAACAGGTAGATCAAATACAACGAGAACTCCTGCCATTCACCGAGCGTGAGCAGACCAAGCACAATCTGTTTTCCACCCACATAAAGGATGGCAGCCTGTCCGAGATTGGCAATCATGAACACCAGCGGGAAGAGGAACGTAAACAATCGCGCAACCGTGATCGCCTGGTTCATGGTGGCGTTCGCGGCATTGCGAAATTTCGTCTGTTGTTCCTTCTCGCGCGTAAATGCCTTGATCACTTTCACGCCCGCAAGATTTTCCTGCAGGACCGTGTTGAGCGCGGAAAGTTTTTGCTGCACTTTCGCGAACAACGGCTGGCTGATGCTGCCAAAGAACATGAACAACACCAGCGCCACAGGCAGGATCGGCATCGCCGTCCATGCGAGCGTGGTATTGGTGCTGAACAGGATGATCACGGTACCCGTAAGCAGGATCACCGCGCCCACGAGCTGCAACAAACCCTGCCCGATAAACAAACGCACCTTTTCCACGTCATCGGTGGCGCGGATCATCAACTGCCCGGTCTGGTTTTTATCGTGGTACGAAAACGACAACGATTGTATCTTTGCATACAATTCATTGCGGATGTCGTACGCGACGGCCTGCGAATTTTTCTCCGCCCAGAATGCCTGTAAAAATGCGAAGAGACCTCGCAACGCAGCAAAGATAATGATAAGGATCAGCGCGTTGACAAGGATCTGCGGCGAATTCGCCACATCCGCTTCCAACTGGACCTTGAGCTGCTCGAGCGTTAAGTTCGACGGATTCCCCGTGGCTTCGAGCAACTTCGGCAATGCCGTGCTGATGAGTTGCGCGGGGATCTTTGTCAACGCACCAAGAACCTGGTCGGCGAGAAATCCACTCGTGACAGCGTCGATCACATTGCGGATCATACGAGGCACAGCCAGTTGAGAGAGTGTCGCAATGATCAAAAAGACATACGGTAAAGCAGCCTGACGTCCATAACGCGTCAAATAGCGGATGGCACGTCCAATGCCCTTGAAAGAAGGACGTGGACCGCCGCGCCCGCGCACACGGGCATTGGGTCTAGATACGGTTGCTTGCATAAAATTCCTTTCGAGATATGATTACTTTATAAATTTTGATTGTGAATTGGATGTGAAAAACAGCGGGATATTTGTTCATTTAATTCTGATCGAGCTTTTGCGCAGCCTCAGTCAAAATGGACAGGGCTTCGCCGATCTTCATCTGTTCTTCCACACTAAGTTTGGATGTTAATTCGTCCATCCAGCGATAGCGCTCCTGAATGCCATCATCCACCAGTTTTGCACCATTTGTGGAAAGTTTCAACAGCTTGGCACGGCGGTCGCTTGGATCTTCCGTCCGCTCGATATAGCCAGCCTGCACGAGTTTATCCACGAGCTGGCTGGCAGCCGCCGCAGTGACATCAAAACGCTCACTGATTGCTGACATACCGCATGCGCCCTTGTAATGTAGTTGCATGAGGATACTGAACTGCGGCATGGAAAGTCCCGTGGACTTGGCGAAGTGAGTCCAGCCGCGCATCGAGCGGTGCATGAACACATCCATCCAGGCGCGGAGAGGTTGGGTAATTTGGACCGATTTGGTCATAGTTAAGCCTTCTTTTTAGTTAAGTGGGCTTAACTTTATGCGCGAGTTAAGTTTTTGTCAAGTGAGTGGTGATAAGAGAAGTGTTGGAGAAACGCAATTTAGATTCCGGGACGATGTTGCATTTTGAGTCACGGTGTAGATGGACATTGCTCCATATGCAAATATTGCTGGCATTCCTCAGTCGTGAGTGAGCGCGTTACGCGCTGCCTAGCAAGGGCTACTAAGTCTTCAATCTTGAGGAGATAAATGCGATTGGTGCCATCCCGACTGGCAACCGCTAATTGTGAGCCATCCGGGCTGAAGGCCACGCTGGTGAGTCCATCCGGCGCATGTAGGGTGAGCAATTCCTTTCCCGTAAGTGCATCCCAGAGTTTAGCATCGCTGCCGGCTGTAGCGATGGTTTTGCCATCCGGACTGAATGCAACACGAAACAAACCGCTGATAGGACCAGGTAAAGTGAAAAGTTCCTTGCCTGAAAGAGCATCCCACACCCTGGCAGTGCCATCAAAACTGGCAGTTGCAAGGCGTGTGCCATCAGAGTTGAAGACGACTTGCCGAACCGTACTTGTATGACCCGTTAGGGTTAAGAGTTCTTTGCCTGTCACGGCATCCCACACTCGAGTTGTGGTATCAAAGCTGGAAGTGGCGATTCGTGAACCATCCGTGCTGAAGATAACGCTAACCACCCAGTCCCTATGCCCGGTTAGTGTCAATAGCTCCTCCCCAGTCTCTGCATCCCACACAATCCCATTACCGTCAAAACTGACTGTAACGATGCGGGATCCATCCGGGCTGAAGGTAACGCCAAGAACCCAGTCTTTGTGACCAGATAATGTAAATAGCTCTTTGCCCGAAACAGCATCCCAGATTTTTGCGGTACCGTCCCTGGCAGCAGTTGCAATCCGTGTTCCATCAAAGTTGTAGGCAATGTGATTCACAGCATCGGTATGGCCCGCCAGACTGAGCAACAACCCGCCAGTCGTCACATCCCAGACCTTGGCGATTGGGTCAGAATAAGCGACAGCCAGCCTGGTACCATCCGGGCTGTAAGCCAGACTGGCTCCAATAGGATGTGCTATCGCAGGCCCATTTACCAACGTTAAGAACTCCCGGCTGGGTGCAACACTCCAGACTCTGGCGGTCCCGTCCCTGCTGGCGGTGACAAGGCGGGATCCATCCGGGCTAAATCCAACTGTGAGAACAGCGCTGCTGTGCCCGGCCAGTGTCAATAATTCCCGACCCGTGGCTGAATCCCAGACTTTTACCTGATTGTTCCCGATGGCAGTGGCAATGCGCGTACCATCGGGACTGTAGGCCGCGTTCGCGACATCAGCAGTCTGACCGTAGAGTGTCAAAAGTTCGTTGCCGTTATTAACATCCCATATTCTGACTGATCCATCTTCACTGGTTGTGACGATGTGTGTGCCATCCTGGCTGAATGACACACTATCAAAATATGCATTTTGACGAGGCAGAGTGAGAAGCATCTCACCTGTAACGGCATCCCAAATGCTGGCCCAACCCTGACTGGTGTCTGCCGTATTGGCAACAGCAATCCGTGAGCCATCCGGACTGAAGGTGACCCAATAAGGCCGGGCGCCATCCCCTTGGTCCAGAGTGAGCAGTTCCGTGCCCGTGAGAGCATCCCACACTTTTGCAGTTCCATCCGGGCTGACGGTGGCCAGACGACTCCCATCTGGACTGAACTCGATATGATAAACATCGTCATGATGGCCCGTAAAGGCGAGCAGTTGCTCGCCGGTCCTCGCATCCCAAATACGGGCAATGTCGTCCCCACCGGCAGTTGCGAATAATTTTCCATCCGGACTGAAGGCGGCATACCAAACGAAGCCGGCTTCTGAATCCGCGCTGCTATAAGTAGAGCCTTGCACACTGAGTAATTCTTTGCCGGTGGTCGCGTTCCACACTCTTGCCGTCCCATCGGCGCTGGCGGTCACGATATGTGTGCCATCCCGGTTGAAAACTGCGCTCCAAACAATATCCTCATGTCCACGCAGGATCAACTCTATGCGTGAAGCCTGTATGGCGCGGTGCAGCGCGTCTTCTGCTTCTGGCAATACAGTCTGATCCATGGCGTACGTTTTGTTCACAGCCTGTATTGCTAGGAGAATGCTGCGTTCAGGGTCAGTCTCCAGGTTTAGGTTGGCCGCGTTCGACAGTTCACGAACTGATGCGATCAATGCCTGTTGTTGTGCGTTGCGGGCAAATACACCCGAAAAGAGGCCGGCGACCAGGGCGACCGCCAATGCACTGGCGAGAAATACCCCGCGTTGACGCAGTCGTTTTACGGAGGAGGCCTGCTCTTCGGCGCGGGCTTTCTCCGTTTCCGCCAGCTTTTGGGCCGCTTCGAGCTCCCGCTGACGTTGCGCTTCACGTTCCAGGGCATCGTGTTGCTCCTGATCAACGGAAGCCGCGAGAAAGGCTTGTTCCGAAGCATTCAATCTTTCTTTGTTGACCAAGGCCCATTCACGCGCCTGCGCCAACCGCGCGCCGCGATACAACTCGGCAGGATCCTGCCCGCGGACTTCCCATTCATGCGCGGACTCTGTCAGATGACGATGCAATAGCAGACCTTCGCGGTCTTGGGTCAGCCACTCGTGCAGTCTGTGCCATTCACGGATCAACGCTTCGTGCGCGACTTCGGCACTGTCTTCGTTTAACGTGATCAAGCGCGCCTCTGCCAGAGTGTTCAGTACTGCTCGCAACTGAGTGGCTTCTGCAGATTGCCGTACCAATTCATTCAACGCCGCGCGGCGACGTGTATCCTCTGTCCCTTCGCCTAATTCGGTGAGACGTAAAAAGACATCGCGAGCAAGTTCCTGCTGTGTGCGATTCAGTTGGTCATTGAAAACGCTTTCGGCGGTTTCTGCAATTGCACCGCGGACGCCACCTGAGGCATGATAACCATCCAGCGTAAATGTGCGTCCACGCCGCCGCTCCCAGGTTGCAAGCAAGGCATGGGAAAGCAGGGGAAGCGCGCCTGGTTCTGGTTCACTCGCGCCTTCTGCGCCGATGTCATTCAATAGTATATCCACCAGCCCTGGCTCAAACTCCCAACCGCCGCGTTTGGCGGGTTCTTCGATAGCGCGGCGTAATTCCTCCCTGCTCATCTGCCCAATATATTCCTGCTCTGCGGCAACCGCCTGTCGTAACAATGGATACTGGGCGCAGTGGGAGTAAAAGTCGGCGCGCAGGGCAATGACGATAGCCATGTTTCTTGATGGTTCTTGCGCAAGACTGAGCAATTTATCGATAAATAAGACACGTTCGGATTCGTCACGACATAACGTAAATGTCTCTTCAAATTGATCCACAAGGATAAGAAGCCGTTTGAACCCAGCCCTATCTTGATCAAACTCCAGTTGCATTTCCAATGACTTTAATGGATTTGCACCAGGGGTGAAGATACATACATCCCGGCCCGCATGTTTGAGCGCGACCGCCACTCCTGCGCGCACGAGCGATGACTTTCCGCTGCCGGATGCGCCGACCACAGCCAGGAAGCGCGAAGATGAATCCAAAACGAGATCAGCTATGCGGTCCGCGAGATGCGCAGTGAGGGCTTCACGTCCGAAGAACAGATCTGAATCCGATTCGTCAAAGAACAATAATCCCTTATAGGGGGCGATACCCGGCGCGGGTGAATCCTCCTGCCGTGCGGATTGTGCCAATTCCAAAAAACGTGCAATGAGTTCTGGCTCGTGTTCAATATGTAACGCGGGGATGAACAATGCCTTGAGGGCGGTGAGGTCAGGCCGCCGTTGATTCTTTTCAAGGCGGCCAATTTGCGCTTCACTATAACCGACTGCAATCGAGAGTTCGAGTTGCGTGAGGCGCTCGCGACGCCGCAAATATTTCAGCAAATCGCCAAAAGTCTGAAATGAATCGGGGGAGAAGGATTGATCAGGCACGTTAACACTATTTTCTTTTGAATTCATTCTATGACTATCGAACAGCAAATTCAAGAGTTTGACACTCCAATTTCTCCTTTTGGCGGGAAATGTCAGGTTTTTATTGGGGTGAACTGCTACGATGTGAGTGTTGAAAGAAAATAATTCTAGTAAAAGGAGACCAAAATGAACATAAAGCACTTTTTTGTCATACTGATCCTGCTGTTGATTAGCGCGTGCGCACCACCGGCGCAGTCCAATCCAGCGGATCGCTTTGCAGGCACATGGTCTGGGACCATGAGTTTCACAGACGATGCAAATCGCAAAGAAGACATCATTGTTACCATACCAGTCGGTTGCGCTGCGGGCAGTATTTGCGGGGACCTCAATAATACAACCGTAAGTTGCCAGTGGGAAATGACCTTGGGAACGGTCAATGGTCATGTCTTTGAGTACAAGTTTTCGAAGACAATGAGTGGCGAGTGTCCGGCTCTCGGCGGCGGCACATTGACACTTCAATCAGATGGCACGTTAATGCGCGAGCATAAAACGCCAGATTTTACTGCCAGTGGAGTGTTGACACAGAAGTAGAAACACCATCTTAAAACTAGATCTTCCTGTTGATCGCAGACTCTAATTTCAAACCTACTTATTTACGAAAGGAAACACATCATGAAAAAGATATTTGTATCCACCGCGATTGTCCTGCTGCTTTTGATCGTTCTGGCGAGCACAACGTTCGCCGCTCCCGCGGCAGGAGAGAGACAGTTGCTTCTCAAAGGGTCACTGCAAGCCACTGAAACTCACTTGGTCACACCACCCACCATGTTTGTGGACGCGACTGGCTCGGGGAATGCCACTCAATTGGGTTCGTTTACCATGAGTTTTCAAGGTGAAGTCTTTTTACCAACCCTTTTTGCCGCATCTGAGTCTGCTACCCTGGTAGCGGCTGACGGATCCAGTATCTTCGGCGAAGGATCGGGACAAGGAACTCTCACTGGAACTCCCGGCATCGTCTCGATTGTGGAAACATACACCATCACAGGTGGCACAGGTCGGTTTGCTGGTGCTACTGGCAGCTTCACTGTTGAGCGCCTAATTGATCGGGCTACGCTTATTTCGTCTGGCAGCATCAACGGGCAGATCGTGATCCCTTAAGGCAAATGGTCTTCGTATTGCCGGCCAAAGGAATCTTCGCCTGGTTCAATCCGAATGCCAGAAACAATTAAATAAAAGGGGGAGCAGTATAGTAGTGGTCGGACATGTCCGACCACTATTCATTATTCTCAAGTGCATACGCGACGGCTTGTTCCATCGTCATGAGGCGGCCAAGTTCCACCGCTTCCGCGAATGCCACTTCACCCAGAGCGGCGCGGCAAGGCGCAAGGTCATTCTCAAATTCATGTTCGTCATGCGCCTGCCAGGCGCCGATCGAGTCATAAATATTTTTTGCTGCCCAATACAAGCGTACAGCACGCGCAGGGTTTCCCAAGTGTTTTTCCGCTTCACCCCACCAAGACAACGTAGCGGCAATCTCATATTTACTTTTGAGTTGTTGCGCGGCGATTAATGCTTCCTGCAACGCTACTACCACACTTGCCAGGTTATTTTGCTTCACTTGGGCAATAGCTATACCACGGAGGGTTACGCATTTGAAATATCTATCGCCGAGTTTTCTGAACAGAGCCAGAGCTTGTTCATTTAGGGAAAGAGCAGTCACCGGATCGTCCTGACTATTAAATTCATATCCAAGACACATCATGGCATGGGCATATCCCCATTCATCATGAACCTCCTGATATAGCGCCATGCTTTCCTCGAACGCAGACTGTGCCGCCGTAAAGTTTTTTTCTTCTGTCATATCCAGGCCAAGCATTGCCAATGCCCTGGCTGTATTATGCTTGTCCGTATGTGCGCGCGCAATCGAGAGGGCTTGTTCCACAAGCGGCCTTATTAATCTGTTCTCTTCATTTTGCGGCCCGAAACGATGTCCCAGCAGATAGATATGATGAACCAGCTGGGTCAGCGCGTGCGCTTGCGCTTCAGGATACATGGGTGTATCAGGCATGGCCAAAACGCGTTCAAGCCATTGGCGTCCCTCGTTGTGGTCTCCGTACACAAACCAGAGCCAGTGGAGATTTCGTGCCAGTTGCAGAGCTGCCTCAGTCTGCTTTGTTTCAATCGCCCAGTCCAGCGCGGCGCGCAAATTATCGCGCACTAAATTGAGACGATTTTGCCATTCCACTTGATTATGCCCGCGCAATTCATTATCCGCCTGCCCTGCAAGGTCGAGGAAATATGCCAGATGCCGGTTGCGTATTTTTTCTTCCTCGCCCATTTGTCGTAAACGATCTCTCGCAAATTCCTGTATGGTTACCAGCATGATGAAGCGCGGCTCACCGCCAGAGTTGAGGTCGCATTGTAAGAGGCTTTTATCCAATAGCGAAGTGATGAGATCGGAAACCGGTTTCTCTACAAAGGTATTGGAAAAAATCGCTTCAGCCGCCTCCAGCGTAAATCCACCCGAAAACACCGAAAGATAGGCAAATAATTTTTGCTCTTCCAAAGAGAGCAGGTTGTAACTCCAGCCGATGGCATGACTCAAGGTCTTCTGGCGCGCGGAGGTGGCGCGCATCCCATCGGCAGACAGGATGAATTGGTCGTTCAAGCGTGCCAGCAATGCTTCCGGCGACATCAATCGCATACGCGCCGCGATCAATTCAATAACCAATGGCAAGCCGTCCAAATGAGCACAAAGGGCAGAAACCGTTTTGACGTTTTCAGCGTTGAGCACAAAGTCTGGTCGCACGGCGCGAGCACGCTCGGCAAAGAGGGTCAGCGCGGGGAAGTTCGCGGCAGTTTCCATGTCGATGGATGAGCCTTCACTGGGAACATCAAACCCAGGGACGGGGTAAAGCCATTCGCCGGGGATGCGCAAGGACTCCCGGCTGGTGGCAAGGAGCTTTAAGCGGGAACAGGCTGAAAGGAGGAAAGATACGAGTGTCGCAACTTCTTCGATGAGATGTTCACAGTTATCCAGCACGAGGAGCATGTGTTTATCCCCGATGCCTTCTTTGAGTTGATTGCTGGTGGAAATGTTCGTCGCTCCAATATAACCCAACGATTGAGCAATTGCAGGTGCAATCAGAGTTGGGTCATCCAGCGGGGCAAGCGCAACAAAGAAAACGCCATCCGGGAAATCATCAAGCGACGCGCTTGCCGACTCAATGCTCAGCCGTGTCTTGCCAATACCTGGTGGACCCATCAATGTGACAAGGCGGATATCGGCTTTGGATAAATATTCGCGAACCAGTGCGATCTCCTGCGAGCGGGCGATCA
>Ga0210377_10004289_pt1 | contig 12043 bp, 10 predicted proteins | sample PLM4_65_b1redo_FD_155480 | JGI IMG/M metagenome (GOLD analysis project Ga0210377, IMG submission 155480) | Groundwater sediment microbial communities from an aquifer in East River, Colorado, USA - PLM4_65_b1 redo | ecosystem: Environmental > Terrestrial > Soil > Riparian zone | place: USA: East... | reverse complement strand
TGTCCCTGCGTAAGCCTCTGTAACGGAGTCGGAATCCTTACCTTTACTGGCATGTATCTACCTCCTTGTACCGCTTATTTATTTTTGTATTTTTCCGAGGACCTCTTCAAAAGAGGCCAGGTTCGGTTTGATATAGTGCGGGGAAACCACATGCCCCTGCAACGCCTCCTGGGTCTTCAGTCCGTTGCCGGTTATGCATATCACCGTGACCCCTTTCCTCTTGATCCTGCCTGACTCGATGAGCTTCTTTGTGCTTGCCAGGGTCACACCGCCTGCGGTCTCGGCAAAGATGCCTTCTGTTTTGGCCAGGAGCTTGATCGCATCGATGATCTCCTGGTCGGAGACGTCCTCCCCGTAGCCTTCCGTCTCCCTGACAACCTGTGTTGCATAGAAGCCGTCCGCGGGGTTGCCGATCGCAAGGGACTTCGCTATCGTATTCGGTTTCACCGGCCTGATGACATCAGTGCCAGACTTTATCGCAAGAGTGATCGGTGAACATCCCGTGGCCTGCGCCGCAAAGACTTTGGTCTTCAGTTCTTTCAGAATGCCGACCTCCCTGAACTCCTTGAAGCTCTTCCATACCTTGGTGAGCAGAGACCCGCTGGCGCAGGGCACCACAACATTGTCGGGGGCCTTCCATCCGAGCTGCTCCACGATTTCGTAGCCGATCGTCTTTGACCCCTCGGCATAAAAGGGACGTATATTTATGTTCACAAAGGCCCACTGGTATTTGTTCGCCACCTCGCTGCAGAGTCTGTTGACCTCGTCGTAGTTGCCGTCCACCGCGATAAGGTTCGGCTCATAGACAAGCGAAGCAACGATCTTGCTCGCCTCAAGGGACGCAGGGATAAAGATGAACCTCTTGAAGCCTGCTTTCGCGCCGTGGGCCGAGACAGAATGCGCCAGGTTTCCCGTGGATGCGCAGGCGACCGTATCAAAGCCGAATTCCTTTGCCTTGGTCAGAGCGATCGAGACGACCCTGTCCTTGAACGAGAGCGTCGGGTGTACAACCGTATCGTCCTTGATATAGAGTTCATCAATACCCAGCACCTTCGCAAGGTTGTCTGCCTTCACGAGCGGTGTAAACCCTGAATTCAGCCCTACCTGCGGGTCACCGTCGATCGGGAGGAGCTCCCGGTAGCGCCAGAGGTTCTGTGGCCGCTTCTCTATCTTTTTCCTGTCTATCGCTTTTGCTATGCTCTTATAGTCGTAAGACACTTCGAGGGGACCGAAACAGAACTCGCATACGTATATCGGCTCAATAGGATACTCCCTACTGCACTCTCTGCACTTCAGGCCTTTAATATGTCCCATAATATCCACCTCCCCGCCATTAAAGTATTTATTTTACTTTAAATAGCGGATAAATTAAAGGCATAGGTAGGGATTTAGGCGGGATAGAGGATCCAGGTGAGGGTTTTCCTCCAAAGGCGGATACATTTTGCCGGTAGTCAGACAGGATGTTTCTCCGGGCTCAGAAGGCAAAGGTCATATCCGTGTTCAGCACTTAAAAATACCTGCTTTTCTTCGTAAACTCTGCCAGAGCAACCGAGTTTACCGGCGGGCAGATTAAGTAACCCTGCGCTGCTTCACATCCGCAGTCGCGCAGATAAGCCAACTGTTCCCTTGATTCCACTCCTTCGGCAACAACCTTTAAGTTGAAATTATGTGCGAGCGTAATGATTGCCTTGACAATGGATTGATCTGTAGGGCTCGTGGACAGTTCCTTTATAAAAGATGTATCAATTTTCAGGGTAGACAGGGGGAAGTTTTTTAAATATTTTAATGAGGAATAGCCTGTGCCGAAATCATCGATGGAGGTTTGCACTCCCATTGCCTGAAGTGCCTGTAACTTTTCAATGGTATTTTTAGAGTGCTGCATGATGGTACTCTCGGTAAGTTCCAGTTGCAGGTAATGGGGATCCAATCCGGTATCGCTTAAAATCTGAGACATGCTTTCTATAAAGTTATCTTTTCTAAACTGGATACTTGATACATTTACTGTCATAAGCATTGTCTTGAGGCCGGATTTCTGCCACGTCCTGTTCTGTTCACAGGCAGTACGAAGTACCCAGTCACCCATTTCGACAATAAGACCGGTCTGCTCGGCAAGGGGAATAAATTCGGCTGGTTTCGTTAATACCAAGTCAGGTTGCAACCAGCGTATCAGCGCTTCCACCCCAATCAATTTGCCGTTCTGTATGTCAATTTGTGGTTGATAGAACAACATAAACTCATTCTGGTCCAATGCCTTCCGCAATTTGGTCTCTATGGTAAACCTCTCACGGGTAAACTTATTCATCGACTCTGAATAATATTGATAGCTGTTTCTTCCCTGATTCTTGGCCTGATACATTGCCAGATCAGCATTTATGAGCAGAGTGTCAATATCAGTACCGTCAAAAGGATATACGGCTATGCCCGTACTGGCCGTGATGAAAACTTCGTGATCACCGATAATAAAAGGCTCTGCCAGCATTTCAAGAATACGACCGGCCACAATTGCCGGTTCTTCAATATTTCCGATGTTGTTAAGTAACAGCGTAAATTCATCACCTCCAAGGCGTGCCACCATAGATTCTGATTCTCCCGTCGAAAAATGAGAGATACTATCTGTTGCGCGCACACATTTCATTAATCCGTCAGCAACGCTTCTCAATAACTGGTCTCCCGCCTTATGACCAATCGTGTCATTTACTTGTTTGAAATTATCCAGATCAAGAAACAATATCGCCAGCAACTTTTCTTCCCGTTCAGCAAGCGAAATTGCCTGTTTCAGCCTGTCATTAAACAGGTAACGATTAGGCAAATCGGTCAAAATATCATGATACGCAAGATATTTGGCCTTTTCCGCTGCCTTCTTGAAGTCTGAGATATTACTGATAATAGCCAGTACATTGTCCTCTCCGGTAGCAATAAGTTTAAGCTCATAATGATGGTCGCCTGTCAAAGGCTGATACTCAAAACAATGAAGCTCTCCGCTTCGCAATGCTTTCTCTACGGCGTTCATAATTGGTTGAGCAATATCTGACGTCATGATGTCGTATATATTTTTACCCATGATTTCATCGGCAGAAAAGATCAGATTGTTTTCTAAACTCCCCTTGAACCCCAGCAAAACACCATTTTTATTGATTTGCAATACCAAATCATGTGTATCGGACTCTGCTGCGTTTCTTGCAAAAAGCGCGGCACCGCATTCAGGGCATCTTAACCTTGAACCTTCAGACAGGATTTCTCCCTTATCCACTTCCAACTTTGTTTTACAGCTGGCACATATCACAGCTTATATTATATTAGGAATTGTGCATTAAGGATAGAGGAAGAAGGCTAACAATCGGAAGAAATAATCAAAAGGAAAGGAGAAATGTATGAAAACTGTGGCTTATGCTTGTATAAGAGCAGATGCTAATTCCCCGGTATTTCTGAAGGTTTCCTCATCGACAAGCTGAGATTCATTGATGATGCTGTAAACGTGCATTACTGCCGCACGTCTTTCTTCCCGCGTGAAACAATAATACAGGCTGGATTGTTTACACGTTTTTATCGACTCCCTCAGCATATCTTTTCTAAAGGGCTTCATACCTCATTTACCAGCAACAAATATGCCAATATGAATATCCCATAAAATCAATATATTACATGATAAGACAATGTTCTAAAGAAAGTATAATTGGTGAAATTACCATTTCAATTGTTTGCCTTCTGAAAATTTACGGATTTTTTTCGGGAAGAACAATTATTTCTTCTGCCCCTCCAGCACGCTTTTAGGCGGGTTGGAAACCCCGATGCAAGGCGTCGGGGAACTCTCTTGATGAAGGGAAATATTTTTTTTTAAAAAAAAGGGGGAGGTATGAAGGGGATTATTTCTACGTTTAACCCGAAGCTGCTTCAGCAGCATTCAATACCTCGTTTATCCTGTCATTATATTTCCTGAATATATCGTCGTAAAAAGAAAATTTATTTGTCCTTCTCCCCAAGAATGCCCCTATCGTCGCAGCACCTATCATAGCCAGCACGAACACATACATTACCTCTATGAGCGTTTCCAGGCCGAGGAAATAAACTCCGGCGAAACCCGCAGACGCACAGAAAAAAGCCAGGGGGATCGACTTCCTGGTCAGACCTAACAAAAGTCCCAGAACAACAGGTCCGTAGAATGACGCTTCCAGTTCGAGGCCTGCTATGATTAGCCATGCTATAACACCTATGCACGCCCCCCCTAAGACCCCTGCTAAAGCCGATTCCATTTCTCTTGTCCGGTCATCAGCATCGATTCCGATCACGATTCTCATGAAAGTCTGCAAAATTTTCCCCGGCACCCCTTCCGTCATTTTTTCGAAGAACTGTATGGACCCCTTATTCTTTCGAAAAATAAGAGAATGAGTTTCATTCACTATCTGTATGTCAGCATCATCCCATTTGACCTCACCAGACTTAAGGGCCTCAAGATAGGCGATAGTCTCTTTCATCGAATCAGAAGAAACAGCCTGCATCGAAGCTCTTTTTATTATTTCATCAATGTGTGGAAACACCGACAGCATTACATTGTTTTTTATATACCTGGCCAACCTGATATAGCCCTCATATGTGACATCGCACTTCAACGACCGCATCCATCTCTGTTCAAGCGTCTCCCCCTTTTGGCTATTCTGAACAGTACCCGTTTTATCGATGACATACCCGATATACTGAAAGTATTTTTTAAAATAATCCAGCAAGTCGTTCTTTTTTATGAAAAGCCCGTCTCCCCTCAATCTCCTTAAGAGTTTCATCGCAGCCACGTATCTGGAAGCTTCTTTCCCGAGCAGGTCACCCTCCAGCCATACCGGCAGGATGTATTCAACCTGTAACTTATCCAATTCAGCCTTTGTCAATAAAGAGCCTTCCCTGAGTTTTTCCAGTCCTTTTAGGTATTCTGAAGCATGTCCGGCAGATAAGGCATTATCGATCTCTTCTTTCATCTCTTCCGGGATGATCAGGTTGCCGATCATCTCATCGTATGTCTCGCGGGTGATAACAACATCAACATTGTCGGCTATAAAATACAGGCTTCCCGTTACATTATCGCTTATTTTAGCCGGAAGCTTATACGCAACAGGGGTTGCAAGGATATCCAGCATCTTCAATAAGGTACTCAGTTTTTCGTGATTATTTTCTTTCCTGGATACAGCCTTACATATGGCTTCGAACAGACTGATCAGTTCATCATCTCCTTTTGAGGTGAGCATCATATACTCTCTGTAATATTCGATGAGCTTTCCATTCAGGAGGAAGTTGATAATTGATTCCTCTCCTTTCGAACTCTCATGTTTTAAGCTCCTGCCCGCATAGATATGCAGGTTTTTACGGGTTACCAATTTGCCATACAGGATAAAAGGAAGGTCATTTCTAAATGTATATATGAGACTGATAACCGCCAGATCAGGGTCTCCGGCAGATAGCTCCCTGATGTTGTTGACCCGGGAGTTCGTCCTTTCATCGGAATTCTTCAGAAACCATTTTGAAATATTATCTTGGTAAAGATGATCTTTTGCAGCCTCCCATGCTTCTTCACTCTTCAGAAAAGCCGGGATCATCTCCCCGATCGAAGAATATTCCCCATTGAGAAATCTATACGGGACTGCATGGCCCTTTGATATTTTCTCCTCAGGCCCCACGGGCGCAACGGAAAAATAAACAGGCATGTTCGTATCCTTTTCGAGCCATCTCTTAACCTCAGCGTATCCCCACCTCTTCCCGGGGTCATTGGTCAAAAGACCTCTTAATAAGGTTTTATAATTTTCAGAAATATGCTCCGGGATCAATACATTTTTAGCAGAAAGAATTTCAGTTATTGATCGACCATCAAGGTTGTCAAACGGATGTCCACCACCCAATAATTCAAGAAGTATCATTCCCAGGGACCAGTAATCCGCCTCACGTCCGGCAACACCTGTCAACAGCTCGGGAGAAGAATAAAGCGGTTTACCTCCCAAGGGGCTGATCTCCATCATATGTCCGGATTCGATTATGGAGGATATATAAAAGTCTGTGAAGACCGGCTGAGGGGGATCGTTCTCCCTCATGAGAATGCTTGAAGGTTTCAGGTTAAGATGGAGCATATTGTTTTCATGCAAGGTCTTCAGCCCCTCAATTATCTGATTTACCACCCGGCTTAAAACATTGAGATTTATGTCTGATTCAGCAAGATCTTTCAACGATCCATATCTTGCATATTCCTGAATCACATACCATCTCCTCGTATTTTCATCAAAACCGTATTCATGAATACGTATGATACAATGATGCAGCATTTCGCTGCGTTCCTTTGCCTTCCTGATAACCTCCTCGTTCGGAATCATATCAGATCTGTAAAATTTCAGTATTCTCTGCAAGCCTTCCTGCTCGATAAGGTAGGAGTCTCCTCTTATGCCTGTATGAGTGAACTCTCTTACGATAGGATATGTTCTGGAGATTTGAATATTAAACTTCTTGCCGGCAGTATTTTCCGCAGCACAATTTTTAGTATCGGTTTTGTCACTCTCCGATCCGGTATCATACCTGGCTTCAAATTCCGGTATTATGTTATCCACATCATCCATATTCATATATTAAATTAAAAAAATTCAAAACTGTTGGAAATTCTGCAGAAAAATTACACCATGTTTAAATTTCTTCCCTGTTTGATAATAATAAACTTTCTCTCAGGTCATCACCATGGGGAAGAAGGTCCTTCGAAGTCTGAACATCTGAACGCAGCATGTCTAGTTTTTATATGGCAGACCCGGGAGATTTAGACTTAAACACTTCGAGAAACCAGTTGCAACCCTACCGTAAAGATATCCTGCTCCAGTCTCCTGACCCAGCAGATAGCCGCGGGACTTGACACTTCAAATCCACACTCGATTTTTATCTGCCGGCCTTCCTTCAGTTGATTTCAAAAATAATATACCTTCCTGATCTACTGAGGTTAACCGTAAGGCCTTTCAGGACATTATCGATGGAACATGGATCGTCCCTTTCTCACTCTACCTTAACGATCCGGGGCGGCACAGGTTTCATTGGTCTATACTTTTTTGCATTCAAATAGTGAGGACAGATCCGGTACTGAGTCTGCCTGCAATATTCCCGCATCTCAAAAATGCTGGGTACATAGACCCCCTTACCGGCGTTGCAAGAAAATACGTAATTTCCTATAAGAAACGTGCAACCCACAGCTCCTCCAGGTGTACTTATCAGATAAAAAACACTAATCTATGGGTTGATAATGCACAACCCTTCTTCTCTCCGAGGGAAATTTCAAAACGAGGCGCGCATCTGTCCTCGTTTCACTGACTTCATGCGCCATCGTTCCCTTGTTTTCCTGCACAATAGTATTAACCAACCGGAGCAGCAGATCCATCGCTGCTTCCCTTTGCGAAAACCGGGATTCCCATTCACTCCCAAATTGTTCATCATTTATCTGAAGGCTGGTGAAGAATGCAGTGATCTCAATAGTCTTAAAAGGGGAATAATCTTCATCCATCGGAATGGAAGCAGCAAAAGCCGGCCTCGGAATGATCAAGGATGACTTGGTTGAAAAATCAATTTCTCCACCAAAAGGCAAGAAGACGATGGCACACTGAACCATCGAATCCATGATAAACCTCATATGTTCATCAGGGACAGCAGTCTCGGGGAGTTGCTTTTCAAGCGTCTTCTGAACCCCGATTCTCCCTTCCTGCAAGCGATGCTGATGCTTCTCTAATACCTGCTCGATAAGGGTGTTCACCGTGTCCTTTTTTGTAATGGCTGCAGTGCACTTGAGATAATTGAGGAAGCCATTCTGCAAGAGATCAATCTGTTCGATATCGCTGCTGATATTTTTTTGAAGAGACTCTTCGTATTCTTTATCAACAAACTTCCCACGAGAAAGTCGGGCGAGATCCTGGATATGATTCAGGATAATCTTCGTGCTGCGAATCAATTCAATGAATGGGGGCCTATCCATTAACAATTGTCGCTGATCCCGCCTTTCTGCGGAGCTGCTGGGGGGAAGAATTTGAATAGGCCCGTAGATACGAAAGGGTCGCTTTGATTTCCCGCCTCGTCTTTCGATGTGATTCCGATATAGTACGTCCCGGGTTCTGTAGGAAATTCAGGCCACTCGTCTGGAATGATCAACTCTGTTCTCCCCTTGATTACCTTGAAGACTATTCCCGGTGTAGCTTCCCAACTGAAGTTAGTAGTAAAAATAGCGTTATCTGAGCTGACATATACCACGTAGCTTGAAACTCCCTCAACAGGTTCCCACCAGATACGACGTTTCCGAATAAACGGCATAATATTTACTCCTTTCTCATTGCTTTGTCCAAACCCAAAATATAAAGATCGGTCTAAGGCCGGATCGCTCAGAAAAGACAAGCGACTTAAGAAATCTGCTCCAGCCCCATCCAGAACAATTTTCTTGCCACACAATTTCTCTTTGTAAATATTATATCAAACCTGACTGATTTTAAAAGATCTGCTTCTTCAAAATTCCACGAGCGTGTAAAACACGATATAGTTGCGCAATGACATCCTCAATAACAGGTTCATTCAATCCTGAGAAATTTCGGCGGCTCCAATTTAAATGGTTTGTAATACTGAATACGTTCCAGAACATCAAGAAAGGCATCAGAAAGCTCTCGTCTGGTGATGGAGGAGGTCCTGGAAACCTGCCACCCGATACCCAACTCAGGATCCAGAACCGGGGAAAAGACGAGCGAATCACAAACCATATGTTCTCTTGCCGGCTTGAGTTGTACATTCTCGAATGCTCGCTCTATTTCCCTAAGCAACCGGCAAGCGTCCGGCGGTAACAGCCCGGGGGTTGATCTCACCCGCTTATTAATCGTCCGGAGAACTTCGCAAGACTCAAGGACCCATAGATAAGACATCGTATAATGATCAGAGAACCGATGTATTTCAGCAGTTGTAACCTTGAGATGTTCGCTCAGGTTCAAAAATCTCTGATCTTCCATAACATGCTGGACATCCAGACGACCCAACCATTCCACCGTGGAGGTCAGGGACGGCTCTATCCTTGCCAGAGCATAAGAGGCACGTTTCCATCTTGAGTAGCGATCCGGGGTCATAACGTCACCAAGAATAATCCGTTATTATCAAGCTGTATAAATAACATGAATATTCCACTGATAGTCATCAATATCTTTGAACCTAGCTGTTTGATAAGATCTCAAGCCGCACGTCATATTGACAGCTTTGGACACAGGGGCAATAAATAATGTCTTCCTTTTCAGGACACTATCAAGGCCTTTGCTGCGGTGACTATCTCCTCCTGCCCCAAATCATTTTAGCACATTCAACGTTGGACTTAGCAGCTCAGAGAAAGGGAGGTTGAATTTATGAGGTCAGGCGGTTGATATCGCAGAAGAACCATTATTCACCGAATTTTATAGCATAAAGTACCATACGTAATAGCAAGCCCTCTTGTTTTAAGGAGGTTGAGGTCATTCTGCTTGCTGGAAAATTATCGATGTCATCTTCTCTTTGCGAAGGACCATTCCTGCAATTTTCACAGCCTCCCTTTTTTCATGAAATCTTCCAACCAAAACCCTGAAGAAGATCTTTCTGTCTTTGTTCATATGCCTTAAGATAAACGCATCATATCCTTTCTTTTTCAACTGTTCAGACAATACTATCGCATTTCTTTCATCACCAAAAAAACCCACCTGAAGCGAATAGACGTCTTTTTCATCCATTTCCTGGGGCGGGGGCCCTTTCTTGGCGGGCACCTTCTCCGGGACAGCATTCAGGGGCGCGGGGGTCTCCAGGGTGACGGTCTCTGCAGGAAGAGCAGCATCTTCGGCGTCCTCCTCCTGGGGGACCAGCCGTGGCGCGGCTCCTGTTGTCTCCGCCCGGTTCGGTGAAGGCACAATTTCTGTTTTTGCTAGTGAGTCGCGTGATGCGCCGGAAATTTCATCCAACCTTTTCTTTGACAGGGAGCTCTCAGTGGAATCAGGAAAGAAAAAAGTAACGATATTGTATCCCTTCCTGGCCTCGGCCTTATCACCCAGATGGAATTTTGCCTCTGAATACATATACATGTCCCTTGGCCGCATAAAGCTCCATAACTCTATGAAACGTTTAATCGACGGGGTATAGAGTCTCATGAGTTTTTCCCAATCTCCATTTCTGTAATAGGCATGAGATAGGGTATCGTCAATAAGATTTCTCGCGTTTGAATCAGTATACCTGCTGAAGAATTTGTCGCGAAGCAACTCGGCCTTTTCAAATGCCGGTGGCTCATACTCTGTGAGGTAGATCAACATCAGTTCGTTATAGCATCCATACACCAACTGAGACCCGGGGTATTTCTCAATAATGTCTATATAAACGGCCTCTCTCCGGACGCGTATTTCTTTGGGGTCCGCCCCAACAGACATCCGGGAAATCTCCTGAAGAGCATCACGTGTCCTCTCGGTCTGTTCCGCTACGCTTAAGTCCTGATCTCGGTTCAAGGATTCTTTCGTAGGGGAAGCGCACGAAATCACGCAGAAACAAAAACACAGAAAGCAGAAGAGGCAAGCGATCCGGGGAGTAATCATATATCCAATGATAGTACAGTACCTTTAGGGTGTCAAGAACATGCCCTGCCAATGCGGGGATGACATATACGACAGAACATCCCCTCCTATTTTTTCGACATCGACCAGGGACAGGGACAATCCACAGCAGGAGTCATCCCCTGTATCTCACGGGGACCTCCAAGCATTCCGGTTGTTCACCCATCAGGAATGTAAGGTCCCTTCTATGATCTTAAACTGGTTATCAGCGTTGTTCCAGATTATCTGGATGGAATCCTCTGATATGCTTTTCCAATATTGGTGGGTAGGCTTATAGAGGTGGGACTCTACAGGAAAGCTGTATTTAAAGACGATGGGCTCTATATCCTGGCTCACATAGATACGTCCTTTCGGGACAAAATCAAAGGGAGCGAACTCCATTTTGTACTTCCATAACATATGGCCATCCTGATAAATCTTTAATAGAGTTGAATATTCCTTCAACACCTCCACCTCTTTCTTTGATGTTGCTTTATCTCTTAAGACTGTTATTTCTGCGGAGAGATTCTGCAGCGACTCACTGAATTGCTGGTAAGATGCCCCGGCAACAAGTGACGTTTTTACCGCCTGAGCAGCTTCGGATAATTTTTTGAATTTTCCCTTATTTATATCCTGTTCTGATGAACACGCCCCGGCGAGGAGAATAACCGCCAGCATGCAGATGAAGATACCTTTTCGTCTCCTCATCTAACCTCTTCCCTTTCAAAACAGACATCAGGAGAAACCATTTTCCAATATACAACAAAATTGTTCGCAATTTCCTGTTTTTGTAAATAATCTCTCAAGATGGCCCTTGACAGCCAATTATTATTCTAGTAGCATGCCTTTAAGGGGTCTTTGATGCTTCATATTACTTCTCCAAAACCAGTCCGACTGAAACAGCCGTTGATTTGGTCATGTTACCTTCCTGACCTGACTCTTTCTTATGATGAGCGCGTGAAGTTGACAAGGCCTGTAAAATTACCGCTGTCCCTGTTGGAATAAGGAGTAAAGACAGAACGCTGAGAGGGGAAAAGACAGTTCCGGGTCACGGAGGTTTATGCGTGAAGGGAATACCTGCCGTCATCGGTCCTGTCTCTGCTGATAAACAAAATGTTGTCTCAGGAGGTTTGAATGATCTCACTTGATATTAATGGAAAGCAATATACCGTAGATGTCACCGCTGATGTTCCGTTGCTCTGGGTCATACGTGAGCAGCTGAAACTTACCGGCACGAAGTTCGGCTGCGGCATCGGCATGTGCGGCTCGTGCACGGTACATGTCGACGGAAAGGCGGAGCGTTCGTGTCAGATACCTGCGGCAGATGCACAGGGAAAGAAGATCACCACGATCGAAGCAATAGGGTCTACGCCTTCCGGCGCAGCGGTCCAGAAGGCATGGGTCGCCGAAGACGTGCCTCAGTGCGGCTATTGCCAGTCGGGACAAATCATGACGGCAGCGGCGCTCATCGCCAG
>Ga0210377_10004288_pt1 | contig 12043 bp, 10 predicted proteins | sample PLM4_65_b1redo_FD_155480 | JGI IMG/M metagenome (GOLD analysis project Ga0210377, IMG submission 155480) | Groundwater sediment microbial communities from an aquifer in East River, Colorado, USA - PLM4_65_b1 redo | ecosystem: Environmental > Terrestrial > Soil > Riparian zone | place: USA: East... | reverse complement strand
CGAGGCCGATCTTGTAGAAGCGCACCTTCGGCCGGAGTGCGCGCACCAACTCGAGCGCCGCCTCGCGCGTCGGCACGTCGAGGGCGACGATCAGACGGTCGACCGGAAGCATGGCGCGGATTGTCACAGAAGCCGGATGTGGTTGCAACCTGCGTTGACCTGGCGCCCGCGCCGCCGGATAATCCCGCAGCCCTGCGGTCGCGGCGCGGCTCGCGGGGCGGGAGGTGGCGGTGACGGCTCGAGGCTGGATCGTGAAGATGGTGCTCGCGGCGGCGCTCATGGCGGTCGCGTGCGGCGGCGCGGCGAAAACGGCGCCGCAGGCCGACATGCGGATCATCACCCACGGCCGGACCGTGGATCTCGCGGCGCACCTCGCGCCGGGCAAGTACACGGTCGTCGATTTCTACGCCCCCTGGTGCCCGCCCTGCCGCGTTCTCAGCCCGACGCTCGAGCGGCTGGCGGCGGCCGAGAACGGCCGCCTGGCGCTGCGCAAGGTGGACATCGTCGACTGGACGATGCCGGTCGTCGACCAGTACGGCATCGAATCGTTGCCGCATCTCATGCTCTACGACCCCGAGGGAAAACGCATCGCCGACGGCGACGAGGTCTTCGCGGCGCTGCTGACCATCTTCGGAGACGCGGCGCGCGAGGTGGGGGAGGCCGGCGCCGCGATCGGGACGGCGACGCCACCGGCGACCGAAGACGGCGTGCTCTAAGGGTGCGCGCTATCCCGCCGGTGTGGCGGCCGGGCCGCGCCCGGGCAGCGTGAGCGTTCCGACGAGATCGCGCACCGCCGGCACCTTGTGCGCCCGGCACCAGGCCGCCATGCCGCGGGCGATCCGCGCCGGCGCGCCGGGCTCCACGAAGTTGATCGTGCCGACCTGCACCGCCGCGCTTCCCGCCACCATGAACTCGAGCGCGTCCTCCACCGAGGCGATCCCACCCATGCCGATGATCGGCAGCGGCACCTCGCGGAAGACGCGATGGACCATGTAGAGCGCCAGCGGCTTGATCGCCGGCCCCGACAGGCCGCCGACGACGTTGTCGAGGATCGGCCGGCGGCGGTCCAGGTCGATCGCCATCCCCAGGAAGGTGTTCACCAGCGACAGAATGTCGGCGCCGCCGTCCTTGGCGGCGCGCGCCGCCTCGGCGATGTCGGTGATGTTGGGCGTCAGCTTGACGATGAGCGGCAGGTCGGGCGCCGCGCGGCGCACCGCCGCCACGACCTCGCAGGTCAGCGGCGGCGAGACACCGAAGGCGATCCCGCCCTTCTCGGTGTTCGGGCACGACAGGTTGAGCTCGATGGCGTGCACGCCGCGCGCGCCGTTCAGGCGGCGGGCGACGGCGACGTACTCGTCGCGGGTCTCGCCGAAGACGTTGGCGATCACCACCGTATCGCGGCCGCGCAGGGCGGGCAGCTTCTCGTCGAGGAACGCCTCGACACCGACATTGGCGAGGCCGATGGCATTGAGCATCCCGCACGCGGTCTCGCAGGTGCGCGGCGGCGCGTTGCCGCGCCGCGGCAGGAGCGACAGCCCCTTGGTGACGAAGCCGCCGATCTCCTCGAGGTCGAAGTACGGGTCGAACTCGGTGCCGTAGCCGAACGTCCCGCTGGCGGCGATCACCGGGTTCCTGAAACGCAGCGGTCCGACCTGCACCGCGAGATCGGGGACCGCGCGGCGCTTCGGGCTCACAGGCGCACCTCGCCGGCCATGAAGATCGGCCCCTCGGTGCAGACCCGGCGGTAGGCCGGCCCCGACGGGTCGCCCGGACAGGCGACCACGCACCCGAGGCAGACCCCGATGCCGCACGGCATCTGCGACTCGAGCGCCAGCTGGCAGGGCGCGCCGGCGCGCACCGCCATGTCGCCGACGGCGCGCAGCATCGGCGTCGGCCCGCAGGCATACAGCAGCGGCTTCGGGCCATCCGCCTCCAGCAATGGCGCGAGGATCGTCGTGACGTAGCCGCGCTCGCCGCGGCTGCCGTCCTCGGTGGCATAGCGGATGGGAATGCCGCGGGCGCGGAACGGGGCCGTGTACACCAGGTCGGCGGCGCCGCGGGCCCCGAACAGGAGGGTCGGGCGCACACCCCGGCGCCGGAGCGCCTCGGCGAGGAAGGGGAAGATGGCGATGCCGATCCCGCCGGCGATCATGACGACACGCGGCGCGGCGCCGCGTCGTCCGGCGGGCGGCAGGCGGAAGCCGTTGCCGAGCGGGCCGAGCGCCGGCAAGGCGGCGCCCGCGCGCTGCTGCGCCAGGAGCCGCGTGCCCTCGCCGACGATCTTGTAGACCACCTCGATGCGCCGGCGGCCGGCGCCGGGAACCCGGCAGATGCTCATCGGGCGTCGCAGGAGCGGATCGCGTCCGGTGTGAACCTGGAGCATGAGGAACTGGCCGGGCTTCGCGGCGCGGGCGATGCCGGGCGCCTCGAGCGTCAACAGTCGGTGGTCGGGATTCAGCGCCTCGTGGGCGACGATGCGGGCGGAGACATCGACCGGCATGGAGACGCGTACTCTAACAGAAGGAACGACGCGCCACAACGCGTCCGGTGGGGCCGGCCCGCCGCACGCGCCGGCGTGCTAGAGTCGCGCCGGTGAACGGGCCGCGGCTGATTCTCAACGCCACCCTCGCCGGGTTGTACGGCGCCGTGCTGCTCGCGGCGGCGCTCGTCGTGCTGCACCCCGGGGTGAAGGCCGCCCATCTCTGGGGCGGTCTGGCCCCCGTGGTCGCCGTGTACGCGGTCGCCGCCGGGCTGCTCTGGACGCTGCTGTACGCCCTGGCGCGGTTCTTCGCCAGCCACACGCTGCGCGTGCCGGCGCCGAGCCTGCGCTACATCATGTCGTTTCACGTCGCCAACACCGCCGTGATCCTGGCGGCGCTCGGAGCGCTGCTGGCGACCCACCGCCGGGCCATCGACACGGCCGCGACCATCCGACTGCGGTTCCTCCTCGGCGCCGTCGCCGCCGCCTGGGCCTACAGCGCCTTCGTCTGCGTCATGCCGCGTCTCAAGCGGAGCCTCCTGATCCAGGCGTCGGCGGCGGGCCTGTCTCTCGCGGCGCTCAGCGCTCCGCTGCTCGTCTTCCTGCCGGGGACGGAGACCGGCGGCCGGCCGCGTCGTGCCGCCGGCGAGGTCGCGGATCTGCCGGCGCCGCGCGGCCGCCTCGTTCTGTTGGACTTCGACGGGGCCGATCTCGAGGATGTCCTGCGGCTCCTTGCGGACGGCCGGCTGCCGCTCCTCGCGCGCCTGCGCCGCGAGGGGACCCACGGCCGCCTGCAGGCGATGTTGCCGGGGGACACCGCGGTGCAGCGAACCCTCCTCGCCACCGGGCAGCTGCCGTTCCGCAACGGCGTGCGCGGTCCATGGTCGCGCGATCTCCTCGGCTACCCGACCGGCTTCATGGTGGTGCCCCGGGGGCTGTGGTTCGACGGGCTGCTCGCGCCGGTGATGCGCCGGCGGCCGGTCACCATCGCCGATCGATGCGTCCCGGCGCTGTGGGACCTGGCGGCGCGCGCCGGCGGGCTTGGAGCGGCGGGCGGCTGGGAGGTCGACCTCGACGTCGAGGGCCCGGCGCCGGACGCCGGCGCGGCGCGCCGCCGCGCCCTGGCGGCGGAGTTCATCGAGGGCGACATGGCGGTGGCGGACGATCCCGCCGCCGCCGGGCTGCTCGACGAGCTGGCGCGCGCCGTGGATGCCGATGCCGCCGCGGAGCGGGCGCTCGAAGCGGCCGCCGCGGCGCCGGGAGGAGGGGTGATCGCGGTCGCCTTCCCCGGCCTCGACCGGGTCGCGCATCGCTTTCTGCGCGCCGCCCGGCCCGAGGCGTTCGGCGACGTCGGCGATGCCGAGCGCGAACGCTACTCCGAGGTGCTGCCGCGCTACTACGAGCGTATCGAGGCGATCGTCGCTCGCGGCCTGGCGATCGCCGGACCCGACGGCTGGCTGTTCGTGGTGTCGGCGCACGGCATGGAGGCGGCGCCGCTCGGCCGGCGGCTCGTCGGCCTGGCGGGCGGCCCGCTGGTTCCGGGCTCGCACGATCGGGCGCCGGCCGGACTGCTGTTCGCGCGCGGGCCCGAGATCCGCGCCGGCGGCTCGTTCGGACGCGCCCCGGCGACCGAGGTCGTGCCGACGGCCCTGCACCTTCTCGGGCTGCCGATCGCCCGCGACCTGGACGGCAGCATCATCGACCAGGCGCTCGAGGAGGGCGGCGTGCTCGATCGTCCGGCGGTGATCATCGACACCTATGGCACCTGGCCGTGAGGGCGCGTCGCGCCCGCGGCGCGCCGTCCGCGCGGTTGACAGGTCGGGGGGCCTCGGCTATGCTCCACCGACTTCCGCCACAAATGCAGTGCCGCAAGGGTCCCGAGGGACCGCACGGGTGGCCTCGATGATTGGCGAACGAGCACGCACGCTCCCCGCGGTGACGCGGGATTTTTTTTGCGCGCCGCAGGGCCGGCCGCCGGCCGCGGAGGCGCGGCGTGGCTGAGGCCGGCGCCACCATGGTGATGGACGGGGCCGCCATCGACCGTGGACTGACCCGCATCGCCCACGAAATCCTCGAGCGGCACCACGGCCTCGAGGATCTGGCGCTGGTCGGAATCCGAACGCGCGGGGTGCCGCTGGCGCACCGCCTGCAGCGCATCATCGCCGGCATCGAGAACCGCATGGTGCCGGTCGGCGTGCTCGACATCACGCTGTACCGCGACGACCTGACCACGGTCGGCCCGCACGCCGTCCTCAAGGAGACACGCATCCCTTTCCCGATCGAGGCGCGCCGCATCGTCCTGGTCGACGATGTCCTGTACACCGGACGGACCATACGCGCGGCGCTCGACGGTCTGGTCGACTTCGGCCGGCCGCGCAGCATCCAGCTCGCCGTGCTGGTCGATCGCGGCCTGCGTGAGCTGCCGATTCACGCCGATTACGTCGGCAAGACGGTGGCGACGAGTCAGGACGAGCTGGTCGCGGTCAGCGTGCAGGAAATCGACGGCCGCGACGAGGTGGTCGTGCGGCGGCGCGTCGTCGCCCTGCCGGCGCCGCGGTCCGCCGCCCGGGCGGGAGGCCGGCGCGCCCCGGCCGCGCACGCGAAGGCGGCGCCCGCCGCCAACCGGCGGCGCCCACGGCAGGCACGGTGAAGGGGATGGAGATGATCCTGACGGCGGTTCGGCGGGGGGCGCGCGGCGCGGCGGTGCAGCCGCGGCGCGGCGGCAAGGCCCGCGGGCCGGCGCCCGCCGGCAGCGCGGTCGTCGATCGCGGCGCGCGGCCGGTGGCCGCCGCGGCGCCGGCGCCGCCGCTCCTGGCGCTCGCCCAGCGACACCTGCTCGGCATCCAGGGGCTGTCGGCGGCGGAGATCACACTCATCCTCGACACCGCCCGCTCGATGGCCGAGATCGGCACCCGGCAAATCAAGAAGGTGCCGGCGCTGCGGGGCAAGACGATCGTCAACTTCTTCATGGAGCCGTCGACCCGGACGCGCTCGTCGTTCGAGATCGCCGAGAAGCGGCTGTCGGCCGACACTCTCAATTTCGCGCCGTACTCCTCGAGCGTCAGCAAGGGGGAGTCGCTGCTCGACACCGCCCGCAACCTCGAGGCGATGGCCCCCGACATGATCGTCATCCGGCACAGGGCCTCGGGGTCGCCGCACTTCCTGGCGCGCCACTGCCGCTCGAACATCATCAACGCCGGCGACGGCACCCACGAGCATCCGACGCAGGCGCTGCTCGACGCCTACACCATCCGCGAGCGCAAGGGGCGCATCAAGGGCCTGCGCGTGACCATCGTCGGCGACCTCACGCACAGCCGCGTGCTCCGCAGCAACCTGTTCCTGCTGGCGACGATGGGGGCCGACGTGCAGGTGTGCGGGCCGCCGACGCTGGTGCCGTGCGGCATCGCCGACCTCGGCGCGACCGTCCACACGCGCATCGAGCCGGCGCTCGACGGCGCCGACGTCATCATGATGCTGCGCATCCAGCGCGAGCGCCAGCAGGGCGGCGCCTTCCCCTCGGCGCGCGAGTATTTCAACCTCTACGGGCTGACCCGCGAGCGCGTGGCGCTGGCGCGGCCCGACGCGATCGTCATGCACCCCGGCCCGATGAACCGCGGGGTCGAGATCGACAGCGCGGTCGCCGACGGTCCGGGCTCGGTCATCCTCGAGCAGGTGGCCAACGGGGTGTCGGTGCGGATGGCGGTCCTGTATCTCCTGGCGGGAGGAACCCTCGGTGAACTGGCTCCTTAGAGGCGGCCGGGTGGTCGACCCGGCCTCGGGCAGGGACGGTCGCTTCGACATCCTGGTCACCGACGGGCGGATCGCCTCGGTGCGCCCGGCCGCGGCGCGACGCCGGTCGGCGGGCGCCACGCCGGCCGTCCCGAAGGGAACGCGGGTCGTCGACGTCGCCGGCCGCATCGTCATGCCCGGGCTCGTCGACATGCACGTGCACCTGCGCGATCCCGGCCAGGAGCACAAGGAGACCATCGACACCGGCACCCGGGCGGCGGCCGCCGGCGGGTTCACGACCGTGGCCTGCATGCCGAACACCGAGCCGCGCAACGACGGGCTGGCGATCACCGAGTACATCGTCGGCGAGGCCAGGCGTCGCGGCGTGGTGAACGTCGTCGCCATCGGCTGCGTCAGCAAGGGCGGGCGCGGCGAGGAGCTGGCGGAGATCGGCGACATGGTGCGCGCCGGTGCGGTGGCGGTGTCGGACGACGGCGCGCCGGTCGCCACCGCGTTCCTTATGCGCATGGCCCTCGAGTACACCCGCATCTTCGACATCCCGGTCATCGATCACTGTGAAGACCGCAGCCTGAGCGCCGGCGGGGTGATGAACGAGGGGCCGACGTCGACCGCCCTCGGCCTGAAGGGGATTCCGCAGGCGGCCGAGAGCGTGGCGGTGGCCCGCGACCTGGCGATCGCCCGGCTCACCGGCGGCCGGCTCCACCTGGCGCACATCAGCACCCGTGCCAGCCTCGAAGAGGTCCGCCGGGCGCGCGCGGCCGGTGTGCGGGTGACATGTGAAGCGACGCCGCACCATCTCGTCCTGACCGAAAAGGCGGTGGCCGACTCGCAGTACGACACGAACACCAAGATGAACCCGCCGCTGCGCTCGGAGGACGACCGCCAGGCGCTGCTCGAGGGGCTCGCCGACGGCACCATCGACGCCATCGCCAGCGACCACGCGCCGCACCACGACGACGAGAAGCTGCAGGAGTTCGACGACGCGCCGTTCGGCATCGTCGGTCTCGAGACCGCGTTGCCGCTGGCGATGGACCGCCTGGTCCGGCCGGGGATCATCGATGTGTCGCGGCTGGTCGAGCTGATGTCGCTGAACCCGGCGCGCATCCTCGGCCTGAAGAAGGGCACGCTCGCCATAGGCGCCGACGCCGACATCACCGTCGTCGACCCCGAGCTCGAGATGACCGTCGACCCGGCCCGCTTCCAGTCGCGGTCGCGCAACACGCCGTTCGGCGGATGGCGCCTCAAGGGCTGGCCGGTCCTGACGATCGTCGGCGGACGCGCGGTCCACGATCTCACGCCGGCGGCGCGGCGCTGATCTCGATGCCCCGTGGCCGCGCCGCCCGCGCGGCGGCCACCGCCGTCGCCCTGGCCTGGGCCGTCCTCGCCGCGACCGCCTGCGGCGGCGGTACCGGGAGCACCAGGCCCGACATCGTCCTGATCGTCGTCGACACCCTGCGCGCCGATCATCTCGGCCTGTACGGCTACCCGCGATCGACCTCGCCGCATCTCGACGCCCTGGCCGTGCGCGGCACGGTGTTCGACGCGGCGATGGCGGCGGCGCCCTGGACCCTGCCCTCGGTGATGTCGATCGCCACCTCGCGGGTGCCGTCGCGCCACGGTGTTGTCAACGACGGGTTGCGGCTTCCGGAGGGGGTGCCGACGCTCGCCGGGTCGCTGCGCGAGGCCGGCTATGCGACGGGAGGCTTCGTGTCGCACATCTACGTCACCGCGCCGTTCGGCTTCGATCGCGGCTTCGAGCGCTACGAGGATTTCGGGCTGTCGCGGCCCGGCTACCGGCTCGAGGCCGGGCTCGAGCCGACCGCCGACCGGGTGACCACGGCGGCGCTGGAGTGGGTCGAAGGGCGCGACGCGGGCCCGTTGTTCCTGTTCGTGCACTATTTCGATCCGCACTGGCCGTACGATCCGCCGGAGCCGCACCGGTCCCTCTTCGCGTCCGACTACGCCGGTCCCCTCGACGCCGGCTACGACAGCATCTCGCGGTTCCAGGATCCGCTCGTGCCGATCCCCGACGACTATCGGCGCTTCCTCATCGACCGCTACGACGGCGAAATCTACTTCGTCGATCTGCAGATCGGCAGACTCCTCGACGGCATCGCCGCGGCGCGCGGCCGCCGGCCGATCGCCGTGGCGATCACCGGCGACCACGGCGAGGAGTTCAAGGAGCACGGCTCGATGGGCCACGGCCGGCAGATGTACGAGGAGGTGGTGCGCGTCCCGCTGGTCATCGCCCGGGGGCCGCTGGCCGGGGGGCACGGCGCGCCGGCGGGCGCCGCCGGCGCCGCGCGTGTCGGCCTTCCGGTGAGCGGCATCGATATCGCGCCGACCCTCCTCGAACTCGCCGGTCTGGCGGCGCCCGAGGGGATGCAGGGACGCTCGCTCGCGCCGCTCCTCGGCGGCGCCGGCGGCGGGCCGGCGGGCCGGTCGTCCGGCGCCGGCGCCGGCGATGCCGCCGTGGCGGGGGCGATCTGCGAGACCGTGCGCATGAACACCCTGCGCCAGGCGATCCGCGAGGGGCCGCTCAAGCTGATCCACGTGATGGACGAGAACCGCGCCGAGCTGTTCGATCTCGCCGCCGATCCGCAGGAGCGCCACGACCTGGCGGCGGCGCGGCCCGAGGACCGGCGCCGCCTCGCCCGGGTGCTGTTCGCGCGCGGCGACTACCTTTCGGGGGCCTGGAACCTGCGCTGGGTGGGGGATGGCACCAGGCGTCGCTTCGAGGGACGCATCCGGACCGAGGGGATCGTCCGCAGCATCGTGCCGCTGTTCTCCGAGCCGGGCCGCTACCGCGTCGACGGGGCGTCGATCGTGTTCGCCGACCCGGGGCAGAAGGGCGAGTCGGGATTCTCGTTCACCACCGTGCCGTTCGAGGTGCCGGTGACCTTCGAGCTGCTGATCGATGGCCGGCCGGTGCCGCAGGCGGTCCTGCTCGGCGGCGCGGCCGCGCGCCCGCGGGCGATGCCGTTCACGCTCGAGGGGGTGCCGAACTCCGAGGCCGCCTTCGCGCGTCCGCCCGACCCGCCGCGGCCGGTGCCGCGCTTCCTGCTCTATCGCAACCGGCTCGCCGCCCCCGAGGAGCCGGTGACCCTCGACGAGGAGACGCGGGCACGCCTGCGCTCCCTCGGTTACGTGCAATGAGGCGCCGGGTGGCGCCGCGGGCTCGCGCGGCGGGCCCGGGCGGGGCGTGTCACCCGCGGCATCGGGTATAGTCCGCCGGGGAGCGGGGAGGAGGGGGGATCATGGAACAGCAGAGCGGGCAGTCGGCGCGCCCCGCGGGTGCGGCCGCGAAGTTCCTGGCTCGGGGCGGGGTGCCGATCGCCGCGGGGCTGGCGTTCGGCGGGCAGTTCCTCGTGTCGCTGCGCGCCGGATCTCCGGCCACCACGCTTGTTCCGGGGCTCGCCCTCTATGCCTGCGCCATCCTCCTGGTCGTGGCCGCGCTGGCGGCCGGCCGCCGGCTTCCCGCGGCGGTCGGCGACGAAGTGGGCGAGCGCCTGCTGGCCGGCCGCGCCGGCTGGATCCTGTTCGCCGCCGTCCTCGCCGCCGGGCTCTATCTGCGCCTGGAGCGCATCGACATCATCCCGTGGGGTCTCAACAACGACGAGGCGATCAACGCCATCGAGGCGCAGGAGATCAACCAGGGCAAGCCGTTCGCCACCGTCACCGAGCGCGGCCTCAACCGCGAGACCATGTTCCACCACCTCGCGGCCTTCTCCTTTCGCCACCCGGGTGTGGGGCTCAATCTCCTCCGGGCGATGCCCGGCGTCTTCCTGCTGAACCCGAAGTTCATCAACGACCCGCTCGCCGATCGCGTCCTGCCGCTGCGTCTCGTGTCGATTGCCGTCGGAGCGGTCACGCTGGCGCTGCTGTTCCTGTTCGCGCGCGCCGTCTTCGGTGTGCGCGTCGCCCTGCTGGCGACGCTGTTCATGGCGATCTCGCCGTGGCACCTGCTCTACAGCCGCGCCGGCCTGCGCACCATCCTGGCGCCCGCCTTCGCCATCGTCGCGGCCTGGCTGTTCCTGCGCGCCTGGCGCTCGGGGCGGATGATCGATCACCTCGCCTGGGGGGCCGCCGTCGGCCTCGGCTTCTGGACCTACACCTCGTTCCGCGCCGTGCCGCTGGCGCTGCTCGGCTTCGTGCTGCTGTTAGGACGGCGGGCGGGCGGGCGCGGCGGCGCGCGCGGCGGCGGGCACGGGGCGCCGGCGTCGCCCGGCACGACGCCGCGGCGCGGCCTGCTCGCCGGCGCCGCGGTGGCCGCGGTCTTCCTGGTGGCCGTCATGGCCTTCTCGGGCATGAACCCGGCGCAGTTCCTGGCGCGCGGCGCCTATGCCATCACCCCGCCGAAGACCAGCTGGAGCCAGAACCTGCTGCACGCCGTGACGATGCTCAACTACTACCCGGCGCGTTACGCCGTGATCCAGAGCGACGCCTTCATCAGCGACGGTGTCAGCGCCGCTTATGGGCTCATCGGCCTCGAGCCCGACACCCTGCTGCTGGCGGCCTTCGCGACGCTCGGCCTCGTGGTGGCGGCGGCGTTGGCCTGGGCGCGGCCGCGCCCCGGAGTCCCCGATGCCGCCGGCACCGGTGTCGCCGGCGCCGGGGCGACCGCGGAGGCGCGGACCGGAGTCGCCGACGCCGCCGCCCTGGCGATCATGATGATCCTCGCCTGCTGGCTGACCGTCGGCTGGCTCGGCCCGAGCCTGACCCGGCTCCTGGTGATCCTGCCCTGGCTGGCGCTGTGCGGCGCCCTGCTGGCGGTGCGGGTGTGGGACGATCTCGCCGGGTTGTGGCGCCCCCCGACCGCGTGGCTCGCGGCGGCCGTCATCGCCGGCGTGGCGGTGCTCGCCTGCGCGCAGGGGTACAACAACTACTTCCTGCTCGCCGGGCGCTCGGAGCGGGCGATGCAGCACTTCGGGGCGCCGCAGACCATCATGGGGATGTTCGCGCGCTCCCTGCCGCCCGACCAGGACATCATCGTCCTGCATACCCTGCGCGTCGACACCCTGCGCTATTTGATCGGCGACCGGCCGCATCTGCAGATGCTCACCGACACCACCAAGGTGAGTCTCGACACCATCGTCGGCAGCCCGCGCGGGGTCACCTTCGTCATCGAGTACGCGCGCCCCTTCGCCGAGCCGCTGCGCTCCCTCATGATGCGCTTCCCGCAGGGCGACATGACGCAGGTCGCCGACGCCCGCATCGATCCCGACAAGATCATCTTCTTCACCTTCACCGTCTGGAAGGACGCCGCCGGCCAGATCATCACCCCTCCCGGAGTCGCCCCGATGCCGCCGCAGGGAATGTCCACCGGCGCCCCCGGCCCGCCTCCTGGAGCGCCTCCGCCGGGTGGTCCTCCATGAGCCTGACGATGGAGACGATGGATAGGGGGGCGAAGCGGGCCGCCCCGGTACGCGGGGCTACGGGTCCGGGCGCGCGGATGGGCGCGCGCCCTCCCCTCACCTCGCCCTTCGGGGCCCGCTGAAGGGCGCGGGCTAACCCCTCAGGGTCTCGGAGGCCCCGCGTACCGGGGCGGCCCGCTTCGCCGCGCTCCGGTCGATCCCCACTTGACATTCTCTTAATTTACACTATCCTCTGTGGTGGCCCTGGCACGCCGCGCCGGGGTCGGCGATTAGGGGGGGAAGTCCATGGCCGATCTCACCGAGAAACAGCAGGCGATCCTCGACTTCATCCGCAAGTTCATGGCGGAGCGCGGCATGGCCCCCTCCTACGAGGAGATCCGCCGGGCGTTCCGGTTCCGCTCCTACAACTCGGTCCAGAAGTACCTCAAGAAGCTCGAGG
>Ga0210377_10004287_pt1 | contig 12044 bp, 7 predicted proteins | sample PLM4_65_b1redo_FD_155480 | JGI IMG/M metagenome (GOLD analysis project Ga0210377, IMG submission 155480) | Groundwater sediment microbial communities from an aquifer in East River, Colorado, USA - PLM4_65_b1 redo | ecosystem: Environmental > Terrestrial > Soil > Riparian zone | place: USA: East... | reverse complement strand
CGCCGGGCGATCGCGGTCGCCTGTTCGATATCGCTGCCCGCCCCGGTGGTCACCTTGCTGGGTCCGAAGATCAGCTCTTCGGCCACCCGCCCGCCGAAGGCGATCGCGAGCCGGCCGATCAGCCATTCCTTGGTCTGGCCGTACCGATCCTTGTCGGGGAGGGACATCATCAGGCCAAGCGCCCGGCCCCGCGGAACGATCGTCACCTTGTGGATCGGATCGGAGCCGACCGTCTTCATCGAGACCACGGTGTGCCCTGCCTCGTGATACGCGGTGAGGCGGCGCTCATCCTCGGACAGGACGAGGCTCTTCCGCTCGACGCCGAGCATCACCTTGTCCTTCGCGTCCTCGAAGTCCTGCATGTCGACCAGCGACTTGTTGCGCCGGGCGGCCAGGAGCGCCGCCTCGTTCACCAGGTTGGCCAGGTCGGCGCCGGCCATTCCCGGCGTGCCCTTGGCGATGATCTCCAGCACCACGTCGGCGGCGAGCGGGATCTTGCGGGTGTGCACCCGGAGAATGCCCTCTCGGCCCCGCACGTCCGGCGCGTCGACCACGATCTGGCGGTCGAAGCGGCCGGGACGGAGCAGCGCGGGGTCCAGCACATCGGGACGGTTGGTGGCGGCGATGAGGATCACGCCGTCGTTGGACTCGAACCCGTCCATTTCCACCAGCAGCTGATTCAGGGTCTGCTCGCGCTCGTCGTGCCCGCCGCCGAGCCCGGCGCCGCGGTGCCGGCCCACGGCATCGATCTCGTCGATGAAGATGATGCAGGGTGCATTCGCCTTGCCCTGCTCGAACAGATCGCGCACCCGGCTGGCGCCCACGCCGACGAACATCTCGACGAAGTCGGAGCCCGACATCGAGAAGAACGGCCGGCCGGCTTCGCCGGCGACCGCCTTGGCCAGCAGGGTCTTGCCGGTGCCCGGAGGGCCCACCAGCAGGGCGCCCTTCGGCAGCCGGCCGCCGAGCCGGGTGAACTTCTGGGGGTCCTTCAGGAACTCGATGATCTCCTGCAGCTCCACCTTGGCCTCATCGGCACCGGCTACATCCGCGAAAGTGAGCTTGGGGGTGTCGCCCGAGAGCAGCTTGGCTTTGCTCTTTCCGAACGAGAAGGCCCGGCTGCCACCGGCCTGCAGCTGGCGCAGCAGGAATACCCAGAGGCCGATGATCACGATCCAGGGCAGTGCCGCGATCAGGAAGTTGGCGACCCCGATCTTCGGCTCCTTGGCCGAAATCGGAACACCGGCCTGCTCGAGCTGAACCAGCAGACTCTCACTGTCCTTGATCGGCAGCAGCACCGTGAAGTTCTTGGCCTTCCGGCCATCCTGCGGCACCTGGGCGACGAACTCTCCCTCCAGCTGCTTGCCGTCATAGACGACGACGTTCTTGATGTTGCCCGCCTGCAGCTGCTGCTTGAATGCGCTGTAGGTGAACTCCTGCATGGAGCTCCGCTGGCTGTTCATGAGCTGGAACAGCGCCATGGCCACGAGGGCCACGAGGAGCCACAGAGCCAGGTTCTTGCTCAGGCTCCGCCAATCGGGTCTAGGTGTTGGAGGCATGCGTTCAGCCATTCAAGCGAGTTCCGCTATATACGGGAGGTGCCGGAAATCCTCCGCGTGATCCAAGCCATAGCCCACCAGGAACTTGGTGGGCGCGGTGAACCCCACGAACCGGGTCTCCGGCAACGGGGGTGCGATCTGTTTGTCCAGCAACGCGCAGATCGCCAGACTCAGGGGTCCCCTCGACCGCAGCCGGTCCACCAGGGAAGCCAGAGTTCGTCCGCTATCAATAATATCCTCTACCAGCAGGATATGCCTGCCGGTCAGGGGAGCGGCGGGTTCGTAGAGCAGCCGGACCTCCCCGCTGGACACCGTACCCTTCCCGTAGGAGCTCGCCACCAGGAAGTCGACGTGGAGCGGCCGCTCGATCCGCCGGACCAGGTCCGCCAGGAAGAGGAAGCTCCCCTTGAGCGCCCCGATCACCAGCAGATCGCCATCGGGATACTCGGCGGTGATCTGCCGGCCCAGCTCCGCCACCCGCGCCTGAATCGCCGTCTGGTCGAAGACCACTCCACGGAGCGCCCTGCCACCCGCGCGGGGATCAACCACGGCGCACCACGTCTACCCGGAGCGCCGGGTCTCCCGCACGGGGCACCAGCCGGTCGGAGCGGCAGACCCCCGGAATCCAGGCCAGCTCCCCTGCCCCTTCCAGCATCGGCCAGTGGCGCCGTTCACTGCTGGGGACCTTCGCGTCCTGGAAACACTTGACCGCAAGCCGGTGCCCGCGCCCTCCGAGCGGCGAGAGCCGATCGCCCTCGCGCCAGGATCTGAGGATCAATGCCTGGGGGATGAACCACGCCGTGTCGCCGTCGCGCGGCTGGATGCCCGGCGCAATCCCCGGCTCCCAGCGGACCTGGAATCTGCCCCAGGTCGCTTCGCCGTGGTCACCCGCAATCGCGACGGTTTCCGGCCGTGGCGGCCGACCTGGAGGCAGGAGCCGAAGCCGGTCGAAGGCCAGCTCGAGCGACCAGCCGGCGCCGAGGTCCGCGGTGTTCCCGCTCTGCCCCGCGGCGAGCGCCCCGAGCGCGGCGCCGATCCTTCGGGCGCCGGGGACGGCGCCCGAACGACGGCTGACGGCCTGGATCAGCGCGATTCGGAGAGGTGCCGCCCGACTCGCGAGCACCGGCCAGTTCACCGATCGCACCCGGCCCTCCCGGCGATAGTCGAGCCCGGGCCACTGTTCGAGCGCGGCCGACCAGGCTCGACGGTCGCGGCCCGCGTGTCGGCCGGCGTCGCCGAGCCTCCGGCCGACGTCCGGCAGGCGCTGGGCGAGCATGGGCAGCAGGTCACGCCGGATCCAGGAGCGGAGATGCCGCGGATCCTGATTGGCGGAATCCTCCCACCACTCGAGGCCCTCGACGCGGGCATACCGAAGCAGCGCCTGGCGGGTGAAGGGTAGCAGTGGGCGAACCAGCGCGCCGCGCCGGGCCGGCATCCCCGCGAGGCCGGCGGGCCCCGAGCCACGAAGCAGTCGCATCAACACGGTTTCCGCCTGATCGTCTGCCTGGTGGGCCAGGAGGATGTACCGCGCGCCGACCCGGCCGCGGGCCTCCTCCAGCCAGCGCATTCGGGCGGCGCGGGCGCGGGTCTCGGTCGCGTCGCGCCCGAGCTCGATTCGTCCGATGACAAAGGCCAGGCCGAGCCGGCGGGCGAGGCGCTCGATGCCCTCGGCCACCCCGCCGCTGTCGGGATGAATGGCATGATCGAGATGGGCCACGACCGGCTGCAGCTGGTGCTGCCCGGCGACCCGCCGGGTGAGGTCGAGCAGGACGGTCGAGTCGAGTCCGCCAGAGACCGCAACCAGCACCGGGCCGGGCCGGAGGCCCAGGCGACCGAGGCGGGCCGAGTAGCGGGCGACCAGGCTCTCACCGCTCGGCGGACTCATTGGCCTCGAGCTGGAACCGGGGAATGCTCGCGGGGAAGCTCAGTCCATCGGAGCGAAGGAAGTGGTACCGCCCCTCCATGTACCCGCTGGGCGACTTGAGCACGCAGAAGCTCTGGTACTCATGCACCTGGCCCTGTGCGAGGGTCGGCTGCTCACCCACGACGCCCTCTCCCTCCACTACCGTCTCCTCGCCGATCGAGTCGTGAATCAGCCATTCCCGCGTGCGAAGCTGTGCCGTTTCGATCCCCACGTTCTCGATTCTGACGAAATAGGCGAAGACGAACTGCTGGCGCATCGGGTTGGAGCGCTCGGGGAGGTATACCGGACGGACGGAGATGCGGATGCCGTCGGTCTGCTTGTAGTAGAAGGGCCGCTGGGGCATGGGTGGAAGGTAGAGGCGGGAGAACGGGGCGGACAAGGCGGACGGGGCGGGCAAGGCGGGCAACTCATCGCAGGGCAGCGTACCATGCCGATCGATGAGTCGTCCGCCCTGCCCGCCCCGCCCGGCCCGCCCGCTCGTTAGGGCTTCGCCGGCTCCGGCTTCTTGTTGAAGTCGCCCGCCTTCACGATCGTGATCCGGTTCGGGTCGATGTACTTCCGCATGGTCGAGTTGATCACCTCCGGGGTCAGCCCCTCGACCCGCTTTTCCAGCCTGGCGTCGAAGTCCAGCGTTCGCCCGACGAACGCGTAGTTGCCGAGCTGGCCCACCAGCTGCTGATCCTGGGAGCGGCCCACCTGGCGCGACTGGAGCCAGCCGCCCTTGGCCTCCTTCACCTCGTCGGCGGTGAAGCCATCTTTGAGCATGCGGTCGATCTCCTCCTTGAAGGCCTGTTCCAGCCGGGCGGCATTCTCGGGGGCATAGATCGCGAACGTCTGGAAACCGCCGGCGCTGTCGAGCGCGCTGGCAAAGAGGCCGGACCCCACTCCGTAGCTGATCCCCTCCTTCTGCCGGATGCGAACCGCCAGGCGGGAGTTGAGGAAGCCGCCGCCCAGCATGTAGTTGCCGAGCAGCAGCGCGGCGTAGTCGGGATTGTCGTCCCGGAGGTTCAGGTTCATCCCGGCGAGCATGAACGCGTTGGCCTTGTCCGGGGTCTCCAGCGTGATGGACGTGGCCTTCACGTCCTTGAACTCCTGCGGCACGCGGGCGAACGGCTGCGCACTCTTCCAGGCGCCGAACAGCTCGGTCGCGGCGCGGCTGATTTCCGCGGGGTCGAAATCGCCCACCAGCACCAGCTCACCGTTGCTCGCGCCGTAGAACTGGGCATAGAACCGGCGGGCCTCATCCAGGGACGCCGCGGTGTAGTCGGTGACCTGCTCGTCCACCGTGGAGACGTAGCGCGGATCGCCCTTGGGGTACGGGTTGAGGTAGCGCTGATAGGCGATCGATCCCTGGGAAGTCGGCTCCGAGCGGTTCTGCTCGAACTGGGCGAGGTCCTCCCGCTTGAGCTCGTCGAACTCTTTCTCCGGGAACGAGGGTTCGCGCAGCACCTCGGCCAGCAGCCGCATCGCCGGGACGATGTTCGGGCGGGTGGTCTCGATAGTGACGCGGAGCGTGGTCGGCGTCGCGAAGAAGGGACTGACCCGGGCCTTGAGCCGGTCGAACTCGTCCTTGATCTGCTGCCGGGTCCTGTTCCGCGAGCCCCGCATGAGCATGTCGGCGGCGAGGTCGGCGGCGGCGTACTCGCCCTGCACCGCGGCGAGGGAGCCGAATCGCAGGGTGATGCCCAGGTTCACCGCCTGCCCCCGGTTCTGCTTGGGCAGGAGCGAGACCTTGAGCCCGCTGGCCAGAGTGGTGCGGGTGGTGCGCCTGTCGATGTTGGCGGGAGAGGGATCGAACACTTCGCCGGCCGCGAGCGCCGTGTCTCCCCGGTAGTTCTTCACCAGCTCGGCGAAGTCCGGGGTCGCCGGGATCTCGGCCCGGTCGGGCTTCTCGGTGGGGATGAAGGTGCCGTCGGTCCGGTTCGAGGGCTTGAGATAGGCCGCCGCCACGCGCGTCACATCTTCAGGCGTGACCTGCTTGATCCGGTCCCGGTGGATGAACAGGAGTCGCCAGTCGCCGATCGAGGCCCACTCGCTGAGCTCCAGGCCGACCTGATCCGAGCGGTTGAGATTCAGCTCGATGTTCTTGAGCAGCTGGGTCTTCGCCCGGTCGACCTCGTCCTTCGACGGTGGCGTGGCCACGATCGCGGCCAGCGCCGAGTCCATGGCGAGCCGGGCGCGCGCCAGATCATCCTCCTTGCGGACGCGGGCATAGGCGATCACTGCACCCGGTTCCTTCAATTGGAAATTGAACGCGCCTACATCAGACGCCAGCTTGGTTTCGACCAGCGCCTTGTAGAGCCGGCCCGAGGGCGAGTCTCCCAGCACCTGCGACAGCACGTCCACCGGGGGATAGTCGGGATGGGTGCCCGCGGGCACGTGATACACCGACATCGTCAGCTGCACATCGCCCACCCGGCGCAGGGTTACGCTCCGTTCGCCGTCCTGGGTCGGATCCAGCGTATACGTGGGATAGATCTTGAGGGTGGTGCCTCGGTCGGGCCGCGGAATCCTCCCGAACTTGTTCTCGATCAGCGTCAGCGTCCTGGCGGGATCGAACTTTCCGGCCACCACCAGCACCGCGTTGTCCGGCTGGTAGTACCGGCGGTAGAACGCCTGCAGCCGCTCGATGGGCACGTTCTCGATGTCGGCCCGGGCCCCGATGGTGGAATTGCCGTAGTTGTGCCAGAGGTAGGCGGTCGAAATGGTCCGCTGCATCAGCACGCCGAAGGGGTTGTTCTCCCCCGACTCGAACTCATTCCGCACCACGGTGAACTCGGACTCCAGGTCCTTCCGGGCGATGTTGCTGTTGATCATCCGGTCGGCCTCGAGATCCAGGGCCCATACCAGGTTGGAGTCGCTGGCGCTGAAGGTCTCGAAGTAGTTGGTCCGGTCGAACCAGGTGGTCCCGTTGGGGCGGGCGCCGTGCGCGGTCAGCTCCTGGGGAATGTTGGGATGACAGGGCGTGCCCTTGAAGACCAGGTGCTCCAGGAGGTGCGCCATGCCGGTCTCGCCGTACCCCTCGTGCCGGGAACCGACCAGGAAGGTGATGTTCACTGTCGTGGTGGGCTTGGACTGATCGGGGAAGAGCAGCACCCGAAGCCCGTTGGGCAGGGTGTACTCGGTGATCCCCTCGACGGTCGGCCCCCTGGTCGCCCTGGCTCGCGGGCGGGCGGCGAGCGCCGCCCTGATCTTGCCACAGCTGCCGGGCCCGGGGCCGGGGACGGCCGCCACCGGGCGGGCGGCAGGAACTTCCGGCCTGGGTCTGGCCGGGGCCTCCACCTGCTGGGCCATGAGGGCGGAGCCGAGCAGCACTCGGCTGGTTAGCGCGATTACGAGCGGCGGGCGGAACATCACGACCTCCGGAAGGGATTGCGTCGGTGCGGGCGGCTTGTGTCAGGCAGCTCATTTCGAGCAGATCCAAGATACGCCGGTATTCGTCCTTCCACGAGTCCCGCCGGACGAGCCCACGGTGTTCGACCGGATAACGGCCATTGCCCCGTTGGGCCTGACCGGCCGATGGCGGGCCTGGTGTCGGCACCTGGCCGTCTACTCCGATTGAAGGGTATGGACTGGAGGGGCCGGAGGTGCGTGCGGAGGAAGAAACTGCAGGGAGGCAGGTATGGCGTTTTCGTCAGCGGAAGACCGGGTGGATGATGATTCGTTCGAAGCGATCCTGACTGTCCTGGGCGGAGCCTCTTCCTGGAAGGGATACATCACGCCCGCCCTCGCCGAGGCGAGGAAGAACATCCCGAAACACGCCTTCCAGGTGTTTCCCCCCGATGATTACAGGAAAGAACTGGCCAAGATCGATCCCAAGGCCACGGCGGCCGACACTCCGGGAATTACCACCAAAACGGACGGTATCATCCGGATGGAGGGTTACTTCGGCACCAAAAGCCGGGAGGCGATGCTGGGCCTCTCGTTGCACGAGACCGTCCACCTGGTTTCCCACAAGCCCGGGCGATCCGGCCAGAAGAACAGCTCGGCCATCGGGGTGCTGGGAGAGGGCCTGCTGGAAGGACTGGTGGAAACGGTGACGACCGACATCCTCTTGAAGCAGACAATCAAGCTGGCGGACCCCAAGCGGCGCGCCCATCAGAAGCGGGTGCCGGTGGTCCAGGAGTTGATGAGCACCTACGGCATCGGCATACAGTTGCTGGGACCAGTGCTCTTCCGAGGCGATTCGGAGCGGATGTTCCGGCTCATGGAGGCCGCATTCACCACCGCCGGGTGGCTCGAAATCCAGCGGCTCACCACCTCCAACAACCCCGACGGGGCAAAGAAGCGAATGGGGGAGCTTCGCGCCGCCGAGGAGCGGGCGCATCCCGGCGCCTTTGCGGCGCGGCTGCAGCAGGCCGGGCCGGCAGTGGCCGTTCCGCCGGCGGTGAAGCAGTCCAGTGCCGAGCGGCCCTACGTCTGGCACCGCGGGATGTCGCCGCCTCCGCCAGTGCGGGACTGAGCAGCAGCCGGCCTATTGCGGCTCCACCACCCGTTCCCGCGACACCTCGCGGAGGGCGGCACCCACCCCGGTCGTCCGCTCGCGGACGATCTTCACGAACTGACCCGGCTTCCGCCCCGCTTCCTGTACCTCTTCCCACAGCACCACGAGCGAGTCGCCCTCGAACCCCCATTCCCTGGCCTGATACACCCGCCCCCCTTCCCCGCCCCGCTCGTAGCTCTTGAGGCGTCCGGGCGCCGAGTCTGGAGTGAGGAGCGGGTAGTTGCCGAGGTAGACGAACCGGCTCGAATCGGGGCGGAAGCGCCAGTAGTCGGCGTAGGTGTTGGCCACACCGCGACTGGTGGCGATCAGGAGGTCGAGATAGCCGTCCCGGTCGAGGTCGGTGGCGCCGAAGAAGAATCCGGGAGCCGGCGGCTCCGGAGACATGTCATGGACCGCCAGCCGTTGGGCCTCCGGAGCGCCATTGCGCCGCACTTCGATGGTGCGGACGGCGCGGCCTTCCCCGCTGGAATCCACCTCGAAGGCGAAGGCGAAGGACGGGAGCGTGGGCGCGATCCTGAACCGGCACGGGCGGCAGTCGGCCACGAACCCCGGGGAGGGATTCTGTTCCGGCCCGGGAGGCTCGCGGCGACAGGCCGGAGCCACCGTCAGCATCAGGATCAGCGCCGCCGCGAGCCGCGACAGGCCGAGTCTCGATCGCGTGGTTCCGTCAGCGGACCAGGAGGCACTTGGCGCGCGCCAGCTTCGCCTTGCGATCGTCGAGGCCATTGTACCCGCCGTTGATCTTCCGGGTGATCCCATTGACATCGTCGTTGTCCGCCAGCGGGTTGAGATTCGCGTTGTTCCAGAACCAGAAAGCGCTGTCCACCGCCACGGCCGGATCGGTCGCCAGGGTGGTCGGGCTGGCCACGTAGTCCTTGCCTCGCGCGGTGCCGTAGGCCTGATAGTTGGCCCGCCCGGTAATCTGGATCAATCCCCTGCCCTTGAAGAGCCGGCCGTCACCCGGCTGGGTGTTCCCCAGGTCAGCCCGGCCCTCGTACGCTGCGCCACTGGCGCCTTCCTCGCTGTAGCGGAGGGCGCCGCTTTCATGCCCCACCTGCGCCAGGAAGTGGGCCTTCCTGAGGGGGGTGGTGACGTTGTTGGTCGTCATCCCGTTGTTGAGATGGGTGTAATACCGGGTGACGTCGCTCTCCTTCGCCTCGATCATGATGAGCTGGAGAATCTCGGCCGAGAACATGCGCGGGGCGTTCTCGATCAGCTTGTTGATCGTGTTTCCCTTGGCGCTGACGATGCCGTCCGGCTTCGGCATGTTGACGATCTGCGACTGGAACGCGACGATCGTGTCGATCGTGTCCTGGTCAATCTTGCCGGTGACCGCGAGGGGCAGTTGGCCCCGGCCGACCCGTGCGCCCCCGGCGATGCCGAGATCCACCGCGCCGGAGTGGAAGGGCTCCATCTGGACCCGGCCACCACCCGGGAAGCCGAGATCGACGCCGGTCGGCTGGACCAGCTTTGGCAGACTGAAGTTGAGCAGGATCTGGACGGCCTTGACGTCCAGGGTCCGGTTGATCGCCTTCGGAGCGCCGACCGAGGAAGTGAGGAGACACATGGGCCGAGCTCGCTTTCGCTGAGGGCGTCCGCCGGGGTGGGTCTCGCGCCCACCGGGTCTTCAGGGTAGACGCAGCGGGGGGCCGGGGGTTCTCAGTCTGGGGCGTCGGCAGCCAGCGATGGTCACAGGTGCCCCCCGCCATGGGACGGCAGCCCGAGTCGCTGAAGAGTGAGCCGGAACCTCGGATGGTCGCGGATCGGATCGAGCGGGGGATTCCACAGAGTCAGGATTCCATTGAAGTACGGCTGGGTCCTCAGCCGATCCACCGCATCGAGTGCGGCCGCGGTGTCTCCCAGAAGGATGAACCAGTTCACCCGATACGTGGTATGGAGCGCCCAGGGCGCGGTCTCAGGCGTCCGGGCCAGGAGTGCCAGTGATTCGCGGCGTCGGGAGGGATCGGCCACGCCGCGAATCAGGCCAGAATAGAGATCCGGATCGACACCGGTCACTTCGGCAAGGCGGCGCCCCGCCTGTTGCGCCGAGTCGTATCGTCCCGCGCTCAGCTCCGTCCACATCCGCCACATGTAAGGCAGCGGCAAGGTGGGTGCCAGCTTGGAGGCGTGGCGCAGGAGGGCGGCGGCCGAGTCGTACTGATGCAGGAAAAGGTGGGCGACACCAGTGGTGGTGGCCGGGATAGGAGCGAGGGGGTCGAGCCTGCGCGCCCGCTCCATCCATGGGAGGGCGGCCTCTGCCTGTCCGCTCCAGAAGAGCAGCTGCCCGTACTGTTCGATGATCTCGGGATCGTTCGGGGCCAGTCGCAGCGCCCGACCATAGTACTGATCCGCCTCGACCCACTGCATCCGATCCCGATACACGCTCGCAAGGACGGCATAGGCCGGACCCAGCGTGCTGTCGAGCGCGATCGCCACCCGTGCGGCATGCTCCGCCAGCGGCAGCGTCTCCTCGTAGGTGGACAGGTAGTAGGCGGGAAGCAGCTCGTAGGTCGCCGCCAGAGCGGCCCATGCCAGGGCGAATGTCGAGTCACCCGCGAGCGCGCTGTTGAAATAGGTGATGGCCTGGCGGAGTGCGGGCCCCCGCTGGGCCATGAGGGAGAGACCCCGGAAATAGAGATCGTGCGCTTCGACGCCAGGGGTGCCGCCTGCCGGGCGAGCCACGAGGCCAAGTGCAACCTGGAGAGTGTCGGCCAGCACCCGGGCAACCTCGTCTTCCACCGCAAACAGCTCGGCCACATGCCGGTCGAACTTGCCGGACCAGATCTGATAACCGGTCCGGGTGTCGATGAGCCGCATGGTCATGCGGATCGCATCACCCTCCCGCTGGATGCTCCCCTCGAGCACGGTCGCCACATCCAGCCGGTCCCCGACCTCACGAACGTCTACCTCCCTGCCCCTGAACTGAAAGGCCGACGTCCTGGCGGCAACTCTCAGGTCCGGAATCTGGGCCAGGGCATGGAGAATCTCCTCGGTGACTCCATCGGTGAAGTAGTCTCCGGTCGAGTCCGCTCCCAGGTTCCGGAACGGCAGCACGGCTATCGAGCGCGGCGGATGGGCCCGCGGATGGGCCCGCGGGATCAGATGCCAGGCCCCCCAGAGAAGGAGCCCCACCCCGATCAACGCGCCCGCGGCCCAGACACGACGACGTGAGTCCTGGCGGGGTGCGCCGGGCCGCCAGGTGATCGCGCCTCGCCAGCGCCCGCTCGTGCGGGAGCCGGGAGTCGCCCGCAGCGGAGCGCTCGCCGGCGTTCCGCCTGAGGATGGAGGCGAGGCCGCGGCCGCCGATGCGAGTGCGGAGCTGAGGGGTCTGGACCGGATCTTCGAAAGCAGCGCCCGTGTCTCTTCGGAGGGCTGCAGCTCGTAGTCCCGCTTCAGGTTCGAAGCGAAAGCCTCATACGCACGCACCGCCCCACCGCTGTCGCCCAGCCGATCCAGCAAAACCAGCAGGCGGCGAAGCCCGGTCTCGTCCCCCGGAGCGAGGGCCGCGGCCCGCCGGCCCGCCTCCACCGCCCCGGCCGCATCGCCGGCCCGCTCGCGGGCCTCCGCCAGCGCCCATGCGGCCTCACCGGCGCGGCGCTTCAGCCGTTCCCGCTCCAGCCCGAGCCAGCCCTCGAACTCCGGCGCGTCGGAGATATGAAAGCCGCTCAGCAGGTCGCCCCGATAGAGGGCCAGGGCCGCCTCGGCGTGTCCCCCATTCACCGCACGTTCGAACTCCCAGGCATCACAGCCGACTGCCTCGGCCGCCAGCGCCAGCTCTCCATCCCCACGGGACGTGATGGTGCTGCTGCCGAGTGCTTGGCGCAGGAAGTAGAGCGATTGGCGCAGGGCGTGGCGGGCGTGTTCGGCGTCGTGTTCGGGCCAGAAGAGCGCGTACAGCGAGTCGCGGCGGTGAAAACCGCGGGGTGAGGCCAGTGCGAGGTAGCAGAGCAGCGCCGCTCGCCTGGGCTGCGCCAGAACCGACGGAATAACGCTTCCGTCCGAGGCAGTCAGTTCCAGGGCACCCAGCGTTCGCAGCTCGATCATGGGGGAGAGCCCC
>Ga0210377_10004286_pt1 | contig 12045 bp, 14 predicted proteins | sample PLM4_65_b1redo_FD_155480 | JGI IMG/M metagenome (GOLD analysis project Ga0210377, IMG submission 155480) | Groundwater sediment microbial communities from an aquifer in East River, Colorado, USA - PLM4_65_b1 redo | ecosystem: Environmental > Terrestrial > Soil > Riparian zone | place: USA: East... | reverse complement strand
CGGCTATCGGGCCCGCGACGTGGAGACGCTCGCCGCCCTTCCTGCCACGATCTATTCGCTTCGCTCCGTCGAAGAGACGGAGGGGCTCCTCGCTCAGGCCGGTTTCGCCGCGATCCGCTCCACCGACCACTCGATCGGCAAGTCTCCGTTCGTCAGCACGGAAGCCCGTTGCACGGCGCCGGTGGGTACCGAGCCGTGACGGCGACGTAGTCGCTCCTCGGCGGAGCGGTCCTCTCGCTCGGGCTCGGCTCAGCATGCGGCGTGACTGCGCGAGCGCTACCGCGATACCGCATTCATCGTCATCCGACCCTTCGCCGCCTCAGCGGCAGCAGCATTCGAACTTCCCTCTGATACTGCTCGTAGACCTTCCCGTGGGCCGCGACAAGATCCCGTTCCTCGAGCAGGATCCCGACGAGTACATAGCCGGTGGTTGCAACGCTGAAGAGGAGGTGCCCCTGGGTCATTCTCGGTGTCGACCAGAAGGCGACCAAGAAGCCCAGCAGGAGCGGATGCCGCACGAGCTTGTAGAGCGGTGGTTGCTCGAAAGGAACGGGCACGTACTCGATTCCCCGGAGCCGAAGCCACACCTGGCGGAGACCGAAGAGATCGAAGTGATCGATCGCGAACGTGGAGTAGAGGACCACTGCCCATCCCAGCCAGAAGAGCACTTCCAGTGCCACGACGCCTACTCGATTCTCCACGTGCCATACCACGCCGAGGATCGGCTGCCACCTCCAGAACAGAACCAGCAGCAAAAGGCTCGAGATCAGGACGTAGGTGCTGCGTTCCACCGACTGCGGTACGAACCGGGTCCACCAACGCTTGAAATCACGCCGAGCCATCACGCTGTGTTGAAGCGCGAAGAGGCCGAGCAGAAGCCCGTTGATGAAAAGCGCCTCCGTCACCGGGCCCGCCGGCCCGGTGTCGATTGCCTTCGGGACCACCAGGTTCCCGACGAAGCCAATCGCGTAGAGGAAGCTGCCGAGGAACACGACGTAGCCGAAAAGGCCGTAGACAAATGCGGCCATCCCCATGACGGATCTCCTTTCGTTTTCCAGCTCACCTTGATGGGCCGGACCTTCCAGCGCTGTGGACTAAGGGAGCTGCGCAACGCGTCTCCACGCACCGATCAGCGCAGTCGCCGCTTGCTCGATGGCCGCAGCCGTAGTGCCGCGACCGAGCGAGAGACGCAGCGATCCGAGGGCCTCCTCCTCGCCGAGACCCATCGCGGTGAGCGCCGACGAGGGGCCCCCGCTGCCGGCGTGGCAAGCGGAGCCGATCGAGACCGCAACCTCCGGGCAAGCGTCGAGCACGGCATCACCGCGCGCTCCGGGCAGTCGTATGTTCACAGTGTTGGGCAAACGCTCCAGCTCTCGGCCGTTCAGGAGGAGTCCCGGAATCCCCGCCTGGAGCTGCCGCCACAAGGCATCTCGCAGGGCCGCGACCCGCTCACGCTCTCCTTCGAGAGTCCGAGCAGCGATCTCACAGGCCACCCCGAGCCCGACGATGGAGGCGACGTTCTCGGTGCCCGGCCGGAGCGCGCGCTCCTGCGCCGCACCCAGGAGCACGGGGGCGATTGGTGTACCCCTGCGCACGTAGAGGGCTCCGACTCCCTTGGGTGCGTAGAGCTTGTGGCCCGCGATCGAGAGGAGGTCCACGCCCAGCGCATCCACATGCACCGGCACCTTCCCCACCGATTGGGCTGCGTCGGTGTGGACGAGCGCGCCCGCGGCGTGTGCGAGCGGCGCGAGATCGGCGACCGGCTGAAGGACGCCCGTCTCGTTGTTCGCGTGCATCACCGTGAGAAGTGCCGTTCCCGCCACGAGGGCACGGCGTGCCTCATCGACATGGACGCGCCCACCGGCATCGACGGCGAGCCGCGTGACACTCCATCCGTGGGAGGCGAGCCAGGCGCAGGGCCGCTCGGTCGCGGGGTGCTCGATCACGCTCGTCACGAGGTGCCGGCGTTCAGGGCGAGCCTCCGCCACGCCGCGGATCGCCAGGTTGTTCGATTCAGTGCCACCGGATGTGAAGACAATCTCGTCCGCGTCGGAACCGACGAGGAGTGCGACCTGTCCGCGCGCTCTCTCCACCGCTTCGCGAGCGCGCTGGCCGTACGCGTGATCGCTCGATGGGTTTCCGAAGTGCTCGCGCAGATACGGAAGCATGGCGTCGACGACCTCGGGCAAAAGGGGTGTCGTTGCGTTGTGATCGAGGTAGATCGGTGCGCGCGAGCTCACGACGGCAGCTTCGGCTTTCGGGCGCGAAGGGCTAGGAAGGCAGCGCCGGGCGCATGCCAGCGCGAGAGCTGCGGTTCGAGAGGCGCTAGCGCCTGCGCGACGACGCCAACCGGCGGGAAATAGACGGCGCCGCGCACGACCTCTGCCTCGAGACCGGCCGATTCGACGAGCCGCACGAGCTCGCGCCGCGACCAGAAATGCGCGCGTCGCCACGTCCGCTCACCGAGCCAGGCGCGCATGCGACGCCGCGCCGCCCACACCGAGAAGCGCGCGAGCTCGCCGAGTACGAGCTTTCCTCCGGGCGCGAGCACTCTCGCGATCTCCTTCACCGCGGCATGCGGGTCGGGAACGAAGCAGAGCACGGTGATCGCAAGCACGACCTGGAACGACGCATCACCGAACGGAAGCGCCTCGGCGCGACCCTCCTGGAGGGCAACGGAGACGTCGCCTTCGCGGGCTCGCGCACGCGCGGCGCCGAGCATCGCCGGATCCGAGTCGAGGCCCGTGACTTGGCCGCCCCGACGGGCGGCTTCGAGGGCGTACGTCCCATCGCCTGTTCCGACGTCGAGAACGCGCTTCCCTGCGAGTGGACCCGCCAGGTCGAAGACGACTCGTGTCTCGACCCGTTCAGTGATCCGGCCGAGCGGCGTCTCGCGCCAGCGCGCGTACTGCGACGGTGAAACTACGGGTTCATCGCTCATGGCCGCGCGGGGCCTCCAATCAGAAGACGAGGACCTTATCCTCGCCGCTCTTCGAGAGGGTGCCCGCGAGGCGAAGCGCGCTGTAGCTGCGCTCCGTGCCGTACGGCGGGTCGTTCGGAATGAAGAGCGTCGTGGCCATACTCATCCTCCTCGAGTCGCGGATGTGCGCTCCGCGCCCTTAGCATGGCTCGCGGCCAAAGACTTGGACATTGGTCGCTGCGCACGTCGCAGCGTCTCCGTCATCCGCGCAGCCACGATGAGCCCGGAGAGAAGGGTCAGCCCGGCGACGAGCCACATCGCGGCTATGAGACCCAGCACGTCGGCCGTGATGCCGGCGAGCAGCGCGCCGACCGCGTAGCCCGAGTCTCGCCAGAGTCGGTAGACACCGACCGAAGATGCGCGCCACGACGGATGCGCCACGTCGCTGATCGCCGCGAGCAGCGTCGGGTACACCATCGCGGTGCCGAGCCCGAGGAGCACCGCGCCGAGCGCGAACCCGGCGAAGCCGGCCGCGAGAGCGACGATGGCGATTCCGATCGCCTGGACCCACATCCCGCTCGCGATCAGCCACTTGCGACCCACGCGATCGGACCACGCGCCCGTGAAGAGCTGCGCAACGCCCCAGGTCGCGGGATAGAGGGCGGCGAGCCAGCCCACCTGTTCGAGGCTCATCCGCGCGGCGGTGAAAATGAGCGGGAAGAGCCCCCACGCCATGCCGTCGTTCAGGTTGTTGACGAGGCCGGCCTGGCTGACGCTCGAGAGATCTCGGTCGAGGAGCGTCGTTCGCCAGAAGACCTCGCGTTGCGTCGGCACGCCCTCGGGCGGGAGCTCGCCCGCGAGCTTCCCTTCGGCCGCGGCGTGCCCCTTCGTCTCGCGCACCGCGAGCGCGGAGAGCCCGAGGCCGAGCGCAACGAAACCCACGCCGAGGTAGAACGGCTCGGGACGCAGGCCGAAGTGCGCCGCGACGTAGCCCGTGGCGAGCGCGCTTCCTGCCACCGCGAAGTAGCCGGCGAACTCGTTGAGGCCCATCGCGAGCCCCCGGCTCCTCGGGCCTGCGAGATCGATCTTCATGATGACCGTGGTCGACCAGGTGAGGCCCTGGCTCACGCCGAGGAGCGCATTCGCCACCAGCACCCAGGGCCAGGAGGGAGCCCACATCAACAGGAACGGCACCGGCGCCGCGACGAGCCAGCCCGCGACGAGCACGTGCTTGCGTCCGAAGCGATCCGCGAGGCGTCCTGCCAGGTAATTCGTGAGCGCCTTCGTCACGCCGAAGACGACGATGAACGAGAGCACCGCCGTCTTCGCCGCGAGGTGAAACACGTCCTCGGCGATCGGCGACAGGATCGCGCGCTCCATCCCGACCATCGCGCCGACGAAGGCGTTCACGACGACGAGAAGCGCAAATTGTCCGAGATTCTCTCGGAGGCCGAGCCGCGGCTCGGGCATCAGGCCGCCTCGGCCCGGCCCTGGTTCGCGCGCAGGATGCGCTCCATCTCCGCCGGCTTCGGCGGCACGACCGCGAGCGCCTCGACGAACTCGTGCTTGGCGCAGGAAAGGAGCGGATTCCAGCGCTTCTCGAAGGCGATCGTGCTCGACGGCTTCCCGCTCATCCCGGCGCCGCAGACCGACCCTGCGATGTGACCCGGAAAGATCTCGAGATCGACGGGCAGCGTGAAAAGCTTCTGGTGGATGCTCTCGTAGAGCGCCGCCGCATTCTCGCGCGCATGCCCAGGCAGGTCCGGCCGGCCGACCGCGCCGACGAAGAGCGTGTCGCCCGTCAGCACGAACCAGGGATCGGTACCGCGCCGGCGATCCGTCACCACGAGGCAGATGCTCTCCGGCGTGTGTCCTGGCGTGTGCAGGACGCGCACGCGCGTGTTGCCGAGCTCGATCTCCTCCCCGTCCCGAAGCGGGGAGAACTCGAGCGCTACGTCCGCGGATTCGTGCAGGCAATACGCCGCGCCAGTCTTCCGGGCCAAGGCTGGCCCACCCGACCGGTGGTCCGCGTGCACGTGCGTGTCGATAACGTGGGTGATCCGCATCCCCTTCTCGGTCGCGAACGCGATGTATACATCGAGATCGCGCTCGTGGGCATCGACGACGGCGCACTTGCCGAGAGTGCCGCAGCCCAACAAGTACGCGGCGCAGCCGGTCTCGAAGTAGTAGTAGGGGTTCAAGATCACGGGCGGGCCACCTCGCCGCCGATCTCGACGCGCCAGCCGCGAGCGCGCCAGTCGACGACACCCTGCTCCATCCGCTCCGCGCGAAACCCCTTCTTGCGCAGGAGTTCCGCGGCTTCGACGGCCATCACGCAGTACGGCCCTCGGCAGTACGCGACGATCTCGCGATCCTTCGGCAGCGCCTTGAGTCGAGTCTTCAGCTCCGAGAGGGGTACCGAGAGTGCGCCGGGTATGTGCCCGGCGCGGTATTCCGAGGCGGGACGCACGTCGATCAGCGTGACCTCGCCGGCTCTCACGCGGCGGAGCAGCTCGTCAGCCTGCACGGGCTCCATGCTCTCGCGCTTGGCGAAAAACGCGCGCTGGACGCTCTCGATCTCGGTGAGCCGGGCTTGCGCGAGCCCGCGCAGCGCCACGAAGAAGCGGCCGACCTGGTCGTCGGCGAGGCGGTACTCGACGTAGAGGCCCTTCTTCTCGGCCTCCACGAGCCTTGCCGCGCGGAGGACCTGGAGGTGCTGCGAGGCATTCGCGACGGAGAGCGCCGACTCCTTCGCGAGCGCCTCCACCGTGCGCGGCCCTTGGCACAGGAGATCGAGCAGCTCGAGTCGCTTCGGCGACGAGCTCGCCTTGCCGATCCGCGCGAGCTGCTCGTAGATGGCGTCCTTGAAGCATCGGTGGGGCGTCGGCATGACATCCAGTATTCAAGCGTACTCTTGAATAGTCAAGCCGGCCGATCTACGCTGCGTGCTCTCACCTCCAGGAGGAAAGCTCGATGACGAGTCGATGGAGTCGTTGCTGGGCGCGGATCGCAGCCCTCGCGCTGCTTTCGGTCTCCCCGGCCTTCGCGGCGGATCCCGGGAAGCCTTCGGATCCCAGCCCCGAAGCGCGGCAGCAGATGGCGGCGGTTCATCAGAAGATGGCCGACTGCTTGAGGTCGGATCGACCGATCGCCGAATGCAGAGGCGAGATGCTGAAGAGCTGCCACGAGATGATGGGAGAACGCGGCTGCCCGATGATGGGATCTACCGGCGGTGGAATGGGGCCGGGGATGATGGGCCCTGGGATGATGCAGGGCGGGCCGGCTCCAGAGGCGCCGGAGAAGTAGCTCGAGGCGCGCTCGCGCCCATCCACGCTTCGCCAAGGACTCGCCGCGACGTGCGAAGCCAGAGCGCCGCGAGCGCGATTCCAACCAGCGCGTCCGGCCAGCGGCTCGCGCTTGCGGCGACGAGGCCCGCCGATGCGAGGACGGCGACATTCGCGATGAGATCGTTGCGCGAGCAGAGCCAGGTCGAGCGAAAGTTCAGGTTGTCCGCGCGGTGGCGGTAGAGGAGCGCGAAGCACGCGGCATTCCCGGCGAGCGCGAGTGCGCCCACCCCGCCAACGACCGCGCTCGACGGCGGCACCTGGCTCGCAATTCGCGCGAGCGCGTCGACGAAGACGCTCGCTGCGAGCGCGCCCATCAGAAGGCCCTTCCCAACGGCGACGCGCGCCTGCGCCTGAGCGCTGCGGCCGACCACGTAAAGGCTCGCGGCGTAGACGAGCGCGTCGCCGAGCATGTCGAGCGAGTCACCGAGGAGCGCGCTCGACCCCGCGCGAAGGCCGGCCAGGGCCTCCACGAGGAAGAGCCCGAAGTTGATCGCAAGCACCGTCCACAGCACGCCGCGGTGCCGCGCTGCCAGCGCGGACGCAGCCTGCGCAGACTCGTCGCAGCACGCGTCGTTCATTCAACCTCTTCGGGCTTCGCCGGGTTCGGCAGCGGCTCGAAGCCGGTCTTCCCGCCGAGCCGCGGAAGGTCGTCTCCGACCGTGATCCACAACGCGCGAGAGTCGAAGTAGGTGTGCAGCTGTGGCTCGCGATCGATCGGGTCCTGCATCGCGCCGAGCGCGATGTCCACGCGATCGGGATGGTGGGTGGACTCGCAGAAGAGCGAGCTTCCGCAGCAGCGGCAGAACGAACGGCTGCCATGCACGGACGACTCGTAGCGAGCGAGATGGTCCGCGCCGGATTCGACCACGAGCTGCGCGGGCGGCACGGCGAACCAGGTTACGTAGCCAGCGCCATGGTTACGCCGGCACATCGAGCAGTGGCAGTGCGCGCAGAAGAGGCTTGGCAAGCTCGCGGTGAAGCGAACCGCGCCACAAAGGCAGGCGCCGGATGCCTTCTCGGGTGCGCTCATGGACCCTCCGTGGCCAATCCTAGCTCGATGCCTTGACATATGCATACATGCACATATACGCTTTTACGAAAAGGAGGCGAGCCGTGAGCGTTCGCCCCACGCGCCAGAATCGAAGGCGCGCGGCCAAGGAGCTGTGCGAGATCCTCGACGGAAAGCTCTTCGCGGCGCTCTGCGAGCCCGTGCGCGTCGCCCTGGTCGAGTTCCTGACCGTGCACGGCCGCTCGGACATCGCGACGATCGCGGCCGCCTTCCCGCAGGACCGATCGGTCGTCTCGCGTCACCTCGTCTCGCTTCACACCGCGGGCGTCGTCCGCCGCGAGAAGGTCGGGCGTCAGGTGTTCTTCGAAGTCGACGGCCCGGCAGTGGTCGCCCGGCTGGAGGAGATTCTCGCGCGCTTCCGTCGCATCGTGCCGCTCTGCTGCCCGCCTGGTGAGCGCTGAGATGTCGGCCGAAAGCCGAGGCGCGCCACGAACCACTCGTCGAAGAAGGAGCGCCGCCGTGAATAGACTCTTCCTTTCCCTTGGCCTCGTCGCCCTGGTCGCGGTGCTTTGGGCCGCGTGCGATTACGGCACACCTGCGACGATCTCCAACGGGCCCTACGTCTCGCAGCCGAACGAGGACTCGATGGAGGCGTTCTCGAAACACAAGCGCTACGTCTCGGTGGGCCCATGGAATGTCGCGTACATCGACGAAGGAAGCGGCCCGCCGGTCTTCCTGCTCCATGGATGCCCGTTTCACGCCTACCAGTGGCGAGACGTGATCCCCGTCCTCTCCCGCCAGTACCGGGTCATCGCTCCTGACCTGCTCGGCCTCGGCGACACGCAGGTCCGGCTCACGGACGACTACCGTCTGCCCCAGGACGTGCTCATGGTGAAGGGGCTGATGGATCGGCTCGGGATTGCCGAGGCGGACTTCGTCGGCGCCGACCACGGCGCTGCGACACTCCAGCTCCTCATGAAGGATTCGCCGGATCGGATTCGACGGGCCGTCATCACCAACGCCGAGGCCTACGACCTCTGGCCCAGCAAGCCCGAGATCAAGTACCTGAAGCTGGTGGTGCATCCACTCACGAGCCCGATCTTCCGCTTCCTTCTGGGGCACAGCGCGTGGATCCGGCGGGAAGTCTTCAGCATCGCCGTGCATTGCGAGGAGGTCTTCACGGACGAGGTCGTCCTGGCCTACAGCCGAGCGCACACCTCCTCGCAGGCGCGTTGGGAGCGGCTGCGCCGCTTCTTCCGCTGGCAGCTCGATCCCGAGCACAACCGCGTCACGCTCGACGCGGTGGACGGTCTGCGGAAGTTCGACCGACCCACCCTGATTCTGTGGGGCAAGGTGGACACGAACTTCGGGCCCGCGATCGCCGAGCGTCTCGCAAGCGACATCCCGGGTGTCGTCGGGGTCGAGTACCTGGAGCAGTCCGCGCACATGCCCTTCCAGGAGGAGCCGGAGGCCTACAACGCCGCGCTGCTTCGATTCCTCGCGGCCACGGACGCCGAGCTCGCGGAGCGCCGCGCCGCGTGGGTGGTCGCACGGTCGGAGGCAAGCCAGCGATGAGGGCCGCAAAGATCTAGGCTTCGGGGGGATCCCATGCCCGACCCTCCCGTCCCCGATCCGTATCTACAGATCCTCGCCGCCGAGGACCCTGCGCCCATCGTCCACCGGCTCCGAGCGGAGGACCCTGTCCACTACGTCCCGGCGCTCGGCTTCTGGTTCGTGACCCGCCACGACGACGTGAAGCGGCTCTTCCACGACCCGGAGAACGTGACCCCGGACCGGCGCGTGTGGGAGCGCTTCGAGCCGCGGCCCGAGGGCTCGATGCTGCGCTGGGTCGATGAGGCGGGCCTGATGTCGCTCGCGCCCGAGGCCCACGCGCGCACCCGACGGCTCGTCTCCGCCGCCTTTACGCCGCGTGCGATCCGGCGCATGGAGGAGCAAATCCGCGAGGTGGTGGAGCGCTTCGCTGCGCCGCTGCGCGGGCGTCCGGGCGAGATTCTCGATCTGTTGACGGGATTCACGAACCCCGTGCCCAACGCCGTGATCAGCCGGCTCACCGGAGTTCCGCCGGCAGGCGACGACGAGCAGCGATTTCGCGAGATCGCTCAATCGATCATCCGCGCTTTCTTCCCGTTCGCGAACCCGGACGCGGTGCAGGAGGCCGAGGCGGGCTTCGGCGAGCTCGCCGCCTGGGTGCGGGAGATGGCGACCGAGCGGCGCTGCGCGCCGCGCGAGGATCTGGTCTCGGACCTGGTACGCGCGCGGGATCGCGACGATCGCTTCAGCGATGACGAGATCGTGCTGCTTCTCACGGGGATCCTGGGCGCCGGCAGCGAGACCACTGCGCTCGGCGGGCTCCTCCTGATCGACACGATGCTGAAGCACCCCGAGGAGATGAAGCGCGTCCGGGACGACCGCTCCCTCGTGCCGAAGGCCGTGACCGAGGTCTTGCGCTTCGCCTTCGGCGGACCTGCCGGCGTCACGCGTTACGCGGTCCGCGACTTCACGCTGCGCGGACGCACGATCCTCAAGGGCCAGATGCTGATGCTCTCCTTCGCCGGTGCCAGTCGCGACTCCGCGGTCTACGCTGATCCGGATGTCTTCGACCTCGACCGCGAAGCCCGCGACCTGCTCGTCTTCGGGAACGGCCCCCACTACTGCCTTGGCGCGAATCTGGCGCGGGTCGAGCTCGGCGCCATGCTCGACGCCGCCCTCGAGATCGCGCCGCCGGGCTCGCGCGTGCGCGAGGACCTGCGGCAATTCCAGGACCTGGGCCTCTACAAGCGGCCGCTCAACTTCCCGGTCGAGATCGCGGTAGGCTCGCCATGAAGAGAACCACCGCCCTGCTCCTTGCCGTCGGGATCCTCGCTGGCTGCAGCTCCATCAAGCGCTTCGCCTACGAGGGCTTCTCCCGGGACGAGTGGCAGCAGCCGGAGCGGGTGATCGCCGCGCTCGGCCTCCGTTCGGGCGATCACGTCGCCGACCTCGGCTCGGGAAGCGGCTACTTCACCCTTCGTCTCGCACCAGCGGTCGGGCCCGACGGGAGGGTCTACGCCGTCGACGTCGACGAGGAGATGAACGAATACCTGCGGAAGCGCGTGGCGGAGGCGGACCTGGCCAACGTGGACGTGATCCTCGGCCGCTTCGAGGATCCACTGCTCCCCGACGGCGGCGTCGATCTCGTGCTCGTCGTCGACACCTATCACCACCTCGAGGACCGCCCGGCCTACTTCCGCAACCTGCGGCGCGATCTCAAGCCCGGCGGGCGCGTCGCGGTGATCGACTACGACGGGCGGAAGCTCTGGTTCATGCGTCTCATGGGGCACATCACCCCGCGCGAGGAGCTTCTGCGCGAGATGACCGAGGCCGGGTATCAGGTGGCCGAGGAGTTCGACTTCATCGACCGCCAGAGCTTCGTGATCTTCCGCGCGGCCTCGTGAGGTTCGCCCCGAGAGTGGACCCGCGACCGAATGGGATCGTGCGTTCCACGAGCATCGTTGGGAGCGCGCCGCGCGAGAGAGTTTTCAGGCGACATCGCTCTGTGCACGAGAACGAGCCGGGCCGGGCGGCAAGCGCGAGTCGCGGCGTCCGGATCGACCGAATCTTCTGGCGCCCCCGGCAGGACTCGAACCTGCGACGCACGGTTTAGGAAGCTGGTCCAGTAGCCGTGAGGACGCCTCTGGTGGCCCGAGAGCTCACTGTGCGTGGCAAAGCCGGGCAAAGCGTGTCCCTGCTGGTCCTCGGAGAAGCTACAGAGGAAGCCACGCTGCACGCGACCCACGGGACTCGAGGGTCGCCGTGACGAGGGGACTGGCTCCTGCGGCTGCGACGATCGTGGATCTGCGCCGCGAGCCCTCGCGGCACACAGGGCGCTCGAGGAATTGCGCCTCTGCATCGACAGTGGACGTGGCATTCTTCCTCGACATTCGTCTGGAGGGCCTCCGTGACCCCTGAAGAGCTCCGGTCGAAGTTGGCGAAGGCTGAATCGGACGCACTCGCGGCGTTCCTTGTGCGCCTGGCCGAGGAGGACGATGCGCTGCGCGAGCGCATCGAAACGCTGGCACTGCTCTCAGAGCCCTCCGCCTACGCGGCGTCCCTCGAACGCCGGCTGAAGCGATTTCGGAGCGGGCGATCCTTCATCTCCTACGGCGAGAGCGATGACTTCGCGCGCGAGCTGGATGCCTGGCTCGAGGACGTCGAGACGCACCTCCTCCCTCTCGATCCGGAGGCGGGTTGGAAGCTCATCGACCATTTCATCCGCGCAGACGAGCGCATCCTCGGCCGGGCCGATGACTCGAACGGCTCGATCGGCGACGCCTTCCGTCACGCGTGCCACCTGTGGCATCGGGCTGCGGCGGCGCTTCCGGCCGACCCCGCGCGGGTCAAGCGTGTCTACGAGCTGCACGCCGGGAACGATTACGGCTCGCGCGACGCCATCCTCGATGAGGCTGCAACGAGTCTGTCCGAGATCGAGCTCCGCCGTCTTGCCCACATCTACGAACAGGAGGCCGAGTCTGTAACCAGTGACGACGATGACTTCCCAGCTCTCAGCATGGCGGTCGCGATGGGCCAGGTCGCGCGCGCCTTGGGAGATGCCGTCCTCTACGAGCGATCCGTACGAATTCGCTCTCCGCAACCCAACGCGCTCCAGGCCAACGACATCGCGGAGCAGTACCTGCGTTTCGGTCCCGTCGAGCGCGCGCTCGAGTGGCTCACCCGATCCGAGGACGGCTCGGAACGTTCTTGCGACGAGC
>Ga0210377_10004285_pt1 | contig 12047 bp, 13 predicted proteins | sample PLM4_65_b1redo_FD_155480 | JGI IMG/M metagenome (GOLD analysis project Ga0210377, IMG submission 155480) | Groundwater sediment microbial communities from an aquifer in East River, Colorado, USA - PLM4_65_b1 redo | ecosystem: Environmental > Terrestrial > Soil > Riparian zone | place: USA: East... | reverse complement strand
AGGGCGCCATCGAGAGCTCGCCGATCCCCAGAGCGAGCAATATCCAGCAGTGCAGCGGGTCGCCGGCCATTTCGCCGCACATGCCCACGACGATGCCCGCTCGGCGAGCCGCCTGGCCGATGCGCTGGATCATGCGCAGGTGCGCTGGGTGCAGCGGCTCGTAGAGATAGGCGACGTGCTCATTGCTGCGGTCGACGGCCAGCGTGTACTGCAGGAGGTCGTTGGTTCCGATCGACAGGAAGTCCGCGAGCGGCGCGATCAGGTCGGCGATCATCGCCGCTGCCGGCGTCTCGATCATCACCCCGAACGGCACCTCCGGGTCGAAGGCCATGCCTTCCTGCGCGAGCTCGCTCCGCACGCTCGCGAGCGTCTCGCGCGCGAACTCGACCTCCGCCAGGCTCGAGACCATCGGCAGGAGGATCTTCAGCCGGCCGGTCGCGCTCGCGCGCAGAAGCGCTCGCAGCTGCGTCCGAAAGACGTCCGGCCGCGCGTGCGACATGCGCACGCCGCGCAGACCGAGGGCGGGGTTCGGCTCGTCCGAGAGGTCCAACCCCGTCGGCACCTTCTCGCCGCCCAGATCGAGCGTGCGGATCGTGGCGGAGTGCGGCGCGACCGCTTCGAGGATCGCCGCGTAGGCGGCACACTGTTCGCGCTCGTCCGGCAGATCGTGGCGGTTCAGAAACAGGAACTCGGTGCGGTACAGGCCGATGCCCTCCGCGCCGTAGCGCAGCGCCTCGCGCGCCTCGTCGATCTGATCGACGTTCGCGAGCAGGCGCATCGCCACGCCGTCCTTGGTCTCGGCTGGCAGGTCGACGAAGCGCAGGAGCTCGCGCGAGACCGCCTTCAGGTCGGCGATCTGCTTGCGATACTCCGCGATCGTGCTCGCGTCCGGGTCGACGAGCACGCGCCCGGTACGTCCGTCGAGGATCAGCGTGACACCGTCCACGAGCTCGCGCACGAGCTCGTCGCCCACGCCGACCACCGCGGGGATCTCGAGACTTCGCGCCATGATCGTGACGTGCGAGGTGCGCGAGCCCGTCTCGGTGACGAAGCCCGCGACACGATCGCGTGTCACCTGCGCGACCTCGCCGGGCGAGAGGTCCTCCGCCACGACGATCACGCCCGCCGGCGCGTTGCGCAGGCCTTCGGGCTCGCGCCCCATCAGCGCCTGGAGCACGCGCCGCACGACGAAGCCGATGTCGCTCGCGCGCTCGCGGATGTACGGGTCCGGCATCGACTCGAAGAGCTGCTCCAGCCGGCGCAGCTCGCGCTGCAGCGCCCACTCGGCATTCAGCCCTTGCTCGCGGATGTTCGCCTCGGCGTGCTCGAGCAGCGTCGGGTCTTCGAGGAAGAGGAACTGCGCATCGAAGATCGTGCCGACCAGGCCCGTGCCCTGCATGACGCGGCGGATCTCCTCCAGCTTGCGGCGCGTGTCGCCGAAGGCGATGCGCAGGCGCTCGACCTCGCCGTCGATCTGCTCGTCACGGATGCGGTGCTCCGGGATCACGATGCGCTCGCGGCGCAGCACGTACGCCGGGCCGATCGCGATGCCCGGTGACACGGGGATGCCCTGGCGCTCGGTGCGGCCGAGCGTCACGCGCCCTCCCCGAAGCGATCCTCCACGAGTTTCGCGAGCGCCCCCACCGCGTCCGCGGCGTCCGGCCCCTCAGCGACGATTTTCACCGACGTTCCCAATGATGCGGCGAGCGTGACGAGCGCGATGATCGACTTGCCGTTCGCACGCGTGCCGTCGCGCTCGAGCGAGACATCGCTCTTGAAGCGCTCCGCCACCTTCACGAACGCGGCCGCCGCACGCAGGTGCAGGCCCAGCTTGTTCTGGATCTGGCAGACCTGCTCGGCGTGGCTCACGTGGCGTTCTTTGCCGGCTCTCGGCTCGACAGGAGGTCGCTCGCGACGGAGATGTTCCGCCGCCCGTAGTCACGGGCCAGCTCGGCGAGCTCGTGGATGCCGGTCTCGCCCTTCTGCCGCGCGATCTTCACCAACATCGGCAGGTTCACGCCGGTCACCACCTCGACGCGGCCTTCCTCGAGGAACGACAGCGACAGGTTCGAGGGCGTACCTCCAAACATGTCCACGAGCACCAGCACGCCCTTGCCCTGGTCGACCTCGCGGATCGCCTTGTCGATCTGCGAGCGCATCTCGTCGGGCGCCGTGCTCGCGGGGTCGAGCCCGATCGCGCGCACGTGCGGGACCTCGCCGACGATGTGGCGCAGCGCGACCACGAATTCGTCCGCCAGGCGGTAGTGAGAGAGAATCAGGACGCCGATCACCCTTCGCTCCTTCGGGCGCGAGCCACATCCCGGTGCGTCACACGGACCTCAATCTTGCGTTCCCGGAGGTGTCGGTCCAGGGCACAGGCCACGGCGACCGAGCGGTGCTGGCCGCCCGTGCAGCCCAGCGCGACCGTCAGATGGGCCTTGCCCTCGTCCTCGTAGCGCGGGATCAGGAAGTCGATGAAGTCGCACAGCCGCGCCATGAACTCGCGCGTGCGGGGTGAGTCGAGCACGAACGCCGCCACGTCGGCTTCGACCCCGGTGCGCGCGCGCATGCTCGGCTCGAAATTCGGATTGGGCAGGAAGCGCACGTCGATCAGCAGATCCGCGGCCTCGGGCGCGCCGTGGCGGAAGCCGAACGAGACGAGCTCGATCTCCATCTTCGCGGTGCGCGGCCCGCCCGTGAAGTGGCGCGAGATGTGGCGCTTGAGCTCGTGCACGCTCATCTGGCCCGTGTCGACGACCAGGTCGGCCAGTCGCGCGATCGGCACGAGCAGCTCGCGCTCGCGCGAGATGTCCTCGAGGAGCGACCCGCTGCCTCGTGCGGGGTGCACGCGCCGCGTCTCCGAGAAGCGCTGGGCGAGCACCTCGTCGCCGGCCTCGAGATAGAGCAGCGTCGTCGCCAGACCGCTGCCCCGGAGGCGCGCGTGCACTTCCGGGAACGCCGAGAGGAAGCTGCGTTCGCGCACGTCGACGGCGACGGCGAGCTGGTCGCTGCCCGCGCGGAAGAGCTCGACGAAGGGCTCGAGCAGGACCACCGGCAGGTTGTCGACGCAATAGAACCCCAGGTCCTCCAGCGCCTTCATCGCCGTGGTGCGACCCGCGCCCGAGAGTCCCGAGACGATCACGAGCGACGGTCCGAGGCTCACACGTCCTCCCCGCGCAGCAGCGCGAAGACCCGCGCATCGAGTTCCTCCGCGCCGCTCCGGCCGCGGCTGCGCAGCACGTGATTTCGCGCGCCGACCTCGACCAGCGACGCGATGTTCCGGCCAGGCGCGACCGGCAGGTGCAGGACCTCGACCGCGAAGCCGCCGATGTCCTCGCTGCGCCGCTCGAGCCCGATGCGCTCGACCTCGCCCGCGCCCCAGGCCTCGAGCCGAACGACCAGCTCGATGCGCGCGCGCTCGGCCACGGCGCTCTCTCCGAACAGGCTCGGCACGTGCACGATGCCGATGCCGCGCAGCTCCAAGTAGTGCCGCACGAGCTCGGGGCTCCAGCCCAGTGGCGTTCCGTCGCTATCGGGACCGATCAGGACCACGTCGTCCGCCACCAGACGGTGTCCCCGCATCACCAGCTCGAGCGCGCACTCGCTCTTGCCGATGCCGCTGCCGCCGAGCAGCAGGACGCCGACACCCGCCACCTCCACCAGGCTTCCGTGGACGCGCGCCGGCGCAGGCGAGGGTGAGGTCATCTCAGTGCCTCGACTCTTCCTCTTCGATCGCGCGGAAGAGCTCGTCGGTCGACTGCACCTGGCGCAGCCGCTCGCGGAAGGCATCGACGCCGAGCAGGCGCGACAGACGCGCGAGCAGGAGCAGATGCGCGCTGCCCTCGCGACCGGGCGCGACGAGCAGGAAGAAGAGGTGCGTCGCTCGGCCGTCGAGCGAGTCGAAATCGACGCCGCCGCGGGAGAGCCCGAAGACCGCGAGCACGCGGTCGAGCGAGTCGATGCGCGCGTGCGGGATCGCGATGCCGTCGCCCATCGCGGTGGTGCCGAGCTTCTCGCGCTCGACGAGCATGGCGTAGAGCTCGCTCTTGTCGAGCGTCGGGACCGCGGCGGACAGCGCCTCGGCCAGCTCGCGCAGCACCTCGGGCTTGGTCTCGCCGCGGATGTCGACCAGGCAGGCGTCGCGCACGAGGATGTCGGTGAGCTTCATGGCTGGGTCCTGACGCAGGGTCGGCCAATCTAGCCGATCTGTCTGCGCCTCGTGGAAGACAGGATGCGCAGCGCCTCGCGGTACTTGGTGACGGTGCGCCGCGCGATCTGGATGCTCGAGTCGGAGAGCATCTCGGCGATCTTCTGATCCGAGAGCGGGTTCCGCGAATCCTCGTTCTTGATGATCTGCATGATCTTCTCCTTCACCGACTCCGAGGCGATCCCCTCGCCGTCGCCGGTGCGGATGCTCGAGTTGAAGAAGAACTTGAGCTCGAAGACCCCGTGCGGCGTCTGCGCGTACTTCGCGGTGGTCACGCGCGAGACGGTCGATTCGTGCATGCCGATGTCGTCCGCGACGTCGCGCAGATTCAGCGGTCGCAGGTGCTCGGGGCCCTTGTCGAAGAACTCGCGCTGGAAGCGGATGATCGACTCCATCACCTTCACGATCGTGCGCTGGCGCTGGTGGATGGACTTGATCAGCCAGATCGCGGAGCGGAGCTTCTCGCGCACGTACTCGCGCGTCTGCTTGCCCTCGCCGTCCTTGTTCGCGAGCACCTCGCGGTACGCCGCCGAGACGCGCAGCTTCGGCATGCCGTCCTCGTTCAGCACGACGTGGTACTCGTCGCCGAGCTTGTGGACGTAGATGTCCGCGGTGATGTAGACGGGCTCGTCGCCGGCGTACTGCCGGCCCGGGCGCGGCTCGAAGCTGGCGATCAGCTTGGCGGCGGCGGCGACCTCTTCGATCGGCACGTTCTCGACGCGTGCGATGCCGCGGAAGTCGTGCTTCTGCAGCCCGTCGATGTGCGCCGAGACCAAGCGCCACGCCAGACCGTCGGTGATGCCGGCGACGCGCATCTGGATCAGCAGGCACTCCTTCAGGCTGCGAGCCGCCACGCCGACCGGGTCGAGCTCCTGCACGCGCGTCAGCACGCGCTCGACGCTCTCCACGTCGGCGTGCACCTCCGCCGCGAGCGACGCGAGCTCCTCCTGCAGATAGCCGTCCTCGTTCAGATTCCAGACGATCTGCATGGCGATCTCGCGCTCGAGCTCGCTCATCTCGACGAAGCCGAGCTGCCAGACCAGGTGGTCGGTGAGCGAAGTCGCGGGCGTCAGGTTGGCGTCGAGTGCGGGCCGGTCGTCGTCGCCGCGCGACAAGCTCGTCTGCGGCCGCGACTCCATGTAATTCTCCCAGTCGATGTCCCCGACGATGTCGTCGGTGCTGGGCGTGGCGATCTCGGCTTCGGGCTGCGCGTCGGGCTTGGCGGTGTCGGAGAGCGCGAGCTCCGATTCGTTCTCGTCGCCGCCCACCTCGTGGACCGGCGTCTCCTCGTCGAGCGACTCCTCGAGCACCGGGTTCTCGACCAGCTCCTGCTGGATCGTGTTCACGAGCTCGAGCCGCGAGAGCTGCAGGAGCTTGATCGCCTGCTGCAGCTGCGGCGTCATGACCAGGGACTGGGAGAGACGAAGGGATTGCTTGAGCTCGAGCGCCATCGTTACAACCTGAAGTTCTGCCCGAGGTAGATCTCGCGCACGGTCGGATCCTCGGTGATTTCGGCGGGTGCGCCCTCGCGGATGATGCGGCCGTCCTTGATGATGTAGGCGCGATCGCAGATCGCCAGCGTCTCGCGCACGTTGTGGTCCGTGATCACGATGCCGATCCCGCGCTCACGCAGCTGCGCGATGATCTTCTGGATGTCGATCACGGCGATCGGGTCGATGCCGGAGAAAGGCTCGTCGAGCAGCATGAAGCGCGGATCGAGCACCAGCGCCCGCGTGATCTCGACGCGGCGGCGCTCGCCGCCGGAGAGCGTCCCGCCCTTCTGCTTGCGCTTTCCGAGCAGGTCGAGCTCGGACAGCAAGGCGCGCGCGCGCTCCTTGCGCTCCCGGCGCGAGAGATCGAGCGTCTCCAGAATCGCCAGGACGTTCTCCTCCACGGTCAGCTTGCGAAAGATCGAGGGCTCCTGCGGCAGGTAGGTGATCCCCTTTCGCGCCCGCTGATACATCGGCAGATCGGTGATTTCCTCCTCACCCAGATAGACACGGCCCGAGCTGGGCCGCACGCGCCCGACGATCATGTTGAAGGTGGTGGTCTTGCCGGCGCCGTTGGGGCCGAGCAGGCCGACGATCTCGCCGGGCCCGACGGCCAGGCGCACATCGCGGACCGCTTCGCGTGCCCCGAACTTCTTGCACAGGTCACGGGCGTGCAGCGTGGGACTCATTCGCCGCCCGCGCCCGGCTCGGTCGGCTTCGCGTCCTTCGGCCTGTCGCCGGGTCGCTCGCGCACGCGGATCAGTACGTCGCCGACCGCGCGCACCGTGCCCTTGCACAGGTCGAAGTAGATCGCGTTCGCCTCGACGTCGTCGGAGCCGCGGCGCAGCGTGGCGCGCGTGCCCACGCTCTTGCAGTCCGCGGTGCAGGCGACGTTGTCGACCGACGCCTCGGCGCAGCGCGCCTGGTTCGAGCCCTGCGTGATCACGACCGAGCCCCGCGCGGTGATGCGGTCCGGGCGACCCGAGGCGTCCTTGGGGTACACGGCCTCGAGCCAATCGCACTCCAGGCTCATGTCGCCCTGCGACGCGCGCACGTGCCTGCTGAAGATCACGCTCTCCTGGCCGGCCTCCGTCTTCACGCCCTCCGCCTCGTCGGCCGTGATCACGAGCTCCGCATTGGGCGTGAAGCGCAGGCCGAGACGCTCGGCGGCGGCGCCGGGCGACTTCGGATCCTGCGCGGTCGCCGGCCGCGCGAGCGCGAGCGCGAGCATGAGCAAGACGGCGGCGGCGCTGCGCTGCATCAGTGAGGTGCCACGCGCGCTTGGACCTTGCCGATCAGTCGCAGGCGGCGCGCGTCGAGACCGAGCGTCATGCCGTCGGCGCGCAGCACCAGGTTCTCGCGCTGCAGCTCGACGGGAGTCGAGCTCACGAGCTCGCGCTTCGCCGCGACGTAACGCACGGTCTCGGTGGAGAAGCGCTCACCCTCTCTGGCTCCGCCGGTCACTCCGCCGGAGAGCACGAAGTCGTCCTGGTCGAGCTTGAGTTCACCGCTCGGGGCGGAGACATCGATCGGCCCTCGGCTGCCCTCGGAGAACGTGAACGTGACGCGTTCGAGAGCGGCGACGCGCGCGACCATGTCGACGGTCGCCTTCTCCGCGGTGACCGAAAGATCGCGACTCTCGCCGCGGTAACCCTCGAAGATCACGCCCTCGAGCTCGGCGGGCGGCAGTCCCGGTTGCGCGCTTGCCGACGGCTTGAAGTCCTCGAACCCGGCGCTGCAGCCGAGGCAGACAGCGACCGCGATGGCCGCGGCGAGCGATCGGCCGCGCCGCGCTCGTTCACCCGCCGACCTCGATCGTTCGCGCTGCACAAGCAAAAAGCATACCGCGCGATCGAGGGCGGCGCCGCCCTTGGCTCAGTCCTGCTCGGGCTCGGTCGAGTCGCCGCCGCTCGGCTGGCTCGGCTGCACTTCAGCCACGCGGACCTCCACGTCGACGTCGCGCTCGGTCTGTACACCGAAAAGTGTGCGAAGCGGCTCGTGCTGACCGAGCCACCAGGCCGGGTGGAAGATCAGCGTGTCGAGGATGACGCCAACGGGATGAGCGATGTAGGCGGCGATGCGCAGCGGATGGCCGGCACGGCGCGGGTCGTAGCGCGTGGGCCCGGCCTGCGCGGGCAGCGCGAGGCAGACGAGCGCGAGCCAGATGACGATCCCTCGAGCGGACATGCGCGAACCTCCCGCCTCCCCGGCTCAGATCGGCGCGTGTGCGCCAGAGCTTGGATCGACGTTCCGGGCAGGATCTTCCGGAAGCGGCGGGTCGTCAACCAGCACGGGCACTTCGACCCGACAAACGCGCGTCGCTCAGGTTTCGAGCAGGCCTTCCTGAGCGACGGTTGCGAAGCGCTTCCCGTTCGACCCGTAGATCGCCCCGATCGCCAGCCCGCGCCCGTCGCTCGCAGCCGGGCTGTGGCAGTCGTAGCAAAACCAGTCGTCGAGCTGCGGAGGACCGTGCAGCCAGATCGCGTGGTCCAGGCTCGCCGGCGGACGTGCGGCCCACTCGAGGCCGTGCGGTCGCCCCGCCGTGCGCAGGAGCGCTCGATCGCTCGCATACACGACCAGTGCTGCGGCCAGGAGCGGATCCACGGGAGGCGTGCCGCGCGCGCGCAGCCAGGTCGCGCGCGTCGGCGCCGAGCGCGCGCCCGGCGCGTCGCGTTCCGGCTCGACCACCCGCACGTCGAACGCCTCGAAGCTGCGGCGCGGGCGCGCGTCATGCGTCAGCCGCGCCCGGACCGCCTCCCAGTCTTCGAGCGCGTCGGGCGGCGGCAGCGCGGGCGCCGGATCCTGGTGCGCGAAGCCGCCGTGCGCGCGCGTGAAGCTCGCGAGCATCTCGAAGATCGGCCGCTCGTCCTGCAGCGCGACGACGCGCCGGCTCGAGAAGCGGCGGCCGTCGCGCGTGCGCTCGATCGCGTAGCGGATCGCGCCGTCGGCTCGGCCGGCGCGCAAGAAGTATGCGTGCAGCGAGTGGAGCGCCGCGCCCTCGACGCTCCGACCCGCGGCCACCACCGCCTGTGCTGCGACCAGGCCGCCGAAGAGCCGGCCCGAGCCGCGGCCGGGCGCAGCCGCGAACGCGTCCACGCCGTCGGCGTGAATATCGAGCTGGCTCAGCAAGCGTGCGAGCGGTGTGTCGCGGCCCGCGCTCACTTCTGCTCGTAGCGGATTTCGAGCACGGTGAAGCGCGCGCGGCCGGCCGGGCGCTCGACCACGACCTCGTCGCCTCGGTACTTGCCCATTAGCGTGCGGCCGATCGGTGACTCGACACTGATCAAACCGCACTCGACGTCGCTCTCGTCCGGGCCGACCAGGCGGTAACACAGTTCCGTGCCGGCCTCGTCCTCGAGCGTGACCCAGGCGCCGAAGAACACGCGATCGCGCGCGACCTGGCCGGGCTGCACGACCACCAGCATGTCGAAGCGTTTGCGCAGAAACTCGATCCGCCGGTCGATCTCGCGCAGCCGCTTCTTGCCGTAGATGTACTCGGCGTTCTCCGAGCGATCGCCGAGCGCCGCCGCCGCCGCGACCTCGCGCGTGACGCGCGGGCGCTCGACGCGCCAGAGCTGCTCGAGCTCCTGCTGGAGCTTCTTCGCGCCCTCGGGCGTGATGTGAATCCGTCGTCCCGCCGCCTGCGCCATCGCCGGCCGAGATAGCGCGCGCGCGCGCGGGCCGCTAGGCGACGAGCGGTCGGCGGCAGGCTGGCAACTCCGGTCGGATGACTGGGCTGTGCCGCGATCGTCACCCGGTCGCTATCGTGTTCGCTGTTGGAGGTGCGGATGCGTGGAGCGGCACGGATGGGGATGATGGCCGTGATCTACGTCCTCGCGCACGCGCCGGGCGCGAGCGCTGCCGACCCGTGGGCGATTCCGGCGGAGGGCTCGTGCGAGCTTGGCGTAGGTCCCGAGGCCTCCGCGCGGCCCGACGCTGTGGCGCTCCCGTTTCGCGTGGGCGAGGTGCTGAACGAGCAGAAGACGGAGGTGCTGAAGCCGTTCGTGCCCGAGGAGCTGTGGGCGAACCGCGACCGCTTCTTCTACGAGGGCATGCAGCTCGAGATCGGGCCCTGTTATCGCGACTACTCGCCTCCGGCGTTCTTCGAGCAGGCGACGAAGCGCTTCCGCGGTCAGGCGCGCCTGTCTTCCGACGGCGCGCTCGAAAACCACCAGGCGGGCCTGCCGTTCGCGCCGGACACGATCGATCCGAACGATCCGCAAGCCGCGCTTCGCTGGGCGTGGAACTGGGTCTCTCGCTATCGGGCGGGCGGAAGCTTCGGCAAGTTTTCGCTCAGCCTGCTCGCCCGCGATCTGCACCAGCGATTCACCGGTGAGTTCTTCTTCGTGCCACTGGCCGCGCGCGCAGATCGCGAAGGCGACGGCTTCCGCTTTCCCGCGCCGCTTGCCGCCGACTGGTCCGCAGGCGGGGAATCCAGAAACGCCGACACGAGCGAAGAGTGCAAGTTCCGCCAGTACGCGACCGGCAAGCGCACCCCCGACCTGTTCATCTGGCACGCGGCAGCGCGCAAGGTGCGGCGAGCCACCGCTCCCGATTCGGAGTTTTCGCTCATCGCTTGTCTCGCAGACGCCAGCATCGGAGGCGGCCTCTTCCTGCACGGCGAGTCACCGGCGCTGCACGACTGGAAGATCCTCGGCGTGCGCGACGTGCTGGCGCCGATCAACGCGCGTGTGCCGGCGTATCCCGTGGAGAAGTCGCGCGGCTTCGGACCTGCGGGCGTGTCGTTCGCAAGCGACCGCTGGGAGCTGCGCCGCGCGATCGTTCTCGAGGGCCGCTTCAAGCAGGGCAGCTTCGGCGATGGAGTGAGTCGCTATGTCTGGTACATCGATCTGCAGACGCTCTTCCCGCTCTACTACGCGGCCTACCGGAACGACTCCGAGCGGGGCGGACTCGGCTATTTCGTCGGGCGCTGGAGCGAGGACCGCGCGGACTACCCGCGCTGGGCCGACGACGCGGCTCGACCGGTGCGCGTGATCGATCAGGTCGGCAGCGGGCTGATCGATTGGAACAAGCAGGACTCCGTGCGCGCGGAGGCCTGGGAGGCCGTCTCGATCCCGAGCGACGAGACGAAGCTCGTGCGGCAGATGTCGCAGTCGAGCCTGCGCGGGCACTGACGCGCCGGCGGGTGTCTCCGCAGGAGCCGGCGGGCTCGCGCTATGATCGACGCCGATGACCTCCGTCGCCGTCGAGCGAAGGACATGGCTGTTCGGGCCGCTCCCCGATCTTCTGTTCGGCTGCGGCCTCCTGTATGCGCTCGGGGTCGTCGCGCTCGCCGGGAGCGGGGTGGCGATGGAGACGCTGAGCGGCTGGCTGCCGTTCGTGGTTCTGTGCACCGGCGTCCCCCACTACGGGGCGACGCTGCTGCGTGTCTACGGAACAGCCGACGCGCGTCGTCGCTATGCGCGCTATGGACTCTACTTCGGGCTTGCGGTCTGGGCGACGTTCGCGTTCTCGCTCGCGACTCCGGATGTCGGCCGGTGGTTCATCACGCTGTATCTGACGTGGAGCCCGTGGCACTACACGGCGCAGAATTTCGGCCTCGCCATGATGTTCCTGCAGCGAGGCGGCTTCGCCGTGAGCTTCGCGCTTCGGCGTCTCGTCAAGCTGTCGTTCGTGCTGTCCTACGTGCTGATCTTCGCGGGCATCCACGGCGCGAGGTCGAGCGGCGGCAGCGATCCACTGTACTCCGCGGAAGGTGGTTTTCAGTTCGCGTCGCTCGAGATCCCCGACGCAATCGTGCAAGTCGTCCTCTGGACCGCCATGCTCGCCTACCTCTGCGTGAGCGTCGTCATGATTCACCGCTTGCTCCGGCAGGGCCGCGCTTCCCGGCTCACACCCGTTCTCGCGCTCGTCGCAAGTCAGCTCGTGTGGTTCGTCGTGCCGGTGCTCGTTGGCCGGAACTTCCCGGGCCTCTTCGGCCCGAAGGGACCGACCGCGCTCGCATTCTTCTGGGTCGCGATCGCGCACAGCGTCCAGTACCTGTGGATCTCCGTCTACTACGCGCGCGCGTCGGGCATCGTTGCCGCAACGGTCAGAGGGACGTCCGGATATCTTGGCGCCGCGATCCTCGTGGGCGCCGCGCTCTGGATCTATCCGGCATATGTCTGCGCGCCGGGCGCCCTCGGAATATTGACCTTCGACGGGGGCCTGGGTCTGCTCGTGGCCTCCGCGGTGAACCTTCATCACTTCCTTCTCGACGGTGTGATCTGGAAGCTTCGCGACGTGCGCGTGGGTGAGGCGCTCGTCTCGAAAGCGATTGCGGGCGTCGCTCCCGCCGCTTCCCCTCGCCCGCGGGCGTCGTGGCCCCTCCGAGTCGCGTTCGTCGCGAT
>Ga0210377_10004284_pt1 | contig 12047 bp, 9 predicted proteins | sample PLM4_65_b1redo_FD_155480 | JGI IMG/M metagenome (GOLD analysis project Ga0210377, IMG submission 155480) | Groundwater sediment microbial communities from an aquifer in East River, Colorado, USA - PLM4_65_b1 redo | ecosystem: Environmental > Terrestrial > Soil > Riparian zone | place: USA: East... | reverse complement strand
TGTTGACGTTTAGGGAATGCATATCGTTGCTCACTTGAGTCATTGGACATCTTGCTTTCTGGGTCGTCCCTCCCAGCGGGCGGAGATTGCCTCAACGTCGGGTTTACGCGCATCATCCGCGACCCAATACTGGTAGAACTTCGGGTCCCGGCTTCTGGGCAGGGGGCGGGCCTCGCGGATGCGGACAAGGGCAGGGGCGCGGACACACCCCCCCAAGATCAGGGCTGTCTGCGGAGCCAGTGCGGGCAGTTGGTCGAGAAGCGGACCGTAGATTCCCGGGACGATTTCCTTGAAGTAGCGGAGATCCTCTGGGTTCTGGAGGCGATGGACAACGAAGCTGTTGCATTGGGACAGGACGGTCTTCGAGAGTTCGCTCGGGCGCTGGGAGGCGACCACAAGGCTGAGGCCATACTTGCGCCCCTCGCGGGCGATCCGCTCGAACACGTCCCGGGAGATCGAGTCCTCATCTCCGAAGCGTTTCTCGCGGATATAGTTTTGCGCCTCCTCCAGAACAAGAACAACTGGCAGCGACCCACGGGCGTCCGCCCCTCCGGCCTCCCCAAGTCGTTGGAGGAACTCAAGAATGACTCGGCCGATGAGAGCCGTGACGTTTTCAAGAACCTCTGCTGCAAGGAGGCTCAGGTCGACGATCACGACTTTATGCGGCGTGTCATTTGTCCTTTGGCGGTCGTAGTACGGCAATGCCTGCGGTGGCACAGCGACCTCGTCGGAGAGAGCTGGATTTGGCGTTTCGGCGGCCCCTAATCCAACGAGGTCTCTCAGGAACGTGGCTAGGGCGTGCTCATGTCTGGGCCACTGGCCCCCTACAGGCCCGAACAGGAACTCGAAGCGCCGATCCTCTAGAAGTCGATGCACTCTCATCAGAAGAGTCGCGCAATAGTCGCGCGCACGGGCTACGAATGAACTCTTGGGGTCCGGGTCCACGATCACGAGACAGAAGCTTGGTACGGTGAGGGCTTGTCGGATAATGGCACAGACGTGGTCGTCGCCAAAGCCATAGCCAAGGACGAAGAGAACAGACTGTGCCCTCACCACAGAGGCTGCGAACCGCCGGAAGAGTTCGGCATACGGCATGCCGAGGCTTTCCCCGTACTTGAGGGGCGTTGGATAGATCAGTGCCGTGCCGCTTGCTGATGCATCCTGCCCTGAGGCTGTCACGCCGTAAGGGTTGTCCCAATCGGGATCGCTGTCCCGCCAGGTGATAGACCCGTGGAGTTTGTAAAGGTGCAGGACCCGGTCAAGGCGGTGAACGCGCCCCTCAGTCGTCTCGGCCGGAAAATAGAGATCCTGATCGTACGACTCGGGGCGGAAGACCCGTCGCAGAGTCCCAACAAAACCATCGAGAGCGACCACCCCTTCCGAGTCAGCCGCCTGTTCGATCAAAGTGTCATAGTTCAGCGTGAATAGGTTTAGTCGTTATAGATTCAGCGGTCGAGTGAGAAGCTTCTTGACAAGCTGCCGATGCGCTCCAACAGGGTTGGGCCCTCCGGCCTCGTCACTCGGCAAGACGCACCGGGCCGCCAGTGCCGCCTTGGTCTCTCGAATCGCCTCATCAAGATGGCCGCTTGGCGCATCGACGACCGGCCTGCCGTCGAGTCGAAGCCGACCCTCGGTCTCTGGTATGGCAGCTCGCCAGCGGAAGAGCATGGAGAGAAGAGATTCGAGGTTGACCGGCAACTCGGCCGGGGTCCCCTCGGGGCCGCCGATCTCGGCGCAGCGTTTGCGGATCTCCTCCCATTCGAAAGGGACAGATGCCTTATCTTTATCTGCGGCGAGACGGTGGGCCGCTGCGTAGAAGAGCATAAGCCAATCCGCGGCCGCGCTGCCCTTCACGCCACGCTCCAAGAGAGTCCGTTCGATCACCAATGGCACCTTGCCTAGCAACACGCCTCCAGCAAGTTTCGACGCTCCTGCCCCAAGAAGGAACGATACTGTGTCCGTCTTGAGGAGCGTCCCAAAGCGGATGCGGCTTTCCTTGACGAATTCCCCCCACTTTCCTTTACAGCGTTTCCGTGCCTCGTCGTCAGCAGGTTCCTGCGGAAACTCTTCACGCAACCGATAGAGTCGATCCTCGTGCCCAACCTCAAACTTGTTGTTGGCGATGATGTTCCAAGGCTGAACAGTGGGCTCGCTCATCTCCCATTCACCGCTTCGTCCAACGATTTCACCACGATCAGCTCGTTGCCGCGGTCGTCAATCACCTTGACCGCTATGCGGTTGTGCTCGCCGGCGGTGAAGGGCTCGCTGACGGTGCCGGCCAGGTGGTCCCAGACGCTGTCTTCGTAGGTGCCCTTGAGCGCACGCTTCAGGCTATCCCATGCCGACGTGCGCGGGAAGAAGGCCTGAGACACGCAGAAGGCCAGTTCATTGTAATCGGTGTCCAGGAGCCAGGCGGGAACGTTGTCGCCGCCCTCGTGGTGCACCTCCATTGTCACCGGATCGAACACGTCCAGCCCCAGGAGCTCGACTTGGTACAGTGCCTCCTCGCCCTTCTTCGGCTTCAGACGGATCAGGCGCACCTCCGGCGCTCCGGTTACCGAGAACACCTGGCTCGCCCGTGTGGTCTTGAGGAGGTCGCCCATCTGCACATCCATTGTCGCCTGGACGTAGGTAGCCGGAATGCCGACCGTGCGATCACAATTCTGGATGAGCTTGCTCGCTCCTGGTTGGATCGCAAAGCCAATGACATAGAGTGCCGAGAAGCTTTTCGCGTAGGCCTCCCGGGCGGCGGCAAACACCATCTGCTCGGTGACCGGTCCGTGCTCGGGACCGAAGTAAAATGCCACAGGCTGCTCTCCGCCATTGGCCACCACCGCCTCGGGATGCAAGTCCATGGCACGCGCAGGACGGCGGACCTTCTGGAACGTCACGGTCTGATTGTTCGGCAGGCGCAGGACCGGGGAACGCTTCAGGATCTCGATCATCCGCGTGATCGGATCGGCACTGTACTCAATCCCTGGCTCCTGAACCTTCTGAGGTGGCTCAACCTCGACAGGGGTGGGAATCGTAGCCTCGACGACGAAGGCGCCTGAGACGCGCGTGATGCCGCTGACCACCTCGGGGCGGTCCACCAAGACCTCCTCCGCAGGCGGCTCGTTCTGGGCAATACTCTTGAGGGTGACGTGAGGGACGATCCCGCCCACCTCTTCACCCTTCTGGTTTTGCTTACGTTTATAGACGAAAGCTCCCGCTGGACCTTTCTCTGGGTCCCGGAGTTCGTAGTAATCGAATGTGGCGGTTAGAACGCGCTGCCTTGCCAGAGCGAGCGGCACCCGGCTCGTATCAACCGTGATCCATCGCCGCCCCCACTGCTCCGAGACGTAGGCCGTGGTTCCGCTTCCGCAGGTCGGATCCAGGACTAAATCTCCAGGGTCGGTTGTCATCAAGATGCAGCGCTCCACGACTTTCGTCACAGTTTGGACGGCGTACAGCTTTGGATCGACAAACCCAGCCTGCGTCGTGTCCATCCATAAGTTCATTAATGGCTGAACAGGGAAGTCATCGAAGAATCGAACATACTGGATTTGGCTTGCTGACTCCTGAATCCGGCTCGCCGTTGCCAGTGCTTCCATTCCGGCGAGTGTAGTCTTCCAATGGTTCCTCGATCCGGGGTGATACGTCTTCCCATTGAAGATAAACTCAACGGTGCCACTTGGGGTCGAGCCTTGGGCCGTGAGATTGTCCAGAGGTAGAGTCGTGCACCATGAGGCAATGGGACTTCCCCAAGGCGCTCGTCCCGAGAGAGAGCTCTTCTGCTCCCGTTCCTCTCTTCGATGTAATTAAAGCCCCATCCTCCTGTTGCCCTGGGGTTCTTTGGAATGAACAGTTGGCGATATCTTACCTGCTCCCGCGTTTTGGCAAACCAGATGAGGTAGTCGGCTACAGATCCTATTTCACGTGCCGTCTGCGAGGTCGTCGTGAGGAACGGGATTACCCCAACAAAGTTCCGGGCTCCAAAGACCTCCTCCATGATTTCTCGCACATGATGAAGATTCTCATCGCTGATCTGGACGAAGATGCTGCCGCTGGGACGGAGTAGCTCACGGCAGAGCAGCAGCCTGTCGCGCAGGTAGGTCAGGTACGAGTGCAGGCCCAGTTCCCAGGTATCGCGGTAGGCCTGGACCATCTCTGGCTCGCGGGTGAGATCGCCGTCGTCCCCGTGCTTCACGTCGCGCTTGCGGGCGAAGGGTTGGAAGTTCGACCCGAACTTCACCCCGTAGGGCGGGTCCATGTAGATCATCTGGACCTGGCTGCCGAGGCCCTCGTACTGGAGGAGGCTGTTCATCACAACAAGCGAGTCCCCCAGGATCATGCGATTGACCCACGGGGCCTTGTGAACGTAGGCCTTCAGGATGCGGTCGGTGATGTCCAGGTCCACGTCAGCGAAGAGGTTTTGCTGCTTGTCACGCTTATGACCCTTCAGCGTCTGCAGGATTGCCTGGGTGGAAAGTCGCTCGTGGACGAATAGAGGCAGGGTTGGGACATCGAACTCGGACCTCTCGGCCTTGCCCGTCCAGTTCAGGAAGGGAGAAGACATCCGAGCCAAGGAGTCTGCGGCGGTCTTGGCCTCATCAAGGCCGGTTGCCTCCTGCATCCGACGGATCAGCGCCTCCGCGCGTTCGCGAGCAGGATTGCCCTCATCCCAAGAGAGGGTCGGGTCGAGACTGGGGTCGTAGCGGTAAATCTTGGGCGGCCTTTTCTGCTTGAACTGTGCCTGGAGGCCCACATCCGGCCGCAGGAGACTTTCCTTGCCCTTGTGGCCGTAGGCTTCAGTCTGGACCTCTGCCGGCCGCCGAACCGCCCGCACGGATGGCTTAGGCTGCACCTTGACCGTGGTCCGCTTCTTCCCGCGTGCCATCGGCGTTCCTTTCCTGCATCCGGGTCAGCGCTGCATCTCGGCCTGCCTGATCGCTACATGCTCCCACAACTCCCCAGAAAAGGCAAAGCGCCGGAAGTTCTTCCGAACTCACCGGCGCTCGATACCCTCCCGGTTAGCTACCCTGACCACCCGATCGTTCCTCCTGCCGTGTTCTTCTCGCCGCGGGATTTCCGTCAGCCACCTCTCAGACGAATCCGCCGGACCCACGTGGGATCACTTGTCCATCCCCTTCTCCCGGAAATAAGCGATCGTCTCCCGGAGGCCGGCCTCCAGGTCCACGCGGGGTTCCCACCCCAGGCACTCCCGGGCGCGCGTGTTGTCGGGCTGCCGCACCCGTGGATCGTCCTGGGGCAGCGGGTTGTACGTCACCTCCAGGGGTCGGCCCAGGATCGTCTCGACGGCGGCCACAAGGTCACGGATGCTCCGCTCGGTCGGATTGCCCAGATTGACCGGCTCCACCTCCGAGGACATGAGCAGGCGGAACAGCCCCTCCACCAGGTCCGAGACGAAACAGAAGCTCCGGGTCTGTCGCCCGTCGCCATACACCGTGAGCGGACGCCCTGTCAACGCCTGGATCACAAAGTTGGACACCACCCGGCCGTCGTGCGGGCGCATGCGGGGCCCGTAGGTGTTGAAGATCCTGGCGATCCGGGTATCCACGCCGTGGTACCGGTGGTAGGCCATGGTCATGGCCTCGGCGAAGCGCTTGGCCTCGTCGTAGACCCCGCGCGGTCCAACCGGGTTCACGTGCCCCCAGTAACTCTCCGGCTGGGGATGCACCTGGGGGTCGCCGTACACCTCCGAGGTGGACGCTAGCAAGAGCCGTGCCCCCTTGGCCTTGGCCAGACCCAGCGCCTTGTGGGTGCCCAGCGATCCGACCTTCAGGGTCTGGATGGGCAGCCGCTGATAGTCCACGGGGCTGGCGGGCGAGGCGAAATGGAGGATGTAGTCCAGCCGTCCCTCGACGTACAGGTACTCGGTCACGTCGTACTTGATGAACCGGAAGCCGTCATGGCCCAGGAGGTGGGCCACGTTCTCCACGTCGCCGGTGATCAGGTTATCGATGCAGATCACCTCGTGGCTCTCTCGGATCAGCCGGTCGCACAGATGGGAGCCCAGGAAGCCGGCCCCTCCCGTCACGAGCGTTCGGGGTTTCCCGCTCATGCCCGCGCCCCCAGCTCTCGACTCTCGGCGCACCCCAGCCTACCTCCCCACCCCGATGTACTCGAATCCGAGCGCGGTGAGCTTTTCACGGTCCAGCGCGTTCCGGCCATCCAGGATCAGGGGGCGCACCATCTGGGCCTTGACCCGCGACCAGTCCAGTCCGAGAAACTCGGCCCACTCGGTGCAGAGGATGACGGCCTCGGCCTGGGCCGCCACCGCATAGGGGTCGGCGCAGATGATCAGCCCGGGGAGGGCCTGCTGTGCCTTGGTCGCCGCCTGGGGGTCGTAGCCCCGCACTTCCGCCCCCTCCTCCAGCAACCGGCCCGCGATCCCCAGCGCCGGGGCCTCCCGGACGTCGTCGGTGTTCGGTTTGAAGGCCAGCCCCAGCAGCCCGATCCGTTTCCCTCGCAGGATCCAGAGGGCCCGCTTCAGCTTCTCCAGCGCCATCTCGCGGCGCCGCTCGTTGATCCGGTCCACCTCCTTGAGCAACGCAAAGTCGTAGCCGTTCTTTTCCGCGATCTTGACGAAGGCCTTCAGATCCTTGGGAAAGCAGGATCCCCCGAACCCGATGCCGGCGTTCAGGAACGCCCGCCCGATCCGCTTGTCGAGCCCTACGCCCTTGGTCACCTGGAGGATATCCCCCCCGGCCAGCTCACATACCTCCGCCAGGGCATTGGCAAAGGAGATCTTCATGGCCAGGAACGAATTGGAGGCGTGCTTGATCAGCTCGGCGCTGCGGATGTCCGTCACCAGGAACGGCACGGCCCGGTCCTGCCGGCAGTCCGTGTGGATGGGGCACCGAAACCGCCCGTCGACGATGGGCGCGTACAGCTCCCGCAGCGTCTGCTCGGCCCGCGCGCTGGAGGCCCCGACGACGATCCGATCCGGGTGCAGGAAGTCCTCCACCGCCATGCCCTCGCGGGTGAACTCCGGGTTACTGGCGACATCGAACTCCACGCCGGGCCGCTTGCTGTAGACGGCCAGGGTCTTCTCGATCCAGGCCCCGGTCTGGACCGGGACCGTGGACTTCTCCGTGATAATGCTGCTGCGGGTGGCGTGCTCCGCGATCCGTCGCGTTGCCGACTCCACGTACGACAGGTCCGCCTCCCCGTCGGGGAGCGGCGGCGTGTTCACGCAGATGAAGATCACCGCGGCCTCGCGGACCGCCTCGGCCACATCGGCGGTGAAATGGAGGCGCCCGGCGGCGCGCGTGCGCTGCACCATCTCCTCCAGGTGCGGCTCGTAGATCGGCATGCCACCACGGAGGAGCACCCCGATCTTGTCCACATTATCGTCCATGCACACCACCTGGTGACCGACCTCTGCCAGGCAGGCGCCCGTCACCAGCCCACATAGCCCGTCCCCAGCACGCATACGTTCATGATCCACTCCGCTCTATTTGGATTTGCGATTTGCGATTGTCGATTTTCGATTGCCCCAAATCGGCAATCGGCAATCGGCAATCGAAAATGGTCACGGCCGCAGGCCGTAACGGGCGAGGTCGGCATCCACCATCATCTCCACGAGCTGCCGGAAGGAGACCCGGGGTTGCCACCCCAGCGCCCGTTTGGCCTTGGAGGCATCTCCCTGCAGGAGGTCCACCTCCGCCGGGCGCACCAGCGTCGGATCCACGCTGACGTGCTCCTGCCAGCGCAGGCCGACCCGGGCGAAGGCGAGCTCGCACAACTCCCGCACCGCGTGGGTTTCGCCGGTGGCGATGACGTAATCGTCCGGCTGCGGCTGCTGGAGCATCAGCCTCATCGCCTCCACGTAGTCGCCGGCGTAGCCCCAGTCTCGCCGCGCCTCTAGGTTTCCCAGGGCCAGCTGCCGGGCCAGTCCCTGCTTGATGCGGGCCACGCCATCGGTCACCTTGCGGGTGACGAATTCCTTGCCCCGGCGCGGGGACTCGTGGTTGAACAGGATGCCCGAGCAGGCGAACAGGCCGTAGCTCTCCCGGTAGTTCACGGTGATCCAGTGGCCGTAGAGCTTGGCCACCCCGTAGGGGCTGCGCGGGTAGAAGGGCGTCCGCTCCGTCTGCGGAACCTCCTGGACCTTGCCGAACATCTCGCTGCTGCTCGCCTGGTAGAAGCGGATCTCCCGGTCCACCAGCCGCACCGCCTCCAACACCCGGGTGACGCCCAGGGCCGTGAACTCCCCCGTGAGCACCGGCTGTTCCCAGGAGGTGGGGACGAAGGATTGGGAGGCCAGATTGTACACTTCGCACGGCCGGACCTCGCGCAGCAGGTTGATCAGGGAGAGCTGGTCCAGCAGGTCCGCCTGGCGGATCTCCACCTTGCCCCGGAGGTGTTCGATCCGCTCGAAGTTTTCGGTGCTGGACCGCCGGACCATGCCCACGACTCGGTATCCCTTCTCCAGGAGGAAGTCGGCCAGGTAGGAGCCGTCCTGCCCCGTGATGCCGGTGATCAACGCCGTCGGCCGACTCATGTCTTCGCCTCCCGTAGCATCCGCACCAATTCCTTGACCTCTTGGGCCCGCTCCCGGGGACAGACCAGGACGCCCTCCGGAGTCTCGACCACCACGAGGTCCCGCAGGCCGATCGTCCCGATGGGCCGCGTGGTCCCGTAGACCACACAGTCGTGGCTGTCGCGACCGACGTGGCAGCCCACCACGGCGTTGCCGTGCTCGTCCGGCGGGAGGATGCGGCCCAGGGCGCTCCATGCGCCCACATCATCCCAGGTGAAGGTGGCAGGGATCATGTAGACATTCTCCGCCCGCTCCAGGATCCCCACGTCCACGGAGACCCGAGGCATGCGGGGAAAGGCTGTGTCCAGGGCTCTACCCTCATCCGGCGTCCCCAGCGCCTCCCCGATCGTCTCCAGGCAGGCCCAGTGGTCAGGGAGATGCCGGGCCATGGCTGTGAGGAGGGTGGCCGCGGTCCAGAGGAAGATACCGCTGTTCCAGTAGTAGCGGCCGTCTGCCACGAAGCGCTCGGCCGTCCTCCGGTCGGGCTTCTCGGTGAAGCGCTCGCACCGCCGGGCCGCGGCATGTTCGGGCACGCTGTCGCCGGCGAGGATATAGCCGTACCCGGTCTCGGGCCGGGTCGGGGGGATGCCGAGGGTCACCAGACCCTCGACGCACTCCAGCAGCGCCAGGCCCTGCCGGATCGTCTCCTCGAAGGCGTGAAACGGGCTGATGTAATGGTCCGAGGGAGCCACCAGCATGCGGGCGCCCGGCGCCCGGCGCTCGACGACGAGCGCCGCCAGACCGATGCACGCGGCCGTGTCCCGGCCGGCGGGCTCGAGGAGGCAGTTCTCCACGGGGAAGCCGGGCAACTGCTCCTGCACGATGGGCAGCAGATCGCGCCGCGTGGCCACCAGCACCCGCCCCTCGCCCACCAGCCGCGTGGCCCGCTCCACGGTGTGCTGGAAGAAGCTCCGCCCCTCCAGGAGGGGCGGGAATTGCTTGGGGTGCGCCGGCGTGGAGAGCGGCCAGAACCGCTCCCCGCTGCCGCCGGCCAGGACCACCACGTACAGCCGGTTCACCGTCAAATTACCTCAATGCAAAACGGACAACCGACAACTGACAACTGAAAACCGAAAGCCAGCGTTGACCGGTTTAAGATTGTCGGTAGTCAGTTTTTCGTTTCCGATTCACGCGTCCGTAATCATCCTGCTTCCGGATGATGTCGTCCTCGCCGAGATACGTCCCGTGCTGGACCTCGATGACCACCACGGGTTGCCGTCCGTGGTTCTCGATCCGGTGCCAGGCCTGCCGCGGGATCACCGTGCACTGCCGCGCCCGCAGGGTGAGAGACCGGTTCCCGTTCACGACCGTCGCCGTGCCGGCGACCACCACCCAGTGCTCGGCGCGGTGGCGGTGCTTCTGGAGGCTCAACCGGTGCCCTGGCTGGACGACCAGACGCTTGATCTTGTAGCCGGGCCCCTCCTCCAGGGTGCTAAAGCCCCCCCAGGGCTTGGCCACCTGCTCAAGAGGACGGCTCCGAGTGGATGGGGTGTTGGGCGTCGCCAATTTTACGATTGCCTCTCACAGGCCATGGACTTCCTGGATCCCGTCCCTATGCCAGCCTCAGCGCCACCGCGCGGCCCCACTCGAGCAGCGCATTCACCTCACCCTCCGTCGCGGCCTCGGCGTAAATCCGCAGCAGCGGTTCTGTGCCGGAGGCCCGCAGCATGACCCAACTGTGGTCCGCCCGGGTGAGCTTGACCCCATCCATCGTGTCCACCTGGCCCACCGGCAAGGACAAGAGCCGGCCAGGCGGCGAACCGGCGATGGAGGCCACCACCCGATCCCGCTCGTCGAGGGACGCCAGCCTGAGATCGAGGCGGCCGTACCGGTGGGGGCCGTGCTGTGCCTCCATCTCGCGCACGAGGCTTCCCAGAGACTTGCCCGTCATCGTCATGCATTCCAGGAGCAACAGGCTGATGAGCGGGCCGTCGCGCTCGGGGATGTGGCCCCGCACGGCGAAACCCCCGCTCTCCTCCCCCCCGATCAGGGCCTGGTACTCTCGGATGGCCTCTGCGATGTGCTTGAACCCCACCGGGGTGACCACCAGAGGCAAGTGCAGCGCCTCGGCCTCCGCGTCCACCATGTGGCCGATGTTCACGGACTTCACGACCGTCCCCCGTTCTCCCCGGTTCCGCACCAGGTGCCGCAAGAGGAGGGCCATCGTCTGGTGGGGCGTGACGACGTTGCCATCCTCGTCCACCGGCGCCACGCGATCGCTGTCCCCGTCGAAGGCGAAGCCGACCCTGGATCCCGTTCCCTCCCAGCCCTTCAGGCAGTCGATGAGGGCGCCCAGATAGAGCGGGATCGGCTCCGGGTGCAGGTCACCGAAGCCGGGATTCACCTCCCCGTGGAGCTCGCGCACCGTGCAACCGGCCTTGCGCAGCCGCCCCGCCAGGAGCCCCTGCCCCGCCCCGTACATGACATCCAGCGCCACCCGGATGCCGCTCCGGCCGATCTGGGCCACGTCCACCAACTGCTCGAGGCGATCCAGCCAGGGCGTGCGTGCGTCAAAAGACCCAATTTGGAAATTGGAAATTGGAAATTGGAAATTTGGCGCCTCCGCCTGGAGGCGCCGGATCTCCTCCTCCACGCCACGCGTGAAGGCGTTAGGGGCCGATCCTCCGTAGTCCGACTTGAACTTCACCCCGCTGTATTCTGGCGGGTTATGGCTTGCCGTAATGACCACTGCCCCGGCCGCCCCCAGCCGCACGACGGCGTACGACACGGCCGGCGTGGGAGCGAAGGCCGAGGCCAGGCTCACCCGCACGTCTTCCCCGGCCATGGCCTCGGCGGCCGCCTGGGCGAACTCGCGGGAGAGGAACCGGGTGTCGTGACCCACCAGGATGTGGGGCGTCGGCTGTCCTCCTCCCTCGGCTCGGACCCGACGGGCGATGGCTCGCGCCACTACGCGGACATTCGCGAAGGTGACATCCTCCGCGATAATCCCGCGCCAGCCGTCCGTGCCAAACCGGATTTCACTCATCGGGAACGCAGACTCAAAAGCGTTCGACCGTTCGACCGTTCGGCGCTTCAGGGCTTTCCGGAACATTCGAACTGCCGAACTCCCGAACTGCCGAACGCATTGTTCAGGACGGCGCGTATTGTGCGCGAAGCGTCGTGACCCGTCAAGGAAAAACCCGCCGCAAAGGGCGCACCTCCTGAATGGCGAACCTCGAATGTCGAATTCCCGGACCCCACATCCGAAATCCAAGATTCGACATCCGAAATCGGTGCTAGGCGCTTGGTAGCGGATAGACCCCGTGAGGGAGAAATTCCAGGCGAACCGTCGTCCCGGCTTTGAGGACCCCATCCTGCATCTCGTAGTCCGTGATGAGAATGGCCCCCAACTCGGTCTCGACCGTGTAGTCCGCGGACGACCCAAGGTAGGAGACTTTCTGGATGGTGCCGGGGAGGCCGTCTCCCTGCGTGCGGATCCGGATGGCTTCGGGGCGCGCCAGCACCGTGATGGCACCCGCCTGGAGGGGCGGGCTGTCCA
>Ga0210377_10004283_pt1 | contig 12048 bp, 11 predicted proteins | sample PLM4_65_b1redo_FD_155480 | JGI IMG/M metagenome (GOLD analysis project Ga0210377, IMG submission 155480) | Groundwater sediment microbial communities from an aquifer in East River, Colorado, USA - PLM4_65_b1 redo | ecosystem: Environmental > Terrestrial > Soil > Riparian zone | place: USA: East... | reverse complement strand
GAACCGGGGGAAGGTCGAGCAGATCGGGACGCCCCAGGAGATCTTCGAGCACCCCTCCACTCCGTTCGTGATGGGCTTCCTCGGGAGCGTGAACATGTTCCACGGACGGGTGGAGGCCGGCCGCGCCCACCTGGGTTCCTTCTCGGTGGCCTATCCGGAGCACGACGGCAAAGCACCGCGCGCCGCCCAGGGATTCGCGCGGCCCTACGACCTGGAGCTCGCGCGACACGACGCCGGTGACGGCTTCTGGGCCACCCTCCGTCACGTGACGCGCGCCGGGGCCGTGATCCGGCTCGAGCTGGAGGACGGGGAGAAGCGGCCCGTCCAGGTCGAGATCACGAGGGACGAGTTCGACGCGCTCCAGCCGCAGCCGGGAGAACGCCTGCACGTGAAGGCCCGCCAGGTCCGGATCTTCGTGGAGCCAGAGCTGGCCGCGCCCCTGGGTGCGTACTGAAGGGCTCGGTGCCGTTCAGGACGAGCGTCCTCTGAACCACCAGACGGTCCCGAAACTCACGGCGCTCGCCGCCAGGCCCAGAAAGGCGGGGGTGAGGCCCGCGAGGCCGTGGCCGCCCGTTCCGAGTTGCGCGGCGACGAGAACCGCCACCCCCGCGGCGATCGCGGCCGCGGCCTCAGGCGTGCCGGCCCGCCGGACGTAGAGCCCGGCCACCACGGGCACGAAGAGGCAGACGCTCAGGACCGTGTAGAAGAAGCTGAGCACACCGATGACGCTCGGCGACACGATGGCGAGGGCGATCCCCGAAGCGCCGCCCAGGAGCGCCGCCGCCCGGGCGACCTGCAGCACTCGCCGGTCGGTGGCCTCGGGGTTCAAGAAGCGACGGTAGAGATCTTGTGACAGCGACGTCGAGAGCATGAAGAGGATGGCGTCGGCCGCGCTGATCTCGGCCGAGACGACCGCGGCCAGGCCGAGGGCGCCCAAGAGAGGCGGCAGGTCGTGCAGGAAGAGGGTGGGCAGGGCCAGCTCTTGGTTGGCGAGGCTCGGGTGCAGGGTGCGCGCGGCCATGCCGAGGAGCGGGGGCACGAACGCAAAAGCGAGGAGGAGAAGCGCGTTGCCGCCGACTCCGAGGCGAACCGCGCGGTCGTCCCGGGCGCCGTAGACCTTCTGCAGCAGGCCGGGCGAGACCACGAAGGCGGGACCCAGGAACGCGAGATAGAGCAAGCCTGAGTCACCCCCCTGCCAGAAGCTCCAACGGCCCGGATCGGAAGGCGCGAGCGCCGCAAGGCCGCCGGCGCGAAAGAGGACTACGGGCAGCGCGATGCCGAAGCCCACGACCTTGACCGTGGCCTGGACCACGTTCACCCAGACCGAAGTCACGAGGCCGCCCGCCGTGAAGTAGAGGATGACGACGCTGCCGCCCGCGAGGCAGCCCAGCCACTTGGGCAGGCCCGCCACCACGTTCAGGACCCAGGCGAGAGCGATGAGCTGCCCCGAGAGAATGGCGAGGGTGCCGATCCAGAGGAGCACGGCCACCGTTCCCCGCACCTCGTGGCCGTATCGGTGCTCGAGATAGTCGCCCAGGGTATGGAAGCCGCGCTCGGTCGCGACCCTGCGCATGCGAGGGCCCACGGTGAAGGCCAGGACCAGCGACCCCAGGCCCGCGGAGCCGACCCACCACCACGCGGCGAGGCCGTCGCGGTAGCCGAGGCCGGTGGCCCCCACGGTCGAGCCCGCGCCGATATTGGCGGCCACGAACGTCGCAAAGAGGAGGCCGGGCCCGAGACCGCGACCGGCCACGAAGAAGTCGGCGCTGGTCCGGACCCCGCGGCCGATCCAGAGACCGATCCCCACCTGCAGGACGCAATAGGCGAGAAGCAGGCCGAGCTGCAGGCTCACGGGGGGATGAAGGAGCGCCCCGTCAGGGCTTCCCGACCATCTTCTCCGGACGGACCCAAAGGTCGAACTGCTCCGCGGTGAGGCCGAGCTCCAGCGCCGATTGCTTCAAGGTCAGGCCCTTCTTGTGCGCGTTCTTCGCGATCTTCGCCGCCTTGTCGTAGCCGATGTGCGGATTGAGGGCGGTCACGAGCATGAGGGAGCTGCGGAGGTTCTCCTCGAGGCGCTCGCGATTGGGCTCGATCCCCTGGACGCAATGCTCGCGGAAGCTGTCGCTTCCGTCGGCGATGAGGCGGCAGCTCATCAGCACGTTGTGGATGATGAGGGGCTTGAACACGTTGAGCTCGAAGTTGCCGCTCATCCCCCCGATGTTCACGGCCACGTCGTTGCCCATGATCTGGGCCGCGAGCATGGTGATGGCTTCCGACTGGGTGGGGTTGACCTTGCCCGGCATGATCGAGCTGCCGGGCTCGTTCTCCGGGATCGTGATCTCGCCGATGCCCGCCCGGGGCCCCGAAGCCAGCCAGCGGACGTCGTTGGCGATCTTGTTCAGGCTCGCCGCCACCGTCTTCAGCGCGCCGTGCGCGTGGACGAGCCCGTCCTTGCTGGCGAGCGCCTCGAACTTGTTGGGGGCGGTGACGAAGGGAAGGCCGGTCAGCTCGGCCAGCTCGGCCGCCACCCGCACCGCGAACTCGGGATGGGCGTTCAGGCCCGTTCCCACCGCGGTCCCTCCGAGGGCCAGCTCGTAGAGGTGGGGAAGGGCCGCCTCGAGGTGGGCGAGACCGTGGTCCATCTGGGAGACGTAGCCCGAGAACTCCTGGCCGAGGGTCAGCGGGGTCGCGTCCTGAAGGTGGGTGCGGCCGATCTTGAGGACGTCCCGGAAGACCTCGGACTTCGCGCTCAAGGCGTCGCGCAGGGCGGCCACGGCCGGGATGACCTTCGTCTTGATGGCGCGGGCCGCGGCCACGTGCATGGCGGTGGGGAAGACGTCGTTGCTCGACTGGCCCTTGTTGACGTCATCGTTGGGGTGGACGAGGCGGGCCTCGCCCCTTTCGCCCCCGAGGATCTCGCTCGCACGGTTGGCGAGGACCTCGTTCATGTTCATGTTGCTCTGGGTGCCGCTCCCCGTTTGCCAGATGGAGAGCGGGAACTCCTCGGGATGCTTGTCGGCCAGCACCTCGTCCGCCGCCGCCACGATCGCTTCGCCCTTCCTCGCGTCGAGGACCCGGAGGTCCATGTTCACGAGCGCGGCCGCCTTCTTCACGGAGGCCAGCGCGTGGACGAGGTCCGCGGGCATCTTCTCGGTGGAGATGTGGAAGTAGCGAAGCGAGCGCGCGGTCTGGGCGCCCCACAGGCGGTTGACCGGCACCTCGATGGGTCCGAAGCTGTCGCGCTCGATCCGGGTGGTCATGATGTCATCGCCGTCCTTTCGTGCTCATCCTATTCTACGGCGGCAAAGTGGGCAGGGGCGGCGAGGTCTGGTAGCCTCTGGACGATGAGAGTTGCGTCCCTCTTCCTCGCGGCCGGACTCTGGCTGGCGTCTCCCGTGCTCGCCGCCACTGGCGACGGCTGGGATCTCGTGAGCACACCGGTCGAGGAGTTCTCGCTCCAGGACCTGAGGGGGCGCACCCTGCGCTCGTCCGACCTCCGGGGCAGGGTGGTAGTCGTGGATTTCTGGGCCACATGGTGCGCGCCCTGCATCAAGGAGCTGCCGGACCTCGCCGCCTACCAGCAGCGGCTTTCGTCCCGCAAGGACGTGGCGTTCTTGAGCCTCAACGTGACCGAGGAAAAGGACGTGGTCACGCTGTTCGTCAAGGAAAAGAAGATCGGGTTCCCGGTCTACCTCGCGGACTCGCTCCTGGGGCCATTCGAGGTCTCGATCTTCCCGACCAAGCTCGTCCTCGACCTGCGCAAGACCGCGCAGAAGCCGGGCCAGGCCGGGGTCGTCCGGTTCCGGAAAGAGGGCGCTTCCGTGGTGGCTAGCATCGAAGCCCGGGTGGCGGAGCTCCTGGCCGAGACGAACTGAGCCCGGCGCAGGATGGATGGAATGAGGAGGAGACCATGAACCCGAAGCTCGGACTCTCCGAGAGCGGCCGCCGGGCGGTAATCGACATCCTGGACGCGCTGCTCGCCGACGAGTACCTCCTGTACACGAAGACACGCAATTACCACTGGAACGTGACCGGGCCCCAGTTCAACGACCTCCACAAGTTCTTCGAGGCGCAGTACGAGAAGCTCGATGCGTTCATCGACGAGGTCGCGGAGCGGACCCGCGCCCTCGGGGGATTCGCGCTCGGCACCCTCCAGGAGTTGAAGGCCGCGGCGCGGCTCAAGGAGCAGCCGGGCAAGTACCCGGGTGCGCGCGACATGCTCTTGAACCTCCTCCTCGACCACGAGTCCCTCGTGCGCCAGCTCCGCAAGGACGTGGCCGCGGCCGACGACAAGCACAAGGACGCGGGCACGGCCGACTTCCTCACCGGCCTCATGGAAGAGCACGAGAAGATGGCCTGGATGCTCCGCTCGTTCCTGGAAGGATAGCGGGCACGGAGACCCTCTTCTACGACGGGGGTTGTGGCCTCTGCCACGGTGCCGTGCGGTTCGTCCTTCGAGCCGACCGCGAAGGCCTTCGGTTCCGTTTTGCCCCTCTAGGCGGTGAGACCTTCTCGTCGCTCGTGCCCGAGCGCGAACGTGCCTCGCTCCCCGACAGCCTCCTCGTGCGGACCGAGGACGGCCGGTGGCTCTCGCGCTCGGCGGCCGTGATCCACCTGCTGAAGCGCCTGGGCCGCTGGTGGCGGGCGATCGGCGTGCTTGCCGAAGTTGTGCCGCGGCCGCTCCGGGACTGGACCTACGACCGCATCGCCCGGATCCGCCACCGTCTGTTCGCCCGGCCCGACGACGCCTGTCCGGTGGCCTCCGCCGAGCAGCGCGCGCGCTTCGATCCGTAAGCGTCCAGGTCAGGCCGGCAAGCCCACCTTCCTTTCCTTGAGGTAGACTGCGACTCTTCTGGCGGCGGGCCGACGCCGCCGCGAAAGGGCGGCATGCGACGATTGGCCCTTCTCGCCGTGCTTCTCTGGCCGAGCGCCCCCCCTCTGGGCGCCCAGGACGAGCCCCACGCCTTCGTCGGCGCTCGCGTGATCCCCGTCGCCGGGCCCGAGATCCCGGACGGGGTGGTCGTCACCCGGGGCGGCAAGATCGTGGCCGTGGGGCCCGCGGGCTCGACCCCGGTTCCGGCCGACGCGGTGAGGCACGATCTCGCCGGCAAGGTGGTCATGCCCGGCCTCGTCGACACTCACAGCCACATCGGCGATGTCGAGGGCGCCGATGCCAGCGCTCCCCTGCAACCCGACGTGCGCGCGATCGATTCGCTCAACATCCGCAGCGCCCGCCTCCAGAAGGCCCAAGCCGGCGGGATCACGACGGTCAACGTCATGCCGGGTTCCGGCCACCTGCTCTCCGGGCAGACCGTCTATCTGAAGCTCCGCGACGGCAAGACCTCGATCGAGGATCTGGTGCTGACCGACGCCAACGGAATGACCGGCGGGATGAAGATGGCGAACGGGACGAACTCCCGTCGCAAGCCTCCATTCCCCGGCACCCGGGCAAAATCCGCGGCGCTGGTGCGCGAGCAGCTGGTCAAGGCCCAGGAGTACCGGCAGAAGGTCAAGGACGCCTCCGGAGACCCGAAGAAGATGCCGGCCCGCGACCTGGGGATGGAGGCGCTGGTCGAGGTGCTGGAAGGCAAGAGGGTCGTCCATCACCACACGCACCGCCACGACGACATCCTGACCGTCCTGCGGCTGGCCCGGGAGTTCGGCTTCCGGGTCGTCCTGCACCATGTGAGCGACGCCTGGATGGTGGCCGACCAGATCGCGGCCGCAAAGGTCCCCTCGTCGATCATCTTCGTGGACAGCCCCGGGGGGAAGCTCGAGACCATGGACCTTTCGTGGAAGAACGGCTTCGCCCTGGAGAAGGCCGGAGCCGCGGTGGGCTTTCACACCGACGACCCCATCACGGACTCCCGCCTCCTCCTGCGCTCGGCGGGCCTCGCGGTCCGGGCCGGTATGTCCCGCGACAAGGCGCTCTACGCGCTCACCCTGGCGGGAGCGAAGATGCTGAGCCTGGAGGCCCGGGTGGGCTCGCTCGAGCCCGGGAAGGACGCCGACCTCGTCGTGCTGTCCGGCGATCCGCTTTCCTACAAGACCCACGTGCTCGAGACCTGGGTCGAGGGAAGGAAGGTGTTCGATCGGTCCGACGCCAAGGACTACCTCTACGCGACCGGCGGATATGGGGCGAGCCACGACCAGGCGCCCTTCGCCCACCTGGACGGTGACGACGAGGAGGAGCGGTGAGCCCCAAGGTCGCGTCCGCCTGCGGTCTTCTCCTGCTCGCTCGCGTCGCGTCGGCCCAGGTCGCCGTCCGCGGCGACGTCGTCCACACCATGGCCGGCGCGGCGCTCAGGGACGGCGTGGTCCTGGTCAAGGGGGGCAAGATCGAGGCGGTGGGTCCGGCGGCCACGGTCACCATCCCCGCGGGCTACCGTACGCTCAGGGCCAAGGTCGTCACCCCCGGCCTCGTCGACGCGCGAAGCACCGTCGGCCTTTCCGGGTACTTGAACCAGCCGCAGGACCAGGACCAGCTGGAGACCTCGGCCGCGGTGCAGCCCGAGCTTCGGGCCATCGACGCCTACAACCCGACCGACCGCCTCGTAGGTTGGGTCCGCGGCTTCGGGGTGACGACGCTCCACACCGGCCACGGTCCGGGCGCGCTCGTGAGCGGGCAGACCATGGTCGTGAAGGCGCGCGGCCGCGACGTGGAGGCCGACACCGTCGTTCCGTTCGCCATGGTCGCGGCGACTCTCGGCGAAGGGGCCCGGACTCGCGAGGAAGGCAAGTCTCCCGGGACGCGCGCCAAGGCGATCGCCCTCTTGCGGGGAGAGCTGATCAAGGCCCAGGAGTACGCCCGGAAGGTCGAGGCTACGAGCCAGCCCGCGAGCGACGCCAAGGAGAAGGAGAAGACGAAGGACCCCGAGCGGAGCCTCAAGCTCGAAGCGCTCGTCGGGGTCCTGAAGGGCGAGGTGCCGCTCCTCGTGACCGTGCACCGTGCCCACGACATCCTGACCGTCCTTCGCCTGCGCGACGAGTTCAAGTTCAAGCTGGTCCTGGATGGGGCGGCCGAGGCCTACCTGGTGAAGGACCAGATCCACAAGGCCGGCGTGGCCGTCATCGTTCATCCCACGATGTGGAGGTCGCTGGGCGAGACCGAGAACCTGAGCATGCAGACCGCGTCGGTCCTGCGGAAAGCGGGCATTCCCGTGGCCCTCGAGAGTGGCTTCGAAGGGTACGTGCCCAAGACCCGCGTGGTCCTCTTCGAGGCCGCGCTCGCCTCCGCCAACGGGCTCTCCTTCGACGAGGCGCTCGCCACCATCACCATCGACGCCGCGCGCCTGCTGGGCATCGACCGGCGGGTCGGATCCCTCGAGGTGGGCAAGGACGGCGACCTCGCCCTCTACGACGGCGACCCCTTCGAATACACGTCCCACTGCGTGGGGACGGTCATCCAGGGCGATGTCGTGAGCGAGGCGGTCAATTAGGGCGGAGCCACGGGCAATCGTCGCACCACGACCATGGTCGCGTCGTCTTCCCAGGGCCGTTCCCGACCGAAGGCGTAGGAAGCCCCGAAGATTCGCTCGAGCAGCGCCTCGGCGGAGACCTCGAGATCCTCGCGTACGAGGGCCCGCAGGCGCTCCTCTCCGAAGAACTCCCCCTTCGGGTCGCGCCGCTCCAGGATTCCATCGGTGCACATGACGAGGACCTCGCCGGGCCGGATGCGCGCGAAGCCGCGTCGGAACTTCGCCTCCGGGAGGGGACCGATCACCGTCCCCCCCGTCGTGAGCTCCAGGGTCGGGCCATCCGGCTCGCGGGTGGAAAACACGAGCGGAGGCTGGTGCCCCGCGTTCACGTAGATCAGATTGCCGTCCGCCTCGAGCTCGCCGTAGAAGACCGAGATGAAGCGGCTCGACAGGTTGCTCCGATGGATCACCCGGTTCAGCTTCGCGAAGACGGTCGCGATCTTCAACTCCTTCTCGAGGCCCATCCGGAGCCCGGTCACCACGTCGCGCACCAGGAGGGCGGCGGGGAGGCCGTGGCCGCTCGCGTCCCCGATCGCGAGGCCGAGCATGTCCTCGTCGAAAGCATGGAAGTCGAAGAAATCGCCGCCCACCTCCTCGGCGGGCAGAGAGCGGGCGGCGATCTCGTAGCCGGGGAAGTCGGGCGGCTCCTCGAGAAGGCTCTGTTGAATCTCGGCTGCTTCCCGAACGCTGCCCCGGACCCGGGCGTCGAAGAGCCGCGACCCGAAGGCGGCCCGCACCGTGTTGAGGCTGAAGTCGACCTCGTCGAACTGCCAGCCCAGATCCAGCAGGTAGAAGAGGATGTGGCGGGTGGGACGGCGGCCGACCACGATGGCCGCCACCGGGAAGCGAGGCAGCAGCCCAAGCTTGTAGGGCGTCCCTTCGGCATCGGGATCGCGGAAGATGTAGACGCGATGCTGGTAGACCAGCCGGACCGGGTTCGAGGCCGCGTCCAGCGTCTCGGCCACCTTGCCTCCCGGCTCACCCACGACCTTGGCCAGGGCGAGGTCGTCGCGCCGCTCCGAATAGAGGAGGGCCGCGCGCAGCCGGAGATCGTCCTTGAGCGTCCGGAAGGACTCTTCGATGAACGACTCGAGGACTTGCTTTTGCGGCCGGCGGGAGTTGAGGGCCCCGAACAGGCTGTCGAGGCGGCGATAGAGGAGCTTGGCGGTTTCCATGGCGGAAGCGACATCCTAACATCGCCGCCTCGACTCACCCCCGGCCGACGGCGGTGCCAATGATCTCGATCACCTCGTAGACCGCGCGGTTCGCGGGCAGGGTCTCCAGGTTCGCGCGCAGCCGGCCGAGCTCGCCCGGCTCGTCGGCGAGCCGCTCAACAGCCCGCGGGATCTCGCGCCAATGAGAGACCACCACGCCGAGGCCGCGCTCGGCGACGAGGTCGGTGTTGAAGCGCTCCTGCGGGATCGTGTGCCGGTTTCGCGTGACCACGACGGGCAGCCGGACCTCGAAGGCCTCGGCCAGCGAGCCCGGGCCGGGCTTGGTCACGAGCAGGTCGGCCGCGGCCATGTAGTCGGCCACGCGCTGGGTGAAGCCGAAGGGGTGCAGCCGGCCGCCGGCGTTCGCGGCGAGCGCCTCGATTCGTGAGAGGAGGCCCGGGTTCTGCCCGCAGAGCGCGATGACCTGCCACCCCGGCGAGCGATCCAGGAGCGCGCGGGCCAGCGGCTCCATCTCCGGCGAGCCCTTCCCGCCGAATAGCAGGAGCACCGCGAAGTCGGAGGGCCTGAGGCCCAGCTCCTCGCGCACCCGGGTCCGCGCTTCCCGGGCGCTCGTGGCGTAGAACCGCGGGTGCAGGACCATGCCCGACACGGTGGCGATGCGGTCGTCCGCGAGGCCGACGGCACGGGCCTGGGCGTGCGCGCGCTCCGTGGCCACGATCACGCGGTCGAGGCCCGGCTCGATCCAGAAACCGGGGGGGAAGTCGGCGAGGTCGGTGAGCAGGACCAGCACGGGAACGCCGGGACAGGCCGCGCGGACGGCGTCGCGCACGACACCGTTGAAGTTCGGCACCACGGAAAGCACCACCGCCGGAGGGTCGGCCGCGAGGTATCGAACGAAGGCGGCCACGAGGGCGCGCCGCCTCACCGTGATCGCGAGGTGCAGGAGGCGGAGGAGCGGACCGAGGAGCGCGGTCCATCGGCGGCGGAGCACGAGGTTGTAGCCCTCTTCGAGAGAGAGCCCCGTGGCGCGCTTCACGATGTCGAGCGAGGCGAGCACTTCCTGGAGATTCGCGACGCGGAAGCGCCAACGGCAGCCCTTCTCGTCCCGGGCGGCCAGAAGGGCGTTGGCCGCGGCCCGGTGTCCGCCGCCCGCGTCCACGGTCAGCAGCAGGACTTCCGGGGGGCCGTCAGCGGTGGCCAAGGCCTCCATGCTCCCGACGGCCGGAGACGAATCCGTGACGTTCACATGACACGGACGCCTCCGGACCGTCACTGAATGTTTCCGCTCGCATCGCTTTCATGCAATGGAGGAGCGTTTCAATCAGAGCGTCGCTCAAGGTTTTCTCGAGGAGGCGGCGATGAAGCGGTGGAAGCGTTGATGCGCTCTGACCTTCACGTTCACTCCCGGTATTCAGGCCCGGCGGACCTGCCCGTGCTGAGGCACCTCGGGCGTGAATGCTACTCCGAACCGAAGGAAGTCTACGAGCAGGCCCGCCGGCGAGGGATGGACCTCGTCACGTTGACGGACCACGACTCGATCGAAGGTGCCGTGGAGATAGCGGGCATGCCCGGCGTCTTCGTGAGCGAGGAGGTCACGCTCGTTCTCGGCGGCGGCCGCCAGCTCCATCTAGGGGTCTACGACCTGACGGAAGCCCAGCACCAGCGGATCGCGCGGTTGCGATTCGATCCCGAGGGCCTCTTCGCCTTTCTCGCCGAAGAACGCATCCCGGCCTGCCTCAACCACCCCTTCTCGGCCTTGACCGGCCACCGGGAGCTCGCCGACCTCCAGCTCCCCCTGGGCCGCCTGCCCCTCGTCGAAGCCCTGAATGGCAGCATGCCCGAGGGCCACAACGATAAGGCACGCGTCCTCGCGAGGGCCGCCGGGATGGCATCCGTGGGGGGGAGCGACAGCCACACCCTCGCGAACGTGGCTCGGGCCTTCACCACGGTCGCCGGCGCCCGCGACAAGGAGGAGTTCTTGAACGGGCTGCGGCGCGGCCTCACCGTGCCCTGCGGCCGCTCGGGCACCTACGCGCGGCTCACGGGCGAGGTGGTGCGCATCTTCGCGGCGGGCTACCGCGACTCGGTGACGAGCGCGGCCCAGGCCTTTGAAGACCCGTTGCGCATGCTCACTCTCCTGGCCGTGGCCCCCGTCCTGCCTCTCATCCCGCTATTCACCGCGGCCATCTACGCCCACGAGCTTCGATTCGGGACGAGGTGGTTCGGGCGCTTGGCCGCCAACGGGTCGGCCGGCGCCCACCGCGAGCCGTCGGGCTTCGCGGGCGGGCCCGTTCTCCGTCCGTTGGCTTGAGCCATGAACGCGCTCCTCGCCTACGTGAACGATTCGGACTTCCGGGTCAACCACCGCATGGTGAGCTGGCGCGCGCCACGCTGGTTCCGGCTCTGGATGATCACTGCCACCCGCCTGGCGGACGCATGGCTGTGGCCCCTGACCGGCCTGCTCCTCCTCACCGGGGGGAGCCGGGGCCTCGACGTCCTGGGGGTGGCCGCGACGGCGGGGGCCGTGGCCAACGGCCTGCTCGTCCTGTTGAAGCGCCGCGTTCGACGCCCTCGGCCCTGCGAGCTCGAGCCCAATCCGCATTTCGGAGCCGGCTACCGCCCCCACTTTGCGGGTGACGCGTTCTCGTTTCCCTCCGGGCACTCCCTGAACGCCTTCGCGGTCGGTACCGTCATCGCCCTGGGCTTTCCACCGCTCACCCCGGTCGCCCTCGTGGTCGCGGCCAGCGTCGCCGCCTCCCGCGTCTTCCTCGGCCTTCATTTCCTGACCGACGTCGTCGCCGGGGCGGCCCTCGGGGTCGCTCTCGGCGCCTCTGCCTTCGGCCTGTTGCTGCGATGAGTCCGGAGGTCGCCCGCTCGCTTTCACTCGGACATCACGCGCCCGTCACCGCCCTCCGCGAATCTTGAGCCCGTGGAGCACGCCACCAGTTCTCGCCGAAGAGGCGCCCGCGAGGGAGCGGCGGTTAGGGGGCGCCCCTTGTCGAGCGCGTCCTTGGCAGCGAAGGGCGCGCGTCCGCGAGGGCGTCCGGCCGCTCCAAGACGGCGGGGGGTCACGCCTTATTGCTGCATCAGGCGAGCGGTGACGTAGGCGATCAGGCCGCAAATCGGGAAAGTCAACACCCAGGCGGCGACCAGCTGTCCGGCCACACCCCAGCGCACGGCCGACAACCGCCGGGTCGCGCCCACTCCCATGATCGCGGTGCTGATCGTGTGGGTCGTGCTCAATGGGATCCCGAAGATCGCGGCTCCCTGGATGGTCAGGCCAGCCGCCGTCTCGGCTGCGAAGCCGTGCATGGGCTCGAGCTTCGTCAGACGGAGCCCCATGGTCTTTATGATCCGCCACCCGCCAACGGCGGTGCCAACAGCCATGGTCAGGG
>Ga0210377_10004282_pt1 | contig 12048 bp, 17 predicted proteins | sample PLM4_65_b1redo_FD_155480 | JGI IMG/M metagenome (GOLD analysis project Ga0210377, IMG submission 155480) | Groundwater sediment microbial communities from an aquifer in East River, Colorado, USA - PLM4_65_b1 redo | ecosystem: Environmental > Terrestrial > Soil > Riparian zone | place: USA: East... | reverse complement strand
GATTGTGGGGATCAGGACTTCAGACCTTGCGCAACTGGATCGGCGTTTCCGAGATTGGGCTTTGTGCCGCGACTCGTTTGCACGTAAACGCAAACGGGATCGAGGTGCGTTGGCAGGCCACGGACTACCTGTACGAAGTGGGTGAAGGGGTTGTGTGATGGACAAGCTAAAGACGATGGCTGAAGCCCTCGGCACTGGCGTTAAAAACCAGTGGGATAAAGGTCGCCCATTCCGCGAAATGATGGGCGCAGCATTGACTGGAAACTTTAGTGATGTTGGCAATATCGCAAAGGATTATGCCGCTACTGTAAACCCGCAAGATTTGAACGAAGGAATTATGAATGCTGGGATGGGTTTTGCTCCTATTGGTATGGCTGGCGTAATAAAAAATTATCCTGGATTACATAATCTTGTAGATCAAGGATTTGATGCCGGGACATTGCAAAAAATAGCATCTACAAATCTTACTAAAAAAACGCGAAGAGATGCATTACAAAATTTGGGGATTGATTACAACAATCAAAAACAACTAAGCAATTTAGCTGCGTTAAAGCAGGCAATTCAACAAGTTCAAGAGAAAAGAAAATTAAATAATGCTAATCCGATGACAAAATCTGGTGGTGTTGCCGATGTATTAATAAATGGCAATGATCTTCAATTTATGAATATTACAAATAGAAGATTGCAGGAAAAAGGATTGCTTAGAGATGCTTTAGATGTTTATAAAAACACACCAGCATCAATAGGACAAGCCCAATTTTCAGCTTATAGAATTGGTGAAAATAAAGCAGCGAATGTAGCCTCGCAAATAGCACAACAAAACAAACAAAAGATTTTAGATAATTATGTAAATGTACCTATCGCGGATTTTTGGCATAAAAATTTATCAAACAAGGTAAATGATGAAATAAATACTGCCATTACTTTAGGTGCAACATCTCCGAGAGATATAATTAGAAACTTTCCTGATATTGAATCTGCTGGTAGAGCAGCAACTTTAGAAGCAATTGCACGGGAAGCAAAAAAACGTGGTATGGCAATTAATTATGTATCTGCAAAATCTTCGCATGCAGGTGGATCGCAATATATTGAATCTCCAGACGGAAAAATAATAAGAATATCAGATCACGAGTTGCCAGAAACTCCACAAAGATTATTTAATAGATCACAAGGATTAAATGGAAAATGGGATAAGGAAATTATTCTTGATGATTGGCGTACTACATCTATGGATGATTATTTCAAAAAAATCTTAAACACGGACGAATAATTGAAGCGCATCATTGACCAACCGGAAGATTACCAGCGCATTGCTGACTTTGTTTCGGAGAAAATTGGCATAGGCAGAAAAACCGACAATTTCACGGCAATCGGGCTTGAAAGCGATGGAAAGCTGGTAGCTGGTGTAATATACAGCGACTTCAATGGGAGCAACATTACTGCCGGAATCGCGGGTGAAGGAAATTGGCTGACCAGCGAGTTTTTATGGTTCATGTTTTACTACCCGTTTTGCCAAGCGGGAGCATCAAGAATTACGGCCTGCGTCGAGACAAATAATTTGCAGTCTCAGCGATTCGTGGAAAAGCTCGGTTTCGAGCTTGAATTTTCAATGAAACGCGCCGGAAGATTCGGGGATTTATTGATCTACCGGATGTTCCGCGAAGATTGCAAGTATTTGGAGAAACGTCATGCTAGGTCTATCAATCAGTCTGCTTAAAAGCATCGGGAAACATCCTGGCTGCAACGATCTCGGCAAAGGCTCCCAGCCCGCCGCCCCTGATTATGCTGGTGCTGCTCAAGCAACCGCCGCTGGCAATCTCGAAGCAGCCAAGTACACCACTGAAGCGAATCGGATCAATCAATATACCCCTTACGGGAATCTGACCTATTCTAAAAATCCTACCACGTCATTCGATCAAGTCGGATTTGATAAGGCAATGGCGGATTATAATGCCCAACAAAACACAGGCTTCTTTCGTGGAGGATTGAACCGAACTCCGGCTCCAGATCGTGCAGCATTTACAAAAACTAACGATGGTTGGTCGCAAACAACCACGCTTGCCCCAGAACAGCAAAAGCTACTAGATCAGCAGAACGCAACCAGTCTCGCCCTCGGTAACACCATGAACAAGGGCGTGGGTTACGTCCAGGGGATGCTGGACAAGCCGTTCGACACATCCCAGTTACCCGACATGCCGACCACTGCCGACAACGCAGGCAGGGACGCGATGACGCAGGCTTTGCTGGATCGGCAGCAACCGATGTTCGACCGGCAGAAGTCACAGGCAGAAGCGAACCTGTTGGCGCGGGGTTTTAATCCGGGCGGAGAGGCATTCAATGCGTCAGCGGATGACCTTGGAAGGCAACAAAATGACGCTAGATTGGCCGCAATTCAAGCCGGTGGCCAGGAGCAATCCCGTCTGTTCGGTCTCGGCACGCAGGCACGTCAGAACGCACTACAAGAGCAATCCTTCCTACGTAACGAGCCTTTGAACACCCTGAATGCGGTAAGAACTGGCGCACAAGTCACCGGGCCGCAATTTCAATCTATGCCGCAACAGCAAGGTGTGGCCGGCCCAGACCTGCTTGGGGCTGCGAATGCGACCGGGCAATATAACCAAGGCATCTACAATGCTAATCAGGCCGGACAAGCCGGAATGACTGGCGGATTGTTCGGACTCGGTGCGGCGGCATTATCAAACCCGGCAATTTTTGCATCTGACATGCGCCTGAAGCGCAACATCAAGCGGATCGGTACTCACGCACTTGGCATTGGCTGGTACATCTTCGATTACGTCTGGGGGGAGCGCAGTATTGGTGTGATGGCACAGGAATTGTTCCAAGTGAAACCAGAGGCCGTCCTTGTGCATCCGTCCGGTTATCTCATGGTTGACTATTCGAGGATTTGATCATGTCCGGAATCTACGACGAAGAAATACTCGGTGCGAAGCAGCAGCAGGAAACTGCTCGCAAGCTGCGCGAAGGCATCAAATCACCAGAAGGCCAAATGGTGTCCGGCTGGTACGTTCAGCCTTCGATCACTCAATATATGGCCGAAGCCTTGAAAGGTTATTACGCTGGTAAAGAGGGGCGGGAAGCAAAAACCAAATATGACACACTTTCCAAGCAAAAGAGCGATGAAACGGCCCGCCTGCTGAAACGGATGGAACCGAAAGCGGATGTCACGGTATCGCCAGAACTGATGCGCGGCGATGTAAGCGGCATGATGAATAGCCCTAATCCTGCGACACAGACGACCTATACGCAGCCTGACGAACAGACACGTATGTCGGCCTTATCTCAAGGTCTTGCAGTCAATCCTGGTGCATTTGCTGGCCCGGCGCAGATGGAAATGTACGGCATGAGTCGGCAGGATAAAAAAGAGGCGGCGGCACAAGCTCAACAAGACAGAATTGAGCTTGAAAGACAGCGCGCACTTGACCGGCAAATGATGCGCGGTCAAAGTGATGCACAACGCGGACAGATCATATACGACAACCAGGGAAATGTATTTAACGTCAACCCGTACACTAACGAAGTCCGTCCGGTTGCTACGGGCGGGAAACAAATACAAGGCGCGCAATGGTCGCCAGATTTGCAAAAAAATATCGCAGGTGCTAAAGCGGTTGGAACAGCGCAGGGAGCAGCACAGGGAACAGCACAAACTGGATTGGATAACACGTTATTTCAAGGTGAAACGACCCTCAAGCAATTAGATGATCTCTTGGCTCATCCCGGTTTTAGCACCGCTGTCGGTATTGGAAATGAAATAACGCGCTTTGCTCCATCTGGTTCTGAGCCGAGAAATTTCCTGACACGTCTCGACCAACTTAAGGGCGGACAGTTCTTACAGGCTTATCAAACACTCAAGGGTGGCGGACAGATTACCGAAGTGGAGGGTAAAAAGGCCACAGAAGCCATTGCACGCATGAATGCAACTTCAAGCGAAGCGGAATTCAAGCAGGCAGTCAAAGACTTTGCTGATGTGATCCGCGCCGGAATGTCTCGTGCGCAGAATCAAGCACAAGGTAATTTCGCGCCAGTAAATTCCACTCCTACTGTTAGTGGTGGAAGTTCAGGCATCGACGCACTCCTGCAAAAGTATGGAAACTAAATGGCTGATCTTGCACAACTCGAACGCGCTCTAATCAAGGCCGATGCCGCTGGCGACACTGCCGCTGCAACTGCGTTTGCGGGTGAGATTCGCAGGATGCGCAGAACGGCGATGCAGCCGACACCGGGCATGAATCCGACCGCCGATATGAGCGGAATGGACAAGTTTCGCGCAGGCATGGGTAAAGCATTTGTCGATGTTGGGCGCGGGGCTGGGCAAGTTTTAGGAATGGGCGATCGGGCAAGCATAGATGAATCGCGCAAGCTGGATGCGCCATTGATGAATACCGGAGCGGGAATGGCCGGAAACATTGCCGGGAATGTGGCAGCCTATGCGCCGCTTGCGCTTGTGCCGGGGGCGAATACTGTTGTTGGTGCTGGACTGACCGGGGCTGCTGTGGGTGCTACACAACCAGTAGGAGAGGCGGATTCAAGGCTTAAAAATACTGCAATCGGTGCTGGAGTTGGTGCTTTGGCTCAATATGGCGGGAATAAGCTGACTGGACACATTCAAAGAAAAGCTACCGAGAAAGCCGCCGCGCTTGCTTCTCAAAAGGCAAAAAACGCTATGCGCGATGCCACCTTAAAGGAAGCTCAAGCCGCTGGATACAAAGTACCGCGCTCTTTGTACGATCCGTCTTTTGCCAGCAACAGGCTTGAAAGCCTTGCCGGTAAAGCCGCGACCAAGCAACAAGCAGCCGCGATGAATCAGGACATCACAAACTCACTTGCAAAACAGGCATTAGGTGTTCCAGATGATTCTGTGTTGTCTATTTCTACGCTCGAAGGAATTAGAAAGGCAGCATCCAAGCCATATCAGGAAATTGCAGCAATGTCCCCGCAGGCCAAGCTCGATTTGGAAGCCTTGAAACAGGCTAGAAATGATGCGCAGGGATGGTTCAATGCGTACAACAGATCGGCTAGTCCTGCTGACTTGGCAAAGGCCAAGGAATTCAGGTCGGCTGCTGAACAACTGGAAAAAACGCTGGAATCGTATGCTGTAGCCGCGAAACGTCCCGATTTGTTGCCGGCGCTTGCAGATGCCAGAAAGCAGATCGCAAAGATCTACACGGTACAAAGAGCATTGAATGATGCCACTGGTGATGTATCCGCTCCGGTAATCGGCAGGTTATTCGAGAGGGGCAAGCCGCTATCTGATGGATTGGAAACAGTCGGCAAATTCAGGAGCGCATTCCCGCAAGTGTCCCAGGCTGGGGCGAAGATACCCGCACCTGGCGTTAGTAAGTCGGAGGCGCTTGCGGGGGCACTATTGGGGGCTACCGGAGCCGCTGTTACAGGAAATCCTGTTGGACTGGCAGCGGCGGCATTACCACTCGCAAGTCACCCAGCAAGGGCGTTGGCATTATCCAAGGCTTTGCAGAAAGTCCCTAATTATGCCCCCGGAGTGACGAACAAACTTTTGCAGAACATTGATCCTGAAACTTCTGCACTATTGGCAAGATTGTTGGCTGCGCCAGCGATCGCAGGGGCTACACAGTGAGTCCGTGGATAATCGCCATTCTGCTTAAACCGATAGGACTGTTCTTCCTGTTCAGCATTGCATATTTTGGGAAGTGCCTAGCCATGAAACACATGCGCGAAAGCAAATTGAAACGAATCCTTTTTTTAAGTTGGAGAATATGATGGATCAGAACCAAATGGCAATGATGGCGCAAGCTCTTAAAAGTTCCCCTGGCTCTACCATGAGTCAAGCCGGTAACTACGATGCCTATCAGCAATATGTGATGCAGGCACAAATGAACGGACAACAACCGATTCCGTTTGAGCAATTTCAGCAAATGCAGCAACAACCACAACCTCAAATGATGGGGAGATAATCATGGCGCGCAATGGAAGCGGATTGTATGGCCGCGTAGAAGGCCCGTACGTTTATAACACAATCATAGATCAGGTTGAGGTAAACGCCGAGCTTGATGACATCGCCACGGCCTTGACAAACTCTTTGACCAAGAATGGCGAGACAACTGCGACCGCAAATCAGCCGATGGGAACTTATCGGCATACCAGCGTGGGTAATGGCGTGGCAAGAACAGATTACGCCTCGATGGGGCAGCTTCAGGACGGCACGGCTAACTGGGTTGATGGTGGAGGAACGGCTGATGCTATTACAGCTACTTACGCGCCCGTCATAACCGCTCTGGTTGATGGGCAGATTTGTTTCGTTCGTGCGACTGCTGCGAATGCGACTACTACCCCAACTTTCTCACCAAACAGCTTAACTGCCAGAACCATCGTAAAGAACGGCGGGACGGCTCTAGTAGCTGGTGATATTGCAGCAGATGGGCATGAGCTTATCTTGAGATATTTACTGGCAAGCACAAGATGGGAGTTGCTGAATCCTGTTACTTCAGTATCTGCATTGACCGCTGCAAGTGCCACTACAGCCAACCGTGTTGATAGTGGTGAAGTAACCGTTACTGCTCATGCCACAACCGGAGATATTTTCGCTGCTGCTGCAAATTCAATTCTTTGGGATGATTCTAGTGGGGCGATTACAACAACTGCGTTTCCCGCTGCTTCAAAAGCCGGACTAGTTCGGGAAGGGCGCTGCAACGGTGCATCCAAATTCACCGCTGGTGCGAACTTTGAAATCGTAGGCATCCCAAGCGGGACAACGATCACCCTTGCTGACAAGGCTTTATTCACGGTCAGGGCAATCACCACTACGCTGCACCGGATGACCTATAGCGTGTCAAACACTTATACCGTTACTGCAACAGGGTATACAGTGCCAATAACAGGCACGGCAAAATTTAAAATAGAAAACGGGTGGTGTTCTTTATATATTCCAACCTATAACGGAACATCAAATGCAACCACGCTTACTTTAACCGGTCATCCGGCATGTGTAATTCCAGTTACGGATATACGCTCAAATACACAGCAGGGATGGGATAATGGCGTGGCTATTTATAGTATAACTATGGATTGGGTTTCTGGCGTATTGAATGTATATCCAGGAAATGCTTCATGGACAGCTTCTGGAACTAAAGGTTTGGCAGGGCAAGGAAGTCACTTTACTTATCCATTATCTTAAAATCGAGCTTGGATGCCGATTGAAAAATTGTGAGCCACATATCCCGCATCGTGCGTTATGCTTAAGTATTGAAATACCTTGCGATATTCAGCAGGAAGGTAGTAAGCGATGGCGAATTGCAATGCGGCGGTAGCGATAAAGTATTGGTCAACTTGGCTGATTGAAGGATGCGAACCAAGCATGGAATTTTGCTCGTACCACTTGTCAGGATTGCGTGCGATTTCGCGAGTCTGCGCCCAGTCAGCAGTATGCAGCACAAGATACACGGCTTCGCGTTTTGTGTCTGACGATGACCAATCGCTTGCAAAGGATGGTGAAATGAATAGTAGAAAGAAAATGAATTTGAACATGGCTACCTCCGTAAAAGGTCAAACCCTAGCGTTGTTTACGGCAACGCAGAGCGCGTGCGCTTTTTCGGGTAATATAAGGTACTCTTTTTTGACTAAAATTGCAAGGACAAATGATGGATTGGCAGACTGGATTTGATATAGCGATTGGTCTTGCAGCATTTCTTGGAGGATCTATCTTGAGAGGAATAAATGCTTCGATATTAGCTCTTCAGGCAAAGGATACTGAATTGTTGACTGAAGTTCATCAGGTACATCTTCTGGTTGCTGGTGACTATGTAAAACGGACTGAGTTCAAAGAGTCTGTGGATGGTATATTCGATTCCTTACGCAGGATCGAGGATATGATTACCGGAAAGCAGGACAAGCACCGATGAGAGACGACGAGCAAATCACTCATAATTCAGCGGAGAAGACTGGTAAAAAGCGTAAGCCGTTTTCACAAGAATGGCGTGAAAAAATGTCAATGGCGCGAAAAGCATACTTAGCGCGGAGGATAAATGAGAGATGATGAAGCCCTTAAAGTAGACATAGAATCAGCAAGCCAATTATATGAAGCAGAACATGGATATATCACTTTGCGTGATTATTTTGGTGGCAAGCCGCATACACCAGAGCAAGAGGCTAATGCCGTAGAGTTGCTCAAACTCGTTAATGCGTTGCTGACAGACTATGTTGCCAATGGAGGCATAATGACCATAGACCCTGATACTGGAACGTATATCAGCGGCGCAAAGGGTGGTGATGGTGATGGAGGATTTAGATTACCAGTATCGACAACCGGGAAATCAGGTTCAAAGCATCGTACTGCACAAGCCGTGGATGTATCAGATCAAGATAACAAACTGGATGCGTGGATAACGCGGGATATACTTGTTGAGCATGGATTATGGAGAGAGGCAGAACAGTGGACGAATACTTGGACACATTTACAGACAGTTCCACCAAAGTCAGGTAATAGGTCATTCAACCCGTAAGGAGAAAATCTTGAATAAATGGCTAATCCGCAGTCTTAAGAGCAAGACCATCATATTCTCTATTATTCTGGCTTCTCTGGGTGCTATACAAGCCTCTCTGGAGCTATTTAATGCAGTTCTGTCACCTGCCGCTTACGGATTGATTACAATGGTTGTAGGAGCGATTGTGGCAGCTTTACGCATCATTACGACTGTCCCGTTAGACAGAAAATGAACCCCATCGACATCATCAAGCCTGTGATCGGAATAATTTTGCTCGCCGGTGCAGCATGGCTTGCATGGGATTATATTCACTGTAAAGAGGAATTGGCCGTATTGCAGAACGTGATTGAACAAGCAGATGCCCAAGCCAAAGAGCAACAAACCCAACAGGAGAGGAACTATGATACCGTCAAAACTGAAAGTGATCGCCGCCGTGCTGATAATATTCGCTATAAGCGGATGCTCGCAGATAAAGCTAAAGCCAGCCGAGATGCCAACCTTCCCAAGATTCCTGGTGGAACCTCTCCCTCCGTTGATGCAGATGGAATTGGATGCAGCCCAGAGTATCGAACCCAATGCCTTGAAGTAATCAATAGGGCAGTTACTTGCAGAGATTTGATAATCCTTAACAAATTTCCACTTCGCTAGGATATACACCTTTATCGGTGTCTAAGATACGGTTAGGCGATATATCCGCCTCTATGCCAGCAACGAAAGCATTAGCCTGCTCTTCGGTGTCAAACATCATTGATACTGTGCGCTTGTCCTTTACGGCAACAGCCCATACCAATCCAGGTATCTTCTGTTTTGTTGGCTGTTTCGATATCGGCGGCTTTGGGCAATCTCCGCTGTATCCGTGGTACTTAAACATTTCCTCTCCGGGAGGCATTGGCTCACCACAAATTGCACATTTTGCTGTATCGCTCATTTCTCTTCTCCAGTTAAAACCGCCGACCGCCTAACAGCCCGGATCCTTGTTGATCTTACTCAGCGCGGTCGGCTGACATTGCACGTTAGGCATTATTTGCAATACCATTGCTCAAGTTTCGGTAATGCTTCAAGCACTATCTTAATATCTCGTTGTGGCAACTTTGTTTCCGCTTGGAGCAATACGAGCACTGCGCGCTTGTTCAGCCCGCTTAACAGTAATTTATCGGCAGCTTTACCGATACTCACAATTGCTTTTGCTAAGATTTCCTTTGTCTCTGGAGGGTCACTCTTTGTTATTTTTACTCGTTGTGTCATTTTATTTCTCCTTGTAGCGGGACAGCCGAAAAGACCAGCAGCCCCTAAAAAGGTGGACGTGCCATTATCTTTTCGGCCTTTTACCGATAGTCCATTGCACACCACAACGGCGGCAACGGAGTATTTTCCATTCCGGAACATCTGGATGAATACCTATGCGTACACCGCGAAGATGGCCTTTGAAGAAGCAGATGATTCGTTTTAGTGTTTTCATGCTGATACCTTATTTTTTGCTTTCCAGTATCCGAGCAAATGGTTAAACATAACTAGTCCTCTCTCTAAATCATCAGATGCAATCTCGACAAATTTTGCCTCTGGTAAATCACGCCGCACAAATAAAATTCCACAACGCGCATCAGGAATATTTAAGCCACGTCGATAGGCGCTTAATTGTGTTATGTGTTCGTCATACACATCAACATCTGCAAGGTCCCCATCCTTTGTTTTTACATCAATTATCCATTCATCAGAATGAAGGTCAATCTTTCCACCATATCCTGTTTCGCAAGCAAATGATCGTTCCGGTTTCCATTGCTGGTTTCCACAAGCAAGCAAAAGCTCATCCATTGCATATTTGACATAAGGTGTAAGCCAACTATCAATCGGACTGCCATCGGCCTTATAAAATCGTTCTATGGCACCGTGGATGGATGTTCCTTTATCTGCCGCTGCTCTACCCTGTTCCTGCCAGTCATGTTCAACACGCACAAGCCAATCAGCCTCAAATTCGCCTTCTTTGCGTGGAAGGGTGAGGGCTGAAAGCAAGACTTGATTTCTCATCCATTTATTGAGCGCAGGCTTGTCGGCCACTTTAAGGATTGTGGTAACACTTGGCAAAAGCCCTAACTTTTTTGCGTCTTTAACAGTGGTATTTCGCTCAGTACCAGGCTTGGATTTATTTTCAACGGTATAAGCTGGCCGTCCATCAGGCCAATAAAAATGACCTGACTCAGCGGCAAAAGTTGAGTTTTCTTGCTGGTTTTTTGATTGCATCTGATGCGCTCCATCCTCTATTAAGACGTTCCTGTACTGTTGATGGTAAAATATTAAATTCTTTTGCCCATTGCGCCAAACTTTTTGTTACTTCATCAATAGTTATTCTTCTTGTCACTCTGCGATTATTTACTTGTTCTAATCCAGTAATTGAAAGTTTGTCGGTAATCCTCCCCGGATAGGAGGGGGAAACGGTTGCAACCGCTGTCCCGACATTTTCATTATACCATCAGTGACCAGATTCTTTAGCGAAGTCAGACATGATTAGAAGAGTATATCGTCCTCGAATCCACTAAACGCATGTGTTGGTTGCAACGATGTATCTGCCTCGGTTGTTGGCAATGCTTCAACCTCAAACCCATACGCATCTGCTGTTGAAGCGCGATACTCGACAAGTTCAATCACTTGAACTGCATTCAAATACAAGGCGATACCACCGCCAAATGCCGTGTATTCTGCCGGAGTATATGAGACACGCACTTTGCTTTCGTTGCCGACCAAAATGGTTTCAGGTATTGCAATCCCGAATTTATCAAATACAGGCGGCTTGAATTTTTCTCCTGTCTTGAATGTAACGTAATAACGACCTGTGGGTTGGTCATCAATATCCAACTCACGCTTGATCGGCATTTGTTTTGCAATAGGAATAGGTGATCCGGTATGTTTATCTGTTTGCACTGGCAAAGCTATTATCCGTGCCTTCAAATCACCAGCCCATTTTTTCCATTCCGGATCGTCGGCACTAAAACACACGTCTATCATGTATTTTGGGTCTCCCTTTACCTTGCCATCCTTCTCGGTAAAGGGAGCTTTGGGTGTATGGACATGCGCCCATTTTGCAAATCCGACAGGTGTTAGCATTCTAGTAAGTTTTTCAGCCATTTTGATCTCCTTTTCTTGTGATGCTACAAACTTCTCAAAATCCTCATCGAAACTGCCAAGGATTTTATTGATCTCCAAATCCCTGACCATTTCAAGATATTCCTGTTCTGTGGGTAATCCACTTAAGTTTTCACGTTCCATATTCAAACGTTGGGCGTTACCAGCATTTCGGCGCGTTCCACCAGTTTCCAGTGCAATGTTGATCCTGCGTTTATCCAGTTTGTCGGAGCCATCCATCTATCTCCGCGCTCATTGCTGCCGACAGCAGCTAAAGAGTTTCCGCCACTCTTCCAGTACAATCGGTACAAGCCGTGTTCAAGTTTTTTCACGTCTTGCTTTTTCATGTTTCTCTCCGTAAATAGAGCCGCCCAATCCTACATTGAAGGCGAGGCGGTTCAGCGTGGTTTAAGTTTCCTGATCGGGCAGTGTGCCGCCCGCCTTAATTTGAACG